>Ga0182024_10000395_pt1 | contig 112674 bp, 111 predicted proteins | sample P32metaG_FD_120480 | JGI IMG/M metagenome (GOLD analysis project Ga0182024, IMG submission 120480) | Permafrost microbial communities from Stordalen Mire, Sweden - P3-2 metaG (Illumina Assembly) | ecosystem: Environmental > Terrestrial > Soil > Wetlands > Permafrost | place: Sweden: Stordalen... | reverse complement strand
TTCGCAAAGTTTTTTCTTGCCGCCAGCGGCGGTCGTGGGTTATAACAGCTTTAGTCTTGCCTGATTCCGTTGGCCGGTTTTGAGGTGTCCCTCATTGGCCGCTTTTCAGGTGTCCCCCGAGGCAGCGATGCCGTAGAATTGCAAGTGAGGAAGCCCCGCTTCGCTTGGGAGTGGGTTACGCGACGATCTCCTAATCTAACCGCGCCTCCTGCTTCTGGGTTAGTTGTGCTTCCTCTAATCCAATTCAGAAGGCGAAAAGATGTCCATTTACAAACCGTTTCGCCGTGGGAAGCAGTTCCCCCCAACGGCAGGTAATACAAACATCCCCAATCGAAGCTTCGCGGCTCGCTGGGGGTCAGAGCAACTGTTCGAGGAGGGATTTGTAAGCGTCCCAGCTGCATTCCTGCGACTCTACTCCACCCTCGGGCTCACCAACGGCGAGGTCTTGCTAATCCTGCACCTCATGTCCTTCAAATGGAATGAGAGCGCACCGTTTCCCAGCTACAAGACGCTGGCGGAAAGGATGGGAATTACGAGTGAAATGGCCAGGCGTCACGCGAAGGGGCTTGAAGACAAAGGGCTGTTGGTTCGTGTGAAGCGAACAGGCCAAAGCAACGCATTCGATTTGCGCCAGCTGACTAGCGCGCTTGAGACGTTGCTTTCTCAGAAGCCACGAGCGGCCAAAGCAGCCGCGTAGGACCCTGGAGGCAAATGATGAGCTACACCACCAGAGTGGAATTGCACTACGCAAACGACAACGACTACGAAACCCTCCACGCCGCAATGAAGCGTGAAGGGTTTTCACGGTTCATAGCTTCAGGCGACGGGGTGAGATACCACCTTCCCACGGCTGAATACAATTATCAGGGTGATCGTACGCTGGATCAGGTTTTGGCAGCCGCCAAGCGGGCTGCTGAGACTACTGGTTTGAAGTACGCCGCATTGGTCACTGAATCAGACGGGCGGAGGTGGTCTGGGTTGAAAGCAGCATAACAACCAAGGCCCGTCGGATAACACTGGCGGGCCTAAATCCCCACGCGCTCGACCTCGTCGAGCGTGACCTCGTCGCCGCGCCGGTCGTAGAGGCTGGTCGTGCGGCTGCCTTCGTGAGGCGGTGGGGGTGCGTGACGTGTGGGGTTGCCGATTTGGCGGCAACAATTGGGTGCAGTGGTCCCGAAGGGCGTTACGGACCGTGCCCCGGCTTAGTGTTCCCCGCCGTCGGGAAGCATGGGAAAATGGAATTTCAGCTTGATTCATGCCCAAGCGATACACTAGCGGGAACTGGTCAAGTTGGCCGAAGAATTTGGATGGAGGTTGGCCGGCGTGAGGGGAGACCATCACAACTTCAAGCACCCGGCGAGCCGGTTTATCGTCACAATTGTGCATCCGCAAAAGGACGTACCGGTGGGGCGAGCGGTAGATACGGTGAAGAAAATCCGCCTGGAGGTCAAGTGATGCGATTTCTCATTATGCTGGAACAGACCGAGACGGGATTTGCGGTGCAGGTCCCCGATTTGGCGATCGCGACCTACGGTGAGAACATTGAAGCGGCAAAGCGAGCAGCCAGTGAAGCCATTCAGATTAACCTCGAAGCCTATCGGGAGGCCGGTCAGAGGGTGCCCGATGAACAAGCGGTTTCGCGCCATCTTGAGAATCCTGAATTCCGGGATTTGTTATTTGCGTACGTCGAGGTAGCGGGACCTAAAGGGAAAATAGCCGCGTAGTTCACGCGTGCCGTCGCACCGCGTCAGAATCCTCTATTCCGCCATCTGGCGGTCGCATTCTTCGATGGCCGTCTCCGCCTGCTTCAGGCGGCGCGCAGTCTCGGGAGTCTGCGGAGTCCAGTTCTTCCAGCGGGAGCGGTTCTTCTCGAACAGGGTGATGGCCCAAGCGTAGTGGCGGTTGGAAAGGAGCATGCGGCCATACAGATCGTCGAGATCGGAGGCCGCTTCCACCGCGGCCAAAGAAGGCTTCGGGACATTGAGCAAGCGGTTGACCAGCGGCTCCCCTTTTTCAATCGCCGCGGCCGCTTGATCGGATTCGCCGTCCTGAAAGAAGCGCTCGGCCGAGCGGTTGAGTTCGGTGAGTTGGCCGACGGTCTGCCCATACCAGGCGGGTTCGACCGCATCGCCGACGGGCGGAGGAGCGGAGCCGCACCCCGAGAGAAGCGCGGCGGCCATGATCGCAAGGAGGCGCACTCGCTTCAGCATCCTATTGTTTTCCGATGTGAGCGCGGTCCTTTTCGTTTTCGGCGCAGACGTACTCCGCGATTTCGCTGTCCGGGACCAGATCCAAGGTGTACTTGATGCTAAAGGGCCTGGTGTACATTTTGGGATCGTCGATGGTGACTTGGACGTCCATATGGCCGAAATCCCGCCGCCGGTAGCGTTCTTGCACGCGTAAGGCTTCACTGCGCGGATGACCCAGTCCGTCCAGCCAGCCTTTATCGTTGAAGCCCACGGTATCGACTACCAGCGAATCGCCTTCCCACTTGCCAACCGAGTACCCCATCCAGGACGGCTGCGGATCGGCGGTGTGCTTGCGGCCATCCGTAAAGATCTGGCGAAGCGCGCCGTCGGCTTCCTGGAGGATGACGATCACACCCGGAGTTTGAATGAACTTGTTGGGAAACGGCAGCAACCCGCCAAAGGGAATGCCACCGAGCAGGCACTGCGCAGTGGGATTTTCAATCCCGTCCGTTTCCATGCGGTGCTGAACGATCTGCGCGGCCTCGGGCCGGATGGGAGCTTCCTCGGGTTTGAAGTCGGCCAGGATACTGATCGTGTACTTGGAAAAGGTGCGGAGGTCGTCGCCGGGAACGCTGAGAGCATCCAGGCCTTCCCCGAACAGGCGGGTCATTTCATCGAACGGCGTGGGCTCCACTTGCCAGAGTCCGGAAAGGTCCGGCTTGCCATTGGAGGCGCGCGGCGAAGGGGCGGAGAGATTCGGCTTACCGTCGCGCGTGCGGGGAATCCCCGGCGTGGGATAGTGCAGCCACTGAGCTCGCGCACCGGTCGAAAGGAGCGCAAACAGGACAAACAGCCGCTGATATCGCATCGGGCAAAGCTCCAGACCTCAATGCTACCGCGGTTCAGAAAGCAGCTTCAGAACCGCGACAGTGACGGAGCGGCCCAGAAAGGAGCTTCCGAACCGCGACAGTGATGGAGCGACCCAGAAAGGAGCTTCCGAACCGCGACAGTGATGGAGCGGCCCAGAAAGGAGCTTCCGAACCGCGACAGTGATGGAGCGGCCCAGAAAGGAGCTTCCGAACCGCGACAGTGATGGAGCGGCCCAGAAAGGAGCTTCCGAACCGCGACAGTGATGGAGCGGTCTACGCCGATTGCGAAAACGCTCTAGCGGCGTCCTCCGCCTCCGCCTGCGTGGCCGCCGCCGCCGGAGAAGCCCGAATGTCCTCCTCCTCCGCCTCCGCCCGAGAAGGAACGCGCGCCGCTCGAACCTCCGCCCGAGAAGGAACGGGGTGCGGAAAAGCCTTGGCTCGGCGCGGAGTACGATCGCGGCGCTGAGTACGATCGCGGTGCTGCGTACGATCGCGGCGCGGAATAGCTCTGACCGCGTGGCGAGGCCTGAGCCGAGTAAGCGCGGCCAGTCGAAGGCGCACCGCGGTAACTCTGAGCCGAGCTATACCCGCGATAACTCTGGGCCGGAGTCCGCGAGCCCTGCGATGCGTAGCCCGCGCTTCGATTCGGCGATGCCTGCTGCCGGGAGGAGCCGGCGTAAGCGTTGGCCGACGCCCGGTTGTCGCCGTTGAAGGTGCGCCATCCGCCGCCGCTGGCATTCGCGCGGCCTCCGCTCAATTGTCCGGCGCCGGCCCGGTTGCCAATGCTTGCTGCGCCATTCACCCGGCCGCTCCCATTGAAGCTAGTGGAATTGAACCGGCTGGCCACTGCCTGATTCGAATAGGGGACGCCCCCTCTGTGACCGGGATCGTGCGCCCATGCAGTGCGTCCTCCCAGGCCCAGACCACCTCCAAACCTGCCGCCGAAGCCGCCGCGGAAGCCGTAGCGATTGAAGAATCCCGCGTTGACAAACAAGCCGTTGCCGAACCATCCGCAGCCCCAACCCCAGCCGCCCCAGCCACCCCAACCCGGGAAAAAGGCGTCCATGTAAATTCCCGGTCCAAAACCGAAGCCGAATCCGAATCCGAAATCCGGCGGGTACCACAGATCGGGGTACTCGCCCCACGCGGGCGGACCGTAGACGTAATCGGGCTGGTAGACCGGGACGTACATCGCCGCTGGATCGGCCGGCTGGATTTCGATCGCGTTTTCGCCGTCCTGCGTGTCCGTGGTCACAGCCTCTAGCGGTGTTGACGGCAGCTTGCCGTTGGCCCTGGCTCGCGCCCGCATTCTCTGCACGGCGCTCATCACATCGGCCTCCTGGGCCAGGAAAGCGTTCCCCAGGTCGGTAGTCCACCGGACATCGTTGCTCAGCAGACCCAGCGCGTCCGGGAACGCCACCAGCGCCTGGACACTCGAATCCCAGTTCATTTGCCTGGCCGCGTCCACCAGTTGCGCGCCGTGAAGATTGGAGTGCTGGTTAAGCCACTGCTGCACCTCGACGATCTCCAGCGGATACGTGCTCGCCGCCAATACTTGGGCGAGCAACGGATCGGGATACAGCGCGACCGGCGCGACCAGGTTATCCAACTGGTCGGGCGAGAGGAGCGGGGCGGCCGCTTGTACCGGAGGCGGTTGTCCCTGCGCCGCTTGTCCCTGAGGAACACCCGGCGGCAGGGCTTGACCAAAACTTACCGCTAAGGGCAGGAGCAGCGCGCAGACAATCGCGACTGCCCTTTGAATTTTCGATCCGGCGCCGTTTGTCATATCGCGCCTCCACTTGTTGGACGCGCCAGAGGGCGGACTGGAGTCTGGTATTTTCGCCCTAGCTCCGCCCGGTAGGAGGATCTACGATTCCCCCTTTTCTCCATTCCCTACAGGGGGATCTCGAAGATTAAGGCAACGCCGCCTGAACCGGCTCCGACCGGGCGCTTTCGTTGCCCACAAGGTCCACCGAGGAGACTTCGTAACGATAGGTTCTGCCGGGCTGAACGCTCATGTCGCTGTAGGTGGGGGCCTCGATCAACGGGGCGACCTTTTCGAACGGCCCGCCGTCGACGGAGCGAAACACGTTATAGCCCTTGAAATCGGACTCCGTATTGCGCTCCCACTCCAGGTCGATCGCGTTCACGCCGGCGACGGCGGTGATGCCGGCCGGCACTTCGGGCGCGAAGGTGTCAACCGGCGTTATCGGCATAGCCAGGGGATCGGACACGAGGCTCTGCTGTTTCTCATCCGCGAACGCCAGCACCATGTATTGGTAGCGCATTCCGAACTGCGCGGTATCGTCCAAGTACTCGGGCTTATCGGTGTCGGCGAGCTGCTCCGGCATTCCGTCGGCGACCGCGCGCAGGACTCGATACTTCGGTCCGGCGCCGCGCCAGGTCAAATGCACGCCGTCCTTCTGGCTCTTAGCATCGAGATCGGTGGGGCGCTGGAGCGGCGCGATCACGCTCAGCGTGAAGGGCAGCGACCACAGCGACAGCTTGCCTTTGGGGCCGGTGGAGCGAACGTACAGGACCACATCCTTGCCGATCCACGCCTGCGCGGGAAAGTCGAATCGTACCGGCACCCCCGGCGCGGATCCGGAAACCGCATAGTGTGTTGCGGTGCGGTACCAGGAATTGGGATCGCCCGCTCCCGGGCCGCTTTGGCCGGCATACAGATCCACGGAGCGCAGGCTCCTCAGCTCCAGCCCTTCCGTGGTGAGCGTGGAGATGGTGAACGCGGCGATAATCTGACCGCCGTATTCGATGGCTCTGAGATCGGTGACCTGAACCGGGATATCGAGCGGGGGAGATTGAATAGGGCCTATGTAGCCGGGGCCGAGAACGCGGCATCCTCCCAGAAAGACCAGCGACACAGACAGGATTGTCTGTGCCGGCCTCACAGAATGTACCGGCTCAGATCCTGGTCCTTGACGATCTCGGCGAGCTGCTTGCGGACATAGACGGCATCCACTTTGACCGTCTTTTTCTTGAGATCGGGACCGTCGAAAGATACATCCTCCAGCAGCTTTTCGAGGATGGTGTGGAGACGGCGCGCGCCGATGTTCTCGGTATTTTCATTCACCCGCGCGGCAAAACTGGAAATTTCCTCAAGCGCGTCCTCGGTAAAGGTGAGCTTGATGCCTTCGGTATCGAGCAGGGCCTGATATTGCTTGATGAGCGCGTTCTTGGGCTCCTTGAGAATGCGGATGAAATCGGCCTGCGTGAGCGATTTGAGCTCGACGCGGATGGGGAAGCGGCCTTGCAGCTCCGGAATCAGGTCGCTGGGCTTGGAGACGTGGAACGCGCCGGCGGCGATAAACAGGATGTGATCGGTGCGCACGAAGCCGTAGCGCGTGTTGACGGTGGTGCCTTCGACGATGGGCAGGATGTCGCGCTGCACGCCCTCGCGGCTGACGTCGGGGCCATGGCCGCCCTCGCGGCCGGCGATCTTGTCCACCTCGTCGAGGAAGATGATGCCGCTGCGTTCCACGCGCTCGATGGCGACGCGGGTCACTTGGTCCATGTCCAGCAGCTTCTGCTCTTCCTCCTGGACCAGATAGTCGAGAGCCTCGCCAACGCGCATCTTGCGCTTGCGCGTGCGTCCGCCGAAAAGGCCGCCGAGCATGTCCTTCAGGTTGATGTCCATCTCCTCGATGCCGGCGGCGGTGGTGACCTCGAAGGTGGGCCCTTTTTCCTTGACGTCGAGTTCCACCATGCGGTCGTCGAGCTTGCCGGAGCGCAAGCGCTCGCGCAGCTTCTCGCGAGTGCGGTCGGCGCTCTCGGCCGGCTCGGCCGGCGGCGGCATCAGCAGATCCAGCAGGCGTTCTTCGGCGTTGCGCTCGGCCCGCTCGCCGACTTCGTTGAGGCGCTCCTCGCGCACCATGTCGATGGCGATCTCCACCAGATCGCGAATCATGGACTCGACGTCGCGGCCGACATAGCCCACCTCGGTGAACTTGCTCGCCTCCACCTTCAGGAACGGCGAATTGGCGAGCTTCGCCAGCCTGCGCGCCAACTCCGTTTTTCCCACGCCGGTGGGCCCGATCATGAGGATGTTCTTGGGCATGACCTCATCGGCCATCTCCGGCTCCAGTTTCTGGCGGCGGATGCGGTTGCGCAGGGCGATGGCGACGGCGCGTTTGGCATCGTTCTGGCCGATGACGTATTTGTCGAGCTCGCGGACAATCTCGCGCGGCGTCAACTCGTCCAGCATCGGCGTATCGTCGGCGGCTTGCGCGGGAAGGTAGATCACCATTCAGCCCAACTCCTCGTAGACCACGGTCTCATTTGTGTAGATGCAGGTCTTGCCGGCGATCTCCATTGATTTTCCGACGATCTCGCGCGCGTTGAGTTCCGTATTTTCGAGCAGCGCGATGGCGGCGCACTTGGCGAAGGCCCCGCCGGAGCCGATGGCCGCGATGCCGCTGTCGGGTTCGATGACGTCGCCGGTGCCGCTGACAATGTAGGTGTTGCCGGTATCGGCCACCAGCAGCAGCGCTTCCAGATGCCTGAGGACACGATCGGTTCGCCATTCCTTCGCCAGCTCAACCACGGCGCGGGGCAGATTGCCGTTGTGTTGCTCCAGCTTGGATTCGAAACGCGCAAACAGAGCGAAAGCGTCGGCCGTGGAGCCGGCGAATCCGGCGATGATTTTGTTGTTGTACAAACGGCGCAGTTTCTTGGCGCCGGACTTGAGGACTTCCGAACCGAGGGTTACCTGCCCGTCGCCGGCCATGACCACTTTCCCATCGCGGCGCACGCAGAGGATCGTGGTGGAGCGGATCTTAGGTTGTTTAGACACGAATCTTAAGTTTGGCACAGACCGGAGTTTGACACAGGAAGTTCAACCGGCGAGCGCCTCAATTAAGATACTCCCGGAGCGATCCAGACGGAACCGCCACCCGGGCGGGATCAAAGTCGTCGATCCGTAATCGAGAACCAAAGCGGGGCCGGGGCGGGTTGATGTTCCAAGGTCTTGGCGATTCCAGACTTTGAGAGTGTGCCAGGAACCGTCGACAAACACGCGGCGGGCGACGCTACCGCCCTCGGGAGAGCGCAGAGCTGTCAGCCGCGGCTTGGGGAGCGGCGTCCGGGCGCGGACGCGAATGGTGACGACCTCCACGTCGCGGCCGGGATTCGAATAGCCGTAGAGTTTGGCGTGCTGGCGATGAAAGCGCGCCGCGCAGGCGGCAAGTGTACCGGAGAACGGGACGTTGATCTCATAACTCTGGCCCAGGTAGCGGAGGTCGGCGCTACGCTCGATGATTGCCCCCGGCGACTCGCGGAGGGCGCGGCGTTCCAGTTGCGCAAAGCGGGTCTCCAGTGTGGAAGCGCCGATTCTGAACCGCGACCGTGAGGGAGCGCCGAGAACGCCGGCGGAATAATCGCGCATGGCATCGGCCATCAGCATCCCGAGCGCCGAGAGCGCGCCGGCATAGCGGGGCACGAGGACCGTGCGAATGCCCAGCTCTCGCGCGATTTCGCAGGCGTGCAATCCGCCGCAGCCGCCGAAAGCGGCCAGTGCAAAATCGCGAGGGTCGTAACCTCGCTCCACGGAGACCTTGCGAATGGCCCGCTCCATGTTGGCATTGGCGACCCGCAGGATGCCCGCCGCGGCGACGGCGAGCGGAAGTTTGAGCTGCGAGGCGATGCGCTCCACCGCGGCGGCGGCGCGGCCGGCGTGCATGGGCAGGCTTCCGCCCAGCAGTGCCTCCATGCGCCCCAGCACGACGTGAGCGTCCGTGACGGTGGCATCCGTTCCCCGGCCATAGCAAGCCGGCCCAGGCTCCGCGCCCGCGCTTTCCGGACCCACGCGCAGCAGGCCGCCGGCGTCGACGCGCGCGATGGAGCCGCCTCCGGCGCCGACGGTATGAATGTCGAGCATGGGAATGCGAATGGGCAGGCCGTCAATCACCGCCTCAGTGGTCTCACGCGGCGCCCCATCGGCGAGACTGACGTCGGTGGAGGTGCCGCCCATGTCGAATCCGAGCACGCGGCGGAAGCCTCCGGCACGGGCGCACGCGAGCACTCCCACCACACCGCCCGCGGGTCCCGAAAGCACCGTGCGCACAGGATGACGGCGGGCATCGCGAGCCGAGAGCAATCCGCCGTTCGATTGCATGATGGCGATGCGAAATCTGCGGGCGCTCGCCAGTTCGCCCAAATACGCTTCCATAAGCGGGCCGACGTAGGCGTTGACGGCCGTCGTGGATGCGCGCTCGTACTCGCGGAACTCCGGACTGATCTCGTGCGAGGTGCAGACGTAGACGCCCTCGCGGACCAATGTTTTCTCGAGTGCTTTCATGGCCGCGCGTTCATGCGCCGGGTTCTGGTAGGAATGCAGGAAGCAGATGGCAATCGAACGGACGCGGGCGCGCCGAAGCTTGGCTCCCAGACGGCGAAGGCCGGCGGCGGTGGGCGCACGCAGCACGGAACCGCGGCGGTCCATTCGCTCCTCGACGCCGAAACACAGCCCGCGTTCGACGAAAAGCCGGCGCGGGGCGGGTGTGAGGTTGTATAACTCCGCGCGGTTCTGGCGGCCGATTTCGAGCAGATCCTCAAAGCCGGCGGTGGTGACGAAAGCCGTGCGCGCGCCCTTGCGTTCCAGCAGCGCGTTGGTGGCGGCCGTGGTTCCGTGGACCACCTCCACGACCGGGTGGGGCAGGTCTCCGACCTGCCTTCCGCGGGCTGCGCGCTCGATCCCCGCCAGAATCACCTGTGCCGGAGCGCGAGGATCGGAGGGCAGCTTGAAGCTTTCGAGGCTACCGTCGTCGCGCAAGACGACGAAATCCGTGAATGTTCCGCCGGCATCGACGCCGATGCGCATGTAAACCGATTGTACATGCGCCCCGATTGTACATGCGCCATGATGAAGAGTGATCCTCTTGCGGCTGATCAGTTGGCCCTACGCCCGCAAGCATCTGCCGCGCGGGCTGCTGACCATGGCCGGCATCGTGCTGGGCGTGGCCGTCTTTGTGGGTATGCACACGGCCAACCAGAGCGTGCTGGCCGCGTTTCGCGAAACCATCGATCGCATCGCCGGAACGGCGCAGTTGCAGGTGTCGGCGGGGGAAGCGGGCTTCGACGAAGAGGTTTTGGATAAGGTTCGCAGCGTTCCCGGGGTGCGCGCGGCGGCACCGGTGCTGGAATCCACCGTCTCGGTGGGCGGGACCAATGTGTTGATCCTGGGCGTCGACATGCTCGGCGACCGCAGCCTGCGAAATTACGATTTCGAGGACACCGGCGAAGTCGTCGACGATCCGCTGGTGTTCCTGGCGCAGGCCGATTCGCTGATCGTGACCAGCGCGTTTGCCGAGCAAAAGGGGCTGACGATCGACAGCCGCATCCCCATGCGCACCATGGCCGGCGACCAGGAGTTTACGGTCCGCGGCATCATGAAGCCCGGCGGCTTGGCCAGCGCCTTCGGAGGCGATCTGGCCATCATGGATATTTACGCCGCGCAAAAGGTGTTCGGACGGGGGCGCAAGTTCGACCGCGTCGATCTCGCGCTCGAAGACGGCGTCGCGGTGGATCAAGCCGCGGCAAGGTTGAAGGCGCTGCTGGGTCCGGGATTTCAAGTGGAGCCGCCCAGCTCGCGCGGGCGGCAGTTTGAAGCGACCTCGAGAATCTACGCGGTGGCCTCGAATATCACCAGCGTATTTGCGCTGTTCATTGGAATGTTCATCATCTACAACACGTTCGCGATTGCGGTGACCCAGAGACGCTCCGAGATCGGCATCCTGCGAGCCCTGGGCGCTACGCGAGGCCAGATCCGGACCCTGTTTCTGGTCGAAAGCGCGTTGACGGGCTTGGCGGGGACGATGCTGGGCATTGTGGCGGGACTGGCGCTGGCCCGAGCGATGGCGGGATATATCGGCGGGTTTCTCGAAGACATCTACGGCGTGGCGCAGCGCGCCGGAGACATCGGCCTGGACCCGAAGCTGGCAGCGGCCGCGGTCGGAATGGGAGTGCTCACGAGCCTGGTTGCGGCGGTGCTCCCCGCGCGTAGCGCCGCGCGCGTCGATCCGGTGAAGGCGTTGCAGAAGGGCAAATATCAGCTTTTGAGCGAGGGCGAGAGCAGGGCGCGCAGGAACTGGGCTGCGGCGTGCGCGTGCGCGTCCCTGGCCGCGCTGGCGTTCAGCCGAATCGAAATCGTACTTTATGCCGGATTTCTGTTCGCCGTGATGGCCGCGGTGTTGTTGTCGCCGGCGGCGTCGCTGTGGCTGGCGCGTGCGTTGCGGCCGGTGCTCAAGCGAATCCGGCCGGTGGAGGGAGCGCTCGCGGCCGACGGCCTGATTCAAGCCCCCAGGCGCACCTCGGGAACGGTGGCGGCGCTGATGTTGTCGCTGGCGCTGGTGATTTCCTTGGGCGGGCTGGCGCGCGCCAGCTACAATTCGATTGCGGAATGGATGCGGGTGGCTCTGAACCTGGATCTGTTGGTCACGACGGCGGAAAACCTCACCAGCCGCAACTTCGTTCTCCCGGCCTCGCTCGCGGACGGGCTCCGCGCCGTGGACGGCGTCGCGGAAGTGCAAATGGTGCGCAGCGTGCGCGTGCTGGTGAAGGACACGCCGGTCATGCTGATTGCGGCGGACGAAGGCGCGCTCAGGCGCTTGTCCAAATTGGCGCCCGTGGAAGGCGACACAGCGGAGATGCTGCGGCTGGCACTGGCCGGAAGCGGCGTGATCGCATCGGAGAATTTCACGCGGCTGCACGGAGGACGCGTGGGCGAGGCGATCGAGATTCCGTCTCCTTCCGGAACGCTGCGGCTCCCGATCGCGGGCGTGGTGCGCGATTTCTCGGATCAACAAGGCAGCCTGTTCCTTTCGCGAGACGTGTTCGTGCGCCACTGGAACGACGAGGGCATAACCAGTTTCGGGATCTACCTCCGGCCGGGAGCCTCGGAGGCGGCGGTGCGGCAGCGAATCCTGGACGCCTACGGCGGCCAGCAGCGTCTCTTCGTGTTTACCAACCGCGAGGTCCGGAGTTACATCACGCGGCTGACCGATCAATGGTTCGGCCTGACCTATGTGCAGATCGCGGTGGCCGTGCTGGTGGCTGTACTGGGAATCGTGAACGCCCTGACGGTGTCGATCGCGGACCGGCGCCGCGAGCTGGGCGTGCTGCGAGCCGTGGGCGGGCTGCGCTGGCAGATCCGGCACATCGTCTGGATGGAGGCGGCGGCGATCGGGATCGTCGGGTTGATCCTGGGCCTGGGCCTGGGCGCGCTCCAGCTCTATTACAGCGTGGAGGTGGCCCAGAGAGACGTGATCGGAATCGATCTGGGGTATGCTTATCCATTCCGGATGGCGCTGGCTCTCATACCCGTAATTCTGGGAGCGGCGTGGCTGGCGGCGCTTGGCCCGGCGGAGCGAGCAGTGCGAGGATCGTTAGTGGAGGCGCTTGAGTATGAATAAGACGATGGTCGTGTTCCTGATGGCCGCGGGGACCGCGATGGCGCAGGACGGGCGCCAGATCATGCAGGAAGTGCAGAAGCGCCAGCACACTACATCTCTGCGATATGAAGGCACGCTGCGGACATATGGGGGCAACTCGCGAGTACAAGCCGACGTAGACAAGCACACAGTCATTAAACGCTGGACCTTTGAGCGCCTCGGCGACTTCGGCAACAGCAAGGCGATTCTGCGCTTCACCGGGCCGGCCGAGGTCAAGGGCGTGGCTCTGTTGATCGTGAATCATCCCAACACCGCCAGCGACCAATGGATCTGGCGCCCCAACATCGGCCGCGACCAGCGCGTCTCCGTCCAGGACCGCTCCACCCGCTTTTTCGGCACCGACTTCAGCTTCGAAGATCTGGAGGAGCGCGACGTGGATCAGTACGATTACACGCTGACGGGGGAGGCGGGTGGGCAGTGGAGGATCGACGCCAAGCCGCGCAAGCCCTCGCAATACATTAACTCCTACTTCTATATCGACAAGACCAGGTACACCTACAATCGGATCGAAGCTTATAACAAGAAGGGCATCGCGAAGACTATCGACTACAGCGATTATAAGATGGTGCAGGGGATCTGGACCCCCGCCGCGGCTCTGGTTCTGGACGTTTTCGCGAAAAGCAAAACGGTGCTCACCTACGACAAAGTGGATTACAACCTGCCCATGAAGGATGACGATTTCACGGTCGAGGCGCTCCGCCGCGGCGAATGATTCCGGACCTGTTCCCCGGCTGTTCCGTCCGCGTAAACAACTGAATCCACAAGCATTAGGTTCCATGCTTCCTTTTAGCCGTGTGGAAATGGCGCTCGCCAAGGCTCAGAATATTTCAGGATTGACAAAATATCCGGCCTCGGATAAAATTTAATCGCCCAACTGCCGGCTGCATTAAGGAATCGGATTCCTAAGCTTAAGGTGCATTGAAATAAGGAGCGACTTTGAACAAGATCGGCTCGATTTTCTTGTGGGTGGCGTTCTGTGTAGGCTTAGAAGCGGCCCAATTGCCCGTAACCCTCGGATCGACGGTCACTTTCGCTGTCTTGGCCTCTTCCACCGTGACCAACGGTGGCCCTACTTCCGTAAATGGCAATCTCGGGCTAAGCCCGGGTACTTCAGTGACCGGATTCCCGCCCGGAAGTGTCGTACTGCCATACGCGATACACATCGCCGACAGTACCGCTGTGACGGCCCAAGGCGATCTGACTACCGCCTACAACGATGCGGCGGCCCCTAACCGCGATGGCGGCCCGGTCAATACCATATCCGGCGACCTTGGCGGATTAACCCTGGGACCCGGACTGTACAATTCGGCATCTTCGATTGGTATAACCGGCACACTCACGCTCAATGGGAGTGCGAACAGCATCTTCGTCTTCCAGATTGGCAGTACACTCACCACGGCCGTCGGCAGTCAAGTGGTCCTGACGGGCGGCGCGCAGGCAGCCAACGTCTTCTGGCAAGTGGGTAGTTCAGCAACTCTCAACGCGTATTCTACCTTCGCTGGAACCATCCTGGCGCAAGCATCCATCTCTCTTGGCACCGGCGCGGCGCTGAACGGCAGGGCCTTGGCGCGGACCGGCGCGGTTACATTGCTATCCAATACGATCGTTCAGCCCGGAGTGACCGGCGCGCTGCTGACCGTCGTGTGTCCAAATAGCGTGGCCCAGCTCGGTGTGGTGTACAACTCCTTAGTGGTCGCCATGGGTGGCACGCCGCCCTACACATACTCAATCGGGGGATCGCTACCGCCGGGTTTAATCTTGAATACCTCTACCGGAACTGTTACGGGGACACCGACGACTGCCGGAGCCGATTCCTTTACTGCCAATGCCGCGGACTCAGCCGAGGGCACTGCGAGCCAAAGCTGCGCCATCAACACTTCCTCCGTTTCGACAACCCCAGCTCCGGCTGCATTGATCCTGGTCATGATTGGCTTGGCTGGCATCACGCTCTATCAGACTCGCCGGCGCTGGCTGGACCTCTTGAGAAGCTGACCGCTTCAAAGCCTTCGCGCAACCCTTTGTAGTTAAATGGATGTAGTGAAGGCGTATAATCTCCCGCTGGCGCTGTCCTTCGCGGGCGCGGTGTTCTTTGCAGGCACAGCCCAGAGTTTCCTGGATGCCCAGAGCTTCTCGGATGTGACGGTAGAGACTCTGGTCCGGGACGCGCGCTATGCTGAGGGTCCGGTGTGGTCGCTCGAAGGCTTTCTTCTTTTCAGCGACACCGTGACGGACCAGATCAGGAAGTGGACGCCGGGAAAGGGCGTGTCGGAGTATGCCAGCCGGCCGGGCGGCGCGGGCGGCAACGCCTACGACGAGGAAGGACGCCTGTACACGTGCGAGTTTCACGAGCGGCTTGTCACGCGTACGTCGAAGGATGGAAGGACGCGGAGCGTCATCGCGGCGCGCTTTGAGGGCAAACGATTGAACGCGCCCAGCGACATCGTGGTGCGGCGCGACGGCAACGCGTATTTCACCGACCCCGCTTTCGGCAATCAGCAGGATACGCGCGAGCTGGATTTTTACGGCGTGTACAGGATTAAGACCAACGGCGAGCTGGAGGCGATCGCACGCTGGAAGACGCGTCCCAACGGGATTACGCTTTCGCCCAACGGCCGCCTGCTCTACGTCGCGGATTCTGACGCCCGATTGATCCGCGTCTACGATCTGGCGGGCAACGGCTCGGCGTCGAACGAACGCGTGTTCATCGACAAGATCGCGGGAGTGCCCGGAGGCCTGCGCACGGACGAGAAGGGAAATCTCTACGCAGCGGCGAAGGCCGTGTTCGTGTACTCGCCCAAAGGCGAGAAGCTCAAAGAGATCAACTTGGCTGAAACGCCTTCCAATCTGGCCTTCGGCGACAAGGACTTCTCCTCGCTCTATGTCACGGCGCGGACCGCGTTGTATCGAGTCCGCGCGGGCGGCATGAAAGGCGCGCCGCCGTATGCGCCGCAAGTACCCTAAGCACCCGCTGGTGGGAGTGGGCGCGCTGATCTTCACCCGATCCGGGCGTCGCGGTCCGATTCTCCTGGTGGAGCGGGCCGGAAATCCGCTCAAGGGGTATTGGTCTCTGCCGGGCGGATTGGTCGAAACGGGCGAGCTGCTGGAGGACGCCATGCGGCGCGAGATCCTCGAAGAAACCGGCCTGCGCGTCCAGCCCGTGCGCCGGTTCGACATCTTCGAGCGGATCATGCGGGACCCTCAGGGGCGGGTCGAATATCATTACCTGCTGGTGGACTATCTATGTAAAGTGGTGGGAGGCAAACTCCGCGCCGGCGACGATGTGAGCCGGGCCGCCTGGGTGCGGCGCGCGGAGCTGGACCAGTATCGGATCACGGAGGGCACCCGCGAGGTGATCGAGAGAGCGTATTCCGGAGCGTATTCCAAATGACGGCCGAGCCGGTACTGGAGTTCGAGGCGCTGCGGGCTCTGCTGGAGCGCTTTGTGCGTACGCCGCTTGGCCGCGCGGAGCTGGCGCGCGTCGCCCCCAGCTCGGACCGGGCCGCGATCGAATCCACGCTGGCGGACACCGCGGAAGCCATCGAGCATCTGCGAACCTCGTCCCAGCCGCAGCCGGCCTCGCGCGGAGCCGCGATCCGTGTGCGCTTCGAGCTGGGAGCCGATCCCATGCCCGCGGTGATGCGGCTGGCGATCGAAGGGGCGACGCTGGACGCCGCCGAGATCTACGAGCTGACGCGGCTCCTGGATCTGGCGGCGGACGCCCGGGCGGTCTTGCTCCCGGCGCGAGAGAGATTTCCGCGCCTGGCTGCGCATGCCTCCCAAATCGCCGATCTGAGAGACCTTGCCCGGCAGCTTCGGGGCAAGATTCTTCCGGACGGCTCGCTCGCCGACGACGCCAGCGTAGCTCTGGGCAAGCTGCGGCGCGACGCGGAAAAGCAGCGGCGGCTGATCGAGGAGTCTCTGGCTCGCTTCCTGCGCGCGCATCACGAAGACGGCACGCTGCAAGAGGATTTCGTCACCATTCGCAACGACCGCTTCGTGGTGCCCATCGTCACCGGACGCGAGCGGCGCGTGGATGGAGTGATTCACGGGTCCAGCGGAAGCGGGCATACCATGTTCGTCGAGCCGCTGGAGACGATTCAGTTAAACAACGAGCTGGTCCGGATCCACGAAGAGGAGCTGCGCGAGATTCACCGCCTGCTGCGCGAGTTCACGGCGCAGCTGCGCGAGCACGCGCGCGAAATCGGCGTCATGGCGGAGGTGCTGGGGCGCCTGGAGCTGCTGTTCGCCAAGGCCGAGTTCGCGGCCGAGTTCCGCTGCTCGGTACCGCGCCTGAGTCCTCCCTCGACGCGGCGGCTGACGCTGCGCGAAGCCCGGCATCCCTTGCTCGAGGACATCTTAAGGCCGCGGCGCAAACCAGTCGTGCCGGTAACGATGGCTCTTGAAGGAGAGGAGCGTACGCTCCTGATCAGCGGTCCGAACACGGGCGGCAAGACCGTCGCGCTCAAGACCGTGGGGCTCCTGGCGCTGATGGCCCATGCCGGTTTACCGGTGCCCGCCGCGGAAGCCGAGTTCCCGCTCTTCGATCGTGTGCTGGCCGACATCGGCGACCATCAATCTCTTCAAGAGAGCCTCAGTTCCTTCTCCGCGCACATTGGAGCGATCCGGGGCATGCTGGAACGCGCGACTTCCGATTCGCTGGTCTTGCTCGACGAGCTCGGCCGCGCCACCGACCCGGAGGAAGGCGGTGCGCTCGGCGTGGTGCTGCTCGAAACCTTCCGCGCCCGAGGCGCGTTCACGCTGGCGTCCACGCATCTGATGGCGATGAAGGTGTACGGGGCGTCGACCGCGGGCGTGCGCAACGGCTCGATGGGTTTCGATGAGGAGACGCTGGAACCGACGTACGTGCTGCGCCTGGGCGCGCCCGGGAAATCGGCGGGCCTGGACATCGCCGCGCGCCTGGGGCTGAGCGCAACCGTGATCGACGCCGCGCGCGAGCGCATGTCCAACGCCGCGCGCGACGTCTCGCGCTTCCTGGCCGAGCTGCATAAACGGATGGCGGCGATCGAGGAGGAGCGCGCTCTTGTGGCCGCTCGCGAGCAGGCGGTGGAGGCGCGGGAGCGCTCGCTCGAGCAAACCTTGGAGCGCAAGTACGCCGCCAGCACCGCCGAGATCGAGCGCCGCGCGGCGGAACTCTCGAGCGAATTCGAACGTCGTGCGCAGGAGGCGATTGGCGAGCTGAGCCAGAAGGCTCGAGCGAAGGTCGCCAAGACCCGGCGCGAGTATCGGGAGTCGGTCGAGGCGGTCGCGCGAGCTGCGCCCCCGAGTCAATCAACGCAGCAGAAACCGGGGCCGCCCAAGCTTGCCGAGGGCGTGCGCGTGCGCCTGAAAGGAATCCGGCAGCCCGCCACCGTGCGAAGGCTGCTCGCGGGCGATGCGGTTGAGGTGGACGCGGGATTCCTGAGGATGCAAGTGCCTGTGGCCGATGTCGAGGAGGTCCTGCCGGAAGCGCAAGCGCCCGCCCGAACGCCGGGAATCTCCTTCCGCCAGGGCCCCGCCTTCGAAACCTCGTATCGCGAGATCAATCTGATCGGGCAGCGGGCCGAGCAGGCCTGTGAGCAGGTCGAGAAGTTTTTGGACAGCGCGACACTGGCGCAGGTGGAGCGAGTGCGCATCGTGCATGGGCACGGTATGGGAATCCTCAAGAAGGCCGTGGCGGATGTGCTGAAGAACAGTCCGTACGTGGAGAAGTTTTACGTGGCTCCGCCGGAGGAAGGCGGCTCCGGGGCAACCATCGCTGAACTGAAATGACGAATTGAAGTGACGAACTGAAATGACGAGTTAAAATGATCGACTGGCTGCGCGCGTATTGTCTCTCCCTTCCGCACACCACCGAGCACCTGCTCTGGGGCGACGATCTGGTGTTTAAGGTTGGCGATAAGATGTACGCCGCGGCTCCGATGAGTCCCGGCGGACTTTGCATGTCGTTCAAGTGCACGCCGGACGAGTTTGCGGAGCTGTCGAAGAGGACTCAGGTGGACCTGAGCGGCTAGTGTAGCCTCCAGGAAATGTATGGACAATGACGATTTCATGCTGCCCGCGTCACGTGGGGCAGGTCCATGACCTGCCGTCTTCACGACCGACGGATCGAAGTCGACACGCTGCCCGGGCATTGGACGCCTGCCCCACCGGTCCCGGAGCCGCTAAAATCAAGACGATGATTGCGAAAGTGCGAAAAGCGGTATTTCCCGCCGCCGGGCTGGGCACCCGGTTCCTTCCGGCCACCAAGGCGCAGCCCAAGGAAATGCTGGCGCTGGTGGACAAGCCGCTGATCCAATACGGGGTCGAAGAGGCGATGCATTCCGGCGTCCAGAACATCATTATCGTGACTGGCCGCGGCAAAAGCGCGATCGAAGATCACTTCGACGTGAGCTTCGAGCTGGAGCATCTGCTGGAGACGCGCAATAAGAAGGAACTGCTGGCCACCGTCCGGGCGGTTTCCGACATGATCGACGTCTCCTATGTGCGCCAGAAAGAAGCGCTGGGGCTGGGGCACGCCGTCCTGCGCGCGCGCGAGCTGGTGGGGGAGGAGCCATTCGCGGTGATTCTCTCCGACGACGTCATCGACTCCGAGGTGCCCTGCCTGCGTCAGTTGCTGGATGTGTACGAGTTCTACAGCGCGCCGGTGGTGGCCCTGATGGAGGTGCCCAGAGAAAGCATTTCGGCATACGGAGTCGTGGATGCCGAGCCGGTCTCGCACGCGGGCGGGCAGAACCGGCTGTTCCGCATTCGCAACATGGTGGAGAAACCCAAGGCCAAGGATGCGCCCTCCAACCTGGCCATCATCGGGCGCTACGTGCTGACGCCCGAAGTTTTCAAGTCGCTGGACGCGGTGGAGCCCGGCAGCGGCGGCGAGATCCAGTTGACCGACGGCCTGAAGCACCTGCTCCGCAGCCGTCCCATTTACGGCTACCGCTTCGAAGGCACGCGCTATGACGCCGGCGATAAGCTCGGATTCCTGAAGGCCACGGTGGAATTCGCGCTCAAGCGGTATGATTTGGGTGAGGCCTTTCGAGCGTACTTGAAAACCCTGACTCTATGACGACCAGCCGAACAATCTCGACATCCGCCGGCCTGCTGCTGTCGGTCGCGATTATCTGCGGCGCGCAGGACATCGTTCAGGACGTGCGAGCGCTGCTCACGAAGAACGATTTCACTGGCGCGGCCGCCCTGATCCAGAACTATCGCCGAGGCTCGGGCGTCACCCCCGACGTGCTCGTGGCGATGAGTTGGATGGCTCGCGGCGAGCTGGGCCGCAAGAATCTGGATCAGGCGGAGAAATGGTCTCAGGATACCTACCAGCTTTCCGCCGCGGAAGTGAAGAAGCATCCGCTCACCCGCGATCCCAACGCTCCTCTGGCTCTGGCGCTGGGCGCGTCGATCGAGGTCGAAGGAACCGTGATGGCCGCGCGCGGCGAGCGGGCCGGAGCCGTCGCCTATCTGCAAGACGAGCTCAAGAAATATTACGGTACGTCGATTCACGCGCGCATTCAAAAGGTGGTCAACGCGCTGAGCCTGGAAGGCAAGCCGGCTCCCGCGCTGGCTGGGTTCGCGATTCCCAAAGGCAAGCCGGCGCTCCTGTTCTTCTGGGCGCACTGGTGCCCTGACTGTAAGGCCGAAGCCGCCGATCTCAAAAAGCTGAAGGCCGAGTTCGTTCCCAAGGGGCTGGTGTTCCTGGCGCCGACCCAGAAGTACGGCTATGCCGCGGGCGGGAAAGACGCGTCGCCGGAGGCGGAGACGCGCTACATCGAGCAAGTGCGCCAGAGCTTCTACACCGGCCTCATCGACGCGCCCGCCGTCGTGAACGAGGAGAACTTCCGCGTATGGGGAGCCAGCACCACGCCGACCCTGGCGCTGGTGGATCGCAACGGCATCGTCCGCATGTATCACCCCGGCGCGCTGCCCTACGCGGCGTTGCGCGCGCGCATCGCGGCTCTGATGTAGGCCGGCTGCGTTGCTGAAGGCAGGTGGGCATCGCTTCACGCCCGCGGGGCTCTTACATGGACGACCTCACCAGGCTTCGCGCGCCCGAGCGCGTCTTCGAGCGCCGCGAACAGCGGACGGTAGTATTCCATCCGGTTCCTCGCAACGTGAACGATGACGATCCCGAAAGCAAGGTTCTTGAGATTGTGCTCGTATTCAAAACCCTTGTCGGTGGTCATCAGAACGTCGCACCGGCCCTGGGCTTGGGCGACCAGCTTGGCGTCCGGGAGCGTGCGCCATTTGGCTTCGGCGACGGTCAGCACTTCATGATCGGGGAAAGCCTGCCGCAAGCGGGGGTTAACGCACTCGTCTAGGAGGATACGCACTCGATGAGTTGGCTTTGGCCAGTTCAAGGAATTGAATCGCTTGCTCCCGCGTGACGGTGGGAAAGTCTCGCAGGAAGTTGTCGAGCGTATCGCCCTCCTCGATGTAGTCGAGCAGGGTTTGAACCGGGACGCGCGTGCCGGTAAAGCAGGGCGTGCCGTGCATGATCGCGGAGTCAACTGAAACCACTCCGGCAAGGCTGGCTTTTTGTTCGGCGGTCACTACCTTACGTTAAGCCATGAGGATTACTCGCGCAAGTCGGACCGCCGGCGATCTTGACGACGTCTGGCGCTCGCGATCGGCTCCCACCAAAGAAAAACGGCCCCGATTGCTCGGGGCCGTGAATTTGAAACTCGCTCTTCTAGAGCGCCCTGGCTACTTTTTCTTCTTCGGGGCAGCCTTCTTCTTCGCGGGCGCCTTTTTCTTGGTTGCGTTCTTCATTGAGTGATTCTCCCTTTACATCAAATTACGCGCCACTCTTTCGAGAGCGCGGTTGTGTCCCCTTTATAAGATTGTTTGCGATGAAAGTCAAGGAAAAAATGAAGGAGGCGTCTCGATCCGGGAGCTCCGCTCACGCGATCGAGCGCGCGGCCCACAAAAAAACATCGTCGTGTAGAATTGTTTTAGTGTCCGGAAGGCCATTTTTCGCGGGTGCGGCGCTCATTGCGGCTTCGCTCGTCATCGCGACGGGATGTGGACGTCGCGTCACTGCTCGCGTTCCGATTCCTCCCCCTCCTCCAGCGCCGGTGGGATGGACTGAAACCGGCGTGGCGAGCTGGTATGGCATTCCTTACGACGGACGGACCACCTCTTCCGGCGAGACCTTCGATATGCACGCTCTCACCGCGGCGCATCGTACCTTGCCGTTCAACACCTGGCTCGAGGTAACCAATCTCGATAACGGCAAGCGCGTCGAAGTCCGCATCAACGACCGCGGACCCTTTGTCCAAGGCCGCATCATCGATCTTTCGATGGGCGCGGCGGATCGGATCGGCATGGTGCGCGCCGGTCTTGCGAAAGTGCGGTTGAAGGTGATCAATCCGCCGGCCGCTGCGCTGGGGCATGCCGGCGGGGCTTCGCAATAGCAGCGCCGGGTATTGTCTGAAATCCGTTGGAGAAACAGTCGCAAGTATTGATCACATGGGAGGCGCTATCGGCCTGATCCATTACCCCAAGAACCGGCGGAGCCGAGACGCAAGGCGGTCCTGCTTTTTCGTTTCGCACTCCCACACAACGAGGCAGCGCCACCCGGACTCATTCAGCCGCATGAGCTGCTCGGTGTCACGTCGTACGTTACCGGCAATCTTCGCCTTCCAAAATGCAGTGTTCGTCTTCGGCGTCTGCGATCCCCGCCTACACTTGTGCCCATGCCAGAAGCAGCCGTTGACGAAAATGACCTTTCGTCGCGAGGGGAATACTAGGTCGGGGCTTCCCGGCAGATCTTTTCGGTGCAGGCGGAAGCGATAGCCCATCCCGTGCGACATTCGGCGTACTAGGGTCTCCGGCTTCGTATCGCGGCTCTTTACTGCGCGCATATTGGCGCTGCGCTGCTTCTTCGAAAGCGTGTCGGTCATACGCCAAATTTCTTTCGGAGCCAATTCAGCACGGCAAGCTGTTCATCCTGGCCGGCCCGCCTGACCTGAGACAGCAGCCAAATAGCCGTCGGCTTCTCGGTCGTGATATTCTTCGCCCCCTGATTGCACGTCGAGCACAGTGCCCGCAGGTTCGCTAGCTCGTCTTTTCCACCAAGGCTCTTGTCCTTGATATGGCCGATATGAGGACGAACCTTCCGCCGGGTGTCCGGATCGATCTCACTTGGTGTCAGCCCGCACATCTGGCAGGTGAAGCCGTTGCGGTCAAGAACCTCAGCGCGGAGCTTCGCGGAAATCGAGCGACTGAACTTGACGGCGGATGCTTCCGGCGGAGCCTCTTTCAGAAGGTACTGTCCGGGCTTGAGATCAGCGCTGTCATTGTGCGTGAGGATAGGCCACTTCTCGTCCTCGCGCAGTTCACGGACGCGTCGCGCCCATTCGCTAACGCCGGTGCCGGCAGCATCCCGAAGCTGAATCGACGTGACTACCTTGCCGATGTTTGCAAGAAGGAACTTCCGAATCCGCTCTTTCGACCCCTGTGGTTTAGGCATTCGCGCGCGGCTGCGCCGAGGTGCGCTCTGGGGCGAGCAACTGGGCCATCAGCTGCTCCCCGATAAACCTCGTATAGGCGGGAGGGATCGCTTCGTTGAGTTCGCCTTTGTTCATCCAATCTATTCCCATCGCATCGCGGGCCGCGACTATGCTGCAGTTTCCGCCGCCGTTTACCGACACAAAGTCACGCATATCGTCCGTCTTCCCATAGTGCGCCTTACGCTTATCAAAGGTATGACACTTCGGGTGCCTTCCGTGAGGAGGCACGAGGAGCGGGAAATTAGTCTCAAACAACCTGTGTCGCAGGACGCGCAGGCCCTTGAACATCGTACCGCAGAGGACCGCCGGATTGAGCAGAGGAGCACCATCGACATTCTCAATTATGTAGGGAATCCCCGATCGAACAAGCATGTCCCTGACAGGCTCGATTAGCCGCGGCCATTCGTCGGCGTTTCCATTGCGCTTGGCCAAGTCGGAGTACGACTGGCATGGTGGCGACGCATGGACGGCGTCAAAGGAGGAGATGAAACTCCGTTTCAGCGCGAGGGCGTCCGCCTGGATGAAGGTGAAGGGATAGTGCGGCTGAGGGTCAATATCAACTCCAACAACCTCGAATCCAGCGCGGCTGTACCCAGCCGCGGCCCCCCCGGCACAACAGAAAAGATCAAGAAGCTTCAGCTTACGTCCGGCGCTCATCCCCATGATCGGATAGTAAGAGTTTAGCGTGTTTTTCTCTCGCTGGCAGCGTCTGGAATCGACACAACGCAGATATCAGGCACTACCCAGGGCCGGCTCATGCGGGTCGCCTCTATACTACTTGTATAATGCCGGTCGTTCTTCTTCTTTGCCTTCTGCCCGTGATAGCAATCGCGCAGACGCCTCCCGCCTGGGTCGCCAGGAGCAACCAGAACGCGCAGTTGCTGATCGACATCAACGCTCGCTACGGGCCCGAGGGCGCGGGAGCCTCTGGAGCCACGGGACTCGACGACCGCGTCACGGTCATAACACCCGACATGCCGGAGCGCATTCGCGCCGACATGAAAGCCGCCGGCAAGGAATTGCAATCGCGCCTGGCTTCCGAGCAGGACCCGCTGGTGCGCCAGGATCTTCAGATCCTGATCGACTCCGCCGACCGCGACGTGCGCCAGTCGGAGATCTATGAACGCCACATACTGCCCTACTTCAATGTCGCGGGACTAGTTTATTCCGGCATCAGCGGCCTGTTGCAGGATCAGGTTGTGGAAGCGCGGCGGGCCGCCGCGTTGGTTCGGCTGCGCAAGTACGCCGGACTCGAACCTGGGTATACGCCCATCACGCTTCAAGCCGAAGAGCGTTTCCGATCCAAGCTCCAGACCTCGGGATTGGTGGGGCCTCCCAAAGCCCAGGTCGAAAAGGATCTGGCCCAGACGGCGACGTATGTCACGGGCATCGGCTTGCTCCTCGAAAAATACAATCTGAAGGACTACCAGCCGGCCTTCGCCAAGCTGAAGGAGCAGCTTGCCGCCCACGACGAATTCGTTCGCAAGGAAGTCTTGCCCAGGGCGCGCACGGATTTCCGCATGCCGCCGGAAGTATACGCGATCCAGCGCGAACAGCTCGGTCTGGATTACACTCCGGCGGAGCTGGCGCGCCTGGCCCATCAAAGCTTCACGCAGATTCAGGGCGAGATGCAGAAGCTGGCCACGAAGATCGCGCAGGAGCGCCATTTGCCTTCCTCCGGATATCGCGACGTGATCCGCACGCTCAAGAAGGACCAGCTCGCGGGCGACCAGATCCTGCCGCATTACCAGCAGCGGCTCGCCGAGATCGAGGCGATTCTGCGCAGGGAACATTTGATCACGCTGCCGGACCGTCCCGCCATCATCGTCATCGCCACCGCGGCCGAGACCGCGCAGCAGCCCGCTCCGCACATGCGCCCGCCGCGCATGATCGACAATCATGGCGAGCGCGGCCAGTTCGTTCTCCCGATGGGAACAACGGGTGAAGGCGGCAAGGCGCTCAAGTACGACGATTTCACTTTCGCGGCCGCGTCCTGGACGTTGATCTCGCACGAAGCCCGGCCCGGCCACGAGCTGCAATTCGACGCCATGGTGGAGCGCGGCGTTTCGCTGGCGCGCGCCATGTTCGCCTTCAACAGCACCAACGTCGAGGGCTGGGGTCTGTACGCGGAGTGGTTCATGCTGCCGTACATGCCCGACGACGGCAAGCTGATCTCGCTGCAATTGCGGCTGCTGCGCGCCGCGCGTGCGTTCCTCGACCCGGAATTGCAAGAGGGCAAGGTCACGCCCAAGCAGGCCATGAAGGTTCTGGAGAATGACGTCGTCGTCTCCGAAGCCTTCGCCACCGAGGAAGTGGACCGCTTCACCTTCGGCATGCCGGGGCAAGCCGGTTCTTACTTCGACGGCTTCACCCGCTTGCTGGCGATCCGCGCGGACGCAGAGAAAGCTCTGGGCGCCAAATTCAGTGTTCAACATTTCCACGATTTCATCCTGTCGCAGGGCTTGCTTCCGCCCAATCTCTTGCGCAAAGCCGTGATGGAAGATTTCGTCCCGCGCGAGCAGGCGAACTAGCGTGGGGCAGGTCTTTGACCTGCCCGTCCACCCGACACTTATTCAGGAGGCCACCATTGGCGGCTTACGCGGCGTTTCGCTCCCGGGATTATCGCTTCCTTCTGGCCGGGAATGTTTTGTCCGTGCTGGGGACGCAGATGTTGTCGACCGTGGTGGGCTGGGATCTGTACAACGCCACGCGATCGCCGGTGGTGCTCGGCAACGTGGGTCTGGTGCAGATCGTGCCGGTGCTGCTGTTCACCTTCGCCGCCGGCCACGTCGCGGACCGCTACGACCGGCGCGGCACTCTTTTAGTGGCGCAATCGATGGTGGCGGCCATGGGCTTTGTGCTGGCATTCTCCGGCGCATCGCGCGGAGTGACGCTGATCTACACCTGCCTGTTCTTCAGCAGCCTGGCGCGGACCTTCCAGTTTCCAGCCGCGTCGTCGCTGCTGCCGAAGATCGTGCCCCTTGAGCATCTCAGCAACGCCATCAGTTGGAACGGAATGGGCCGCGAGATGGCCACCTTCACGGGACCGGCCCTGGCCGGGCTCCTGTTGGCCTGGCTGGGAAGTCCGGCGGTGTACCTGGCGCAGGCGGGCTGCTCCATCCTCACCATGATCTGCTACGGCGCGCTGGTTCCCAAGGGAGCGCCGGCCGGCGCGGCCGATCGGGGAGGGATCAAGGCCGTAGCCGAGGGAGTGCGTTTCGTGTTTCGCGAAAAGCTGGTGCTGAGCGCGATGAGCTTGGATCTGATTGCCGTATTCTTTGGCGGCGCCACCGCGCTGCTGCCGATCTTCGCGCAGGATATTCTACACATCGGGCCGCGAGGATTGGGATGGTTGCGCGCCGCACCCGCCGTCGGCGCAGGCAGCATGGCATTGTGGCTGGCGCACCGGCCGCCTCTCCGCCGCGCGGGAGTCACTCTGCTGGCGGTGGTGGCGGGCTTCGGCCTCGCCACTATCGGGTTCGCCGTCTCGCGCAACGAATGGCTGTCCTTCGTGCTGCTGGCGGCCACAGGCGCGCTCGATAGCGTAAGCGTGGTTCTGCGCTCGTATCTGGTTCATTCGCGCACGCCCGATAGCTTGCGCGGACGCGTGAACGCCGTCAATGCCCTGTTCATCAGCTCCTCAAACCAGTGGGGAGCCGTGGAATCGGGACTCGCCGCAAAGTGGATGGGCACGGTTCCGTCGGTGGTGTTCGGCGGCGCGGCCACCATCTTCGTCGTCGGACTGATTGCGTCTCTATCCGGGAACTTGCGGCGCTGGCGCAACCCCTAACAAAAAACCGGGACAGTACACTCAATCCCCATTTTTTCCCGTGGGGCAGGTCTGTGACCTGCCGTCCTCCGCACTGAAGGTTCAGGTCGAGACACAATCCCCCGGTTCCTACCAGCGCCCCTGCTCGCGAATCGACCCGGCCAGCCGCTTGCTCACCACCGCCTCAAAGCCGTTGGACATTCTCAGCAGCCAGCGCTTGCTCGATAGCGGCGAGATCTTGCGGATGTGATCGGTGTTGATGATGGTGCTGCGATGCACGCGGCGGAAGCGGGGCTGTTCGAGTTTCTCCTCCAGCGTCTTCAAACAGTGGTCGCTCAAATAGCGCTGTCCGGGCTTGGTCTCGGAAGCCGTGACGATGTGAACCAGCTCGCCCTCGGCCTGGAACGCCACGATCTCGGAGGGGTCGAGCAGATACATATCCACGCCGCGGCGGCCAACGATTTTCCGCAGCGCTCCCGCGGCTAAAGCGGAAGGCCCGGCCGGAGCAGGCGCCTGCTTGCGGGCTTTCTCGATGGCTTGTTCCAACCGCTCCCGCCGCACCGGCTTGAGCACGTAGTCCACCGCGCCTACCTCGAAAGCTTCCAGCGCGTGGCGCTCGTAGGCGGTGACGAAGATAACGGCGGGTGTGCGGCTGCCCCGCAGAAAGCGCGCGGTGGCCAGCCCGTCCAGCTCCGGCATTTGAAGGTCCAGCAGCACCAGGTCGGGCTGGAGATCCAGGATGCATTGCAGCGTTTCCGGCCCCGTCGATGCCTCTCCCGCGACTTCCAGCCCGGGGATGGATTCGATGTGCTCGCGCAACACCTGGCGCGCGATGGGCTCGTCGTCTGCGATCAGGATTCTCACCGCAGTAACCTCAACCGACGGCCTCCATGGTTTCGAGAGCCGGCAATGCAGCCGCGGGAATGGCGAAGGAGACTATGGTTCCACCCCTCCCGGACTCGATGTCGAGGCGCGCGCCCGGCCCATAGCACAGCTCCAGCCGCCGCGCCACATTTTCGAGCCCGATGCCGCCCGTGCCCGGCGGGGCAAAGCCGGAGCCGGTATCGAACACCCGGATCTCCAGAGTTCCCGCAGCCGCGTAGCGCGCCTCGATCCGCACCAGCCCTCCCCGCGGCAAGGGCGCGATGCCGTGCTTGACCGCGTTCTCCACCAGGGGCTGAATCGAAAGCACTGGAATGGGCGTGGATAGCGCTTCCGGAGCCACGTCGATCTCCGTGCGCAGCTTGTCGCCCAGCCTGAGCCGCTCCACCTCCAGGTACGCTTTCACGATGTGCAGCTCCTGCTCCAGCGGCAGAAACGATTTTCGCGTTTCCAGGAAATAGCGGAAGATGTCCGCCAGGTTGAGCACGGTTTCGCGCGCGCCCTTGGCTTCCTTCGGAATGATGCCGTAGAGCGCGTTGAGCGCATTGAACAGAAAGTGCGGATGGATCTGCGATTGCAACGCGCGCAACTCGGCCTGGGCCACCAGACGGCGCATTTCGGATTCCCGGAACTGTTCCACCTGCTCGACGATGACGGAGGCGGCGCGGCTGAGTGCGGCCAGATCCTCGCTCAAATAGCGGCGGCCTCCGGAGCGGCGTCCCAGCAGAACGTAGCGCGTGCCGCGGGAAGGCAAGCGCAGCGGAACCACCACTTCAACGCCTTGCGCCTCCAACTCGGCCCGGCGGCGGGAAAATTCGGAGACCAGCATGGGCCGGCGCGACTCCAGGTCTTCCATTCCGGTGGCAAGGCTCGCTTGTGCGCTGACGAACTCGCCCAAACGCGCGGCTGCGGATTCGACGTAAGCTTGCTCTTCTCGAACCACTTGCTTGAGATTGCGCAGCAAAGCCTCCACGTCCTTGCGGCGGAAGACCAGGCTCGTGAGCGCCGCCTGAACGCGGGTCCGCAGCATCGCGAAGACGATCAGCAGCAGACAAGCGCCAATCAACAGCAGCGCCTGATCGAAGGGCGTTGGCGTTCCGCGCATCAGATCCAACCGCCACGCTGCCGCGGCTCCGGAGACGAACAACCCGGCCAGCAATACGTTGGCCAGAAAGCGCAGGAACGCATCCAGAAGAACGAAACGGTAGTCCTGCAAGAGCACCAGCAGAGCCAGGGGAATGGCCGCATGATGAAACGCCAGTTCCCGCGACCAGACCTGCTGGGCATGACCTTCGCCGAAATGCACGAAAGAGATCGCCAAAAGGAATAGCGACATGGTGCCCACCAGGCGGGAGGTAGCCGCGCGGCGATTTTCATCCCTCCACACGGCGACCGCCGCGATGCAGGTCAGGGCTACGAATCCGATAGTCATCAGATTCAGGCCCCAGCGGTGATACAGCGCGTCGTGCCGGAACAGTTCCATCACATGCAGGGCGATCGCGGCGGCGCTTAAGGCGTAGCCCGCGCCCGCCAGCAGGCGCTGGCGTCCGGCCAGGCACAGATCGAAGAGCACGGCGGGCAGGAGGCTCAATACGGAAAACGCGATGGTGTCGCTGCCGGTGCGCGCTCCCATGCCCAGCACCAGCAACGACGCCAGGTTCCACACCAGCGCCAGAGCCGCCGCCAGCATCGACTTGGTGCTGCCCCTCAGCCTCCGCGCCGCGCGGTCCTGAATCAGCAGAAACAGGAAAATGCCGAAAATCAGCACACCGGCCGCATGCCCCAGCGTATTGACCAGTAGCGATTCCTTCACGCCTCCAATGATAGCTCGCGTGCGTATAATGACAGGGACCATGAATGATAAGTCGAGGCCCGGCGCGATTCACGGTGGAGCGCTCTGGCAGCCATGCGTAAACAGCGTCGAGGACTACGCTCGCATCCTCGCCGCCGACGTGAACGACGCGTGGTATCCGCCTGCTCCGGCGGTGCTCCAGACCATCGCGCGCTGGTCCCGGCATTCGAATCACAGTCCCGACACTTCCTGCGCCTCCCTGGCGAGGGCTGTGGCTGGCCACTTCGCGATTCCCGAACACGCGGTTCGCATCGGCGCGGGCGCGTCCGACCTTCTGCATCATTTCATTCTGTCGGTGGCCGGGCCGGGCGATGAGGTGCTGACGCTGAGTCCGTCCTACGCCGAGTACGCTCGCGCAGCCAAGCTCGCCGGCGCTCGCGTAAAGCGGCTCCGGTTGGACGCCGGGGATGGCTTTGAGGCGAATCCGGAAAAAATCCTGGCCGCAGCGGGAACCAACACGCGCTTGATCGCACTGTGCAATCCCAACAACCCCACCGGACGAGTCCTGAGCCGTTCCCGGATGTTGGCGCTGATGCAGGCTCTGCCCGCCCGGACCTTTGTGTTGATCGACGAAGCTTACATCGACTTCGCGCCGCAGGAGTCGGTGCTTGCCGACGCTCCCCTGTTCCCCAACGCCGCGGTGGTGCGCACGTTTTCGAAGGCGTACGCTATGGCGGGACTGCGCGTGGGCTTTGCTTCCCTGGGCTCCGCGGCGCGCAAGCGCTTCGACCGGATTGGGCGTCCGCCCTGGCCGGTCGGCCTGTTGGCGCTCCACGCGGCCGAGGTGGCACTTGCCGAATCGGCGTATATCGCCGGTCGTGTCGCGGAATGCCTCACGCTCAAAGCGGAAGTGATTGCGAGGTTGCATGCGCCCTCGCTACCGAGCGCAACGCACTACTTTTTGCTCGACTTGAAGGATACTGGAGTCGCGGCGAGCCGCCTACTCGACTGCATGCGATCCCATAACATCTTCCTGCGCGATTTTGCGGGATTCAGCGCAGGCTCCCGCCGTGGTCAAGATGCTCGCCTGCCTCAGCGGTTCGTCCGCATCACCACGCAGAACCGGCGCGGTAACCGCCGCATCGCCGATGAGGTCAATCGGATTATTTCGTCTTGACCGCGTGTCCTCCGAATTGCTGCCTCATCGCCGCCAGCATGCGCGCGCCGAAAGAATTATCCTGCCGCGAACGGAAACGCATCATTAAGCTGAGCGCGATCACCGGCGCCGGGACCGAAGTGGCGAAGGATTCCTCCACCGTCCATTTGCCCTCGCCGGAATCGTCGACCCAGGGTTTCAGTTTTTCGAGGCCGGGGTCCTGCTCCAGGGCCAGGGCTGTCAGCTCCAGCAGCCAGCTCCGCACCACGCTGCCTTGATTCCACAGCTTGGCGATCTTGTCGAGGTTGAGTCCTGGAAAGTGCTCGGATGCCTGCATGATCTCGAACCCCTCCGCGTAGGCCTGCATCAGGCCGTATTCGATGCCGTTGTGGACCATTTTGACGAAGTGGCCCGCTCCCGCCGCACCACAATAAAGATAGCCGTCGGGCGGAGCCAGGGTCTTAAAGATTGGCTCGACCCGGGCGAAGTCCTCCGGCTCGCCCCCAATCATCAGGCAATAGCCCACCTTCAGGCCCCACACGCCCCCGCTGGTGCCTGCATCCATGTAGCTGATTCCTTTTGGTTTAAGCGATTCGGCACGAGCGATGTCGTCGGTGAAGCGGGTGTTGCCGCCGTCGATGATCGCGTCGCCGGGCGAGAGCAAACCCGCTAGCCGATCCACGGTTTCCTGCGTGGGCTGCCCGGCCGGCACCATAATCCATATAGTTCGAGGGGCCGGAAGCCGCTTCACCAGATCCTCCAGGCTGGACGCCATCTCCAGCCCGATCTCCTTGATCCTTTCGGGATTCACCGCATCCTTGTTATATCCCACCACCTGGTGGCCGCCCTGCGTCAGACGCTCGGCCATGTTTCCGCCCATCTTGCCCAATCCAATCATTCCGATCTTCATGTAAACAGTGTAGCTGGAAGACGAGCGCACGGGCATTAAATTTTTATTGGATATTACTTGACACGTACACACGCATATTTTATAGTTTAGTTAAGAGAGGTTAACAACTATGGCGATTATCAGATATTCCCCTTTCACCGGTTTGGAGCCGTTTCCGGGCCTGACGGCGTTTCAGGAAACGATGAACAGGCTGTTCGCGGAACCGAATGGCCGTCCGTGGATCCCTCCGGTGGACATTATTGAGAACGAGAATGAGCTGGTGGTGAAAGCCGATGTGCCGGACATCAAGTTCGAGGACATCGATGTGAAGATCGAAAACGGCACGCTGACCCTGCGCGGTGAGCGCAACGCCGAGAAGATTTCGGATAAGGGCGGCTGGCACCGCATGGAGCGCAGCTATGGCACCTTCGAGCGGGCATTCACGCTGCCGGAGTCGGTGGATCCGGAGCAGGTAAAGGCCGACTACAAGAACGGCACGCTGACGGTGACTCTTCCTAAGAAAGAGATCGCCAAACCGCGCCAGGTAAAGGTGGACGTTAGCCACAACTGAGGGCAGAAACACTCAGAAGAGTGAGACGGGGCGGGAACTCGAAGGCGGGTTCCCGCCCCGTTTGGCATTCCCATCCACTTCTTGATCGAGTACACTGGGCTGAATCGAATGCCGCTTTCCGCAGGCTCTAAACTCGGCCCCTATGAGATCCTCACGCCCATCGGCGCGGGCGGCATGGGCCAGGTGTATCGCGCCCGCGATCCCCGCATGGGCCGCGAGGTGGCCATCAAGGTCTCCGGGGAACGTTTCAGTGAACGATTCTCCCGTGAGGTTCACGCCGTCGCCGCGCTGAATCATCTCAACATCTGCCACCTCTACGACGTCGGACCCGACTACCTGGTGATGGAACTGGTAGAGGGCACAACGCTGGTGGAGGAAATCAGGCAGGGCGCGATTCCGCTGGATGAGGCGCTGAAGATCGCGCGCCAGATCGCCGCCGCCCTCGAAGCCGCGCACGACAAGGGCATCACGCATCGCGATCTAAAACCCGGCAATGTGATGATCAAACTCGACGGCACCGTGAAGGTGCTGGACTTCGGGCTGGCCAAGTTCGGCGGCACACCCACGGCTCCCGCCGAGGACTCGCCCACCGTCAGCATGATGGCCACGCAGGCCGGAGTGATTCTCGGCACCGCCGCCTACATGAGTCCGGAACAGGCCAAGGGCAAAAGCGTCGACAAGCGCGCCGATATCTGGAGTTTCGGCGTGGTGTTGTACGAGATGCTCACGGGCAAACGGCTCTTCAATGGTGAGACGATCACGGAGTTGCTGGGTTCGGTGCTCAAAGAAGAGCCGGATCTCAGCCGCGTCCCCGATCGGGTGCGCCGCCTGCTGCGCGCTTGCCTGGAGAAAGATCCGCAGCACCGCCTGCGCGATATCGGCGACGTGTGGCGGCTGCTGGATGACGCGCCCGCCGCATCCGCTCGTTCGAAGTCGTGGCTTGGATTCGCGGGTTGGGCGATCGCGGCGGCCGCGTTAGCCGCTCTGGCCGCGCTGGCGTTCATACATTTCCGGGAAAAGCCGCCGGCGGCGCGGGCGGTGCGATTCGAGGTGCGGATGCCTGAGAAATCGGGCGCCGAGTTCTTCAAGCTTTCTCCCGACGGCGAACTTCTAGTCGTCGCCGACACCGCCAGCCACAAGCTGGAAGTCCGCTCGCTCAATTCGCTGGAATTCCGGACGCTTGCCGGAACCGACAACGCCAGCTATCCCTTTTGGTCTCCGGACAGCGGCAGCGTCGGTTTCTTCGCCGGCGGGAAGCTCAAGAAGATCTCGGTCAACGGCGGCCCGGTTCAGACTCTGTGCGATGCGGCTAACGGACGGGGTGGAACCTGGAACAGCGACGGCGTTATCGTGTTCTCGCCGGATCCAACCGCTCCCCTTCAACGCGTGGGCATGTCGGGCGGGACTCCCGTGGCGGTCACCAAACTTGGCCAGGATAGCGAGGATCATCGCTTCCCGGAATTCCTGCCGGATCAGCGCCATTTTCTTTATACGGTCAACGGCCCTGCCGAGGAAGCCAACGGGATTTACGCCGGGTCGTTGAGCGGTGATCCCCCCGTACGCATTCTTCCCGACGTCTCTAGCGCCGTGTATGTTCCGCCTGGCGTCTCTTCAGCCGCTACCTCCGGACCCGGCTATCTTCTGTTCCGGCGCGAGGCCACGCTGATGGCAGCGGCCTTTGACTCTGAACGGCTCCAGATCGCGGGCGAAGTGTTTCCAGTAGCCGACCAGGTTGGAATCAGCGCCAACGTAGCCTACGCAGCCTTTTCGGCGTCCACGAATGGAGTCCTGGCGCACAATCCGGGGAGCGCAGCTGGGGAACGCGAGCTCGAATGGGTGGATCGGGCCGGCAAGCTCCTCCGCACTGTGGGCAAATCCGGGCCGATCGCATATGCGGCACTTTCGCCCGATGAAAAAGCTGTGGCTTATGTTGTCACTGACGGGAACGACCACTCCGATGTTTGGCTGTACGACCTGAACAGAGACTCAACATCGCGGTTCACCGTTGGGACAGGGCGGGTGACTTCGCCGATCTGGTCTCCGGATGGCGGCCGAATCGCCTATGGGGCCGCGCCGACGACCTTTGGCAAAGGGGACATTTTTCAAAAGCCCACCGCCGGCGGAAAGGAAGAGCTTATTCAGCGCCCCGGCACGCTGGGCTCGCAACTGGTCCTCTCCGATTGGTCGCCCGACGGAAAGACAATCGTATACACTCCCGAAGTCAGCCTCGGCAAAACCAGGGCCGATCTTTTTCTGCTGGCGATGGAAGGGGATCACAAGCCCTCCGTATATTTGCAGACTCCATCTAGAGAACTCCAAGGCCAATTTTCTCCGGATGGACGATGGATGTCGTACACGACGGACGAGTCGGGCAGGCAGGAAGTGAACGTGCAGCCCATCCCGCCCACGGGCGCAAAGTGGCAGGTCTCGACAGCGGGTGGCTCACAGCCCAGGTGGAGGAGGGACGGGAAGGAGCTGTTCTACATTGCCGCGGACCAAAAGCTCATGGCGGTTCCGGTGAGGACCAGTCCCAACTTCCAGCCGGGCTCGCCGCAGGAACTCTTTCCCGGCGTGCCAATCGCCAGCTCCAGCGAGGCGGGTCAGTTCTATTACACACCTTCGAAGGACGGACAACGGTTCCTGATGAATATCCCGGCGGAAGGATCCACTGCCCAGCCGCCGATCACCGTGGTGCTGAACTGGCAGTCCGAGCTGAAGAAGTAAAATAAAGACGGACCTATGAACGCGCTGAAAACCGCATTTCTGCTGGGCTTGTTGAGCGTCCTGGTCTTGTTCGCGGGCGAAACGATCGGGGGCCGCACCGGCCTGGAGTACGGCCTGGTGGCGGCTGTGGGGATGAACGTGTTCAGTTACTTCTTCTCCGATAAGATCTCGCTCGCGACGTATTCCGCGCAGCCCGTGACGCCGCAAGAAAATCCGGAAGTCTATAGGCGCGTTTCGGGGATCGTGCAGGGGCTGGCGCAGCGCATGAACATTCCCATGCCCAAGCTGTGGCTGATTCCCGATCCGTCGCCCAACGCCTTTGCCACGGGACGCAATCCCAAGCACGCCTCGGTGGCGTTTACGGAAGGCATCCTGAGCCTGATGACCGACAGGGAGCTCGAAGGAGTGGTGGCGCACGAACTGGGTCATGTGTTGCATCGCGACATCCTGACCAGCTCCGTGGCGGCGACCCTGGCGACTGCAATTACGTTTCTGGCTCGCATGGCGTTCTGGTTCGGGCCGAGGAGCGACAACGATGAAGAAGGCGGCGGTTTCGGCGGAATCCTGATGATGATTCTGGCGCCGATCGCCGCGATGCTGATTCAGATGGCCATTTCACGGTCGCGCGAGTTCGACGCGGATGAGGCTTCGGCCAAATACACAGCGAATCCGGATGAGCTGATCAGCGCGCTGGGCAAGCTGGAAACCGGGATTCAGCGCGTCCCGATGGACGCCACGCCAGCGACGGCGCACCTGTTCATCCTGAATCCGTTTGCCGCGGGCGGATTAGCGAAGATGTTCTCCACCCATCCCTCGACGGAAGAACGCATCGCGCGCCTGCAAGCCATGAAGTTACAAGGAACGACGGGCGACGCGTATCGCAACGTGAGACGTTGAATACCGTCCGAGTCAACCGCAAAGGCGCGGACAGGGCCGCCAGCGGCCATCCCTGGATTTTCTCGAGCGACGTTACCGATCGCGGCGATTCACGTCTTGGTGACGTTAAACCAGGCGATGTGGTTCGTGTGTTGGGCCCGGGCGAGCGTCCGATCGGCGTGGCGCACTTCAGCTCGACTTCGCAGATTACACTTCGGCTGCTTTCGAATCGAGTCGAACCCATCGACCGCGAGTTTTTTCGCAGACGCCTGATGCAAGCGATCGCGCACCGGGAACGGGTGGTCGAAAACTCCAACGCCTGCCGGCTCGTGTTTTCGGAGGGCGATCTATTGCCGGGCTTGATCATCGACCGCTACGGATGGCAGGTCGAAGACCTGCCCCACTTCTACGGATGGCAGGTCGCAGACCTGCCCCACCACGGGTACCTGGTGGTGCAGTTTCTGACGCAGGGAATGGATCGCGCCCGCGAGGTTATTGTCGATTGTCTGACGGAGCTCCTGCAACCGGCCGGCATCCTCGCGCGCAATGACGCGAGCGTGCGGCGGCTGGAAGGACTGCCCCTCGAATCGACGATTCTGGCGGGCGAGATTCCGGAGCGGGTCACTATCCAGATAAACGGCTTGCGGCTAGAAGCCGACCTGTTGCACGGGCAGAAGACCGGCGTCTATCTGGACCAGCGGGAAAATTATCTTGCGGCGGCGAGGCACGCGCGCGGGCGCGTGCTCGATTGCTTCACCTCGACCGGCGGATTCGCGCTACATGCGGCCGGACGTGCCGAATTGGTGGAAGCCGTGGATTCATCCGCGCCCGCGCTGGCCTCGGCGGAGGCAAACGCGCGCGCCAACGGCATCTCGAATATCCGGTTCCGGCAGGCGGACGTGTTCGATTTCCTCGCGGGCGCCTCCGTAAACGAACCGCGAAAGTATTCGATGGTGATTCTCGATCCGCCGGCCTTCGCCAAATCACGCAAGCAGCTTGACGACGCTGCGCGAGGCTACAAGGAGATCAACCTGAGGGCGCTGCGCATGCTGGATGCGGGCGGGATTCTGGTGACCTGTTCGTGTTCGCATCACGTGAGCGAAGCGATGCTGCTCCAGATTGTGGCCGAGGCGGCGCTGGAGGCGGGCAGGACTCTGCGTATTCTGGAGCGGCGCACCCAGGCCGCGGATCATCCGATCCTACTCACGGTACCTGAGACACTCTATCTTAAGTGCTTGATTCTTGAGGTACTAGACCGTTAGTTGGTTGCGGATCGCGGCCCGGTTGCGGTATCTTAACGAGAGTGTTCGTGCTTGCTCCCCGCTTCCGGGGCGCACTCTTTTCTCTCTCATTGGAGGATTTTCCAGCATGCAGTTGACCTCGTTGTCCGCCCTGTCGCGGAGACTCGCCCCGTTTTTTCTGCTCTTGCTTCTCGCAATTGCAGGATCGGCCCCGTTAATGGCGCAAACCGGCGAGGCGGATTTGAAGCTTCCGTCCCTTGACATCCCTTTCCTTAATGGCGCTGTCAGCGGGCCAACGCTGCTTGAAATCGGACTGGCGATCAGCGCCCTGGGGTTCGTGTTCGGCCTGGCGATGTACACGCACCTGCGCAATCTTCCGGTACACGAGTCGATGCGGGAGATCTCCGAGCTGATTTACGAGACCTGTAAAACATACCTGCTGACGCAGGGCAAATTCCTGCTGATTCTGGAAGTCTTCATCGGCGCGATGATCGTCTTGTATTTCGGCGTTCTGAGCGCACTGCCGGCATTTCAGGTGGCCATTATTCTGGGGTTCAGTCTGGTTGGAATCGCCGGCAGTTACGGCGTGGCGTGGTTTGGAATCCGCGTGAACACGTTCGCCAATTCGCGCACGGCGTTCGCCAGCCTGAAGGGCAAGCCGTTCCCGTGCTACGCCATTCCGCTGAAGGCCGGCATGAGCATCGGCATGCTGCTGATCAGCGTGGAGCTGTTCATCATGCTGTGCATCCTGCTGTTCATCCCGGGCGAGTACGCGGGGCCGTGCTTCATCGGATTCGCTATCGGCGAAAGCCTGGGCGCGGCGGCGCTGCGCGTGGCCGGCGGCATCTTCACCAAGATCGCCGACATCGGCGCGGACCTGATGAAGATCGTGTTCAAGATTAAGGAAGACGACGCGCGCAACCCGGGCGTGATCGCGGACTGCACCGGCGACAACGCGGGCGATTCAGTGGGGCCTTCGGCCGACGGGTTTGAAACCTATGGCGTCACGGGCGTCGCGCTGATCAACTTCATCATCCTTGCCGTGAGCAGCGACATCACCAAAGTGGAGCTGCTGGTGTGGATCTTCACCATGCGCGTCATGATGATTATCGCCGCCGGCATCTCCTACTTCGTCAACGAAGCCTTCGCCAAGGCCAAGTATCAAAACGTCGACAAGATGAACTACGAAGCTCCGTTGACGTCGTTGGTGTGGCTGACCAGCGTGGTTTCCATTGCGGGCACGTTCGGGCTGAGCTACTTCATGATTCCGTCTCTGGACGGCGACCCATCCATGTGGTGGAAATTATCCATGATCATCACCTGCGGCACCCTGGCCGGCGCGATTATTCCGGAGCTGGTCAAGGTATTTACCTCCATGGACTCGGGCCATGTGAGGGAAGTGGTTACGTCATCGCGAGAGGGCGGGGCGTCGCTCAACATTTTGTCCGGGCTGGTGGCGGGCGACTTCAGCGCCTATTGGCTGGGCATGGCGATGCTGGGGCTGATGGCCCTCGGCTACGGAGTGAGCACGCTGGGGCTGGATGCTTTGATGCAAGCGCCGGCGGTGTTCGCGTTCGGCCTGGTCGCGTTCGGGTTCCTGGGGATGGGCCCAGTGACGATTGCGGTGGATTCCTACGGTCCGGTGACGGACAACGCGCAGAGCGTGTATGAACTGAGTCAGATTGAAGAGATTCCGGGCATCGCCGGCGACCTCAAGAAGAATTTCGGATTCGACGTGAACTTCGAAAGAGCCAAGCAGCACCTGGAGGAAAACGACGGCGCGGGCAATACCTTCAAGGCGACAGCCAAACCGGTGCTGATCGGAACCGCGGTGGTGGGCGCCACGACCATGATCTTTTCGATCATCTTTCTGCTGACGAACCACTTGCAGAAGGACCTGATCGTGAACCTCTCCATTCTGCACCCGCCCTTTTTCCTGGGACTGATCGCGGGCGGTGCGATGATCTACTGGTTTACCGGAGCATCGACGCAGGCGGTGACCACGGGCGCGTATCGCGCGGTGGAGTTCATCAAGGCCAACATCAAGCTGGAAGGCTCGACCAAAGCGTCGGTGGAGGATTCGAAGAAAGTGGTGGAGATCTGCACCCAGTACGCGCAGAAGGGAATGTTCAACATCTTTTTGACGGTGTTTTTCGCCACGCTGGCGTTCGCGTTCATGGAGCCGTACTTCTTCATCGCGTACCTGATTTCGATCGCCCTGTTCGGGCTGTTCCAGGCCATCTTCATGGCCAATGCGGGCGGCGCCTGGGACAACGCCAAGAAGATTGTCGAAACCGAGCTGAAGGCCAAGGGCACGCCGCTGCACGATGCGACGGTGGTGGGCGATACGGTGGGCGATCCGTTCAAGGATACTTCTTCGGTGGCGCTGAACCCGATCATCAAGTTCACCACGCTGTTCGGACTGCTGGCGGTGGAGCTGGCGGTGTCGCTCTCGGCCAAAGGCGGCAACCTCACCACGATTCTCGCCGTGGTGTTCCTGGCGATATCGGTGTTCTTCGTGTGGCGCTCCTTCTACAGGATGCGGATCGTGGCTGCGACGGAGTAGCTGAGAGGTATTGGGTTAGAACCGCACATTCATATTGGCCGCTGATGAACGCCGATGAACGCGGATTCTTCGATTCGTTGACGGAGCGCGTGCTGGGCGCTGTATTCGAGGTTTCCAATACTCTTGGCTGCGGCTTCCTCGAACTACGGGATGCGGATCGTGGCCGCGAAGGAATAGCGACCGAGATCCGCGTTCATCAGCGTCGATCGGCGGCGAATCGTAGTTTTGAGAGGTATTGGGTTAGAACCGCACATTAATATTGGCCGCTGATGAACGCCGATGAACGCGGATTCTTCGATTCGTTGACGGAGCGCGTGCTGGGCGCTGTATTTGAGGTTTCCAATACTCTTGGCTGCGGCTTCCTCGAAAAAGTATACGAGCGCGCCCTGCTCAGAGAGCTCGCACTTCGTGGCATCCGAGCCGCCGACCAAGTTTCATTTGCGGTAACGTACAAGGACCACCCTGTCGGAGAATATTTTGCCGATATTCTCGTCGAGGACGTACTGGTTGTCGAGCTAAAATGTGTGGAGCGCCTTGCCAATGAACATACCGCGCAATGTCTCAACTATTTGAGAGCGTCGGGCAGGACCCTCTGCCTTCTGGTTAATTTCCAAAAACCGAAAGTCGAATGGAAGCGGATCGTCCAGGGATTCCCGCCTGAGGCAAGCAGTCGATATCATGGATAGTCATGGAACTTGCCACCAAGAAGGCGCTAACGCTGGAAGCGGCCAAGTTGATCGCGGCCGCGGCCCAGGCGGAAGCGAAGAAGAATAGCTGGAACATGGTGATCTGCGTGGTCGACGACGGAGGCCACTTGATCTATCTGGAGCGCATGGACGGGACGCAGCTCGGGAGCGTGCAGGTGGCTCAAGACAAGGCCCGGAGCGCGGTGCTCTTCAAGCGGCCGAGCAAGGCGTTGGAAGAAGCCGTTGCGGGCGGGCGCATGGTGGTGATGAAGCTCGCCGGCGCGACTCCGGTGGAAGGCGGGATTCCGATCCTGGTGGGAACGCAGCTCATCGGGGCGATTGGCGTAAGCGGCGCCAGCAGCGCGCAGGACGGACAGGTCGCCGCGGCGGGAGTGGCCGCGCTGGACGGAATAACGTAGGGGAGTTTCGACATTTTGGTCAGGTCGGAGGGCGAAGTGGGACAGACGATCGTCTTTTGTCGTCTGTCAGGCCGCCTACTCGCGCTTGCCCATGGCCATTGCTCTTTGGCTTCGACCAAGCCGGCCTTCACCGGGTTGTTTTCGACGTATTCGATCAAATCCCCGAGTTCCTGGGCGGATCGGACCCAATGGTCGAAAGACTCGTCTTGCCAGAAGGGCGTCCCGGTGCGGTCCAGAATCTGGTTGGCCACTCGGCCGGTTCTGCCTTTGAGCCACCGCATGATGGTGGGCATGGCGACACTCGGCCGGAAGATGGCGTGGACGTGATTGGGCATGACGACCCAGGCGTGGAGTTGGTAGAACCGGCGAACCGTCTCACCGTAGATCAGAGCGCTTCCAACCACAGAGGCGATTCGCGGGTCCTGCAACCAGACGGGACCGGATCGCGTACGGTCGCTCTGTTCGTCGTGTCCGGCACAGGGCGGAACAGAGCCGGCAAGGCGCCACGTAACGAACACGGCGGTATCCCCCGGAATCCAGTGAGGGAGGTGCCGGCGGGTGAAGGCCATCGTGGTTTTAGCGGGGCATGACAGACCACAAAAGGCGATGGTCTGTCCCACCTGTTTCCTGAGTGTAGTCTCCTAACGCGCGCGGGTCAGGGGACCCGCCCCACAAAAGCAGTAGTCAGCGCGCCAGGTCGATGCCGAGCTTCTTCAGCTCCTCGGCGTAATAACGTTTGTGCAAGAGATCCCACTCCTCGGTGCCTTCGGGGATGTCGCGCTTCTGGGTGCGGATCTTGGTGCGGGCGGCGCGATCGACCTTGTCCTCGGTGTGAAGCACATCCGTCATCACTTTCACGAGTTCCAGACGAACGTCGTTGGGGTCGCGCTTGAGGCGGAATTCGCGGCTCTTGCGCAAGGCCGAGACGACTTTGTGGGAAATGTCGTTGACCTTGTCGCGCGACAGCTTCATGGAATCGCCCGAATCGCGGCCGGAGGCGCGGATCACCTTGCGCTGGGTGATCAGGTTGTTCTTGACCCGGCGGAACATCTCCTGATAGCTGACGTTTTCGCGCCGCATGTAGTCGCCGTACTGGCTGAGCAGATCGCGAACATCGTCGTTGAGACGATCTTCAATGGCAAGATCCTCCTCCACTACGTTGCCGATAAAAGCCGCAGCCACCTGCGGATCGGTGGTCTCGATCCATTGCGGGCTTAACTGTTTGACAATCTGGCGCGAAATGTAGGCGACGACCTCTCGTGCGAGCAGCATCCCTCTTGTATCAGTCTATCGGCCAGGGAAGAAGGGTGTCAATCAACCTCCCGAAATTGAGCGGGGGAATCGGAACCCGCGAGGGAGCCTTTTGCGGCCGAACCGTCGCAGGTTTCCGATCCAAGGGAGGCCGCTCCGGCCCTGCTCGAAGCTTGAAGCGGGAAATCGGAACCCGCGAGGGAGCCTGTCGCGGCCGAACCGTCGCAGGTTTCCGATCCAAGGGAGGCCGCTCCGGCCCTGTGCCGCTTTCAATTCAGCCGCTCCGCATCCGAGGCGGAATGGCCGTCCCGAAACTCCTGGTTGATGGGCTTGCGTCCTTGAAAGCCCTCGTCGACGCTGTGCCAGAAACCGATTCCAGATTCGCCCAGCTTCCAGCATAAACACACGTCGCGGTCCTGAAAACGGCTGAGGAAGTCGATCAGACCGATGTCCAGGTCCTTGACCAGCGCGCCGGCCGCTTCGATCTGTTCCAGCGCATCCTTGAGGGCGGCCACGCTGGTGTCGCGGCGCGCGCGCACGGCCAGAAGCTGACCTGGGTTGACACGCATGCCTCCCGACGCCCGGATCCGGTCGGAGGTGTCTTCCAGCTCCCGATGGGCTTTCTCGGCTTCGGATTTGTGGAAGAGGGCGTCGCGCAGAAAGCGTTCGACCTCCGGAAGGAGGCTCTCGGCTTGCGGCAGAGTGAAGTAACGGGGCACCTCCTAATAACCCTAGCAGGGATCAGCGGCGCGTTAAGGGGTCGCCGCCGCGCTCCAGGATGCGGTTCAGGATGTCCGGGATTTCAAAAACCGCGCGGTTGTGAATCTGCTCCACGCTGGCGCGGAAGGCGTCCAGGCTGCCCAGCATTCGATCCACAGCGGCCGCGATGCCGCGGAAATTGTCGAGCACGATGCCGGCGTTGCGCTCAAGCACCCAATCGACGTTGTAGCGCTCCTGCGGCAGGGTCCAGGCATTGCGCTCGAGGATCACTGGGAGTTTCATGGCGACGGCCTCGCTGATGCTGCCGGGTCCGGGCTTGCCGATGAAGAAATCGGACAGGTGCATGTAGTAGGGGATCTCGCCGGAGAAGCCCTCGATGAAGCGGGGCGCGGAGGAGGGAAGATCGCGAAGCGCCGCGGCCAACTTCTGGTTGCGCCCGCAGATCAGGATGAGCTGCGTTCCGGGGAGCCGCCGCGCGATTTCGAGCATGACATTCGAGCCTTGTCCCCCGAACAGAACCAGACCGGCGGGCCGCGCCGGATCGAGACCCAGGCGCACGCGCTCCGCGGCGCGGTCCGCCGTCACGGGTTCGTAGAACTTGGGGCGGAGGATCATGCCGGAGACGGGAAACACGCGATCGGGAGGGTAGCCGAGGAGGGCGGCTTGCCCGGCGGCTCGCGCGGTTCCGCAAATCAGGAACTGCTCATGAACCTTGGCGCGGAAGGGTTCGATCCAGAAATGCGGAGGATAATCGGCGAAATCGGTTAGAATAGTGATGAAAGCCGTAGCGGGTAAAGCCGCTCGCAAACCTTGATAAAGCGCCCGGTTGAAGTTCGGGACCAGCGAAACGACCATGGCTGGCCGGGTTCGCTCCCAGTGCTGTTGCAGGCTCCGCACAATGGGCCCGTGGTTGAGGCGCAGCACGCCGTGCACCAGCTTGAGCCATTGCGCCGCTCCCAGCGTCCAGCCCTTGGCCAGCATTTTGTTATAAAGATCCTCGAGCCGGAGGCCCGTGACCTTGCGAAACACATCCAGGGAATCGAGGATCTCCTGAAGGTTGACCAAGCGGACATCCCAAGGCAGATTCTGCCGGTCAATTACGGATTTGAGCGCGGTGGCAGCGGAGCGGTGCCCTCCGCCGGCGTCAAAAAACATGAAATCAATTTTCGTCACGATTGTTTTATACCAATGTCATACCGGTGTCATGCAAGGGCGTTAAAAAGATAACATGGCGGCTTCCCATATCCTCAGCGGCGGCACAGGGCCGGAGGCTCCGTCGTTCCGCCCCAAGCAAAGCGGCACAGGGCGGGTAGCGCGAGCCATCGTCGGCTTCGGCCAGAAGACCGACCACGGGTTGATGATCCGGGTGAATCGCTGGCGCGCGCCACAGTGGTTGCGGCTGTGGATGATGGCGGCGACCCGGGGTGGAGACGGCTGGCTGTGGTACGCCACGGGCGCGATGGTCGCGCTGTTCGGAGGGCACGGCCGATGGGCGGCGCTGGCGAGCGCGGTGGCCGCGGTAAGCCTGGGAATTGCGCTGTTCCTGAGGTTGAAACGCGCCTTCGGGCGCAGGCGGCCGTGCGCGATGGAGCCGCACTGCTGGGCCACGCTGCTGCCTCCGGACCAGTTTTCCTTTCCCTCCGGCCACACCATCACGGCCTTCGCGGTGGCGCTGTCGCTGGGCGGGTTTTATCCGGCCATGCTCCCTGGTCTGTTGTTCTGCGCGGCGAGCGTGGCGGCTTCGCGCATTTTGCTGGGAATGCATTTCCTCACCGACGTTCTCGCCGGAGCGGCCATTGGCGCCGCGGTCGGTTCCTTTGCGGGAGCGGTCGCGGCCAGGCTCCTCGTATAAACGTCTTAGCCTGGAAAGCTTGAGTACCGCTCCGTGACCGTCGCGGCTCGGTGAGCGGCGCATTCGCTCAAGGACGCATTCCGAGCCGTGACTGTGAAGGAGCGGTAACGTGAGGGACGGACTATGGTCTAGACGTTTTCAGTCCCGCCTGTTTTGGCGCGAGCGGGCCACTCGCGTTAAAATAATACATCACCATGAAACAAGCTCTGTTGGCTGTTTTCTTCGCAAGCGCTGTTTTGGCTCAGACGGCAACCAAGTCGACGGCCGCGGCGTCTAGCGCCGCCAAATCGACACCACCCCAGTCCAACGCCGCGAAATCCACGGCTGCCGCCAAAGCGGCGCCCAGGCCCGCCGGCGATCTGCTGCACCCCTCGACCCTCACTGCGACCGCTCCGGCAAGTTATCGCGTGAAATTCGCCACCACCAAGGGCGACATCGTCATCGATGTAACTCGCGCCTGGGCGCCCCGCGGAGCGGACCGGTTCTACAACCTGGTGCGCGCCGGCTACTTCACCGATGCCGCGTTTTACCGCGTCATGCCCAACTTCATGGCACAGTTCGGCATCAGCGCGCGGCCCGAGGTCAACCACGCGTTCCGGGGAGCGAATATCCTGGACGATTCACATGTCGGCCAGTCGAACAAACGTGGCAAGGTAACGTTTGCCACGACCCAGGCACCGAATTCACGAGGCACCGCGCTGTTCATCAATCTGGTGGACAACGCATACCTGGATTCGGGATTCGTCCCAATTGGAGAAGTGATCGAGGGGATGGCGAACGCAGACATGCTGTACAACGGCTACGGCGACACGTCCCCGCGGCAAGGCGATTTCGAAGACGGCGGCAAGGCGTTTGTAGACCGGAGCTTCCCCAAGTTGGACCGGATCTTGACCGCGACGATTGTGCCCGTGGCTCCCGCTGCTGCTCCGGCAGCGGCCGCGCCGAAGCCGCCCGCGCCGACGGCCCCCAAGCAGTAGAATTTGAGTTTCGAAGACTTCCCTCCCCCGGGATTGGCGGCATGATGGCTTCCCCTGATCTCGCGCTTCAAAAAGGTCTCCCGGCAAATCCGGACGCCGAGCGCTTTGTGCTGGGCTCGACTCTGCTGAACGATTCCTTGTATCTCCAGGTCGCGGGCGTGCTCGACGCGGACGACTTCAGCCTGGAGAAGCACCGCCGCATCTTCGCCCGCATGAAGGATCTTTACGAGCGGGGAGCGCGCATCGACCGCGTCACCGTCGCCGACGAGCTGATGAAACAGGGCCAGCTTGAATCGGTGGACGGCTTGTCGTATCTGATTTCGCTCGACGAAGGCTTGCCGGAGCTGGCCAATCTGGACGGCTACATCCGCATCGTCAAGGACAAGTCCATCCTGCGCAAGTTGATCTACAACGCGCAGAGCGTGATCAACCGCTGCCTGCTGGGGGAGGAGGAGCCGGACGCGATTCTGGCTTCCACGGAAGAATCGCTGCTGAAATTGGGCGAGGCCCGCACGCGGGATCAGTTGAGCTCGCCCGCTGCGATCATCGAAAAGTTTCCGGGAGGCGTGGGCGCGTTTCTGGACCCCAGCCAGCGCGTGCGCGGCCTGAGCACCGGCTTCGCCAAGTTCGATGAAATGACCGGGGGATTGAACGGCGGTGAGCTGATCATTCTGGCCGCCCGCCCGTCCATGGGCAAAACGGCGCTGGCGCTGAACATCGCGCAGCACGTGGCCACGCACCCGAAAATGCGCAAACCGGTGGCGGTGTTTTCGCTCGAAATGTCGTCGTCGAGCCTGCTGACGCGCCTGCTGTGCTCGGCGGCGCGCGTGGATCAGCACAAGTTTCGAGCCGGCTACCTGAATTCCGAGGAGCGGCGCAAATTACAGGTGGCGCTGGCGGACCTGACCGAAGCGCCCCTGTATTTGGACGATACCGCGGGCGTGCATCTGATGGATGTGCATTCCAAGCTGCGCCGCATGAAGAGCGAACACGGGTTGAGCCTGGTGGTGATCGACTACCTGCAATTGATGAGCAGCCGGGGCCGAAGCGAGAACCGCAACCAGGAGGTCAGCGTGATTTCGCGCGGGTTGAAGCTGATGTCCAAGGATCTGAACGTGCCGTTCGTGGTGCTGTCGCAGTTGAGCCGAGCTTCTGAAATCCGCCACGGCGATCACAAGCCGATCCTGAGCGATCTGCGCGACTCGGGATCGATCGAGCAGGACGCCGATCTGGTGGCGTTCATCCACCGGGAAGAAATTTACAAGAAGGACGACGAGAGCGTGAAGGGTCTGGCGGATCTGGTCATCGCCAAGCAGAGGAACGGTCCGATCGGAACCGTGCCACTGCGGTTTCTGGGCCAGTTCACGAGGTTCGAGAATCGGGCGGAGGATCTGGCGGACATCCCGGATGAGTAAGCAAGCGGCAAGTAGGTCAAGAGGACGGCACGACGAAACCGCCAAAGCTCAAATTCCTGCATGCCAAAATCGTTTTGAATCGAGCCAAGCTTGAACTATTTCGCCGTCGGTCGACGAGCGAGTTGAAATCTTCGCTTGCGCCCGGTCAGTTGGGCTCGCTGAAGGTTCGGCCCGGTGGAACGGTCCTGGATGGCCATCACCGGATTACTGTTCTGGGTGAGCGGGGAGAAGACATCCATCAGCTTCCGCGAGAGATAATTGAGAGGGAACTTGATGAAACCTGACCTCTTCTGGATTCCCGGCCCTTGGCCGGGAAAACTGGCTGTGGCCAATCGTCCCCGCGGCGGAGACTGGCTCGCAGATGAGGCCGCAGGCTGGCGCCGCGCCGGCGTGGGCGTCGTGGTTTCGCTGCTCGAGCACGGCGAGGCTGCGCAACTGGAACTTGCTCACGAGGGAGAAGTCGCCGCCTTGAACGGCATCGATTTTATCTGGTTTCCGATTCCCGATCGCGGAGTGCCTGCTTCCGTGCCCTTGGTGCTCTCGCTACTGAAGAAGATTACCGGAGCCTTAGAGGAAGGCAGGAACGTCGCCGTGCATTGCCGTCAGGGTATTGGTCGCTCCGGAATGATCGCGGCAGGGGTGCTGGTAAGTTCCGGCATAGAAACCGAAAAGGCGATCGAGGCTGTTAGCGCCGCCCGCGGAGTGCGGGTTCCGGAGACTCCCGCGCAGTTGCAGTGGCTTCATCATTTGTCCAAGGAGCATCCGGTTGCGACGTCCCCTTAATCGCCGGATCAGTCGATCAGCCCGTTCCTTAGCGCGAAGCGGACCGGCCGAGGGATTGCCGATTTCGCGGTCAAATGTGAACGCGGGTGCTCCGGTATACGGCAATGCCGTATAGTGAAATGTGATCGCGGAAATCGTGAGCCTGTCGGGTTACGAATCTCAGGTGTCGGCGCTCTTGAGCGAGGATGAGCGGATGGCGATGGAGTTCTACATCGTCTGCGCGCCGGAAGATCATCCGATTATCCCGGCTCCGGCGGCTTTCGTAAGGCTCGCTGGGCACGGCGAGGCGCGGGGAAGAGCGGCGGCTTTCGCGTGATTTATTTCTTCCTGGCGGAACCGGGGCGAATTTATATGGCTGCGATATACGCCAAGGCGCAAAAGGAGAGCTTGTCGGCTGCCGATCAGAAAGTGCTCGCGAAGCTCGCGGTACAAATCAAGAATGCGGCGAAGGGAGGGTGATCGTTATGAGCAGTTTGAACAACGGAACCAAGAGGCGAACTCGGTTTGGCATGGCGTTGGAGCGGAGCGCCAAGGAAATTCTGGCCCACGTGAAGGGCGACGCGAGGCTGCCGACGCGGCGTATTGTGCTGCCGAACGAGGTCGACGTGAGGCGCATCCGGACCAAGGCGAAAATGTCGCAGGCGGAGTTTGCGCGCGCGTTTTGCATCAATCCGAGAACGCTACAGGAATCGGAGCAAGGGCAGAGAAAGCCCGACGCAACAACACGTGCATACCTCGCTGTTATCGCCAAGAACCGCGAGGCGGTCCTGGCAGCACTCGCGTCTTGAACACGGCAGGGCGCTTCTTTAGAACAACCCCGGCCGCGATCCGCCGCCCAGCAGCGACGTGTTCATCGAGCCTATGGTGTGCGTACCCTCGTGCCCGCCCCAGGAAAACAGCAGGTAGACCATTGGGAATCCACCCGCCCGCAGCGTCAATCCGGCCGAATAGCTGTGCGCCAGGTGCGAAAAATCGATGTCGCCGCGCCGGTCGGCGACTTTCCCTTCATCGATCATCAAGGCGATCCCCAGCGGCCACTTGTAAATCGAATGTTCAAAGCTGCCGTGAATCAGCATCAGGTTGGGCGCGCGGTAGCGATAGTCCTGATAGCTTGAGAGCGCGGGGTTGCCGTTGATGTCGGAGCCGCCCAGCGTGGGCTGGAAATAGAACGGCTCGATGTTGCCCGCGGGAATGATCGACTCGCTCAACAGGAAGCGGATTCCGAAGCTGCCTTCCAGATTCCGGGTGATCACGGGCGGACACTTGTGCATCGTGTCGGTGGCGTCCTCGGAGCAATCGTCCGGGCCGTTGTGGGGCAGCGGCAGCAGAGTCCTGGTCTTGGAGTAGAGAGGAAACTGGTGCTGCAAGTCGGTGGTGAAGCGCTGGAAGGAATAACCGGAGCTGCCCGCAACGTATTCCTGATAGTTGACCAGATAGTTCAGGCGGATGTAATCGCCCGCGAAGCTGGGGCGAATCTGGATGCCCTGGGCGAACTGCGCATACGCCGGCTGATTGGCCAGGCCCGGCGCGGTGGCGGGCGTGTAGAGCTGCTCGATGGAGGGGCTGGTCTGACCCGTACTCGGACGGATGTCCACCGTTCGGCTGTTGGCTTCACCCAGCAGCGATACGTTGAGGGCGCTTAGGACACCCCAGGTGACAGGCCACACAACGTTCCCTCCGGCGATGGTCTCCTGCATTCCGAAGTAAGAACGCGCCGTGTCCCGCGTATCGGGCCCTTCGCCAAAATAGGTGAGCTTGTTGAGAGAAATGCTCTGCGCGTAGGCGTGGAAAACAGGGTACTCCGTCACCTTCAGGTTTGACGGCTTCGAGCCCGCCCCGCCTGTGGTTACGATAATTTTGCGTTTGGGGATATACACCGCCGTCATGTAACCGCCCGCCCGCCACGACAGATTGGATGAGGCGACCGCGTCGACGTCCCAGTTCAGCCTCCATCTTTCATTCGGAGTCAGATGCGCGACGAACGCTGGACCTGCGCCGAAGCCGTTCCCCGGAGGCAAGCTCCCCACGGCGATGTGCAGAGGATGGTCGGTGAACAAGAGCTCCGCGCAGCCGGGCAGCGACTTAAAGTTAAAGGCCCCGCAACTGGCGTCGAAGCGCGAGCCTTCGCCCGCAAAATCCGCGCCCAACTGAGACTGCTGCGCCCGCCCGAGCCCGGCCAGCAGAAGACATGTGAAGATGCCGTCGCGAACTTGACGATTCATTTGCCCCCGCTTCTGAAGGCCCGAGGATGCAGGATCGTGGTCATCTTCTTGATGTACTCGGCAGCCTGGCCTTCGGTCTTCACGGCTTCATATTGAATTCCCGTTTGGAGCTCCGCCAGGAGCCTTTTTTCGAGCTCACGGAAATGGTCCACCTGGTTCCTCAACAGTGTGTTGCGTTCGAGAGGCCGCTCTTTGTTGAAGGAACCGGGGGCCGGCTTGGGGACCCGCACACGATTGGTTGATGGGGTGGCCATGGTTTTGCCTCCTAGTCGAAATCGAACGCCGGACAATCCGTATCGGGCCGCATCGTATCTCCCAGCAGGTCCAGAAAGGTCTGGGCTGCTTTCTCGCGCGGCGAGCGATTGGCGTAAGCTCCAATGTACTGCGCGGTCACTGTGGCCGGGATCGACGAGTGTTCGAAGACACGTCCGTTGACGGGATCCTCCGGACCCGGCACCACCGTCCCTTTGGCGATCCACGGCGAGATCAGAATGGCGGGCACGCGCACGCCCAGGCGGTCGAAGGCGAAGGTCGCGCCGGTTCCAGTGTCCGTCACGGGCGCGATGAAGGGCGCATCTGGCGTGCAGGAGGGCGGAGGGACGTGATCGAAAATGCCGCCGTGCTCGTCATAGACTACCAGCAGCGCAGTGCTCCTCCAAAGATCGGGATTCTCATGGATGGCGTTATAGATGGTCCCGATGAAGATCTCGCCCGCCTGCACGTCGTGATCGGGATGCTGGTCCGACGCCAGCAACTCTCCTCCACCGTCGCCTTCGTGATCGCTGTAGTTCGGCTCCACGAAGCTGTAATCCGGAAGCTGGCCATTCTTGCAATCGGAAAGAAATTGGTCGTAGGTGGCGAAGATTTGCGGCTGATTTTTAAGCAAGTTGACCACCTCCATGGTGGAGCTGGAGGTGTCGTAATAATACAGCTTGGTGGTGCGATTGGCCGCCAACAGGCGTTCATAGATGCTGACGTAGGGCACCTTGACCTCGAACATGTCCATGGTCACCTTGCCGAAGGAGGTCCCGTAATGCGCGAAGGCGCGATTGCAGATGGTGGGTCCGGGAATGGCGGAAAACCAGCCGTTGAACACCGCGAAGCTGCGCGCCAGGGTGGTGAGCACCGGCAGCTTATCGGGCGTGAAGTAGTACATGATTTTGCGGGAGTGCTGCACGTCCTTCTGCTGAACGTAGTAGTTCTGAACAAAGCCCTGCATGGACGGAGTCGCGGGCGGCCCCGGAGTACCAAAAAATAGTTGCTCGTTGACGGCTTGGAAAGCGTGGTCGGGATCGGGGTCGAGCTGACTCTGGAACTCCGCCTGCGGCAGGACTTTGGCCGGCTCGTTGGTTGTATCCAGATTGGTTTCGTTGCCGGTGAGACCGTTGATGCGCGGGTCTACCGACTTCAAGGCCCCCAGCATGTGATCGAAGGAACGATTCTCCATCATCAGGACTACGATATGCTTCAGATTGTCTAACCCCGCCGGCATGATTCTCCTCCGTTGATAATTACTAATTGTACAGCGCGAGGGGTGTGGAATTGTTTACGAATTTCAGTCGATCAACCCATTCCGCAGCGCGAAGCGGACCAGTTCCCCGGTAGAGTGGAGGTTCAGTTTTTCCATGATGCGTCCGCGATGCGCCTCCACCGTATAAACGCTCAGATTGAGCGCCGTGGCAATTTCTTTATTGGTCTTGCCCTCGGCGATGGACTGGAGCACCTCGCGTTCGCGGCCGGTCAGCAGGTCCAGCGGATCGGTGACGTGCTTGCGGTAATCGGAGAGCACGGCGTCGGACACGGCGGGGCTGATATAGCCTTCGCCCTTGGCGACGGCGCGAACCGCGGCCACCAGATCGGTGTCGCCGGAATCCTTAAGCAGGTATCCGCGGGCGCCCGCGCGCAGAATCTCGCGCACGTACACCGAATCCTTGTGCATGCTGAGAGCGAGCACGCGGGTGCGGGGCGTGGACGCGGCCAGGCGCCGGGTGGCTTCGGTGCCGTTCAGCTCCGGCATGGCGACGTCCATGACGACCACGTCGGGGCGGAGCTTCTCGGCCAGCTCCACGGCTTCGCGGCCGTTGCCGGCCTGGCCCACGATCTCCATATCCGGCTGGGCTTCCAGGATCATGCGGAAGCCTTGCCGCACCAGCGCGTGATCGTCGGCGAGCAAGATTCGGATCACGCTGTCTCCCGATACACCGGCGCCAGCGGCGCCAGCACTTCGATGGTGACGCCCTGGCCGGGTTTGGATTCGATCTTCAGCTCCCCGCCGAAACTGCCGGCGCGGGCGCGCATGCCGGAGAGGCCCATGCCGTTGCGCCGATCCACGACGAGGCCGCGCCCGTTATCCGATAGCGTCAGCCGGACCGAGCCATCGCTTGCGCCCAGGGAGATGGAGACTCGCGTGGCCCCGGAATGCCGCGCGATGTTGGTCAACGCCTCCTGCACGATGCGGAACAGGTGTGTTTCGGTCTCATCCGGCAGGCGGCCCTCGAAGCTGGACTGGTAATCGACTTCGACGCCGGTGCGCTCATGGAAGCGCGCGACCAGCCAGCGCAGGCTGGCGTCGAGGCCGAAGTCGTCAAGGATGGTGGGGCGAAGAAGCTGGGAAAGCTCGCGCACGTTGGAGATCGCCTGCTCCACCAGCTTGACGCAATCGTCCAGGCGGGCGCGGTCTGAAGGGTCGGACCCGAGAAAACCCAGATCGGTCTTGATCGCGGTGAGCGCGCCGCCGAGCTCGTCATGCAGTTCATGCGAGAAACGCCGCGCGACCGATTCCTGGATCTCCAGCATGCGAAAGGAGACCCGGCTGATTTCGCCGGCCTGAGCCTGCATCTGGCGAAAGACGCGCGCGGCGATTCTGACGGTGATCGCGGCGAAGACCAGAGCCAGCACCAGCGCTCCGCCCACCAAGCCGGTAGATTCAGCGGCGCTTCTCGCGGCCTGGCGGCTGACCTTCCGCTCCGTGTCCTGCGCCCGGGCATAGCCGATGCCGACCAGGTTCGCAACCACGTATGTGACTGCCTTGTGGCGGATAAACAACTCGCGGGAGGCCGTGTCGGGGAGTTTCTTGCGGCTCAGCAAATCCCGAGCCTCGTCGGAAAATTCGCGCGTGGCCCGGAGCAGATTCTGCCAGATCTGGCGATCGGGACCGGCGCCGTCGTGTTCCACCAACTGCGCGATCTCACGATCGGTTTGATCCAGGTCCGCCAACGCGCGCGAGCGATCCACGGTTTCGGGACTCTGCGAAAGACGGTCGAAGGTGGTGTAGAGTACGCCCTGCTCAAGCTCAACCTCGTCCAGCAGGCGCGTGGCGACGAGATTCTGGGCGGCCACCAGTTCTGAGGCGGTTTGGGCCACGCTGCGCGCGTTGTTGGCGCCGATGATCGCGGCGGCGGCCAGGAACAGGATGACGGCGGTGAAGCCTATCGCCAGGACTCGTACCAGGGCCCGCATTCACTTCCATATTCACACTAATAGAAGTTCATGAAGAAATACTCGCCGTCGATAGCCCCAAGCGGTGGTTGCGGCTCCCTTGCGCGTGGGATCGTCACAGCGGGGCCCGGGCCGCATGATGGATTAGTGAGGGCGATCTGAAATCGGCCTCCCGGATTTAGGCAAAGGAAGAGAAGGACCACGATATGAAAAAGTTGATTTTTGTTTCGATATTGACGGCGGCAGCGGCTCTGGCGCAATCCGGAGCGGCTACGCCGGCTCCGGCGAAGTCGAACGCTGCGCCGGCCCCGGCCCAGACCAAGCCGCAGGTAAAGAAGCATTCCAAGAGCAACAAGCCCGCCGCGCAGGGGGCCAACGCAGCTAAGCCGGCGGCCAAAGCCCCGGCAGGGACTACGGCGACTCCGGCAACGAAGTAATTGAGGTAGCTCGTCGAGTACATCGCGGCTCGGGAAGGGCGCGGCAAATCATCGCCGTGCCGGTCCCGAGCCGTCGTGCGTGCGGGGGAGGCCGGCAGTGTACCCTCAAACTATGGCCGCCTGGGAGCGGATCGCCGCGCGAGTCGCATTGGTCGGAATGGGCACCAGCGCCGTGCTTGCCGCCGTGAAGATTGCGGTCGGGCTCAAGGCGCATTCGATCGCGGTGGTGTCGGACGGCATGGAATCCGGAGCGGATTTCGTCACGTCCAGTCTGGTCTGGCTGGGATTGTGGATCGCGGCCAAACCGGCGGACCGGGAGCATCCTTATGGCCATGGACGCTTCGAGATCCTGACCGGCCTGGCCATCGGCATGCTTCTCGCCGTGGTGGGCGCGGGAATTTGCTTGCGGTCGATCGAAGAGCGCCACGACAATCACGTTCCAGCCTTGTTCGCGGTGTGGGCCATGGCGGCGTCCATCGTGGTCCACGGTTTCATGGCCGCGGTGAAGATGCGAATTGGCAGGCGCGCCGGCAGCGCCGCGCTCACCGCCGATGCATGGCACGATCTGGTGGACCTCTTCTCGGGCTTCGTGGCGCTGGTGGCGGTGCTGCTGTCCGTCTTCTTCAGCGGAATGCAAGCCGCGGATCACTATGGAGGATTTGCCATCGGGCTGATCGTCATTTTCCTGGGTCTAAGAGTGGCGCGGGAGACTACGCTGCAACTGATGGACACCATGCCGGACGACAGGCAGATGCAGCAGATCCGCGCCGTCGCTTCGCAAGTCCCCGGAGCATTGGCCATCGAAAAATGCTTCGCGCGCAAGACCGGGCTGCGCTACCACGTGGACCTGCACCTGGAAGTGGACCCCCATCTCACCGTGCTCGAATCGCACCGGATTGCGCACGAAGTACAACTGCGGATCACGACCGACTTGGACTGGGTGGCGGACGTGCTCGTGCACGTGGAGCCGCATATGGCCGTTCGTCCAGCCGACTGGCCTGCGGCTAGAATCAGATAGTGGAGAATCGCGAGATCGCCCGCCTGCTGTCCGAAACCGCGGACCTGATGGAGATCGCGGGCGAAGATGGGTTCCGCATCCGCAGCTATCGCAACGCGGCTTCCGTGATCGAGAGCTATCCCGAGCCGGTGGCCGCCATTCTTAAAGATCCCGAGAAAAAGGTCACCGACATTCCCGGAATCGGCAAGGGCATCGCGGCCGTGCTCCAGGAAATCGAGGAGCGCGGCAGCTTCGAACGCCGCGACGAGATGCTGGAGAAGTACCCGCCCACTGCGCTGGAGCTGCTGAAGATTCAAGGCCTCGGGCCCAAGAGCATCCGCACCATCTGGGAGGAGTATCGAGTCTCGACCATCGACGGCCTGGAGCGCTTGTGCAAGGAGCACAAGCTGCGGGAGTTGCCGCGCATGGGCGCGAAGCTGGAAGAGAAGGTGCTGCGGTCGATTGCAGCATACCGGCAGCGCGCCGGGCGCTTCCTGCTGAGCTTCGCGCAGGATGTCGCGGATGAGCTGACGGCCTATCTGTCGAAGGTCCCCGGCGTGGAAACGGTGACGCCCGCGGGGAGCCTGCGGCGCGGCAAGGAAACCGTGGGCGATCTGGATCTGCTCGCCGCCGGGCCCGGGGCGGAGGCCGCTATCGAGACCTTCGTCGCGCATCCCAAGGTGCACGAGATCCTGGGCAAGGGTCCCAACAAGGCCAGCGTGAAGTTCGGATCGGAAGGCTTGCAGGTGGATCTGCGCGCGCTTCCCAGGAAAAGCTACGGCGCGGCCCTGCAATACTTCACCGGAAGCAAGGAGCACAGCGTGGCGCTGCGGGCCAGGGCGCAGAAGATGGGCTTAACGCTGAATGAATACGCGTTGGCCCGCATCGAGTCTAAAGAGCCCGTGGCCAGCGAGACCGAGGAGGAAATCTACCGCGGGCTGGGGCTCGATTGGATTCCTCCGGAGTTACGCGAGAATCAGGGTGAAATCGAAGCCGCCGAGTCCCACACCCTGCCGAAGCTGGTGGAGCTGAAGCATATTCACGGCGATCTGCACATGCACACTCGCGAGAGCGACGGCCGGGCCACGCTCGAGGAAATGGCGGAAGCGGCGCGGGCGATGGGCTATGAGTACGTCGCCATCACCGATCATTCCAAAGCTCTGGCGATGGCCAACGGGATGGACGAGAAGCGCGCCATCGCCTTCGCGCATCTAGTGCGCGAGATGGATCAAAGCGGGCTGGGGCTGCGCGTCTTTTCCGGAATCGAGTGCGACATCCGCCGCGACGGCGTCATGGATCTGGAAGACGACGCGCTGGGCGAGCTGGATCTAGTGATCGGCAGCGTGCACAGCTACATGAATCAGGAGTCCTCGGAGATGACCGATCGGCTGTTGCGCGCGCTCGAATGCCCGCATCTGCGCGTGCTGGGCCATCCCACCGGCCGCATACTGATGCATCGCGACCCGTTCCCATTCGACTTTGAAGCAGTGGCGTCGGCAGCCGCGAGAAGACACGTATACCTGGAGATCAACGCCAGCCCGGAGCGGCTGGACCTGACGGCCTCCCTGATTCGCGCCGCCAAGGCCCGGGGCTGCAAATTCGCGATCTCCACCGACGCGCACCATCCCAAGCACTTGGCCAACATGCGCTATGGTATTTCCATGGCTCGCCGGGGATGGCTGGAGCCGTCCGACATCCTGAATACCTTGCCGGTGGCGCGTTTTGCCTCGGCCATTCACTCTAAATGAAAACTATTTCCTCGCAAGAATTAATTCGAACTCCCATCTTTTACGTGACGCAAGACGTGGCGCTCGACCCGGACGGGTTCGAGATCAAGCGCGCCATCGTGCAGCATCCCGGATCGGCGGTGGTGATGCCGGTGGACGACAAGAAGCGCGTATTGTTGGTGCGGCAGTATCGTTTGCCCGCGCTCAAGTATCTGTGGGAGCTGCCCGCGGGCCGCGTGGATGCGGGCGAGACGCCGCTTCAGGCCGCCCGGCGGGAACTGGCCGAGGAAACCGGCTTTCGCGCTCGCAAGTTTCAGAAGCTGGCGGTGTTTTTTCCCAGCCCCGGATTTCTGGCGGAGAAGATGACCATCTATCTGGCCACCGGCCTGACCGAAGGCATAAAGACGCCGATGGAAGATGAGCGCATTCAGACGCGCTGGTTTACCGCCAAGGAGATCGACGGCCTGATTCGGTCTTACAAGATTCTCGACGCCAAGACCCAGATCGGGTTTCTCAAGTGGAAGCGGTATTTCGGAGGAAAGTAAACATGGCCTGGAGCGCCTGGGCCCGATGGCTGACGGTCATCTTGCGATCGAGAGGCGCTTCGCCGAAGGTGCAGCCGAAGGGTTCGTAGTAAAACAGCGGATCGTAACCGAAGCCGCCGTCGCCGCGGGCGTCGTGAAGAATGCGGCCCTCCACCGCGCCGCGAAACGTCCGGACCAGCTTGCCCTCGTTGACCAGCGCAATCGCGCACACGAATCGCGCCGTGCGGTAAGCGGCTCCTTTCAAGCGCTCCAGCAGTAGCTCGTTGTTGTCCCGATCGGTGGCCTCTTCTCCCGCGTAACGCGCCGAATGTACGCCAGGAGCGCCCGCGAGCGCATCCACTTCGAGACCCGAGTCATCCGCAAACAGATAGCCGTCCACGAACTTGCCGTAGTATTCCGCCTTGGCGGCGGCGTTTTCCTCGAAGGTCGCGCCATGCTCCTCCGGCGGCGGAGCTTTCGCGGGCAGAGGCCGCACGTCGAAGTCCGGCGCGGCCAATTGGAACTCGCGCAGCTTGCCCGGGTTGGACGTGGCGCAGTAGACGATCATGCTTCAAATGCCTTCTGCGCCGTCACCAGCTCCTCGATGCCGCGGCGCCCCAGAGCCAGCAGCGCGGCCAGTTGCGCGTCGTCGAAGGGGGTCTTTTCCGCCGTCGCCTGCACCTCGACGAAGAGCCCCGAGCCGGTCATCACGATGTTCATGTCGACCTCCGCCCGAGAGTCCTCCTGATAGCACAGATCCAGCATGGGAACTCCGCCGACGATGCCGACGCTCACGGCCGCGACAAAATCGCGCACCGGCGATTTCTTGATGGCGCCGAATTTCACGAGCTGGCGCAGGGCGGAAGAGAGAGCGATATGCGCACCGGTAATCGCGGCGCAGCGCGTGCCGCCGTCGGCCTGGAGCACGTCGCAATCGAGAATCACGCTGCGCTCGCCCAGCGCATCCAGATCCACCACGCTTCGCAGGGACCGACCGATCAGCCTCTGGATCTCCATTGTTCGCCCCGACGCGCGGCCCTTGGCGACTTCCCTTGCCGTGCGCGTCGCCGTGGCGCGAGGCAGCATGGAGTACTCGGCGGTCACCCAGCCTTTGCCGGTGCCCCGCAAAAAGCCCGGGACAGTTTCTTCGATGGACGCCGCGCACAACACCCGCGTATTGCCGGCTTCGATCAGCACGGAGCCTTCGGCGGTGAGCAGGTATTCCGGCGTTATTTTCAGCGGCCGGAGCTGGTTGGGTTCTCTTTGATCGACACGCATTCGTGGGTTCCTCTATTGTGCCGCTTATCCCGACTTCATGACCGCGTAGAAAAGCAGCGAGAGCAGAACGAATCCGATCGCGAGCACCACGACGCAGGGGATGAATCCGCGTTTGGATTGCGCGGCTTTCGGTTTCTTCGATCCTGCCGGTTTGAATTTGGCCACTAAGAAGATGGTACTCGCGCACGGGTGGCCCAGTGCGGCTCGCGCGGGCCGGTAGTGCACTGGTCAGTTTTCCTCGGCTAGATTCTACAGCTTCCGCTGCGCTCACCAGTCCGTGCGCGTGACCTCGGCGGTGGCGTCGAACACGATCCGGCATGGAGTGTGCCAGATTCCTAAAAAATTGATTCTACAGCGAGAGAATGGCTTCGGCCAATACTTGATCGTAAGCAATTGATCGAGGAAAGCTAAAACGTATTATAGTAATTTTGTTTGATCGTGGTAAGATAGCATCGTGCCGGTTTCCGCCCAAGCTGCCGCGAATGCTGTCATTAGGTTGGCAAAGGCCGAGGGCTGTCCACTTACGAACATGCAGCTTCAAAAGCATGTCTTCTTGGGGCAGGGCTACTGCCTCGCCTTGTTAGACGCACCTCTCTACTATCAAAACACCCACGCTTGGCAGTGGGGGCCGGTCGTTCCAAAGCTCTATAAGGCACTGCAACAGTATGGATCAGGGCAAGTCACCGAGGAGATAGCGGCCAACGACGAGCTTGACCCGGCCAGCGATGAGTACGGAGTACTCGCCGGCGTATGGAATGCATATAAGAGGTACTCGGGGGCGCAGCTTTCGGCACTGACTCATCGTGAGGGATCGCCGTGGTCCAAGACTTGGAACCAGGCGAAGTTCGGCGTCATTCCACTGGAAGACATCAAAACCTACTACAGCGGATTGTTGTAGATGGCCCCGAGAAAAGCGCCTCCAAAGCCGGAAGATCTGAAGAAGATCATCGCGAGTGCTGCGGAGACCGAAAAGCCCTCCCCTTCCCCAGACGTAGACCTGCCGGATCTAAGCCTGGAACTCGAAGATCACAAGCTTGAATTTCAACTTACGCTCCTGAGAGAAGAGCTTAAACAACTTCAGGATACGCATGGGCTGAGACTTGATTATACTGGCCATATTTTCAAGCTAGTTTGCGCATGGCTCGCGTGCGTGGTCGCATGCGTCGTGCTTTCTGGTTTTGGCTGGCGGGGGTTCAAGCTCCCCGATTCAGTTTTGATCGCCTTCATCACATCAACAACCGTCAATGTCGTGGGCCTCTTCGTGCTCGTTGCGAAATGGATGTTTCCGGCTGGATCGGGAAAGGCGACAGGGCAAGAATTGAACGCGAAGGCCGAATCGCTCGTCAAGAAGCGCACAAGAGATCGCAACGAACCACCCACAGGCTGATGCCGCGACAGCGCCATAATGGAATTACTTCCATGGCTCCGCCCGTGCGCGATGCGCTGTCCACCGTCGAGCGCTTCTTTCAATATTCGTTGTTGGGCATGCTGGCATCGGGCTTTCTGGCGCTGGCGGACTCGGGCCATTTGGATTGGGCCACCCAGATCGCGCTCGTGGCCGCCCTGGTTGCGCGCGCCGCCAAGGTCTCGGGATGGCTGCCGTTGGACCTGAGTAACCGCACCATCGCGGTGTGGAGCTTGGCCGCTGTCTGCTTTTACCCGCTCGACGGTTGGTTTCTTTCCGGCTCCGGCCCCGAGGCGACGCTGCATCTGGCCGCGATTCTGACGGCGTTGAAACTGCTCACCGTCAAAACAGACCGCGACTATCTGTACCTGAAGGTAATTGCGGTAACGGAGTTGGTCGCCGCCGCGATGCTGGCCGTGAACCTGGGGTTCTTTGTGTTCCTGGCGCTGTTCCTGTTGTTCGCCGTGGCGACGCTGGCCAGCGGCGAGGTCCGCCACTCCGTCAGCCGGCATGAGACTCTCGCGCGCGCGGGGCAGCGGGCGTTTGGCCGGCGGCTCGGGGTCACCTCCTTCGTGCTGTGCGGCGGCATTCTGACGATGACGGCCGGACTCTTTTTCGTGCTTCCTCGCGCGGCGCGGGGCGCGATGAGCCGGTTCATGCCGGATCGCCCGCGCCTGCCCGGATTCGCGGATAAGGTCACGCTCGGCGATATCGGCCGGCTCCAGCAAAGCAGCCGCACGGTGATGCATGTGCGCGCCGACAACGGCGAGAGCCTGGCGGGGCTGAGATGGCGCGGCGCGGCGCTGTCTCGATTCGACGGCCAGACCTGGGACAATCCCCGCGCCGCCTCGGTGCAATTGCTGGTGGAGCGCGACGGTTTGGTGATTCTGGGCGCAGCCCCGCAACGGAGGCCGGGACGTCAAATCGAGTATCAGGTGCAGATGGATGAGATGACTTCCGACACGCTGTTCTTCGCCGGTACACCCGAAACCATCCGGATCAATTTGCCCCTGATCTGGCGTTCGGCGGGAGGCGCTTTCCGCGTTCAGGGCGCTCCCAGCGGCCTGGTCTACCGCGCCTATAGTTTTGTCGAGTACGAGGACGCCCCGGCGATTCTTCCGCCGGGCAAGATGGACCTTTCCGAGCGCGAGGACCTGCTTCGGCTACCCGCCAACCTCGATCCCCGCATTCCCGCGCTCGCGCGCTCGATGGCCGCTGACGTCAGCTCCGTCGCTAACTCAAATGTCGGCTCCGACGAGGGCAAGGCGCGCGCCATCGAGCGGCGGTTGCGCCACGACTACGGCTATACGCTGGAGCTGCCTTCGGTGAAGGTTCAGGATCCCCTGGCGTACTTCCTGTTCGTGCGCAAGAAAGGACATTGCGAGTATTTCGCCTCTTCCATGGCGGTGATGCTGCGCACGCTGGGCATTCCCTCGCGTGTGGTCACGGGATTCCAGAGCGGCGTGTTCAACCGCTTGACAGGCTGGCAGGTAGTGCGCGCCTCCGACGCGCATAGCTGGGTGGAGGCCTGGACCGCCGCCGGCGGGTGGACGGTTTTCGATCCCACGCCGGCGGGCCAGGCGTCGTCGGATGGTCTGCTCAGCCGCGTCTCGCTGTTATACGACGCCGCCGACCAATTCTGGCAGGACTGGGTGCTGCGCTACGATCTGAATCGTCAAGTGGTGCTGGCGTCGCGCATGCAGCAGTCCGGCCGGCAGTTGCGCTTTGACTGGATTCCGGATGTCGGCGCCTGGTGGGATCGGAACGCAGCCGCGGCTCGCCGCGCGGTGGCGATCTTGATGTCCCTGGCCGCGATCGCGATTCTGCTGGTGTTCTACGGTCCGGCGCTGGCGCGCTGGTGGCGCAGCCGCCGCGGCGTGATCCGGGCCCGGCGCGGGGAAGGCCAGGCTTCCGATGCCACCCTGCTGTACCGGCGCATGCTCGAGTTGCTGGAGAAACGCGGCTTTCAGAAGCCGCCATGGCTCACTCCTTCCGAGTTTGCGCGGGTTCTGCCGGCGTCGGAAACGGCCGTATTGGTCGACGATCTCACCGCCGCCTATAACGAGTTTCGCTTCGGCGGAAGACGCGACGCCGCCCCGCGCATGCTTCGCATGCTCGATCGTCTCGAAAGTCTGGAGTAGGACAGGCGATTCGCCTTTTGTCGCCTGTCTTCCGGCTCGCGCACAGGACAGGCCACAAAAGACGATGGCCCGTCCCACTTTTGATAGCCACCAGGAGTCAGTGGCATCATTGAACATGCCCCGGAGCACGCCGGAACAGCGCGGCTGGTATCTTTACGACTGGGCTAATTCCGCCTTTGCCACCACGGTCGTCACGCTGTTCCTGGGTCCCTACCTCACCTCGCTCGCCAAGGCCGCCGCCGGCACCGATGGCCTGGTGCATCCCCTCGGAATTCCCGTCGATCCACGCAGCTTCTGGAGCTATGCCATCGGAATCTCAGTGGGCGCGCAGATTCTCTCTTTGCCGGTGATCGGTGCGCTGGCCGACTTCGGCCGCCACAAGAAGCGCATCCTGGGCATGACCGCATACCTCGGCGCGGGAGTCACCGCGGCGCTGTTTTTTATCGCGGGCCGGAATTACTTGGCCGGCGGCGTACTGTTCATCGTGGCCAACGTGAGCTTCGGCGCTTCGGAGGCGATCTACAACTCTTTTCTCCCGGAGATTGCCCCGCCCCAGCAGCGCGACGCCGTCTCCTCCAAGGGCTGGGCCATCGGATATCTGGGCGGAGGGCTGCTGCTGGCGCTCAACGTGCTTTTGTACATGCGGGCTGAAAGCTTGGGCATCAGCGAAGCGATGGCAGTGCGCATCAGCCTGAGCTCGGCGGGACTGTGGTGGGCCGTATTCACCATCCCCACACTGTTGGCTCTGCGCGACCGCGGTCCGGCGCGTGTGCTTCCTCCAGGGCGGTCCGCGATGGGCGCATCCGTGCGGCAACTCAAGCACACGCTCCGCGACGTGCGCCGCTATCCGCAGGCGATGACCTTCCTGATCGCATTCCTGCTGTACAACGACGCCATCCAGACCGTCCTGGCCGTCGCCGCCCAGTTCGCCAATGACGAGCTGAAGATTCCCGTATCGCAGCTCACGCTAGCGATCCTGATGGCGCAGTTCCTGGGGTTTTTCGGCGCCCTCGGCTTTCAAAGAATCGCCGCAGCGATCAACGCCAAACGCGCCGTGGTTGCGAGCCTGGTCGTCTGGGCCGCGGCGCTGGTCTATATCTACCTCGCCGTCTATAACACCGTGCAATTCTTTGCTGTAACCGCGGTGGTGGCCCTGGTCATGGGCGGAAGCCAGGCCTTGAGCCGATCTCTCTTCGCCCAACTTACTCCAAAAGGCCGGGAAGCCGAGTATTTCAGCATTTACGAAATCAGCGACAAGGGGACCAGTTGGCTGTGCCCCATCCTGTTCGGCGTGGCGCTGCAATTCACCGGAAGTTACCGCGCGGCGATCCTGTCTCTGATCGTATTCCTGGCCGCCGGGCTGATGGTCTTGCTCAAAGTGGATATGATTCGAGGCCAGCGCGAAGCGCAAACACCCGCGTAGCAAAATTTTTATTTCCCGCCGAATCCGCATGTTGGCGTTTTCGCGTGCCCCGATTTTCGCGCCTCGCCCGTTATCGTGTAGGCGTAAGAGATCGGATGTCCTATCGCATCCGGTCCACGCCAACGCGGAGAGTACTCGAGTCACCCCGCGCCATTGTGACAGATGGGGCGTTGCACGGTGGGCTGTGCTGTTGAAGTTTGACAGCGCTTCCCGGTGAGCGACATCACTTGGGCAAGAGGTACCTCTTCGATCTTTCTCAATTTGCTGTGGGGCAGGTCTCCGACCTGCCCGAAGTGTCTCTATGGCCGGGCTCCGCCCGGGTCGCGAACAATTCGGCGATGGCCGCCGAACACCATCAGCGCCTCCGCCGCCATCACGCAGGCGAGGATGCTGGCCACGATCCAGGTCAGCAGCCTCCGGCCCGTTCGCGAGCGGGGACCGCTCTCCACGCGAATGCCGATGACCGGAGCCAGCTTGGCCGGCGCCGGCGCGCCGTTGTCCAAGAAACGATGTGCCGTATCCGCCAGGCTCGTCACGGCCGGGCCATTCACGGCGCGAGGCATTTCAATCACGCGCCGGCGGTGCGGCAGAACGGCGCCGCCCTTATACTCCAGCTCCTTGACCAGTCCCGCGATGATGAACGGATCCTCGATGGCCGAAACCTCGCCCAGGAAACGGCGTGGAATCCACAACTCCTCCGACGACTTGGTGTTGATCACCTGAACTTCGCTGGAGCTCACGCGGCGAAGAATCCACTCATTATGCTCGATTCCCACGATCGCCGGATAGAACAAAAAGGGCCGGCGGCCGATTTGATCGAGAGGCGTCGGGATGAGCGGCGCAGCCACGATCCCATTGTAATCCGCACCGAGTACAATGGGGAACGCGGTGCGCTGGTTGCCCAAGACGTCGTTCACCTCGATTCTGGCCGCGCCCGCCCTTGCGTTGGTGCTCGCGCTTGCTCTACGAGGCGAGGAACTTCAAAAACTCGAGAGTGTGTGCTCCCCGGAAGACGTCGAAGCCCTGGGGCTGACATGCTCGGAAGACGATCCCTGCGCGGTGTTTCTGGAGTTGTCGTCAGCGGAAGGCTTTGGCGCGAACGTCTTCGTGACCGGCAACCTGCACACGGTGGACACCACCATATCCGCGGTTCTGCTGGCGAGCATCGACGGCGGCAAGACCTGGAGCGAGCCGGCCAAGCGAATCCGGGGCGCCGAGCTCGATCAGATTCAATTCGCCGATCCGCAGCATGGCTGGGTATCGGGAGTGAAGCTGAATCCGCTGCCCAGCGATCCGTTTCTGCTGGCGACGGTGAACGGAGGTGAGACCTGGCATGCGATCCCCTTGTTCGACGAGCCGTTGCTCGGCTCCATCCAACAATTCTGGTTTGAATCGGCCAATCGCGGCCAACTGGTGGTGGATCGCTCCCAGGGCCGGACCAGGCGCTACGAATTGTACGAAAGCGCCACCGGCGGCGAAACCTGGGTCCTGAAGGAAGCCACGGGCCAACCTACCTTGACGGCAAGAGAAGGGGCGGAAACCCACTGGCGTGTGGTTGCCGACAAGGATTCCTATCGCGTGGAACGGCGCACCCCGGCCGGATGGGAGACGCTGGCCCGCTTCGCGATCCACGCGGGAGATTGCAAATGAGGGCGCGTCCGTGCCCATGGCTGTAAACGCGATCGAGCTGGAATTGTTCCGCCACTTCCTGGTTTCCATCGCCGAGGAGATGGGCGTGGTGCTGCGCCGCAGCTCCTACTCCGCCAACATCAAGGAGCGCCGCGACTATTCCTGCGCCATCTACGACGCGCACGGCGAGACCGTCGCCATGGGCGATCACATGCCGGTACACCTGGGAGCCATGCCCCTGTCGGTGAGCGCCGTGCGATCCGCCTTGGATCTCGGTCCCGGCGACGTGGCGATCCTGAACGATCCCTTCCGCGGCGGAACCCACTTGCCGGACATCACCGCGGTCGCACCGCTTTTCATCGGGAGCTCGGCCCGGCCGTCGTTCTTCCTGGCAAATCGCGCGCATCATTCCGATGTTGGTGGGATGAGTCCGGGGTCGATGCCGTTGGCTCGCGAGATCTATCAGGAAGGGCTGCGCATTCCGCCCGTGCACCTGGTGCGCGCCGGCAAACTCGATCGCGAGCTGCTGGGCCTGGTGCTGGCGAATGTGCGCACGCCCGTGGAGCGCGAGGGCGATCTCATGGCGCAACTCGCATCGCTCGCGCGAGGGGCGGAGCGGGTCGACGCCCTCGTAGCTAAATATGGACTCGCCCAAGTCGAGGTCAACATGCGCGCCCTTCAGGATTACAGCGAGCGTATGATGCGGGCGGCGATCCGCAAGCTGACCCAGGGCGTGTATCGCTTTGACGACTGCCTCGACAGCGATGGCATCTCAACGGAGCCCGTATGGATCAGAGTGGCGATCGCCATCCGCAGCGATTCCGCCACCGTTGATTTTTCGGGTTCCGACGCCCAAGTCCAGGGTCCGGTGAATGCCAACTACGCCGTGACTCTGGCGGCGGCGATGTACGTGTTCCGGTGCCTGATTCAGGAAGACGTCCCATTCACAGCGGGCATCCTGCGGCCCATTCGCCTGATCGCGCCCGAGGGCACGGTGGTGAATGCGCTGGCGCCGGCGGCGATGGCGGCGGGCAACGTCGAGACCTCACAGCGCGTCACCGACGTCCTGCTGGGGGCCCTGGCGCAGGCAGCCCCGGAGCTGATTCCCGCGGCTTCCAGCGGCACCATGAATAATCTCAGTTTCGGCGGGGTAAATCGAGGGAGCCGGGATCGCGGAAAACCGTTCGCCTATTACGAGACCATTGCGGGAGGCATGGGCGCCTCGGCGCGCGGCGCGGGGCCCAGCGCCACGCAGACGCACATGACCAACACGCTCAACACGCCTGTAGAAGCCTTCGAGCATCAATTTCCGGTGCGCGTGGAAAAATATCGCGTCCGCCGCGGCTCAGGCGGCGCGGGCCGGCATCGCGGCGGCGACGGTATCGTGCGCGAGCTGCGTTTTCTCGCGCCCGCCGAGGTCACTATTCTCTCCGACCGCCGCCAGCGCGGTCCCTGGGGATTGGCCGGCGGCAAGCCGGGGAAGCCCGGACGCAATACGCTGATCCGCCGCGGTCGCAAGACCAAGCTGCCCGGCAAGACGCGAATGGAAGTTCGCGAAGGCGATCTTCTGCGCATCGAGACGCCCGGCGGAGGAGGCTGGGGCAAAAAGGCGGGACAGTACACTCATTCACCATTTTCCGCCGCACGCGATTCGTCCTAATTAATTCCACCTTGCGCGGCCGGCCGAAAATGGTGAATGAGTGTACTGTCCCGGTTTTTTCCCCGGCACGCAAGAGTGCGTGCGCCACGTCTACTTCTTGTCGGGCTCGTCCTTGAGCTTGTCTTCGGGCACCGGATCGGTGTCGCCGAAGGTGAGGGTCGCCTCGGCGCCGAATTTCCGATACAGCCTGAAGTCGGCTTCGTTGCTGGAGTTGACCTTGACGGCGCGAGAAGTCAGCAGATAGTGATACGGCAGCATGTATTCCTGCTCGCTGATCTTGATGAGGTCGTAGTCCAGTTGGATGTGCACTTCGTGGATGGGAAAATCCGAAGGAATTTCGATCGTGTCCAAGGTGATCTTGGGGATTGCGTGGGCATCCCGATCCCAGTAGACCAATCCCTTATAGGCGGAGGTGTAGCTGCGATGGGTTTCCTCGTCCGCCATGCTGTAGCCGTGCTCCTTCTCCACGTGATACGCGAAAGCGGCCATGCGCTTGCCGCGAAGCGTGTGCCAGTTTTCCCAGGCGAACTCCGCTCCAGTATCGGGATCGAAGATGTTTAACATCATGCTGCCGAACTCGCCCGACGACCTCACGCCGCCCAATTGATCGTGACTGACGTTGGTCACCGACTTCCCGTTGAACATTTTGACATCGTAGGTTTCCTTGTGATCGTTAAACGTGAGCTGTTCCTGAATGACGTCGCCGACGCTGCTATAGCCCCTATAGCCTTTCTGGTACAGCGCATCAGTCGCTTCCTGCTTGCGATGCGTGGTCTGCATGCAAATGTAGTTGGGAAGACTCTTGGTGTAATTCAGGGCGTACTCGCGCATGGCATCCAGGATCTCGGCCTGCTCCTTTGCGCTCGGCGGTTTGGGTGGAGGCGGGGGCTCGGGCGCGGCCGCCATCGCCGGAGCAGCGGGCAGGCTGGCCGACTCGGCCGCCAGCGCCTTGAGCGCGGCTACCGTTCTGGGGCCCGCGCCCTGTCCTTGCAGATCCTCGATGGTGCGATCGTCCAGGCGCTGCGTGAGCTTGATCTTGTGAAGGTAATCCCCAGTGGTGCGATCGTCGCCTTTCGCTTTGATCTGATTCTTGATAAAGGTGACGACTTCCGCGACGGTCATCGCGCGCTGCGCGAACATCGCCACGGTCACAAGGAGCAAGAGGCCAAGAAATCGGAATCTGGTGGGCATGAGCGACCTCACTTACTATTATTGTGCAAGATTTAACGACTTGGCGACCTTGTGTTGATACTCTTCGGCTTTCGCCAGAACGCTGGGCGCGTCGATGGTCAGCATTTGGCGGTCGCGCACAATGGTCTTCCCGTTCACCATCACGTCGGAGACGTCCGAGCCCTTGAGCGCATAGACCAATTGCGAATACACGTTGTACATCGGCACGGCGTTCGGCGCGTCGATGCGGATGGCGATCAAATCCGCGCGTTTGCCCGACTCGATGGACCCGATCAGGCTGTCCATCCGCAAGGCCTTGGCGCCCAGAATCGTCGCCATCGCGAACGCCTCCTCAGCCGGAAGCGAGCGCGGATCGTTGGTCGAAACCTTCTGGAGCTTGGCGGCTAAATCCATCTCCTCCATCATGTTGTGATCGTTGTTGGAGCCGGCCACGCCGTCGGTTCCCAGACCCATGGGAATCCCCAGCCCGAGAATCTTCACCACCGGCGCGACGCCGCTCGAAAGCATCATGTTGCTGGACGGGCAATGCGCCAGTCCGGTTCCACGCGTCTTGAGAATGGCCAGATCCGCATCGTCCAGCCAGACTCCATGCGCCGCCACGGTCCAGCCGGACAATACACCAAGTCCATCCAGCGCCGCCGTGGGCGTCTTCTTGCGCTGCGCCAACGCGTCGTCATTCTCCTTCTTGGTTTCCGAGAGGTGAATCACAAGCGGCTTCCGGTATTGATCCGCCAGGCGGCGGCAGGCTACCAGAGTCTGGTCCGAATTGGTGTAGATCGAGTGCGGCGCGACCGCGGGCACAATCAGAGGGTCGTTGGCGTAGCTCTTGAGAAACGCCTCGGTTCCGGCCAGCGCCGCCGGCACGGTCTTATAATCCGGCGCGGGGAAGCCGATGATGGTCTGTCCCAGAACGCCGCGCATTCCAGCGGCCTTGGTCTCCTCGGCGACGGTTTCCTCGAAGTAGTACATGTCCGTGTAGGTGGTGGTGCCGGAGAGAGCCATTTCGAGAACCGCCAGACGCGTGCCCCAGCGCACAAATTCGCGATCCACGTTCTTGGCTTCGGCGGGAAAGATGTATTTGTCAAGCCACTCTTCGAGCTTCACGTCGTCCGCGATGCCGCGAAACAGCGACATGGCCGCGTGCGTGTGTGTATTGATGAGCCCGGGAGCAAGGATCGCAGCGGGGCTCTCCAGCCTGTGAGAAGCCGTGTACTTCCGGTCGATTTCGGCGCGCGGCCCAGCCTCCACGATGTGATCGCCGGAGATCGCCACGGCGCCGTTTTCGATGACGCGTCGCGCCGGGTCCATCGTGACTACGTATCGCGCGGTCCAGATGGAATCCACCGGCGTGCCCGGCGGTTGGCCGCAGGACGCCAAGAGGCCGAGAGCCAGCGCGAAAACGGCAGGTCGGAGACCTGCCCCACTATAGAAAAGACGCATCGAAGGCCCTCGGAAACAGGTCGCTGAGACGCAGCGATTCGCTCTTGCCGCGCGGATTGCACAGCAGGATCTCGATATCGCCGCAAAATTCCCACAAAATTTGTCTGCAAGCCCCGCAGGGAGGCGTGAGCGTCTCGGTATCGGCGGCGATGGCGATGCGGCGGAAGCGGCGTCCTCCTTCGGAGACGGCTTTGAACACGGCTACGCGCTCGGCGCACATGGTCAGGCCGTAAGTGGCGTTTTCGACGTTGCAGCCGGTATGCACGCGGCCGGAGTCGTCTTCAAGAGCGGCGCCCACGCGGAATTTGGAAAACGGCGCATGCGCATGCTCGCGGGCGGCCAGCGCGGCGGCGGCCAGGTCGCTGGCTAGTTCCTTAGACACTCACTAGAGTAGCGCGGCGGTCAGCGCTTCGAACTCGGCCGGCGTCACCAGATGAAAGCGCAGTTCGAGCGAAGTGAAGGGCCGCAGCGCGCGGGTGGTTTCAAGCGTGGGGATTTCCGGACCGGCCAGGTACAGACTGCCGCCGGCGACGCGGAAGGGCAGCACCTTCCATTCGCGGACGAGTTTTTCGGGCAGGGCTCGTGCAACCTCGGCGGGAACCAGCGCTGGTTCGACTTGCGCCACCGGGAGGCCCTGTTGCAGACTGAGCGCTTCATAGAGAGTTTCGGGAGAGAGCTGGCCCGTGTTCACTAAATGCTCGCCGAGCCGGAGCGAGGGAGGGAGCGAAGCGACCGCGGCGGCTAACGCGTCGGGCGTGAGATATCCCGAGCCGGTCAGAATCTCTCCCAGCTTACGTTTATGGGCCAGGAGACTTGCGCGCGAGGGATAGGCGTGCTCGGTCTTGAGCCATTTGAGCGGCTGGCCGAGCGCGCGCGCCACGGCGTACCGTCCCACGGCCTGAAACGTCGCGGCCGAGTTCAAGGCGTTGGCGTAGACCGCGCGGAAGGGAACGCCGAGAGAAAACAGCACGCCGTAGATGCGGGCCACGCAAACCATGCGAATCGCGGTCCGCAGAAGTTGCAGCGCGAGCGTGGCCATTCCGACGCGCGCCGCGGCCGGGCCGATGCGGGTCCACAGCGAAGTCGCCACGCCGTAAACAAACACGGCGTTGGCCAGCAAGCTCAGCGGATTCCCGATCAACCCCTTGCGGTCCCGCCACAACCAGTACACTTCGCCCGGAGTCCCGCGCCATCCGAATTGCTGCCAGCCTTGCAGCGCGATGCCGGTGACCCAGCGCGTACGCTGCCTTAGCGCGGCGCCCCAGGATCGTGGAAAGTATTCGCGGGTGGCCACCAGGTCCGGCGTGCTCAGACCTCCCGCTAGCTGTGGGGCAGGTCTCCGACCTGCCAGTGGTACGAATGTTTGGGTGCAACCCAACCGGAACAGGCGGAGGCCGTTCACATAGTCCTCGGTCAAGGCTTCCGGCTCGAAGATCCGGTTCGAGGAGGCGCGAGCCAGCCGTTCCAGCGCTTCGCGCCGGTATCCCGTGCCCACGCCGGAGCTGGGCACGAAGCCTCCCGAAATCGGACGCACCGTCATGTCGCGCGTGTGGTACTCCGCGAACTCGTCGCAATAGACGCCGTGCGTGAAATCGCGGAAGGGCGTGGGCAGGGGCAGCACGGGGGTCTGGATAAAGTCGAAGCGGCCCGAATAATAGTTGATCCAGCGGAGCTCCTCGGGGTGAATCAGATCCTCGGCGTCGTGCGTGACGATCACTTCGAAAAGCTCCCCTCGCGATTCTTCCTCCAGCAGCAGATGCTGGAAAATCCAGTTGAGGCAATCGGCCTTGGAAGTGGGACCGTCGTGAGGGCACAGCGCCAGGTGAACGTTGGCGAAGCGCGCCGCGGCCGACTGCACGGCTTCCTGCGTCGGCGCGTCGTTGGGATAGCAGCCGGCGAAGATGTGGTAATCGCTGTAGCGGATGGACGCAAAATTGTGTTCCAGCATCTTTGCGATCACGGCGTGCTCCTGCCACAACGGCACCAGCACGGCGATGCGGCGCTGCGGGGCGGAGGCGAGCTGCCGTTCGCCTGGAGGAAATAATCGCGCCGCCGGGCGAACCCGGGCCTTGATCCAGGCGAAGGCCCAGAACAGATCCACCACCACATCGTCCAGCCCGCTGAGCAGGATGGCCCACGCCAGCGGAGCCAGCAGCCAGAGCACGGCGCTGTCGAACCCGGTCAGCCAATGCGGAACCCCCATCCGGAACGTAAGCCAGCACCTCTGGTTGATAGTGACTCCAGCTATGCGACAATCTCACCCGTGGCGACAATCTCACGAGTCCAGCGCCGCGCCGCGATTTCGGGTGTTTTCCTGGTCAGCTTGATAGTGCTGGGGTGGAACGCGGGTTCGCCCGGTCTCGCCACCGCCTATGTGGACCCCGTCGCCAAGATACAGGCGCAGGACGAATCGTATTACGGATCGATTTCGCTCGAGATGGCAAAACATGGGGATTGGCTCACTCCCCGCTTTCTGGATCGCTACGCGCTGACCAAGCCTCCGTTGCTATATTGGCTCGAAGCCACGGCGATCAAGGCGCTGGGCCGGCGGAGGATCGCGTTTCGCTTGCCCTCGATCGTGGCCGGCGCCGCGACTGTGACGCTGGTCTTCGCCTGGCTGCTGGTAGAGAACGCTGCTCTAGCCGCTGCGGCGGCCGGCGCGATGCTCCTGCTCTCCAGTCACTTATTCTTCGTCCTCAGCAGGATCGGGCTCACCGACGCGCTGCTGACGTTTGAGACAACTCTAGCAATGTTCGCGCTGGCGCGCGATCCGCGATTGGCCTCGCGGGCAAGCCTATGGACCTTCGGGATCGCTTCCGGCACCGCCATTCTGACCAAGGGAATCGCAGGTTTGTTTGCATTGCTCGCATTGGCGGTCTTTTGTGGGATTTCGCGGGAGCGGCCCGCGTGGCGGCGGCTGGCGGCGGCGGTAGCCATCAGCGCGGCCGTCGCCGCACCCTGGCATCTGTACCAGCTTTTCCGGAATACCCGCTGGTTCTGGGCCGAGTACGTTCTAACGGAAGTGGTCGGGAATAGCGTCGGCTCCCCTGAGCAGACGACTCAGGATTCGCAAGTTGGGTATTACTTGAAACGGCTGATCGCGCTGGATGCCCCGCTGTTCGCCGCGGCATTGATTGCGCTCTGGTGGAGACGCCCCCGAGTCCTGCTGGCTTGGATCGTGGTGGTTCTGGCCGCGGCTCTTAGCTTCGAGTACCGCAACACCTCCTATCTTCTCCCTGTGTTCCCCGCCATGGCGTTACTCGTCGCCGGAGCCATTCCGAAAGACCGCGCCAAGTGGGCGCTGGCCCTGGCCGCGGCTCTGTCGGCAGCGAAAGTGGCCGCTCCCGCGCGGACCTGGGGCATTCCCTTCAAGGCAGAGTCGGCGATCGCCCTCGAGCCGGTCCTGGATCGCTATGCGGCCATGCAACGCGGCAACGAATTGATCATCGGCTTCCCGGACGAAGGGTTCTATTCGGCTTGTCTCGATTTACCGCGCGTCCGCTACCTGTATCTCGATGTCAGTACAGAGCGCAGCCGCTATGCTCTGGACTTCGAGTATCTCGGCATTGTCGTGACCGCGTCCGAGTTCGAACGTCTTCCCGAGCTGCGGCGTTCCCAATTCGATCAGCGCCTGCGCGATTGGGGATTGAATTTATCCCAAGGGTCCGGGGGCGATCCGATTGCCACGACGATTCTCGCCTCGACGCTCGAGCAGATCCAGGCGCTTGTGCACGACCATCCGAAGGCCGATTTCCTGCTGCCGGCCGAGTGGGCCGCTCGGGATGGCGGGGTCCATGAAGGCGTGCCAACAGAAGCCGACCGGGAGCTCCTACTTTCCCGCGAAGTGGTTCACAGGCCCTGATTGGCCCAGTCCAGGATTGGTGCGGATCGCCTCGGTTATGAACGCTTTGGCGATTTGAATGGCCTCGGTGAGCTGCTTGCCTTTGGCCAACTCCGCTGTGATTGCGGCCGAGTAGGTGCACCCCGTTCCGTGGGTGTGCCGGGTCGCGATTCGGCCAGCGCGGAACACGCGGCGGTCTCCCGCGCGGGTGACCAGCACATCGATCGCGTCCGTCGCATCGCCCTCCAGATGCCCGCCCTTCACCAGCACGTTGGCCGCACCCATCTCGAGAAGTTTCCGGGCCGCGCGTGTCATCGACTCCGGATCCCGCGCGGCGATGCCAGTTAGCTCCGAGGCTTCATCGAGATTGGGGGTCAATAAAAACGCGAGCGGCAGAAGTTTTTCTGCGAACGCGCGCCTCGCGTCGCCGTCCATCAAGGCCGCGCCGTTCTTGCTGAGCATCACGGGATCGACCACCAGCGGGAAGGCAAAACCCGCGGCGGCCTCGGCGACGGCTTCCATCACAGCCAGGCTTCCCAGCGCTCCGGTCTTCGCGGCGTGGGGAGGGATGTCGGAAATCACGGCGTGAATCTGCTCGGCAACCAGCTCGGCCGCCAGCACCTCCACTCGCCGCAGCCCGCGGGTGTTTTGGACCGTAATCAAAGTAACGATGGCTTCCCCGTAGACGCCCATGCGATGAAAGGTCTTGAGATCGGCTTGCAGACCCGCGCCGCCGCTGGGGTCCGAACCGGCGATGGAGAGGGCCACGGGAGTAACGTCCGCGGGAGTGGGCACGCTCCCAGTTTACTGAGAAGGCAGCGGCGGGCAGGTCAACGTGTTCCCGACGAGCACGCACGTTCCCGTGTCATTGAGGAACACAAGTTGGGTTATGGGCTGGGTTCCGGCCGAGTTGGTCAGTTGCATGTTCACCGAGCCCACGTCCGCGGCGTTTCCGGTGACCGGAAAAGTGATGAGCATTTGGAACATGCTGCCGTCGGTGGACGTGGTGAAGTAGGTACGGAATCGGGAAGTAAAATCGGCCGTGACGGGGCCGGCGCCGATGGGCTTGCCGGAGTTGTCGTAGAACGTGAATGACATGGCCCCCGCCGAATAGGTGTTGTCGAAGCCCACCACCGAGATCTCCAGAGCACCGGCGATTGCAGCGGCGATGGCAGTGTCGACGTAAACAGGCAGGGGCGCCAGCGTGAGCGAAATGGTGGGATCGCCGGTGAATGTTACGCCGGACGTGACCGCGACAGTGAATGTGATTTTGCCCGTGGTCGTGCCGGTCTGGAAGACCGCACCCGCTTGGCTGGCGAAGGCGGCCTGCGTGCTGCCTGCCTGGATCGAAAATGGAACCGACCGCGCGCCGTTGGCGACGAACATCACAGTCGGATCTCCGCTGACGATCCCGGAGACGCTTGCGTCCGGCTGAAAGGTCAAATTCACGTAGCCGGAGGTCGTAGCCGGCGCAGGCGACGGAAGAGTCATGGTCAGCGTGACCTGCTGGTTGCTCTGCGCGGTATTGGTATCGAACTGGAGCGTCGGCGTGGGCAACGGCGGAGGGTAAGCCTTTCCCGAAAGGGGGAAGGTTTGGGTGTCGACGATGAGATCGCCCGAATATACGGCCGCTGTGTTGGGCGCGAAGGTCACAACGAAAGTAGATGAGCCGGCCACGGGAAGGTTCAGCCGGGCGACCGGCGGTTCGGGCGGCAGGAACCCAACGCCGGTAACCGTGACGGATGAAACCGTGAGCTGCTGCGAGCTATTGTTCTGCAAAACGAACGTGCACGCGACCGTCTGACCTTCAGCGATGAGGCCGAAATTGACCGTGTTGGTGGAATCGGGACCGGTGCACGGCGAAGCCACCGTGAGCGTAGCCGAGGGCACCGAGGTGATCACGAAGTAGACGATGATGGCGTTGAACTGAAAGCTCGCGCTGTAAGACCCGGGCGAACCGCCTGCGAAGTGGATATAAATGGGAAGAAAACTGCCCGGCGCGATATTGGGCTGCGAATCCGGCGGAGGACTCGTGATGGAGTAACCCGTGCCGCTCAGGGCCGGGTTGTTGGAGGCGATCGGGATGGGCGCGGTCCCTGTGTTCTGCGCTCGAACAACGAAGTCGTACGGTGCGCCCGCTGCGATCTGGCCGAGCGAAGACGTCGAGCCGGAGGTAAGCGGCGTTGGCTGCGCGCCGTTCACCAGCAGCAGTTGAAGCTGGGCGTGCGCGGCCACGGGCGCGAGCAGAAGGAGGACCGCCGCTCGTATCACCTGCCAGGTCCCTTAGCCGGTTGCGGCTGCGGCAGTTGAAACAATTGCTCGCGGCCGGGGATGGTTCGCAAAGCGTAGAGCACACCTGCCGCGCGGGCTTCGACGTAGCCGTCGCCGAGGGCGAACAGCGCACCTTGAGCCGCCTGGACGCTTTGCGCCGGAAAACTCAACTCACTGCCGCCGCTCCTCCTCAGGATCAGCGCGCTGGAGGTCGCGTAGACTACGCCATTCGGGATCAACAGCACGGCTTCCGCGCCTAGCGGCAGCGAATCGAGAATCGAGCCATCTGCCGATACGATCCACACAACCCCCGCGCGCTCGACGGCGATGGTGAGCCCGGAAGAACCCGAGCCGAGCGAGAGAACGGTCCCATATACGCTCAGGTCGAGCATCGTCAGCGCGCCATTCTGCCAGCGTCCGAACTGCTGGATTGAAGGGAAGTAAATCGTTGCGCCGGCCGCGTCGACGGCGATAACCGCGCCACCCGCGGGCGCCGGTGTGACGACGCCCGCCGAAATCAATGTCGAATTCGTTTTGGCTACGCACAAACTTCCCGCGCAGGCCGTGGATACGACTCCCACCGCCGTGGCTCTTTCCACGTGGAAGCTTCCGCCGACGCCGTAGACCGGGCGAAGGGAACCCTGCCGGTCGAGCATCTGTCCCAAGGCGGGGCGGTCCAAGCCGGGTTGGGCGCCGGATTGCGCCCAAGCGCAAGTTGAGCACCACGCGGCGGCAAGCAGAATCGTGATCCTCATAAATGCGGCTCTCATGGATGACCCAGGTTGATGGTGGGAGCGCCGATGATGGTGACGCCCAGCGAGCTCGGCGTGGAAGTGCACGGGTTCTGAGGCAGAACGACGGTCGAGGAGCAGCTACCCGATCCGGACTGGCTTCGCGCCGCGACGGCAATTCCCGCGCCCGCTCCGGCCGCCGCCAGCGCCACCCACAACCATTTGCGATTGAAGCCGCCGCCTTTTGCCGCAGCGGCCGGCCCGGAAGCCTCCGTCAAATGCTGCGAGCACACCGTTCCCGCCCGAGCCTGTCCTTTCGTGGCTGTGATGCGCACGTCGAAAGCCCCCGCCTGGCGATTCCATTTCATGCCCCAGACGCTGGCGCGGCCGTCGGCGCGCGTTGTCAGAATTTCGATTTTCGATCCGTTCGAGAACGTTCCGCCCGGCCCCGTCTCGGGGAGGCGAAAGCTGACTGTGGCGCCCTCCACCGGTTTCCCCGCGTCGTCGGCGATTAGAACGGTGATCCCGCGCGTTGCACGCGAGCCGATGGGATACGCCGACCCGTCACCCTCGGCCACGCGGATTTGTAGACTGGGCGGGCCTTGGGCCCCAAGCTGACAGCAAAAAATCAGCAAGCTGATGGACAGGACTACGGAGCACCGAGACACATGGATAAGTGCTTCCCGCGAAGAATTACTCTCAGGGCTAGTGCTTGCCGTAACAAAACGTCGCGGCGGGTTTGCGCTGGGCCGCCTCGGCCGGAGTAAAGATGAGGTTGGACGGATAGCGGTCGAGCGCGACGAAAATCGCCGCTTCGGCGATGGAAGGATGCCGCGGGAAGCACTGCACCCACAACGGGCCATCGGTTTGCCGCGCGGCTTGAATCAGCTCCTCGAAGGGCTCAGCGCGCTCGCGGAACTGGCGCTGCTTCTTGATCCAGATGTAGCCGACGTTGTGCGCGACAACCACCAGCATTACCATCGCGATGGCGGGTCGAATGGCAGGTCGAAGACCTGCCCCACAGTGGACGATCGCTAAGCCAAAGAGGAACGATAGCCCGACGCTGGCCAGATAGAGCTGCCGGCTGGGAATCTGCCGCGAATACGTCAGGAAGCTGTAGGGAATCAGCGCGATTCCGATCCACGCCAGCGCGACGAGAGCCGACCTGCGAACCGATGCCGAGGCCTTTAGCCCGCCTGACGTGAAGAAAATCACCGCGGCCGAGAGCAACCCCCAGAACCACAGCACCCTTGCAAAGTTCCTCGGGAGGGTCAGCCACACAGGTGCGTGCAGGGAAAAACTCCCGTCCGTGAAGCGGAAGGAATGCCCTCGCGTTGCGACCACCGACACGATCATCACGGCCGCCAGAACACAGAAGGGTAGCATCTGCGCGAGGCCGCGACGCCAGTTTTCGGGCGGCGCCGCCAGCATAAACAACGGCAGCAGAATGTATGCCGATTCCTTGGAAAGCAGCGCCAGAGCAAATAGCAGGAGTCCAGCGCCGCGCAGGATCCATTCGTATCGCGGCCGAGAATCCGCCTTGATCCAGCACCAAAGCGAAGCTCCTCCGAACAGGAACAGGAGCAGCTCGTTGTTGCCCGAGAACCACATGATGGCTTCCTGATGGCCTTCGTAGACGGCGAAAAACGCCGCGGCCCAGAATGCGGCGGAGCGCATCCGCGTCCAGGCGAGGCCGATCGCGTAGACCAGGCACGTGTCCAGGATGTGCAGGATCAGGCTCGAAATGCGGAACGCCAGCGGGGCGAACCCGAACAACTTCCATACCAGGTAGGTGGTCCAATACACCGTGGCGCGCGCCCGTTCCACATCGTCGTGGAACAGCGCCGGGAGTTCATCCCAGGACCCGTAGTGCCGAGCCGTCCAAATAATCTTATAGTCGTCCTCCAGCAGAGGCAGGGACAGGGAAGGCGTGTAAGCGAGCACGCACAGCAGCGCCAGGGCGATGCAGGCGAGGAGGGTCCGCTTGGGCAAACATTCAGTATAAGCGGAGGGCGTATCTGTATTTAAATAGTGCTTCTGTGTTTAAATAAAGGAAAGTTGCCGATGTCAGACAAGTCTCTCCGATCAAGCCGAGGCTGGAAAGCCTTCACGCGCCGGATGCGGGAGTTGCGTTGGATCGCCAAGGGAGCGATCTCCACCAGCCATCCCATCATGGCGCACATCATCCCGATCCGCCGCTGCAATCTTTCGTGCGCCTATTGCAACGAATACGACGACGTTTCGAAACCCGTCCCTACCGACGTCATGGTCAAGCGAATCAACCGCTTGGCGGACCTAGGCACGGGAGTGGTGACGCTTTCCGGGGGCGAGCCGCTGTTGCACCCCGAGTTGGACGAGATCATCGCGGCGATCCGCCGCCGCGGCGTGATGGCGGCCATGATTACAAACGGATATCTGCTGACGCCGGACCGGGTGCGGAAACTGAATCGCGCCGGCCTGGACCACCTGCAAATCTCCATCGACAACGTCATGCCCGATGAGGTTTCGAAAAAGAGCCTGAAGGTACTGGACAAGAAGCTGCAAGTCCTGGCCGAGCACGCCGACTTTCACGTCAACATCAACTCCGTGGTCGGCGGAGGCATCCACAATCCCAACGATGCTTTGGTGGTCGGCCGCCGCGCGGTGGAGCTGGGGTTCTCGGCAACGGTGGGAATCATCCACGACGGCGACGGCCAGCTTCGCCCGCTCGGCGAACGCGAACGCGAGGTGTACCACGAGATGAAGGCGCTGGAAAAGAGCCATCTGGCGCGGTTCCACTGGTTCCAGGACGCCATCGCGCAGGGAAAGCCCAACCACTGGCGTTGCCGCGCCGGCTCGCGCTACATGTACATTTGCGAGGACGGGTTGGTACACTATTGCTCCCAGCAGCGCGGCTATCCGGGCAAGCCTCTGGAAGAATACACGGTGGCAGACATCCGCCGCGAATACCTGACCGAGAAGTCCTGCGCGCCCTATTGCACGGTGAGCTGCGTGCACCAGGTAGCGTACTTCGATTTTTTCCGCGGCAAGCAGACCCTGCGCACCGAAGTGCCCGCGCAGAATCTGGTGAAGATCACCAAGGCCGGGAAGTAGCGGGGCTACTTTCGCGCCACCAGATGGCAGCGAATATCCATCGCCGGGAAAATCCAAGCGGCGTGGCGCTCATACCACTTCCTGGAAGTATGCGCCAGGAACCGGCCTACATTATCGAGCACGAGATTGCCGCCGAAGGTGAGGTCCACGTCCACGATGTCGAAGCGGCACGCGGCTCCGGCGAAGGTGGGGAAATCCTTACCGGTGAAGTATTCGAAGCTGCCTGCCGCCAGGTGGCGCTTGTGCGTGGGGTCGGTATACGAGTTGTGGGAGCTGAAGTGCGGCGTGGTGATGAAAACATCGGCGCCATCGCGCGCCACCCGGTAGACCTCCGACATGGCGCGCATCGGATCGTCGAGGTGCTCGATCACGTGAGACAGGTGGATGCGCGTGAATTGGCCGGAGTCGAGGGGCCAGGGATAATGGTCCAGATTCCAGACATGGTCGGCGGCGGAATCGGGGGAGACGTCGATGCCCACGGCATCCGCTTCAGCTTTGCGTTTGCCGCATCCGATGTCGAGCGTCATGACCAACATAATAGTACACGGGCTCGAATTTGCCGGTTCGGGTTTTGTGGCCTTGACTTCTATCGAGATTCACTGGGACACAGGCTCAAGTCAGACACGTCCTTTGTATTTTTCGAGCAGCGCATCCAATAGCGTTTGGGGGGCTCTGAAGTTGGTCTGCCGAAGTTGTCCTACCGCTCGCGCGAAGTCCGCCAGGCCGCGTTGCGCCGCCAGATCGAGAATGCCCAGCGTGCCTGTCACGCGAAGCCCCTGTCTTAGAGCCGCCTTCACGCCTTGGCGATCGTCCATCAACAGCAGGTCGGCACTGAGTGAGGCGGCCAATTGAATGGCCGCTCTCTCGCCTGCGTCAATTCCCCTTAGCGAAGCGTCCTCGGCTTGGCCGGGAGGAGCGTCGCGCACTTCCAGCCACGCCGGAAGATTGGCAACCCAATGCTGGACAAGAGGAGGCGCTTTGCCGGAGGCCAATTCGCTTCGCACAATGGCCGGGAGGACCACTTTTTCAAACAGCACCGGGAGGACGTCGATGTGTCCAATCAAAATCAAATAGTTCAGCGGGCTGGTGTCGGCGATAACCAGCCGCACCGCGCTTCAGAACCCCAAACTTTTCAGGGCTTCTCGTTCGCGCTCAAAATCTTCCAGGGTATAGTCCTCATAGACGTTGTGAGCCTTCAAGAAGCCGTCAATCTCGTAACCGGTTTCAAATCCAAGCAAGCGCCGCAGATCTGGCTTATTGAGATGACCCAGTCTGTATTCTTCCGCCAACAAGGCCTCCAGGGCTCGGCGGGAAAGGTCGCCGTTCCCGGCGTCGCCAAGGCGCTCGGCGATGTCGTCGGGAATGTGGACCGTGAGTTCCATGCTCTTTTACCTTACCTCGCGCCGCCTCCGGCATCAACCAAATAGCGCCGCAGGTAGCGCGGAGGCCTTTCTACACCACCCGGATTTCCAGCCCTCCGCCACTCGTTATGCGACTTGCCTGAATCGAAGCTTTCCCGTACTCTGAAGCCATGGAAGTAAACTTTGCCTCGGACTTGCAAGAAAAGCTCGACAAGTTGGCGGCCGAAACCGGACGCCCTCAAGGTGAACTGGTAGAGGATGTTGTTGCCGGATATTTCGACGAACTTGCACAGACGCGCGAGATGCTCAACAGCCGCTATGACGACCTGAAAAGCGGCCGGGTGAAGCCGATTGACGGCGAAGCATTCTTCGAGACCCTGCGCCACCGGGAGGACGAGTTGTTGAGGAAACAATAACCGGTGCGCAAGGTTTTGAACTTCACCCCCTTGCGGCCCAAGACATCGCCGGCATTTGGACATTTATTGCCGAAGACAATCCCAGAGCTGCGCGCCGTGTTCGAGAGGACATCCTTGCCGCCATTCGCGGGCTTGTGCCTTTTCCGCATCAGGGCCACAAACGCCCGGACCTGACTTCACGCCCCCTGCGCTTTACCGTTGTACGGGAATATCTGATCGCGTATGCGCCAGACGAAAAGCCCTTGTGGGTTGTGGCCGTAATGCACGGACGGCGTAACCCTCGCGTGATGGCCGCCATTCTCAGGGGTAGAGAATAAAACCACCGCTCCGGCGATCCATCGCCGATGCCTCTATTAGCGCGCATCAGTGGACTCCGATGGGGCTGAATCAAGAGCTTTCAAGAGAGGGGGAGGCTCGCGGCCAATCGAGTAGGCTTTAATCCATGCGGCGAACGATTTCAAGGGCAATCGATAGCTGCCCGGGTGGCCGACATGAGGAAGAATGATCCGTCTCTGTTTCAGTGCGCGTAGGGCATTATTAAGAGTCGGCTCCTTGATGGAAATAGCCTTGCGAATCTCTTTTTTTGTAACCCATTCGTCCAGCCGCTCCGCCATGAATCGGAGTACCTGCCGATATTCATCGGAGTTGATTTGTTCAAAATAGAGGCCTTCAAAATACTTTGTGCCTAGCTGCTCGAAGGCACCATGCTCCGCCCAAGCCCCGTTCAGAACATCGTCGCGGTCGATGTTGTCATCCTTGTCGGCCTCGAAGGCACAGTAGGAAAACTGTTGAAGGAAGTGCGGGTAACCTTCCGAATACATCGCAATCAGAGACTCCGCATCCGGCGCGATGAGAGTCTCGACCTTGTTTTCTTCATGGGCGGCGCGTAGCCCACGCCTAACGACTTCGACACTTTCCTCGGGGGACAGGGGCTTCAGGTTAAAGGCGGTAAATACACGCAGGGCGGACTCGTGGCTTTGACGCAACGTGTCCAACACGCTGCTAACACCGGCGAGTCCGATGCCAATCCTGTTGTACTTTGAGCGAGCCACTCGCTCCGTAAATCCTTTGAGTAGAGCGCCTAGGTTGGCGGCCACCGGGGGCTTGTCGGCTTCGTCGATGAGAATCAGTATTCCATCGAAGACCCCCGCCAAGTCGCTGCATGCTGCCGTATAGGACTGAACAACTTCATCCAAAAGCTCGGAGCTGCTAATTGTCTTCTCGGTAGCGGAATTGTACTTCACCCCCATCACTTCGAATCGCTTTAGGAAGTCCCATGCCGACTTGACGATTTCCTTCGCCTTGTCGTGTGCCTTCAAAGCTCGATTGAGCCCCGAGCCGAGCTTCCGTAGAATCGCCTCATAAGAATCCGAGGGCTCCAGAGTCACGTCGACGGTAATGAAGCAGAACCTCTCATCTCCCCATCCTGGGATTTCTCCCGACGCGACCAACTGGTGGACGTACATGAGGGACGACTTGCCAATACCCCTTTCTCCATGTAGGAGGAAGTTCTGAGGATTGCCCCGCACGGTGTGGGCCAGCATCCGTTCCATGGCTTCGGATTCCTCGACCCTCCCAATGAAGATGCCAGGAGGGGCGAGCCCATTCGGCCGGAAGGGATTGAATCGATGCATACCAACCTACTGATGGTATCCCATCCGGAACAGCATGGATCGAGCGCGTAGTGCGTGTTCCGACTGACGGCCGGGCCGCCAGATACCGGTCTGCTGCTCGGCGGCCCGATCAACCCTCCGGCTCAACCAGAATATCCACGGTGTCCAAGGTTTCGGTTCGGATGGCCGGCTCGGTTTGATAGCGGTAGCCTTCCCAGCGGCCCACCACCGCGGTCGCGAGGCAGTTGCCGAGCAGGTTCACGGAAGTCCGGCACATATCCATCAATGTGTCGACGCCCAGGATCACGGCGATGCCTTCCACCGGCAGGTTGAAGGTCGCGAGCGTGCCGGCCAGGATCACCAGCGACGCACGGGGCACTCCCGCGACGCCCTTGCTGGTCAGCATCAGCGTCAGCATCATCACAAGCTGCGTGGTGAACGCAAGGTGCACGCCGGCCGCCTGCGCGACGAACATCGAGGCCAGCGCCAGGTACAGCGTGGAGCCGTCCAGGTTGAAGCTGTAGCCCAGCGGCAGCACGAACGAAACGATGTGCTTGGGCACTCCAAAGAGCTCCATGTTTTCGAGAGCGCGCGGCAGCGCGGCTTCGCTCGATGCGGTCGAGTAGGCGATGAGGAAAGGCTCCTTGACGTGCGCGATGAAGCGCCGCGCGGGGATGCGCGCGATCGCGATCACGAGTCCCAGCACCACGATCACGAAGAACGCCTGCGCGGCGTAGAGAGTTCCCACCAGCTTGGCCAGGTTCGCCAGAACTTTGAGACCCTTGTCTCCCACGGTGGCCGCCATAGCTCCGAATACGCCCAGCGGCGCGAACAGCATCACGTAGTTGGTGTATTGAAACATGACTTGCGAGAGCGATTCACAGAAGCCCACAACGGATCTGGCCTTGGACCCGATGGCCGCGCAGGCGGTCCCAAAGAGGAATGAGAATACGACGATCTGGAGCACCTCGCCCTTGGCCATCGCGTCGATGATGCTGACCGGGAAGGTGTGCTCGACGATTTGCTCGACGCTAGCGCTGGTTTGCGCGACACCGGGGACATTGCCTTGAGTTGGGCCTTTTTGAAGCTGGACGCCCTCGCCGGGCCGCACCAGGTTCACCGCGCCCAGGCCGACGAAAAGCGCCACGGTGGTGACGATCTCAAAATACAGAATGGCTTTGCCGCCGATGCGGCCCATGGTCTTGACGTTGCCCGTGCCGGCGATGCCGCTGACCAGCGTTCCGAACAACAGCGGCGCGATGATGGATTTGATCAGGCGCAGGAAGATGGCGCCCAATAATCCCAGCTTCACGGCCGGCGCCGGAAACGCCGCGCCGAAGGCGACACCCGCAACCAGGCCAATCAAAATCCACGCGGTAAGAGAAGGACGCTTCATCTGCCACCCCATTTGAGTTTTTCCCGGAGCACATCGAAGAACAACAGGTGCGGGGGGCGGACGAGGCTGATCGAATGCTCCGAGCGACGGCAGACAACAAGGTCGCCCTTCTTCAAAAGTTCGCCTACTTGACCGTCGATCGTCAAGTAGGTGGTCTGGTCGTCGCCCAGCACGGTGGTCTGGATCACGCTCTCATCCGGCACGATGACCGGGCGATTGGAGAGCATATGCGGGCAGATGGGCGTAATCGTGAGCGCGGCCACGGAGGGGAAGACGATGGGTCCTCCGGCGGAAAGCGAGTAGGCCGTAGAACCGGTGGGCGTGGTGACAATCAGCCCGTCGGCCTTGTACACGCACACGAAGCTGTCGTCCACCTGGACCTTCAAGTCGATCATGCGCGCGATCTGGGCCTTGGCCAGCACCATGTCGTTGAGCCCCTGGTAGGAGGCCACCAGCTTCTCTTCACGCCACAATTCGGTGAGCAGCATGCGCCGGCTCTCGACAGGCAAGCCGCCGGACAATGCACGTTCCAACTGCGGATACAGCTCCTCGGTTTGGATGGCGGTGAGGAACCCGAGGCCTCCCAGATTCACGGCGAAGATGGGGATGTTGCGGCCCTGCACGGCGCGCGCGGCCGAGAGCAGCGTGCCGTCTCCGCCCAGCACGATCAGCAGATCCGCGCCGTCGGGGACTTCGTCGCGCGGCAAACCCGCGAGGGATTTCGCGTAGGCCGCGGTCTCGCGATCCAGGCGGCTGGCGATTTCGCGCTCGCGCAGCCAGGCGATCAGCCCCGGCACGATGCGCGCCGCTTCCGGGCTGTTCGGCTTCGAGAGGATTCCGGCGGTGCTAACCTGCATATCTCACGGTCCGTCTAGCGTTGTGGCGCACGCACTCGTGCGTGCCGTGTCGAGACTCTTCTCGACACAGTTGTTTGAACCCAGCGTCGGCAAGAGTGCCGACGCGGCACGCACGAGTGCGTGCGCCACAGGAATGTGGGCTAATGGCGGGCATAGAGGAGGAACTCGCGGTTGCCTTCCGCGCCCAGGATGGGACTCTCCATTATGGAGGCTTTCCATCCGGATGTGAGGCCGCCGAGCGCTTCGACCGCCGTTTGCACGCGATCGCACGCGGCGCGGTGCAACTCCGGATCGCGCACGATGCCTCCCTTGCCTACCTGATCCCTGCCGACTTCGAACTGCGGTTTCACCAGGACGATCATTTCACCTCGCTCGGACAGCAACGGGGCGAAAGCGGGAATCAGCAGCGTGGCTGAGATGAAGCTGGCGTCGCACACGGCAAAGTCAAACTTTTCGGGGAAGTCGCCGGGTTGCAGGTAGCGGGCGTTGACGCCTTCGTGAACGATGACGCGCGGGTCGTTGCGCAGTCTCCAATCGAGCTGCCCGTGACCGACGTCGATGGCATGCACGCGCGCCGCTCCGCGCTGCAACAGGCAATCGGTGAATCCGCCGGTGGACGCTCCCACATCCAGGCAGACGCGCCCGTGCACATCGATTCCGAAACGATCCAGAGCCGCGGCCAGCTTGAATCCGCCGCGGCTCACATAGAGCAGCCGCTCGGCGACCTCGATGCGGCAATGCTCCGGGAAGGCGTGGCCGGGCTTGTCGGACTTCTGGCCCTCGACCAGGACGCTTCCGGCCAGGATCAGAGCCCGCGCCTTCTCGCGCGAATCGGCGAGGCCGCGCTCCACCAGAATCTGATCCAGACGGGTTTTCATGTGTTCCGCCGGACAATCTTGTCGGCGAGCTGCTTCAGACGCTCGCCGCGTTCATCGAAGCAGGCCAGGGCAAGATGCGCCGCTCGACGCTCCTCCTCCGCCATCTCGCGCGAGCGTTCCAGTCCGTAGACGGCTGGAAAGGTGATCTTGTGCTGCTGGGCGTCCTTGCCCGCGGTCTTGCCCAGGGCTTCGGAAGACTGCTCGACGTCCAGCACGTCGTCGACGATCTGAAACGCCAGCCCCACGTGCTCTCCGTAACCGGACAGAGCGGCAAGCTGGCGGCCGGTGGCGCCCGCATAGATTCCGCCCATGCGCACGCTGGCGCGAAGGAGGGCTCCGGTCTTGGCCCGATGGATGGATTCGAGCAGATGCACCGCCGGGAACTTGCCCTCGCCTTCGAGATCGTTGACCTGGCCGGCGATCATCCCTCCGACGGTTCCGGAAGCCGTGGCGAGCTCCGCGACGAGACGAACGCGGCGCTCGGCGTCCACGTCTTCCAGAGAAGTTGCCCGCACAACGGAGCCTGACGGCCCTGTGCGGGCGTCCAGCTTCGCCAGCACCTCGAAGGCGAGTGTCAGCAGGGCGTCTCCCGCCAGGATCGCCATGGCGTCGCCGAAGACCTTATGGCAGGTGGGCCGGCCGCGGCGCAGATCGTCGTTGTCGAGCGCGGGAAGATCGTCGTGGATGAGCGAGTAGGTGTGAATGAGCTCGAGCGAACACGCAGCCGATTCGATGCCCAGCGGCGCGTCCGCAACCGCTTCCGCGGCGGCGATGGCGAGCAGCGGCCGGATGCGCTTACCGCCCGCGAACAGACTGTAGCGCATGGCGCGATGGATCGTGGAAGGGTCCTGCGACTCCGGTGGAACCCACAGGTCGAGCGCGGCTTCGGTGCGCTTCTGCTGGTGTGCGATGTATTCGTCGATCGTCACTTGTCGAGCCGTCACTTCTCATTCGAGAACGGCTGGGGTTGGATTTCCCCGGCGCGGCGAGTGAGAATCTCGATGCGCGTTTCGGCCTCTTCGAGCTGCTTGCGGCAAGCCTCGCTCAGCTTCATGCCGCGTTCGAAGAGTTCGAGCGCGCGCTCCAGCGGCAGGTCGCCCCCCTCCATTTCCTTGACGATGGTTTCCAGTTGCTGCAAGCCCGCTTCAAAGGTAAACGGCGCGGCATTGGCTGTGGCTTCGGGCCCTGTGGCTTCCGGCATCGCTTCATTATAGTTGGACGCGTGGTTTACAATGAAAACTTGCCCGGCCTCGGGGCGCGTAGCTCAGTTGGTTAGAGCGCCTGCTTCACACGCAGGAGGTCGCAGGTTCGAGTCCTGCCGCGCCCACCATTCGTCTGAAGATGGTCAGCGGCAGTTTTTCGAGCTGCGTTTCGGAGCGGGCATTCGACTGAACCACGAGCGCGGTTGTCAGGTATTGGCGTAAATCTTCGATCCAGGCTTCAACGCGCGGGTTAGGCTCGGCGGAATCGAAGCGAAGCAGTTCCATCTCGCATTCGAATTGAGGATCGTAATACGGCGGTAATTCGATGTTGCCGGTTTGTAGCGGCCGTCCACCGATCTTGCGCAGAACCGCAGCGGAACAATGCCGGCTGGTTGCGGTGGTGATGCCGATACAGCCCCCGAGGAGACGGGCCAGGCTATAGGTCGCGAGAGCGATGCGGAGGGCCTCAGTGGAGCGTCGCATGGCGGGATCCAGCGCCCAACCTCCGACTTCGACATAACTAATTCCCCGGTGCCGCGCTTGGGCGACTTCCGCGTCGATGGCGGTTCGCAGCGTCATGCCCCATTCCCTGGACCGCGCCAGCGCGGCCTTCCGAACGCCAAGCTGAGAGAAAACAACGGTGTTCGGATGCTCAACATAACGCGAGCAGCCGCACACGTCGTCGTTGCGGTCGAGCGATAGCAGGTGCCAGGCGCGTTGGTCCACGGGTTGCCGATGGCATCCGTCCCGCGAAACCTCGGAATCGCGAATGGCACCGTCGTCCGCGTACAGTTTCGCTCGAAGGCGTTGCACACCGCGCAATAAACGCTCATGGTGCAGAGAGCTGGTCTCGACTCGGGCGAAGCTGCCGGGTATCTCCGCGTCGGGAGGGGCTAACAGAACTAGCCGGCTGTGAGGGGCGTCCTGATTTGGAACAAGCTGCATTTGCGGCCATTTCCTTTCGCGGAACCTCTGTTCCGTCTATAGCTTCCTTATCGTTTTCGTTGGCGGTAATGAGAGGGCGCGGACTCCAAGCACGGCAGGATTCTTGTCCCAACGTGGGACTGTCCCCCGGCGCGAAATGTAAAGCATACGGCGCTCTTCGCAGTTCTGGTGTAGGCAGGTTCTGAATATCAACGCGCCGGACTGGCTGTCACACTCAGCTTCGTGGACCGGGATCAAACCGGCCAGAGGAAGACTAGAGGAGAATCATGAATTTGAGGACGCGAGGTTTTTGGGGTGGCGGGCTGGTGCTATTGCCCGTAGCCCTAGTGTTAGCTCCGGCGTTGGTTTCCGCGAGTCCAATTGTGGGTGAATTCGGAATCGCGGGACCCGGGGTTGAGGTGTTCAATTCCCTGGACGCGGCTTACATCAAGTTTTGCTCAATGGAGAATCCCGACTGCGCGTTTGTCGACACCGCTACGGGAGATTATGACATCAGCGGGCCAGGCACCGGGTCCTTCTCGGTGTTGACGGCGGCGAACACCGGCGTCGTCGACAACGTAACGGATCGGACGCCGCCGCTTCCGCCGTATACGTACCTTCCGGTTGGGGTGCCGGTAAGCATCGACAACTACCTGGTCTTGGCCGGCTTCCCTACCTGGGATTTTCAGGCCGATCTGCTGGCGGCCGCATCTTGTACTTTAACCGCGACACAACAGTGTTTGGGGCCGTTCCAGTTGAACCAGAATGGACCGAATGTGTCCGTTACCATGGACGTTTTCGGAATGCTCATCAACACCGCGGATGGCTCGATGTCGAATTTAGATATCACGTTTACCGGCCAATATAACGACACGACCATCGGCGCGGTGGAATCCGGCGCTGAGAGTTCGGCCGGAGTTTTCTCAAATTCCTGGTCCGCGACGGTGAATGCGACGGTAATTCCCGAACCTGGAACAGCGTCGATGATGTTGCTGGCCGGAGGGGGGTTGGTCATGCTGTCCCGTATCCGTCGCCGGCGCGAAGCTTAAATCGCTTCCGAACCGAACCGGTTCCTCCGACCGGTTCCGTTCGCTGAAACCGGACCGCGCCCAAGCCGCTGGCGCAGGTCCGGTCTTTTTTCCCTAGGGTTGTTTTTGAAGAGTTGACCGAGGGGGACGTGACAGTTTTCGGGTCCTTCTCGCGCCCACCATCTAGCACCCATCATTAGCTTGTCCATGTTTCCCTCGCAGAGGGCCTTGGCCTTGGCAAGAGTGGCACACGCTACCGGACGCCACGCCATCTTCTTAGAGCGGTTTCGGAATAACCCAATTCTGTAAGAGCCTTCTCTCTCGATGATCAAGACATGTCCTTGGCCGAAGCGGTAGATCAAACTTCCCGTGCTGGTAATTCGCCAGTGGATGGGAACGTTCCGCCCGACTGCCTCCATGAAACAAGCCAGAAGCTCGTGATACGTCCACGATTGAGCCTTCCCTCGCCCCTTGCTGTCCATCTCGGCGATCCGCCACAGGCAATCCCCGAAGTCGAGGAACAGTTTCCGGTGGCTTGCTGCCCAGCTCTTGTGAAACCACTTCCATTGGAAAGGAGCCTCTATCGTTGCACCGCCGTTCGTTCTCCGTTCCAATCCAAACTCAAAATGGTCCTTGAATCCCAGCCCGTCAACGATCCATATCATCAGTCCATAAAAGGTCTCTCGCTCTCGAATCTCGCTAGGGTCGATAGGGCTGTGTTGAAGTTCGATTACGCACGGGCTTGGGCTTGCCCTCCGTGTGGCGTTAATGTCCGCTCGGTGTTCTCCAATCACGACTTCACGGCACCGCTCGTTGAATCGATTCTTCCAGTTGACATGCCATTGCGTTTCGGGTTCATACTACGGGTCGCACTCCCCTCCGGTGCGGTGTGCCCAATGCCAAACATTGATCTCTCCGCATTTTGAAATCACCGGCGCACGACACCCAGGGCAGAGGGCCTGGATGTTCGGCGCGGCCTCGATACGGCTACCATCAGCGTTAATCGCGTAGAGCACGTTTCACTTGATCTAAGTCCCGGCGAGACCCGCAGCCTAGCCCGTGGACAGCCTGCTAGCGGTCGTGAAGAGGTTCAGCCTACGATATTCTTGACATTCTTGCGGGTGGACTTGACGTTGATCGGCTTGGGCCAGACCTGCTCCAGTTGGATCTTGCCACGCTGGCGCGCCAGGACCAGCTTCATTCCCTCGATCAGGTCGGCTCCGAAGGGTGTCTTTTTCGCGGACAATTTGTCTGGCATCGCCCCTTACCTCGGCTTCCGCCGCCGCACCAGGCGCTTGCGTTGCCGGCGGGCGACGGTGGGAGGAGCAAAAGCCTGCTCCAGCAGATCGGCCTGTTCGCGCTGATGCTGCTTGATCAGGCCGGGGGCGGGGCTGGCGCTCTCCGGGCGGCCGGCGTAGCCGATCACGTGCTTGAACGACAGCATGGGCGTGATATGGCCGCGCGCGAAGGCCCAGGCGCCCATGTTGCGCGGCTCCTCCTGCGCCCAGATCACGTGCGGAGCGTTGGGATAACGCGCCAGCACCGCGGCGAACTCAGGCTCCGGGAACGGATAGAGCTGTTCCAGCCGCACGATGGCCGCGCCGGCGGACGGATGGGCGTCGCGCGCGGCGAGAAGCTCGTAATAGATCTTGCCGGCGCACACAAGAATGCGCCGAACGGCGAGCGGATCGGTCACGGAGGCGTCGTCGAGCACCGGACGGAACACGCCGCTGGACAGATCGTCGACGGTGGAGATCACCTTGGGATGGCGTAGCAGGCTCTTGGGCGTCATTACGATCAGAGGCTTGCGCAGGCCGCGGCGGTCCCGGCCTCCGCGCATCTGGCGGCGCAGCAAGTGAAAATACTGCGCCGGCGTGGTGCAATTAGCCACCTGCATATTCTTGTCGGCGCAGAGCTGCAAATATCGCTCCAGGCGAGCACTGGAATGCTCCGGGCCGCCGCCCTCCTGGCCGTGCGGCAGCAGCATCACCATGCCGCTGGGCTGGCCCCACTTGGATTCGGCCGAGGAAATGAACTGGTCGATGACGATCTGCGCGCCGTTCGAAAAATCGCCGTACTGAGCTTCCCACAGCACCAGCGCGAAGGGATCTGAAATGCTGTAGCCAAATTCGAAGCCGACGATGCCATACTCGCTGAGCGGGCTGTTGAAGACCTGAAAATCGGCCTGGCTGGGAGATAGATGCTGGAGCGGCGTGTACACGCGGCCGGTCTCCACATCGTGATATTCGGCGTGACGCTGGCTGAAGGTGCCGCGCCCCGAATCCTGGCCGCTGAGGCGCACCGGCGTGCCTTCAAGAACCAGACTGCCGAAGGCCAGCGTCTCCGCCAGGGCCCAGTCGATGTGCGGTCCTCCGTTGCGGGCTTCGTGACGCCGCTCGACCATCTTCTCCAGCTTGGGATGGAGCTTGAAATCCGGCGGAAACGCGGTGATGCCGTCGAGAATTTGGCCGATCACGGAGCGCCCCACCGCGGTTGGAGGAAGATCGGCGGGCATGGCCTCACGCGCCACCGGGCTGAGCTCCAGCAGCTCATACTCTTCCTTGGTCTTCACAGTTTGGTCGTAGATCTCGTAGAGACGCTTCTTCTGGGCTTCCTGCCAGCCCGCGATCTCCTCGGGAGTGGCGACGCTTTCGTGCACCAGCTTCGCGGCGTAGGTGACGGTCACCGGAGTATGCGCCTGGATTTTGCGCGCCATGATGGGCTGCGTGAAGCTGGCGTCGTCGCCTTCGTTATGGCCGTGCTTGCGGTAGCACACCATGTCGAGCACCACGTCGCGGTGGAACCTCTGGCGGTAGTCGTAGGCAAGCTGGACCGCGCGCAGGCACGGCTCGGGATCGTCGCCGTTGACGTGAAAGATGGGCGCTTGAACCATCAACGCAACGTCGGTGCAGTACGGCGAGGAGCGGGCCTCCCGCGGACTGGTGGTGAATCCGATCTGGTTGTTGATCACCAGGTGGATGGTGCCGCCGGTGTCGTATCCTTCGATCTGCGAAAAATTGAGTGTCTCGGCCACGATTCCCTGGCCGGACATGGCCGCGTCGCCGTGGATCAGCAGCGGAATCACGCGCTCCCGGCGAACGTCGATCAATCGATCCTGCTTGGGACGGACGATGCCCTCCACCACCGGATTCACAGCCTCAAGATGACTGGGGTTGGCGGCCACGGAGACAGTGACCGTTTTTCCATTGGACATCGTGCGCGTGCTGGTGGAGCCGAGATGATACTTGACGTCGCCCTGGCCGTCATTAATTTCGGGGTCGATATCGCCCTCGAATTCGGAGAACATCTGCGCGATACCCTTGCCGACGACGTTGGCCAGCAACGTGAGCCGCCCGCGATGCGCCATGCCGATAAAGATTTCCCGTACGTTCGAAGCGGCGGCGCGTTCCAGCAGCTCTTCGATCATGGCGATCATGGTCTCGCCGCCTTCGAGCGAAAAGCGCTTGTGGCCCTTGAAGCGGTTGTCGAGAAACGTCTCGAAGCCGGCCGCCAGCACGATCGACTGAAGCGCGCGCTTCCTGGCGGCGGTGTCTATGATCCACTGTTTTGGGCTCCACTGATTCGCCGAAGGCTCCATGCGCTGCTCCAGCCAGCGGCGCTCCTCGACCGAGTCGATGTGCATGTACTGCACGCCCATTTTTCCCGCATACGTCAGCCGCAAACGGTCGAGCAGGGTGCGCAGAGTGGTGACGCCGAAAGCTCCCGCGTGGAAGGTGCGATCCAGGTCCCAGATGGTCAGCCCGTGCGCGGACGGCTCCAGATCGGGATAGGGCGGGCGCTGGGTGCCGAGCGGATCGATATCGGCGATGAGGTGCCCTCGCTCGCGCCACGCGTCAATCAGACGAACCACCGCGGCCTGCTTGATGGGATCGGCATTGACCATGGGCGCGGAGGCCTGGTCCGGCTCCCAGCGCAGAGCGCGGATGGGAATTTCCAAGTCCGCGAAGAGGCGATCGTAGAAGCCGTCTTCGCCCTCAAGCAAGGCTTGCAGCCGAGCCAGGAACAAGCCCGATTCCGCGCCCTGGATCACGCGATGATCGTAGGTGCAGGTGACGGTCATCACTTTGCTTAGGCCCAGCGAGGTGCGGACCTCTTCCGGCACGCCACGATATTCAGGGGGATAGTCGATCGCGCCAGTGGCGATAATCGCGCCCTGTCCGGGCATCAATCGCGGAATCGAGCCGGCGGTGCCCACGGTGCCGGGATTGGTCAGAGAAATGGTCGCGCCTTCGAAATCCGCGACGCTCAGCTGGTTGGCGCGGGTGCGCTGGACCAGGTCGTCATAGGCTTCGAGGAACTGCGCGAAGTTCATGGCCTGCGCGTTCTTCAGCGATGGAACCTTGAGCGAACGCGTGCCTTCCTTGCCTTGGACGTCCACGGCCAGGCCCAGATTCACGCTCTGGCGCGCGACCCGGAACGAACCCTCGCCAGTCTCCGAGTAAGCCTGATTCAGCGCGGGAACGGCATCCAGCGCGCGCACGATGGCCCAGGCCACCAGATGCGTGTAGGAAATCTTGCTCTGGCCGGCGAGACCGCGATGCTGATTGATCAGACGGCGATTCTCATCCATCACCTTGACCGGCATCGCGCGCTGGCTGGTGGCGACCGGAACGCTGAGGCTCGCGGTCATGTTTTCGGCGATGCGCAAAGCCGGGCCGCGCAAAGGGATGAGCTGATCGCCGGCGGAAACCGGCACGGCGGGAGCTTCTCGTCGTTGAAGGCCGGGGGGCGGAAGGCCGGGGGGCGCAAGCGGCGGCGGAACCGGAGGCGGCGCTTCGGCCACCGCAGCCGCCCCATTGCCTTCAAACACCTGTTTCCAGGATGCGTCCACGGCTTGACGGTCGTGGGAATACCGCTCGAAAATCTCGTCTTCGAGCCAACTGTTGATATCGGGTTGAGAGGGGTCCTGCATGGGAGGGACTGCGTCTCTACTATGATACGAAAGTGAACCGCCTGCTTGTGTTTTCCGACGTTCACAACGATGCGCGCGCCCTGGAGCGGTTGATGGCCATCGAAGCCGGCTATTACTTCGCCGCGGGGGATCTGGTGAGCTGGGGCCGCGGCCTGGATAAGATGGGCGAGATCATGAAGCCTCGCGCGGGGCGTGTGTACGTCCTGCCGGGTAATCATGAATCGGAAGCCGACATCGCCGCATTCTGTTCGCGCTATGGGTTTGTGAACTTCCACGGCGGGGTGCTCGATCTCGAAGGCACACACGTCGCGGGATTGGGCTACTCGAATCCCACGCCGTTCGACACTCCCGGCGAATATAGCGAAGAAGAGATGGCGGAGCGACTGGCGAAGTTCGAGGGCTTGAAGAACCTGGTGATGGTGTGCCATGCTCCGCCGTTCGATACCGCGCTTGACCGCGTGCATGAGGGCCTGCACGCCGGCAGCCGCGCGGTGCGCGATTTCATCGAAAGGGTCCAGCCCGAGCATTTCTTCTGCGGGCACATTCACGAGGCCGAGGGAGTGGTCGCGCAGATTGGCCGGACGTGGGCGATGAACGTGGGGAAGAAGGGATATTTGCTGGAGGTGTAGACTACAGGCATGGGAGCGTTTCGCACCCCCGCTGCAACGGGGCATTCCGAGTTGGCCTTTCAGCTCGAGCATCCGAGCCGCGAAATTGTCTGGTCTCGCGCGGTGGAGATTTTTGGAGGCGATCAACTGGCGAGAAAGTGGATGGAGACCTCGCTGCCGGTTCTCGACGGGCAAACTCCGCAGCAGTACGCCGATTCCGGAGATGCCGAAAAGCAGCGCGAAGTGCTGATGATTTTGACCAGAATCGACTACGGAATGTTCAGTTAGCGGACGCCAGCAGGCATGCGGGTCTTTCGACTGCATCGCGGGCATCGGGCCGCTGCCGATTACCAGGGCTCCTTGATCCAGCCGAACCGCTGGAATCCCGCCGGTGTTCCCATACTCTATTGTTCGGGCGCGCTATCGCTGGCGTGCCTGGAAGTTCTGGTTCACCTGGGGCCGGACCAGATTCCGCCCGATTACGTTTACAGTTCCGCTGAGTTGGAGGCTCCCGTCGAAACCGCCGAGTTTCGCGGAGATTTGGCGGATGAGGAGGCGACTCGAAGGTTGGGTCATGCCTGGGCGACGTCGCGCGAGTCGCTAGCTCTTCTGGTTCCGTCGGCCATCATACCGGTGGAGTTCAACGTGCTCCTGAATCCGGTGCATCCTTCCTACACAAGTGTGGTCTGGAATGCTCCGGAGCCGTTCCGGTTCGACCAGCGCTTGCTGCGCACCTCCGTTCCGTAGTCCCGATCCGGCTCTACGGAACCTGCGTCGCGATTCGTTGTTGCACGCGGTCAAATCCTCCCTGGGCGTCGGCGGCGCCGGGCCTTTCCTGAAGTTCGGCCCGGTATTCCTCCAGAGCGCCGCTCCATTTGCCCTCCATCTCCAGAATCCTCGCCAGACGGTAATGGTAACGCTCGTACAATGGGGAGTAGACCGGGCGGAACCGCAATGCCAGGCGCATGTGGTCCTCGGCTTGTTGCAACAAATTTATTCTGACTTCAACCATGGCGAGATCGAGGTACGCCACGGGAAGGCGGGGAGCGATCGAGATGGCATCCTGGAAGTAGGAGATGGCTTGGTCGAGATCTCCCAGGCCGAAGTAACATTTGGCGATCTGGATATGAGTATCGTAGGAATTGGGAGTGCTGATCAGCGCCTGGTTGAGCGCGTGTAAGGCATCTCCCCAGCGCATCTCTTCGACCAACTCCTCACCCAGGTATTGGGACGCTATGCCGCTCTCGGGAGCCACTTCGATAGCGCGGCTATATAACGCCCGGTTGTCCTTCCAGTAGAAGCTGGTCTGAACGCAGACCAGCGCCAGCCCCCCCACCGCGGCCAGCAACGCCGCCGCCCGCAGGGGGACGCGCGGGATCAGCTTCTCAAGACCAATCGCGGCAAGGATGCACAACCCCGCCGACGGGACGTAGACATAGCGGTCGTGCAGGAAATCGTCGAAGGTGAAGGCGAGCAAGTTGAGCACCGGCAGAATCGGAAGCACCAGCAACAAGGCGCAGAAGGTGTTGACGGCGGACCGGCGGGAGATCCAGATGAGCGCACCGGCTGCGAGCAGTACCGGGAGCAAGTGGAGGAAGACCTCCGTCAACCCAAATTGTTTCACCGGTGCGATGGGGTAAAAGAGGCTGTACTGGAACGGAATCAGGAGCTGGCGCAGATAGAACGAGAGGACCATCGGCCATGTGCCGATCATCGCCGGAAGGGTCCAGTTGCGAGTGGCCGGCGCAAAGCTTCCGAGCGCTTGGTAGCGCGCAAAAACATAAATAAAGATGACGAGCAGGGGCCCGGCGGCAGTGGACACCGCGGCGCCGATCCGCTGCCTGACGGTAGTGGAGGGTGAAATCGGGAAGAGCCAGTCCCAAGCGCAAAGCAGAACGGGAATGACCACCGCGGTTTCCTTGGCGAACAAGGCCAGCGCGAAGAGGCCGATTTCTGCCGCGCGCCATATCCGCCGCTGCGGCCGCGAACGTAAATCGCGCCAGCGCAGATGGCACAAAATGGCTCCCAATCCCAGAATGGCGAAAAGCGTTTCAGTGGAGCCGCTGAGCCACGCCACGGCTTCCACGTGAACGGGATGGACGCCGAACAACAGGCCCGCCGCTCCGGCGACGGTCCTTTTCCCGGTCAGCCGCAGCGCCAACACGTAGACCAGAAGTGTGGCGGCGAGGTGTGCCGCGACGGCACTGGCGTGCCAGAGGACCGTGTTCAGCCCGAATAACTGGTAGTTGAGCATCAGCCACAGCAAGAACACGGGCCGGTAGTAATTGGTCTTGAGGAGGTAGATGTAACTCCAAACATCCGTGGTGAAATAGCTCGGTATGGAGTGCCAGGTGAAGCGGGCTTGATTCAATATGATCTGCTGCGCGTCGTCGCATACGAAGCCGAAGCGCAGCGCCGGCAGGTACACGGCCGCTGTAACGATCAAGACGATAGCGGGAATCAGGAAGCGCGCCCGGGATTCACGCGGCGATGCCTTCACGGGTGCGATCCTAGCCGGCTTTTTCACCTTGCGCTAGTCTAACGAAGACCCCGCGGCACGCGCAATGGTTCAAGGCAGGCGGCGGCGATCGCACTGTGCTTGCTACACTAGTCTTGGAATGACCCTCGACGAATTGCAACGCGAATACGTCTCGCTCCGCCAGCAAGCCGACGCTGTGCGGAGCTATCTTTGACGTCCCCACGCGCAAATCCCAACTCGCCCAACTTGAAGAGCGAATCAACGCGGCCGATTTCTGGTCCAACCCCGAAACCAGCCAGAAGATCATGCAGGAACGCAAGCGCCTGGAGGAGCAGATTGCGCAGGGGACCCGCATCTCCGGCCTGACTTCCGATCTGGACACGCTGTTTGAATTGGCGCAGGAAGGCGAGAACGTCAACGGCGATCTGGAGCGCGAAATGCGGGGTCTCTCCACCTATTTGGAAGGGCTGGAGACGCAGATGCTGCTGTCCGGAGAAAACGACGCGCGCAGCGCCATCGTCACCATCCATCCCGGCGCGGGAGGCACGGAAAGCCAGGACTGGGCGGAGATGCTGCTGCGCATGTACCTGCGCTGGGCCGAGCGCCAACGCATGGAAACCGTCGTGACCGACCGGCTGGAGGGCGAAGGCGCGGGCATCAAGAGCGTCACCTTCGAAGTCAACGGCGAAAACGCCTACGGGCTGCTCCAAAGCGAGGTAGGCGTGCACCGGCTGGTGCGCATTTCTCCGTTCGACGCCAACGCGCGGAGGCATACCTCGTTTGCGTCGGTGTTTGTGTATCCGCAGATCGACGACGAGATCAAGATCGACATCCGGCCCGAAGACCTGCGCGTGGACACCTTCCGCGCTTCCGGCGCCGGAGGCCAGCACGTCAACCGCACCGATTCGGCCATCCGCATGACGCACCTGCCCACCAACATCGTGGTGCAGTGCCAGAACGAGCGCAGCCAGCACAAGAACCGCGCCAGTGCGATGAAGCAGCTCCGCGCCAAGCTCTATGAACACGAAATGGAGAAGAAGCGCGTGGAGGAGCGCAAGGTAGAGGATGCCAAGCTCGGAATCAACTTCGGCAGCCAGATCCGCAGCTACGTGCTCGCGCCCTACCGGCTGATCAAGGATCACCGCACCAAGCTGGCCGTCGGCGACGTGGAGCGCGTGCTCGACGGCGATCTCGATTCGCTGATCCACGCTTTTCTCGTATTGAAGAAAACCGGCAAGACCGCGTCCGATAAAGATGAACCTCTTGACTAATCGTGGGGCAGGTCGTCGACCTGCCAATCCCTTGAGCAATGCCGAGCCTCTCGATTAAAGAAGCGGCGGCCAAGATCCGCTCCGGCGGATTGGTGGCTTTCCCTACGGAAACCGTGTATGGCCTGGGCGTGAATGCGCTGGATGCCGCCGCGGTTCAAAAGATTTACGAATTCAAGGGAAGACCCACGGCGAGCCCGCTGATCGTTCACGTCGCTTCCATCGAAATGGCGCGGGAAATCGTTGCGGACTGGCCTCCGCTTGCCGAAGAGCTGGCTCGCAAATGGTGGGCGGGGCCGTTAACACTGGTGCTTCCCAAGAAGCCCGCGATTCCGGATATCGTCACGGCGGGCCTGCCGACCGTGGGAGTACGCATGCCCAACCATCCGCTGGCGCTCGAATTGATCGCAGAGGCTGGCGTCCCCATCGCCGCCCCCAGCGCCAACCGCTTCACGGAGCTTTCGCCTACCACCGCCGATCACGTGCGGAGCGCTTTCGGGGACGCGGCCGGCAACATGATTGACGTGTTGGACGGCGGGCCCTGTCAGGTCGGCATCGAATCCACGGTGGTGGCCATCGAGAACGGCGTGCTCAAACTTTTGCGGCCGGGAATGCTTTCGCTGGGAGACTTGGAAGCCGCCACGGTTCAAGCCCCCGGCGCTCATCCATCCCCCGGCATGCACCCGCGTCATTACAGCCCGCGCACGCGCTTGCTGCTGGTCGATCATCCGCGCGATCTCCCCGACCGCTGCGGAGCTTACGTGTGGCGCAAGAAATCGGGGCTGACCGCCCGCAGCGTTCGCATGCCCGAGAAGCCGGACGGTTACGCCGCGCGCCTCTACGCCGTGCTGCATGAGCTGGATTGGGAAGGCTGGCCTTGGATCGGCGTGGAAGCTCCGCCCGATACGCCCGCGTGGGCCGCCATCCGCGACCGTCTCCGGCGGGCTGCCGCGCGGTAGCGGCGGGTCCAGGGACGGCGCGATACGTTGACAGTCCTGAGCGGCGCCGCGTGGCGCTCTAGACGACAACAAGCTGTATCATCTAATAAATAGAGGCTCCTTTCGTCTTGCCGTCGCTCAGTTCAGGATTTAGGTATACGGGCCTAGGTTTTCCAATACGAAGCTGTTTGCTCGCGGTTGCTCTGGCCGTATGGTCTCTGTCCTCATCTGCGCAGCTGGTTAAAGTTCGAGATTTCAATGCCTCTGAACCGCAGGATCGTCACGCACTGTTTGCCATGGTTGTGACTCCCGCTGGTCATGTCCTGTCGCTGATCGCAAGAGACACCGGTAACTGGGAGCTGCATCGCATCCGAGATTGGGACGTCGGACCAATAGCCTCGGACAAATTACTGCTGGAGGGTTACTTCTCAAAGAAAGACCAGAAGGACTTGGAAAGCATCAAGGCCGCTGTATTCGTCACGAAAGACGGCAACTACGCGATCTGCGTCGGCGAAGCACAATGGGTAAAGCGTCCTCTGGTGTGGGTCCCATTTCCCTTAAGGGGCCCGGCGGTCAAGGGCTCAGCCCACGCGGACGACGTTGTAACAGTGGTGGACCTATCGACGTTCAAAATCGTGGCTACAGCGAGGACGGCGGAACTTGGACTTCTAGAGTTCCATCGATCCATCAAGCTTGACAACGACGATCGGGTTTTTATCGACAGCGCCTCAGGAAAGCCCGAGCATGGCGCATTCGTAAGACTGTCTGTTCCATCCCTCACCGCCGGCCCGAAGTGTACCTACGCCCGGATCTACGACTCAGCATTACAGTGGCACAGGGAAGTGACAGACGCGAACGCCTGCGAAGCATCACTGGGAGGGACGATCAATCTTGAACAGTATTTCCAAAGGGAATTTCCTCATTTCGAACTGCCAGCGGTATGCAAGCGTAACGCCGCGGAGTTCTGTCTTTACGCAGGACACTTTTCCGCTGACGGCAAGTATGGCTTAGCTCAGCGAGTCGACGGCCACGACATGGTCTTTTTCCCCGGCCGGGTGGTCACCCGCCACAGCTACATAGTATTCTCAAGTGCAAAACGTTCGGATATCGGTGAGATAAAAGTTCCGGCGGATGCTTCTGCGGGCGGCCTACTCGCATACTATGGAGGGCGCGATTACTTCTTGCTATTGCAAGACGGAACTCGTTTGACAGTCTACGAATTGCAGGGCTAGGCTGGCAGCGGCTTGGGAGCGGGTTTTAAACCGCCCTCCTCATTCGATGGGTCAACGTCCAGAAGGTCCGCCGATTACTCTACGTTTGTAAAACGGCATCGTCCGCCGCCCGATCTGCTTGCCATCCGCGCGCGCGAACACCGAGGAAGGGTAGAATACCCACTTACGTGCTCGAACCCCTGAAGAGCGGTCCAGACCTGATCCGCGAGATCGATGAAACCATCACGGCCACGCCCACGCTGTGGTGGCTGGGCCATAGCGGGTTTATCGTCCGGTTCGCGAACATCACCTTTTACGTGGACCCGTGCCTCTCCGAACTCCCTGGAAAGACCCGGAGAGGAGCGTCACCGCTCGACGCAAGCCAGGTTCGTCACGCCGATCTGATTTTGGCGACGCACGCGCACCCCGGCCATCTGAATCCGGCGACTGCGCTGCCGATGCTGGAGGCTTCGCCGCGCGCCAAGTTAGTGGTCCCACGCGGCGCGCAGGAGTACGCCCACGCAGCCGGCATTCCCTATGACCGCCTCCTTCCGACCGACGCCGGCCTGCGCGTCGAATATTTCAAAGGCAACCTCTACAGCCGCATTTACGCGGTTCCCTCCGCGCACCCCGGCCTCGACAAGAGCGCGAGCGACGGCTATCCTTACCTGGGCTATTTGCTCCGCTTCGGACGCTGGACCATCTATCACGCCGGCGACTGCGCGGCGTATCCGGAGTTGGCCGCGCATCTCCGCCCCTTCAACGTGAATGTGGCGCTGTTGCCCATCGGCGGATCGAATTTTTCGGTGAGCGAAGCCGCGCAGCTCGCCGCCGATATCGGCGCGGCGTGGCTGGTCCCCATGCACTACCAGACCTTCGGCGAGGATCTCGAAAGCGCCTTCGTCACCCACGTCCTGGGCCATCGGCCGGAGCAGCGCTTCCATGTCTTCCGGTGCGGCGAAAAATGGACCGTTCCCGAGGAGTGAACCAACCCGGGGAGTGAACCAAGGAAGAGTGAGAGAATAAAAATTTCGCCATGAAACCTCCAAGCTACCCCAATCTTCAGAGCTACACGATCACACAAGGACGGGATCGCGCCCCGGCTCGCGCCATGCTCAAGGCCATCGGCTTCACCGATGCCGACCTGAAGAAGCCCATCATCGGCGTGGCCAACACCTGGATCGAGACCATGCCGTGCAACTACAACCTGCGCGAGCTGGCCACGCACGTCAAAGCCGGAATCCGCGAGGCCGGCGGCACTCCCATGGAGTTCAACACCATCGCCATCAGCGACGGCGTGACCATGGGCACTGAGGGCATGAAAGCCTCGCTGGTCAGCCGCGACCTGATTGCCGATTCCATCGAGCTGGTCGGCCGCGGGCACATGTTCGACGGCATCATCGCGCTGGTGGCTTGCGACAAGACCATTCCGGGCGCGGCCATGGCTCTGCTGCGCTTGAATGTGCCGGGCGTGGTGCTGTACGGAGGCTCGATTCTGCCGGGTCATTACCAGGGCCGCGATCTCACCATTCAGGACGTGTTCGAAGCCGTCGGTTCGCGCGCGGCGGGCCGCATCAGCGAAGAGGAATTCGTGGCCATCGAGAATCTGGCGTGTCCCGGAGCCGGCGCTTGCGGAGGCCAGTACACCGCCAACACCATGGCCACGGTGATGGAGATGATCGGGCTGTCGCCGATGAATTCGGCCGCGGTGCCGCAGGTGGATCAGCGCAAGCATCAGGTGTCGTACCGCGCGGGGCAGGTGGTGATGGACGCGGTGAAAGCCAACCGCCGCCCGCGCGATATCGCCACTCGGCAGGCTTTCGAAAACGCCATCGCGGCCGTTGCGGCGACCGGTGGATCGACCAACGCAGTGCTGCACCTGCTCGCGCTGGCGCACGAGGCCGGCGTCGAGCTTTCCATCGACGATTTTCAAACCATCAGCGCGCGCACGCCGCTGCTGGTGGATCTGAAGCCCGCGGGGAAATTTGTCGCGGCCGATGTGGACAAAGCCGGGGGATGGGGCGTGGTGGCGCAGAGGTTGAGCCAGGGCGGCTACGCGCACGGCGGCGCGCTGACGGTCACTGGCCGCACCTTCGCCGAAGAAGCCGCGGACGCCAAGGAGACTCCCGGGCAGCCTGTGATTCATCCTCTGGCGAAGCCCATCAAGTCTTCGGGAGGGCTGGTGATCCTGAAGGGCAATCTTGCCCCCGAGGGAGGCGTCATCAAGGTGACCGGCATCGAGCGCAAGAGCCATCGCGGGCCCGCGCGCGTCTTCGATTCCGAGGAAGCCGCCATGAGCGCCGTCACCGGCGGGCGGATCAAGGCCGGCGACGTTCTGGTGATTCGCTACGAAGGGCCGCGCGGAGGTCCCGGCATGCGCGAGATGCTGGGGGTCACCAGTGCCATTGTGGGCGTGGGATTGTCGGAAAGCGTGGCACTGCTGACCGATGGCCGTTTCAGCGGCGCGACGCGCGGATTCATGGTGGGCCATATCGCGCCCGAGGCCGCCAACGGCGGCGTCATCGCCGCGGTACGCGAAGGCGACAGCATTTTTCTCGACATCGAACATCGCCAGATCGAGCTGGAGGTTCCAGCCGAGGAGCTGGCCTCACGCCTCAAAGCCTGGAAGGCTCCCGAGCTCAAATACAAGACCGGCGTGTTCCGGAAGTATGTCGATTGCGTCGGGTCGGCCGCACAGGGCGCGGTTACGTGCTGATATTTGGCCACAGATGAACACAGATAAGAATCTTGTTTTTAATCCGTGTTCATCTGTGTTTATCTGTGGCCCTTTCTTTTAGGGAGTTCTAGGAATGCGGGTAAAAGAACTCGCGGCGTCAATCAGCGCGACCTGGGAGGGTGACGGCGAACGCGACATCCTGCGCGTCGCGTCTCTGGAGGACGCCGGCCCCGAGGACTTGTCATTCGTCACTCGCGGACGAGCCGGAAAACGCGCCGGCGATTCCCAGGCCGCTTGCTTGCTGGTTCCCGAAGACTATCCCAACCCGGAAAACAGAACCGTAATTCGTGTCGCCGATCCGCGCGCCGCCGCTGCCCGCCTCATACCTCTGCTCCATCCGCCCGTCAAGGCGCAACCCGGCATCCACCCTTCCGCCGTCATCGGCCTCGGAGCCGTGATCGCTCCCAGCGCCTCCATCGGACCTTTGGTTTCGATCGGCGATCGCGTCCGCATCGGTGCGAACTGCATCATCCATCCCCACGTGACCATTTATCCCGATGTCCTCATCGGCGATTCCGTGATTCTGCATTCGGGCTGCGTCATCGGCGCGGACGGCTTCGGCTTCGTCTTCACGGGCACAGCCTACGAAAAATTCCCGCAGATTGGGCGGGTGGAGATCGGCGATCGGGTGGAAATCGGCGCCAACTCCTGCATCGATCGCGCGGCTTTGGGCGTGACCTCGATTGGGGAAGGCACCAAGCTCGATAACCTGGTGCACGTCGGCCACAATTGCCGCATCGGGCGTCACGTGGTGGTGGCCGCGCAGACCGGGTTTTCGGGCGGCGTCGTGGTGGAGGACTATGCGGTCATCGGAGGCCAGGTGGGCATCGGCGACAAAGCGCGCATCGAATCCCGCGCAGTGATCGGCTCGGGCGCGGGCATCCTAACCTCGAAGATCGTGCGCGCGGGCCAGGTGGTTTGGGGCACACCGGCGCGCCCGCTCAAGGAGTACCTGGCGCAGCTCGCCGCGCTGTCGCGGCTGGCGAAGAAACGAGACAAGCCTGGACCTGAGTAGAATAAAACCAAATGACTCTTCGCGGACTGCTTCTCTTGTTCGCATTCGTCTTCGCACTCCCACCAGGGCGAGCCTGGGGGCAGAGCGACCCGGCCATCGAGATCCACGGCGTGGTCACCGAGGTAGGCCTTGGTCTCGGACTTGAGGGAGCAGAGGTAACGATCTACGAATTCGCCGGGCCGGATCGAGTTCGAACAGTCTACGCCACTGCGGCGACCGACCCGCATGGCGAGTTTCGCTTTCACCCCGAACGCTATGGCGACTACTGGGTCGAGGTTAAGAAGCAGGCTTACTTCGCCACCATTCCCATGGAGGGCGTGTCGTCATCGATCCTCGCGAAACCGCCAACTGCCGAAACGGGCGCTTTGGTGACCGTCAGCGCCACGCATCCTTCCCTGGAGGTCCGATTCGCCCTGATGCGCCCAGGCGAGCTTACCGGAACCGTGATCGACGAAAGCGACAAACCCCTCCCCGGCATGCTTGTCGAGGTCACAATGGCGGGATTGCCTTCCCTGGCCAAGGCCACCGCGCGCACCGGCCCCGACGGCGCATTTGCCATAAAGATGCTGATGCCGGGCGAATACATACTTAAAGTCTCGGCCCCGAAAAGCTGGATCGCCTTGGTGCCGAAATTTACCGAAGACGATGTCAAAATCGTGGACGAAAGTCTGGAAACAGTCTACTGGCCCGGCGTGCCCGAGGCAGGATCGGCAACGCCCGTACGCGTCAATCCAGGAGCGCCGACGTCCCTGGGAACCATCCACATTCGCCAGACCCCCTCGTATCGCGCGCGGGTCTCCACGAAAGGCTGCGAACCGAATGACCTGCCGAATTTCACGATCGTAACCCCCAACGAGGGCACGTTGGTCGTTCAAAATGGCAGCGGTCCTTTCCCTGCTCCGCTGATGCCTTTCTCCTCAGTGTCGTCGTGCGATGACGTTTTAGTCACAGGTCTGAAGCCCGGTTCGTACAGCTTCCATCTGACGAGCAAGCGGGGATGGGCGGCGATTCCTGTCGGAGTCGCGAACAAGAATCTCGAAGTTTCGCTCACCCTGTTGCCAAGCGTTGATATTTCCGGCCGCATCGTGGCCGGGGAGGGCGTTACGCTCCCCGCGCTGGACAAGATCCAGATCGGACTGCGTCCGTTGGAAACCGGCACGGGAGCGAAAGCGGCCCCGAATGCAAAGGGAGCATTCCTTGCAACGAATCTCATGGGGCCGGGCCACCGAGTCAGCGTCAGTGGATTTGGCGATAATTATTACGTCAAGGAGGTCCGTCTCGATGGCCGCCCCGTTCCCGACGGCGTCTTGCACCTATATCAAGGCTCGCAGATCGAGATCGTGCTCGACGATCAGCCCGCCGCGATCACTGGCTCGGTGACCGATGGGGACAAACCGTTCCCCCAGCCGCTGGTCTTCATCGCGAAATGGCCATCTCTGGAGGACATAGGCCGTCCCGTCACCGGGGACAACGACGGACAGTTTCACATCGCAGGTCTCGCGCCAGGCGAGTATCGAGTTCTGGCGGTTCAGTCCGCCGCGCTGCCCGACGGACAGCAAATCAGCGCGCAGATGCTGAGCCGGCTCTGGAGCAGCGCGGAGAAGGTCACACTCGATCGCGGCGGTTCGCAGAGCGTAGCGCTCAAGTTCAGCGACCCGCTGCGGTAAACTCCCTGGTGGAGCATGTAGCTACACCCGCACCGTGTGCCCCACCTTGCCCACGTGCAGTATCATGTGTCCCTCGGGCGCCGTGGTGAACGCCGGAGCAAATCGCGCGGACCACTGGATCTCATCCCAGCGGTAGGAATAGCGCGTGTGCACTACCTGGCTGAAGGAATCGTCGAAGCCCTTGATGAGGATCATCACCTCGGCTTGAAGCTGCTTGAGATCCTCATTCGACTTGCCGTGGAGCGGGCTGTCCGGGGTGATCGCATGCACCACCGTCCACGTCAACGCCAGAAAGTTGATCTGCGTCAGTTCCAGCGGGAGCGCCCGAAAATTGCGTTTCAAATCGCCATCGGGACCGCGCTCAATCGTGGTCAACATCATGCGGGCTTCCACCTCCATCAGCACGTTGCTGCGCTGGTTGGCGATGCGGAATTGCAAGCTGGTGGCGCCGTCGGCGGTGGGCGCCACCACCATCGTTTCGCTGAAAACCAGCTTGGAGCTCGGGCGCGAGAAGCGCGCGAACAGCAGGCCGGTGGCCAGGGCGAAACCCATCAGTCCCACCGCCGCCTCCAACCCCGCGACGATGTTCGCGGCTACGCCCACCGGATACACCGAGCCGTAGCCCACGGTGGTCAGCGTCTGGACGCTAAAGAAAAACGCCCGGCCGAAATTGCCCAATCCCAGGTCCCGCGCGGTGACGCTTAAGGCGCCGGGCCCCAAACCCAGAAACACAGCGGCGAAGATGCCGTTCATCACCAGGTACGCCGCGGTCACGAAGCTCAGAAATCGCGGCCAGGATATCCTCACCAGGCCGATGTAGGCGTTGCCGGCCAGGCTGCGCAATCCGGTGCGCTGCACGTTGAAGGAGCCGTCCTTGTTGATGGCGCGCAGCAGCGGGCCGCTATACTGGCGCGTCAAGCCGGGGTCAAAAGAAGAATTCGCGGATGGAGCCGGAGTCATTCTTTGAGCCTACGTCAATTTCGGAGGAACTAAGTAGTACTGGGGTGAAACCCTGGATGGCGCTTGGATCGAAGGCGGGTTAGACTTGCTTGTGCCGAGATGCGTGACTTGCGATGGAATGCTCGCCAAGACCGAGACGAAGTGTATCTCGTGCGGGACCGAGGTCGACGCAGACCCGCACAGAGTGACGCTTCAGCAACGCATTTGCTCCTGGCTCAAGGTTGCGCTCATTCTCTCCTCGGCGCTAACGGTCGCCTCTATTTTCACCAGCTTCACGCCCTCGTTCATCAAGTGCAGCCTGGTCACGCTGGTTCTGGGGCTGGCAAAGAGCTCGGCCGAGGAGATGTGGGAACGAACGTAGGCCGGGAAGCCGGTCGTTTGCCACGCGCGGCAGGCCGCCCGGCGGCTCGCGCGGAAGTCCGGCCGTTCGTTTTGCTCGTGTGCCGCGGCGTGAGCATGTCCGAAATCGCCGTCTGGAGCGCTTCGAAAACCTGCTCGGCGGGACGGCCCGCGTCCACCACTTCGAAGCAGTACGGCTTGGCGAGCCGATCGAACACCCGGATCAGGCGCGTCTGATAGCGCACGAAACTGTCGTACATATCGCGGCCGAAGCCCAGATCCAGGCCGCTCTCCCAATAGTCGAATGCGCCGCGCCCCACCACCACGCGCGAGATCAGGTCCTTCACGTCGGCGCGCAGGTACAGGACCAGGTGCGGAACCAGGGCTAAGCCGGTGGTCCGCTCGATCCACGCGCGAGACTCGCCGCGCGCGATGGCGCGGGCCATGATCGAGAAGATATAGCGGTCCATCAGCACCACGAAGCCGGCGCGCAAGGCGGGGATGATCTCATTTTCCAGGCGATCCGCGAAGTCCGTCAGATAGTACAGCGTCATGGTGACCGGACCCAGAGTGTTGCCTTGCTTGGCCTGCCGGATGCCTTTCCCGGCCAGCGCGGAGCGCGCCATGCCCGTGTCCAGCACCGCGTGGCCGGCCTCCTCCAGCCACGTCTTCAGCTTCCGCACTTGGGTGCTGCGCCCCACTGCGTCCGGCCCCTCGATAACGATGAGCTTGCCTTGCAGCTCGGAAATATCCACTCCGGGAAGCGGAGTGCGGTAAAACGTCAGCGGTTCACGCGTGGGCGCGGGCAATCATTCCCTCCATGCCCAATACTCCGGGCGGCCTGGTGCGGCCAAACTCGCGCAGCACGATGCGGCGCATCTCGCGCTGCTGCGCCTCGATGGACTTGGTGGCGTCGATGACGTGAAAGCCCATTTCCTCAATCATGGCCTCGTATTGCAGCAGGATGCGTCCCTGGAAGATGCGGAAGCTTTCTTCGATGTTGCGGCTCAGGCCCAGGTCCATCCCCGCCTCGTAATATTTCAGCGCGTTGCGCCCGCCCAAAATGCGGCCCAGCGCCACTTCCAGCGGAACCTTGAAATAGAACGCCAGATTCGGTTTGATGGCGAAACGGTACAGATTGCGCACCCACGCCGGATCCACGCCGCGCACCACGTCGCGAGCGAAGGCGGTGTAGGCGTAGCGATCCGCGCACACCACGGCGCCGGCCTTGAGCAGCGGCAAAATATAGCGCTCCAGGCGGTCGGCGAAATCGGTGGCGTGAATCAGGCTGAAGGTGGTGGGCGTGAACATCTCTTTTTTCTTGCCCCGGCGGGTAGTCTCGCGCACCAGCGGAGAGGAGTTCCATTCGCTGAACGCCACTGCGAAGCCGCGCAAGCGGAGCCATTGCGCGAGCAGCGAGATCTGCGTGGATTTCCCCGATCCGTCGATGCCCTCCACCACAATCAGCCGGCCGTGAAAGCGCTTGGGAAGAAACTGGGGCATGAACTTCTTTATGATAGCGAGTGACGACTTATGATAGCGAATGACGCGCGCGTGCGCCCCTGACCGAACCCCCCGATGCCCCGCTACGCCGCAATCGACATTGGCAGCAATTCCATCCGCATGCTGGCGGCGGAAACCGGCCCCAAAGGGGAGTTCCAGGAGCTGGCATCCGCGCGCAACGTGGTGCGCCTGGGCGAAAACGTCTTCCGGGAAGGCCGCTTGAGTCCGGTGGCTATGGATCTGGCCTGCCAGACCCTCGCCGGCATGGCCGAGGAGTACCGGAAGCTGGACGTCCTGGCGGTGCGCGCGGTCGGGACCTCGGCGCTGAGAGACGCCACCAATCGGGCCGAGTTCATGGCTCGCGCCACGCAGATCCTGGGAACGCCGGTCGAAGTGATCTCGGGTCTGGAGGAAGCCCGGCTGATTTATCTGGGAGTGCAGGCGCGCTGGCCGCAGCCCCGGCGCCGCATTCTGATCACCGATGTCGGCGGCGGCAGCGCGGAACTGATCCTGAGCGAGGGCGGGCGCATGATCGACGCGTTCTCCCGCCCTCTGGGAGCGGTTCGCCTGACCGAAATGTTCCTCAAGAGCGATCCGCCCGACCCGCGCGAGCTGGCCCGCCTGGAGAAATATATTCAGGAGCGCATCGCCGGGGCGGTGAAGCGTATCGGCGCCGCGCCCATCGAGCGCATGCTGGCCACCTCCGCCACCGCGGCCGCCGCCGTTTGCGCCGCCAATGGGGTGCGCCGCGCGAAACGCGCGATGGCGGACCGGTTTCTGGCCTCGGCCGCGCAGATCCGCCGCCTCTACGAGGACACGGCGCATCGCAATCTGGAATCCCGCGGCAGGATGACCGGCATCGGGCCCAAGCGCGCCGAGATCATTGTCGCCGGAGTCGCGGTTCTGAATGAGGTGATGCGCAATTTGGACCTCCCGCGTCTGTATTACTCCGCGGCTGGAGTGCGCGACGGCGTCATCGCGGACCTGGCGCACCGCAGGGTCGGCCGCGAACCGGATCGCCTGGAGTCCGATGAGCGCCGCGTGGTGCGCGCGCTGGGCCGCCGCTTCGGGACCTCCCCTCACCATGCGCGCAAAGTGGCCCAGCTTGCCGCCATGCTGTTCGAGGGCCTGCATCCCTTGCACCGCCTCCCTCCCGCCCAGGGGCGCATTCTGGAAGGCGCGGCGTATCTGTTCAACATCGGCCACTACATCAACGAATCGCGTCATCACAAGCATTCCTTGTACCTGGTCCTGAACTCGGACATGCCCGGTTTCACCGATCGCGAGCGCATTGGCATCGCCAACCTGAGCCGTTATCACCGCAAGTCCATGCCCCAGCCGGCGCATCCGGAGTTCCAGGCGCTGGACCCCGAGATGCGCAATGCCGTGGTGCTGCTGGCGCCGCTGCTGCGCATCGCCGTGGCGTTGGACCAAAGCCAGGAACAGAAGGTGGAACGCGTCGAAGTCTCGATTCAGGACCGCGCGGTGGAGTTGCGCCTGGTTTCGGATCGCGATACCGACATCGAACAGTGGCACGCCTCGCGCGCCGCCGACGTCTTCCGTGAAGTGTACGGAAAGCAGTTGTTAATCAGGGCCAAACGATGAATTCGAAGACTCGCAATCCGGCCCGGGAGGCGGAAGCTAAGGCGCGTGAGCGCCTGCGAACTCTCGCCGCCGGCCTCCGCCGCGCCGCCGAACATCCCGGCCGGGCCGAATCCATTCATCGCCTGCGAGTGTCCATTCGCCGGTTCACCCAGGTGCTGCGGGTCTTCGACGGATTGTTCCGCCACTCCCGCAAAATGCGCCGCCGTCTGAAAGCGCTCATGGCTCTGTGCGGCGACGCGCGCAATTGCGATATCGCCCTGGAAGTGCTGGCCGCGGCGGGTGTGCCGGCGGATCCGGCGCTCGAGAAGCGTTTGAAACAGCGCCGCGCTCGCGCCGGGCGCGCCTTGGCCAAGCTCATCGCGGAGGGGGACCCTCGCGCCCGCATGCGCCGCTGGCGCGGATGGTTGTCGGCCGCGACGGACGCTCCGCGGCCGGCTCAAGCGCTGCCGGGGCTCGCGCGCGAATTCTTGCAATCCGGCGCGGCCGCCGCGAAGGCCGGCGCGGGCTACGCACAAATGCACAAGTTTCGCTTATTGGTTAAGCGCTACCGCTATACACTGGAGATCCTGGGTGGGAAATCCGGCAGCGCGCGGGTGGATGCGCTGCGAGGATTGCAAGAACGCCTAGGCGCAATCAACGATTGCGTCACCACCGCCGATCTCATGGACGACATGGGTCTGAGGGCGGCCGAAAGGCGCACGATCAAAGCGGCGGTGAACCGATTGCTTGCTCGCCGCGCCGCCGATTTTCGCGCGGTTTGGCGCTCCCAATTCAAACGCAAGCGCGTTCCAAGGAGAACCAAGTGAAAGTCTACATCCTACGGCACGCTGAGGCGGAGCCCCGAGGACCCGCTGTCGCGGAAGCGGAGAGGCGGCTCACCGCCGAGGGAAAGCGCGAACTGCGCGCCGTTCTGCGCTTGGCGCGCGACGCCGGTGTCGAGCCTGATGTCATCCTCGCCAGTCCCTGGACCCGCGCACTCGAAACCGCGATGGCTGCGCGCGATGCCTTCGGCGCCGAGCAGGTGGTCGAGACCAAGGCGCTTCTGCCCGATGTTTTGCCCACCCACATCTGGGGTGAGATCCGTTCGCTCCGCCCCTTGAAAGAGATCATGGTTGTGGGCCACGAGCCGCACCTCAGCCGTCTGGCCGCGTTTCTTCTGGAAGCTCCCGTGGCCATCGATTTGAAGAAGGCCGCGATCGTCCGCATCGACGTCCAGGAGCGGGAAGGCCCTCCCCGCGGCGTCCTCAAGTGGATGCTGACGCCCAAGCTGGCAAGCGGTAAATAAATGACGGCAAGCGGCAAATAAATGACGGCAAGCGGTAAATAAAGTGCCAGGTGGAAAGGAGGCCTTCGAGCGCAAGCTGCAAGCGCTGGCATCGCTACGCGCCGCGTCGTCCTCCGAAGCGGCGCCCGAGCTGGCGATCGACCCGCTCCGCAAAGCCGTCAAGGACCGGAGCAACTACCTCGTCTCCAAGGCTGCGGCACTGACCGGCGAGTTGCGCCTGATCGCGCTCATCCCCGACCTTCTCGCCGCCTTCGATCGTTTCATGATCGACCCCGTCAAAACCGATCCGCAATGCTGGGCCAAGAACGCCATCGTGAAGGTACTGAAGGATCTCAATCACGACGATCCTGCCGTGTTCCTCCGCGGCATCGAGCATATCCAGATGGAACCGGTTTGGAGCATTCCGCCGGTGGTCGATACCGCCCTCACTCTGCGCGGCGCTTGCGCGCTGGCTCTCGTCTCCTGCGCTCTCGACCGCCAAACCATCCTCACTCGTCTCATCGCTTTGCTGGTCGACGAGTTGCCGGTACAGCTGGATGCCATCACCGCATTGGGACAGGTCCCAGGGGCCGACACCGCGCTGCTTCTGCGTCTGAAGGCGCTCCTCGGCGATAAAGAGCCTGAAGTTACCGGCCAGTGCTTCGACGTGCTTCTAGAAATATCGCCGGCCGATTCGGTCCCGTTTGTCGCCCGCTTTTTCGCCGCGGAAAATCCCGACGTGCGCTCCGAGGCAGCTTCCGCACTGGCGGCCAGCCGTGAACCGCAAGCCATCGAGGCTCTGAAGCGGTGCTTCGCCGGTCCAGCAACCGGACTAGCCGATGCCGCGCTCAAGAAAGCGATTCTTCAATCTCTGGCAGGATCGCGCCAGATTGCCGGTGCGGAGTTTCTGCTTTCGGTGGTGGAGGAGGGCCCCTCTGAACACGCCGCGCTCGCCGTTCAATCGCTCGCCTCAGGGCGGTTCCGCGAGGAGTTTCGGGAGCGCGTCGAAGCCTCGGTCCGCCGCCGTGGCCTCGCCGCGCTGACATCGGCGTTCCAGAAGGAGTTCCGGAAGCCCGCACAGGGCCCGCTCGGCACTTCAAACGGTTAGGGGCCCCCAAAATCTTCCGCCGAGCGAGGCTCCGTTGTGCGGGCGAGTTCCTCAAAAGCCCGCACAGGGCCCGCTCGGCACTTCAAACGGTTAGGGGCCTCCAAAATCTTCCGCCGAGCGAGGCTCCGTTGTGCGGGCGAGTTCCTCAGAAGCCCGCACAGGGCCCGCTCGACACTTCAAACGGTTAGGGGCCCCCAAAATCTTCCGCCGAGCGAGGCTCCGTTGTGCGGGCGAGTTCCTCAGAAGCCCGCACAGGGCCCGCTCGGCACTTCAAACGGTTAGGGGCCTCCAAAATCTTCCGCCGAGCGAGGCTCCGT
>Ga0182024_10000394_pt1 | contig 112684 bp, 83 predicted proteins | sample P32metaG_FD_120480 | JGI IMG/M metagenome (GOLD analysis project Ga0182024, IMG submission 120480) | Permafrost microbial communities from Stordalen Mire, Sweden - P3-2 metaG (Illumina Assembly) | ecosystem: Environmental > Terrestrial > Soil > Wetlands > Permafrost | place: Sweden: Stordalen... | reverse complement strand
GGGTCGCGATCGAACTGCATGAAAACGAGGTTCCAGACTTCGACGAAACGCTCGCCTGGATCGTGCGGAAACTCGCCAGGACCGGCGATGCCGCCAAAATCGTAGAAGATCTCCGAGCATGGACCGCAGGGCCCGGTCTCGCCCATCTGCCAGAAATTGTCCTTCTCATCGAGGCGGAAAATGCGGCTTTTCGGAATGCCGGTGACCTCCTGCCAGAGATTCTCGGCATCGTCATCCTCGCGAAAGACGGTGACATAGAGCCTGTCTTTCGGGAGCCCGTATTCCTTGGTGACCAGTTCCCAGGCGAAGGCGATGGCCTCGCGCTTGAAGTAATCGCCGAAGGAGAAGTTGCCGAGCATCTCGAAAAACGTGAGATGGCGGCGGGTGTAGCCGACGTTATCCAGATCGTTATGCTTGCCGCCGGCGCGGACGCATTTCTGCGAGGTGGTCGCGCGCGCATAATCGCGCTTTTCCTGGCCCAGGAAAACGTCCTTGAACTGGTTCATTCCGGCGTTGGTGAACAGCAGCGTGGGGTCGTTGGCGGGCACCAGCGAGGAGCTTCGCACCACGCGGTGGCCGCGGGCAGCAAAATAGTCTAGGAATTTCTGACGAACGTCGGACCCTCTCATGAGTGTGTACTTTTATTCTGGCAGAAGTCTGGCTGTTCATCAGCGATCGAATCCCCTGGCTTACGCCAGGGGTTATAACCCCGTCCCGTCAGGGCGGGGATTCGCTGTGGTCGCTGCTCCGTGGCGGGCAGCGACCACAGGATCGAAATTACCAGCTATATCGCATCGCGAACTGCATCTGCCGCGGCGCGGTCAGCGTGTTCGAGAACCTCCCAAAGGTGGTCGACGAAGTGTCGGTGAGCGAGGGGCTGTTAAACCTTACCGAATTGGTCAGGTTGAACGACTCCCAGCGGACTTGCAGCTTATGGCTTTCCTTGTAGGGCATCGAAAACGTTTTGTAGAGGCCGCTATCGATGTTGAAGAGGCCGGGTCCGCGAATGTTGTCGCGAATTCCGGATTGGCCGGCGAACGTTTCCTGAAACAATCCATACTGGCCGGCAGGCTGCCCGGCCGCAACGATGATGGAAGCCGGGTTCAGGAACAGATTCGGACCGCCGTTCTTATCGACGCCACCGGTCGAAATCGCATTGTTCGTGATACTGACCGGGATCGGTCCCAGGGGAGTTGCGTTTGAGCCCACTTCCCAATCGGTGGGCCAGCGCGACCCGTTGCTGACGCTGTACGGAAGCCCGGTGGTCTGGCGCCAATTGCCGGTGACCTGCCAACCCCCTACAATCGCATCGGCGATTTTGTTCATGTGGCTTCCGAACATCCGGCCGCGGCCGAAGGGAAGCTCATAGACCCCGAAGGCGTTGACCTGCTGCGTCGTATCGTAGCTCGAAACGGCCCACTGCTGGCTCGGATTCCAGGTGTTCTGGATAAATCCGCTGAAGGAGCCGGCGCCTTCCTGCGCCGAACCGAGGTCAAGCGACTTGGACCAGGTGTAGTTCAGGTCGAACTGGAGCCCGTAGCTGTAGCGCTTGCGGACCGTCACCTGGAGGGCGTGATAATTGCCTTTTCCGATGGAACTGGCGGCCGAGAGAGCCGAGAACTGCGGATTAAAAACCGCCCAGGGACCCAAAACCGAACAGGCGATGTGGTTGACGGCGCCGCTCGCTTTGAAGGTCGTGGGACCGCCATTCACGCAGTTGGCGGCGTTGTCGGCGTTGTTCAACGTGTTGGTGGCATCGCCGGTGGCGCTGTTGTTGATGTAATCGCTGGCCCACACCTGCGTGGGGGTCAGGCCGTTGCCCGCGGCCGTCTTCCACATGTTGTTAAAGAAGGGCTGCTGCGGGACGGTGGCGACGGTCGCGCCATGAAGATCGATCGCGCTCATCAAATTCGTCATGGCCTGATAGTAAGTCTGGCCCGACGCCGGATCGGTCAGGGTGGTGGGCATCGCCAGATCGCGATCCACCAGCGAATGCCTGGAGAGGCGGCCGACATAAGAAGTCTGGAGGAAGAAACCGTGGCCGAACTCGCGGCCGATGGTGAAATCCAGGTTCATGGTGTAGGGCGCAGCCAACTGCGAGTCGATGCTGTTGGTGATGGCGAACGCACCCGATTGACCAGCGCCATACGGATACACCAGCGGAAGTCCGCCCACGGGAGCCGGCGGCACCAGCGCCGCTGGAACGGCGTAGAACGTCGTATATCGCGGAAGTTGCGCGGAGGTCAACAGATTCGCCGGATTCGAAAAGCTCTGCGACAGGCCGGGGGTGGTCGAACTGAAGGTCTGCGCCAGAGGCTGGCCGATCAGATCGTAATACATTCCGGCTCCGGCGCGGATGGATGTTTTGCCAGGACCGCCGAAGAGCCACTTCGAAATTCCGCTCTCCGCCTTTGGCGAGTATGCAAGGCCCGCGCGCGGCGCCCAGTTCTTGTGGAAGGGATACATGGCCGTTCCCTGGCTCAAGGGAAGGAAGTCGATCAAACCGGCATCCTGCTGCGACAATCCCTGCAAGGCATAATTCTCACGGGCGCCCAGCCAGGAGGCCAGCGGAATGTTGGTGGAGGCCTGCTGTCCATTCACTTCGTGCACCGGAGGCTCCAGGCCCAGGCGAATTCCCGCGGTGACGGTGAATTGGCGGGTGACTTTCCAGGTGTCCTGAATGTACATCTCGGTTTCGTTATTCGCGAAATTGCGGCTCACTGGAGCGCCGGTCGGCAGAAGGGTGCCGCTCACCTGGTAATTGTATTTCGCGGTGCCCTGCGCTTCGAGACCCAGGACGGCCGCCATGGCGTATTCGTAGTTCTGTTTGAAGGAGCTCGATGGGGCCACCAGGGAGTTGATCAAGTCGTTGCCGGAGCCGTTGATCCAGGAGGGGTTCGAACTCGACGAGCTGTAGGAGTTGGAGTAACTCAGCGACTCATTGTTAATCTTGCGGAAGGAACCGCCGAACCGGATGTCGTGCGAGCCGTGATTCCACGACATATCTTCGGCAATCACATGCACCGGAATGATGCGCGTCAGGCCGGTGCTGGTCCCATAGGGGTTATCCAAGCCGCGGAACCATTCGTAGGGGCTGGTGAGGACACCCGTGGTCTGGTTTCCGGCGCGGGTAAAGCCATAATGAAGCGTGCTGACCAGATTCGCGGTGAGCACATCGGTCCAGCCGGTGGCGAGGCCTTTACTGTTTGCCAGGCTGACGGAGTTCGGGGGAAGTCCGGGAAATTGAGGAACGTTGTTTGAGCCGTTATCCGCCCAGTCGTTCTGGAGATTGCCACGGATGAACAGGGAGTTCCTATCGTCCGGATGGTAATCGAACTTGGAAATATACGTGTTCTGGACGTTGTATCCGGGAGCGTTGAAGCTGTAGCCTCCCGAGTTGATGGCATCCCCGAGGAGATTATTGTTGGGGAGAGGCATGGTGGACATCTGCTTCAGCCCGGCCGCATTGGCGCCGATGCCGGCGGGATCGATCGATGCCGTCAATGATTCCGGAACCGTTATCGTCTGGCCGGCGGAGTTCAGATAACCGACAATCCCAGCCCTCAGGTTCGCGCTGGGAACCGTTCGGTTCACACTGTTGGCGCTGGCGTCGCGCCGTCCCTCATAGTTGATGAAGTAGAACAGCTTGTTCTTCTTGATGGCGCCGCCGCCCGATCCACCGAAAACGTTCACCAGCAGCGGAGCGACCGGGATGCCATTCTGATTGTTGAAAAATGTGTTGGCCGACGTTTCCGTTCCACGCCGGTATTCGTACAGCGAGCCGTGAAAGGTGTTGGTGCCGGATTTCGTAACGAGTTGCACGTCCGCGCCGGAACCGCGTCCGGTGGCCGCGTCGCCGTTGGTGGTGGTGGTGCGAAACTCCTCCACCGAGTCAAGAGTGACGCGCAGCACGCTGGTAAACGCCGTCCGCGCATTCTGGTCGTTCACGTCGGCGCCGTCGAGCGTGACGTTGCCCTGGTCGGGCTTGCCGCCGTTCACCGCGCCGTCGTTCGTGCCGATAGTGCCGCCCGAGCTGAAGCTGGTCACGCCGGGCTGAAACGCCAGCAGGCTGACCACGTTGCGGGCGAACGAAGGCATCTGCGTGATCACGTTGGTATCGATCGCGTTACCGAGCGACGCGTCCGTGGTGTTGATCTGCACGGCACTCGCCTCAATCGAGACCGCAGTCGAGGTGGCGCCCAGTTTTTCGAACTTGATCCCCACTGTCGCCGGCTGACCCACCAGTAGCTCAATATTATTGACGATCTCGTCGGAGAATCCCGCCGCCTTCGCGGTAAGACGATACTTTCCGGGCGTCAATTGAACAATGGTGTACGTGCCGACTCGATCCGTTTCAGCGAATCGCTCCGCGCCCGTATCGACGTTGAACATCGTAATCTTGGCCGCGGGAATCACGGCGCCAGTAGGATCGGTAACGGTGCCCGTTATCGAAGAAGTCTGCGCCAGCGCAGTGAAGGACAAAAACACTCCAAGCGCGAAAACGTTCAAAATCTTGTGCATGAACTTTCCCCCCAAAGCTAGAATTTCGAACCGGGAAGCAGAACCACGAACAGGGTGTCTATCTTGATTAACAGAGATGAACGGGCGTTGTCAATCGGGTTTCGAAACAACTTTGACTCGCGGTTAACGTCACCACCCGATATTCTTCCCGCGATTCTGCTCGTCGAGCCATGTTTGGAGGGGTGCGAAGTAGTCGCGGATGGCGGTGGCGTCCATCTGGCGCTGGCCGGTCAATTCATAGAGCGCGTCCTGCCAGGGCCGGCTGAGGCCCATTTCGAGCATCGCGTTCAGTTTCCTGCCGGCGTCCTGGTTGCCATAGATGGAGCACCGATTCAGCGGTCCGGTGCAACCCGCTGTGCGGGAAAGAGCGCGGTGGAACTGGAATTGCAAGATGTCGGCGAGGAAATATCGTGTGTAGGGGACGTTGGCGGCGACGTGGTACTTGGCCGCCGGGTCGAAATCTTTTTCCGATCGCGCGGCCGGCGGGGCGATGCCCTGGTATTTCAGACGCAACGCCCACCACGCTTCGTTATATTTTTCCGGCGGGATTTCGCCCGAAAAAACCTTCCAGCGCCACTGATCGATCAGCAGGCCGAAGGGCAGGAAGGCGATCTTTTCCAGAGCTTTATCGAGCAGCAGGCCGATATCCTTCGATGTATCGGGAGATTTCGGAATGAAGCCGAGCCTTACCAGATACTCGGGCGTGATGGAGAGAGCGATGGTGTCTCCGATGGCCTCATGAAATCCGTCATTCGCGGAGTCCCTGAACAAAAAGGGCTGTTCGCTATAAGCGCGCTGATAAAAATTGTGCCCCAGTTCGTGATGGATGGTGGAAAAATCCTCGGCCGTGATGTCCAGGCAGACTTTGACGCGCAGATCCTCGGCGTTATCGACGTCCCAGGCGCTGGCGTGGCAGACCACGTCGCGGTCGCGGGGTTTCACGAAAAGACTGCGCTCCCAGAAGGTCGGCGGCAGCGCCGCGAATCCCAGCGATTTAAAGAAATTTTCGCCGTAATGGACCATGTCGAGAGGCTTGGTCGCGCGCGATTGGAGAATCTGCGTCAGGTCATAGCCCGGGTCGGCGCCGGCGGGCGCGACCAGCTTATAAATGTTCGACCAGTCCTGCGCCCATATGTTGCCCAAAAGATGCGCGGGAATCGGACCGTTGGCCGGCACCACATCGCCATATTTTTCGCGAAGCCTGGCGCGGACATAAGCGTGGAGCGATACATACAGCGGACGCACCTGCTCCCACAGCCGGTCGAGCTCGCGCGCGAAATCGTCCGGAGGCATGTCATATTTCGCGCGCCACATCGCGCCGGTATCCTTGAACCCCAGCTCGCGCGCGCCCTTATTGGCCAGGGCGACAAAGCGCGTAAAATCGCCGCGCATGGGAGGAGCGATGGCGTGCCAACCCGTCCACGCGTCGCGCAGTTCATCGGCGTTGGTGCTGTTCGCCATGATGCGCGTGATGTCTTCAATATCGAGGCATTTTTCGCTGAGTCCGGATTTACAGTACTTGCCCTTCCCGTAGGCCCCTTCGAGCGACGAGGCGAGCCGCGTCGCCTCCGCGCTCTCTTTCGCGTCGGACGGAGTGGCGACGGTCAGCACCAGTTTGAGGAGCCTCATCTTGCGCGCCATATCGGGCGGGAGCGTGAGCGAATCGAACGCCACCGCGGCCTTGGCGAGTCGCACGCCTTCGGCGATGGCTCGCTCGTCCGCCTGCGATGCGATGGCTTCCGTATCGTCGGTGATGAAGTTGGAATGAACCCAGTCGGCGCGCGAGGCTTCGCTGCCGAGGATCAGCAGTTTCGCCTCCGCGTCGTCGAGAAATTTTTTGGCGTCCTGAACGGTGGGAGTCGCGGCAAAGATTACAGGCGCCAGCAGGAATACGAGCGTCTTCATAGACGCCATGTTACACGGATTACTTTCTCAGCAGTTTGAAAGCGTGATTCCACGTCCCCGTGCGCATTCCATACCCGACCCACAGGATGCACAGAGGCTCCAGCAACCGCGAACCTTCGATACCGCCGGCGTCGACGGTCGACCATCCGAAGTCGCGCAGAATTTCCGTGACTGTCTGCTTGGCGGGGCCGTCGTTGCCCGCGATGAACATGTCCGGAGGCCCTCCCGGGAAATCGGGCTTGAACATGTGCGCATGGCCGACGCTGTTAAACGCCTTCACGACGCGCGCCGAGGGCAACCGGCGCTGCACCTGCTCGCCCGCCGAGTTGGTGTGGCCTACCGCCAGCGCAAGAGGTTTACCCGGCTCAAACACCAGAGGATTAATCGCGTCGATGACCACCTTGCCGGCGAAATTCTCCGGCCCGGCGAGCTTCAGCGCGTTCTCCGCGCCGCTCCACAGCAGCGCCAGCACGATCACGTCGCCGAACTTCGCGGTATCGGCGAACGTGCCGGTCGAGGCGTTGATTCCCGAGGTCGAGGCCCACTCGACGGCCTTCGCATTGTGCGCGTCGCGTGAGCCCATTTTCACTTCATGGCCGAGCGCGATAAATCCATTCGCCAGTGCGCGCCCGACATCGCCCGTACCCAGGATTCCGATTTTCAAAGGTTGCTCCCTCAAACAAAGAGATCGCTCCCTGCGGTCGCGGCTCGGCAGGGCGCCGAAACCACAGGGAGCGAAGTTAGTTGTTTATGCCGCCTTCGCCGGCTTGTACGCCAGGCTCGGCAACATCACTCGAAGAACGTCTTCCACCCGCTCGGCGAAGACGAACTCCATCTCGTTGCGGACCTCCTCGGGCAGATCGCGCAAATCTTTTTGATTCGCTCTGGGAACGATGACGCGCTTCAACCCCGCGCGCCGCGCCGCCAGCACTTTTTCCTTCAGTCCGCCGATGGGCAGCACCAGTCCGGTGAGCGTGATTTCTCCGGTCATCGCCGTATCCTGCCGCGCCGGAACGCCCGAATAAATGGACGCCAGCGCCGTCGTCATGGTCACGCCGGCCGATGGACCGTCCTTCGGAATCGCTCCCGCGGGAACGTGAATATGCAGTCCCGAGTTGAGGAACAATTCCGGATTGATGCCCAGTTCCGCCGCGTGCGACCACACGAAACTGCGCGCCGTCTTCGCCGATTCCTGCATCACCTCGCCCAACTGGCCGGTGATGGTCAGGTCTTTTCCGTTCGGCAGCAGCGTCGCTTCAATGTACAGAACGTCGCCGCCGGTTTCCGTCCACGCGAGGCCAGTGGCCACACCCGCCGGCAGTTCGCGACGAGCCATTTCCGGAGTAATCGGCTCCGGTCCCAGCATCTCGGCGACGTCGTTCCCTTTGACCGTGACCGAAGTGGTGACGCCTTCGGCAAACTTCAGCGCAACCTTGCGAATCACGCGCCCCAGCGTCTGTTCCAGTCGCCTGACGCCCGCTTCGCGCGTGTACGACGAGATGATTTTCAGCAGCGCTTCCTCGGTGATGTTGCACTGCTCCGCCGTCAACCCGGCGTGAGCCAGTTGCCTGGGCAGCAGGTAACGCCGCGCAATTTGCGCCTTTTCCTCTTCGCTATAACCCGAAAGACGGAGGATCTCCATCCGATCCAGCAAAGGCGCCGGAATCGTGTCCAGAGAATTCGCCGTCGTCACGAACAGCACCTTCGACAAATCGAACGGCAGGTCCAGGTAGTTGTCGCGGAATGCCTTGTTCTGCTCGGGGTCCAGCACTTCCAGCAGCGCCGCCGCCGGATCGCCCCGGAAATCGCGTCCCAGCTTGTCGATCTCATCCAGCATCAGCACCGGATTGTTCGCGCCCGCGCGCCTCATAGCCTGAATCAAACGGCCCGGCATCGCGCCGATATAGGTCCGCCGATGGCCTCGCAGTTCAGCCTCATCATGCAAACCGCCGAGGCTCATGCGTTCAAATTTGCGGCCGATGGCCCGCGCAATGGATTGCCCAAGCGAGGTTTTTCCCACGCCCGGCGCGCCGACAAAGCAAAGGATGGGAGCCTTCGCCTCCGGATTCAGCTTCAAGACCGCAAGCTGTTCCAGAATGCGTTCTTTCACTTTCGTGATGCCGAAATGATCCTCGTCCAGCACCTGCCGTGCCCGCGCAATATCGAGATTGTCTTCGCTGCGCGTCTTCCACGGCAGCTCGACCACGTATTCGAGCCACGTGCGAATCACGTTGTGTTCGGGCTGCGCCGGGTTCATCTTTTCTAAACGGCCGAGCTCACGCTCCGCCTCTTTACGAACATCATCGGGGAGATCGGCCTTGGTCAATTTCTCGCGCAAGTTATCGACGTCCGCTTTGTCGTCGTTCTTCTCGCCCAGCTCGTTTTCGATGGCGCGCTTCTGCTGGCGAAGGATGTAATCGCGCTGCTCCTTCGACATCTCGCCGCGCGCTTCTTCCGTGATTTTGTTGCGGAGGTTCAGCACCTCCACTTCGTGCGACAACCAGCCGTGAACCAGCCGCAGGGCCTCCACGCGGGTCGGCGATTCCAGCAAGCTCTGTTCGCGCACGCCGTCCAGGTTCATGATCGACGCGACCATATACGCCAGCCGCAAAGGGTCCTCATGCGTCGTGAACATGCGCGCCAGTTCCTGTGGATTGTGACGATCGTTCTGAATCAGTCCGACAAATTTCGAGCCCATCTCGACGATCGCGAGCGTCAGCGCCTCCGTCTCCCGGCTGGAGTCATCGGGCATCGGCAGCCCGCGAACGCGGGCGGTCATATAGCCTTCGGCTTCGTCCACCTTCACGATCACCACGCGCTCGATGCCCAGCACCAGCACGTCGATCTGCGAGGCGTTCTGGCGCGAGACCTTCTTAATCACCGCGCGAGTTCCAAGCGTAAACAGGTCTTCGGCGCGCGGCGCATCGAAGGAAGGATCGCGCTGCGCCACCACCACGATTTCCTTGTCCTCGCTCGCCAGCGCCTTCTCCACCGCGCCCAGCGAGGCTTCACGCCCCACTGACAGGGGCATCATCAGGCCCGGGAACAACACCGAATTTTTGAGCGGCAGCAACGGCAGTGTGCGAAGATTATTTTCCATTCCAGTCCTCATTTCTCTCGTTATTTAGATGCCTCATTTAGATGCCTCGGCGTGTGCCGCCGATTCCACCTCGATCGTCATTTCACGATCGTGTTCGTCCACAACGACTTTTTGCCCGTCGCGGATTTCGCCGGCCACCAGTTTCCTGGCCAGCGGCGTCTCGATCTCCTTCTGGATCGCGCGCTTCAACGGCCGCGCACCGAATGCCGGATCGTAGCCCACCTTGACGATCCGGTCGCGAGCAGCATCGGTCAACACCAACTCGACGTGGCGCTCGGCCAATCTGGCGCGCAAGCCATTGAGTTGAATGTCGACGATCTTTTTTAGCTGGGGCTCTGTCAATCGATGGAATGTGATGATTTCATCCACGCGATTGAGGAATTCGGGCCGGAACAGCTGGTTCAAAGCGTCTTTCGGCGCGTTCGAAGTCATCACTACGATGGTGTTCTTGAAGTCCACCGTTCGCCCCTGCCCGTCGGTCAAGCGCCCGTCGTCCAAAACCTGCAACAACACGTGAAACACGTCGCTGTGGGCTTTTTCGATTTCGTCAAGAAGGACGACGCAGTAAGGACGCCGCCGCACAGCCTCGGTCAACTGGCCTCCTTCGTCATAGCCGACGTAGCCCGGAGGCGCGCCGACGAGCCGCGATACGGTGTGTTTTTCCTGATACTCCGACATGTCGATGCGGATCAGCGCGCGGTCGTCGTCAAATAAATACGCCGCCAGCGCCCTCGCCAGTTCCGTTTTTCCGACGCCCGTCGGACCCAGGAAAAGAAAACTGCCGATCGGCCTCTTCGGGTCCTTCAATCCGCCGCGCGCGCGCATCACCGCGTCGGCGACGGCGTCCACTGCCTCATCCTGTCCGATCACGCGCTTGTGCAGTTCGTCGGAAAGATGCAGCAGTTTCTGGATTTCTCCTTCGAGCAGCTTCGACAGAGGGATGCCTGTCCACCGGCTGACCACCTGCGCGATATCTTCCTCGGTGACCTCTTCCTTCAACAGCGTCGTCTCATGCTTCGCCGCTTCAAGCTGTTTTTCCAGACCAGTCAATTTGCCGTATTTCAGCTCCGCCGCCTTGTTCAGATCGTAGGCGCGCTCGGCCTGCTCGATCTCCTGCTTGACTTGTTCGATTTGCGCGCGCAATTCGCGCTGCTTGCGCAATATCTGTTGGTCGGCGCTCCATTGCGCCTTCAAAGCCGAGGAACCAGTCTTCATCTCGGCCAGTTCTTTTTCGATCTTCTTCAGACGCCCTTTAGACGCCGCATCCGATTCCTTCTTCAGCGCCTCCCGCTCGATTTCAAGCTGCATCTGCCGGCGCAGAATTTCGTCCAGTTCCGCCGGCATTGAATCGATCTCCGTCCGCAATTTCGCCGCCGCTTCGTCTACCAGGTCGATGGCCTTATCGGGCAGGAACCGATCCGAAATGTAGCGCTGGCTCAGTACGGCCGCCGCCACCAGGCTCGAATCCTTGATGCGGACGCCATGATGCAGCTCATACCGCTCGCGCAGTCCGCGCAAAATAGAAATGGTGTCATCCACCGTCGGCTGGTCCACCAGGACGGTCTGAAAGCGACGCTCCAGCGCCGCATCCTTTTCGATGTACTTGCGATATTCGTCGAGCGTGGTCGCGCCGATGCAATGCAGTTCGCCGCGCGCCAGCATGGGTTTCAGCAAATTGCCCGCATCCATCGACCCCTCGGACGCGCCCGCCCCGACCACGGTGTGCAGCTCGTCTATGAACAGGATGATCCCGCCCTCGGCCGACTGCACCTCTTTTAGGACAGCCTTCAGGCGCTCCTCAAACTCGCCCCGGAACTTCGCGCCCGCGATCAGCGCGCCCATATCGAGCGAAACGACCTTTTTGTCCTTCAGCCCCTCAGGAACGTCGCCGCGGACGATCCTTTGCGCCAGTCCTTCGACAATCGCGGTTTTCCCCACGCCCGGCTCGCCGATCAGCACGGGATTATTTTTCGTCCGTCGCGACAAAACCGTGATCACGCGCCGAATCTCGTCGTCGCGGCCGATCACCGGATCAAGTTTGCCGGCTGCCGCAAGTTTGGTCAGGTCGCGGCCATATTTTTCCAGCGCCTCGTAGGTCGACTCGGGATTCTGCGACGTCACCCTCTGGCTGCCGCGGACTTCTTGCAGAGTCTTCATCAGCCGTTCACGAGTCAGCCCGATATCCTTGAAGGATTTTTCCTCGGTCGCGGCGAGGAGAATATGCTCGACGGAAACGTACTCGTCTTTGAGTCGTTTCGCTTCGCGTTCCGCTCCAGTCAGGAGAGCCTGGAGGCGAGGAGTCAAGTAAATCTGGTCGATTCCAGCAGCCGTGCCGGAAACGCGAGGCATTTTATCCAGATCCTGCGTCAGTCGACGGTGCAGATTTTCTGGATTGACCTCCGCTTTCAATAGGATAGAAGGGGCGAGGCCGCCTTGTTGCTCCAGCAGGGCGAGGAGCAGATGTTCGACGTCCAGTTGCTGCTGGCCCTTTCGGCTGGCCAGCGATTGGGCGGCGTGCACCGCCTCTTGCAGTTTTTCGGTAAATCGGTTGAAGTCCATATTCAGCGACCTCTATCAAAGGAAGTATAGCATATTAGTGCAATACAGTTCAATAATCTTAGTCTCCACTTGTCAGGTAAGTGGACGCCCGGCACCTTGGTTCGGATTCAACTCTTTTCGTGTTACTATGCAGTCAGGTATGGCGACTCCATCGACATCCCGTCCTTCCCTGTTCGGCTCCGACTAAGATCGCCTTCTCGTCGCCCTCCCTCCACCCGTAATTAGAAGGAGTTTTTATGAATACGCTAGCCGAAATCCGCCCAGATTTCCCTCATCTCGCCAGTGCTTTGCCCGGTCCCAAGGCGGAGGCGATCATCAATCGTGATCGAGCAGTTTTGTCGCCATCCTACACGCGCGGTTACCCTCTGGTGGTCGCTCGTGGGGAAGGCGCGATGATTGAAGACGTCGACGGCAACCGCTTTCTGGATTGCAACGCCGGAATCGCGGTGGTCGCGGCAGGGCATTGCCATCCGAAAATCGTCGAAGCGATCCGCCTGCAAGCCGGCCGGCTGATCCACATGTCGGGCACCGACTTTTACTACGAAAACATGGTGCAATTGGCCGAAAATCTCGCCTCGCTGGCTCCCGGCGGGTTTTCGAAGCGCGTCTATTTCGGCAACTCCGGAACGGAGGCCATGGAAGCGGCGCTCAAAATGGCTCGCTATCACACCGGACGCGGCCAGTTTGTGGCATTTTTCGGCGCTTTTCACGGCCGCACGATGGGATCGCTGGCGCTCACCGCGTCCAAGAACATCCAGAAAAAAGGCTTCTTCCCGATGGTGCCAGGCGCGCATCACGTTCCCTACGCCTATTGCTATCGCTGCGCCTACGGCAAGACGCCTGACTCCTGCTCGGTGGAATGCGTGAAGGCGATTGAGGATACTCTGTTCCGTCACACCCTGCCCGCCGAAGAAGTTGCCGCCATCGTGGTGGAACCGGTGCAAGGCGAGGGCGGCTATGTCGTCCCTCCACAGAAGTTTTTCGACGAATTGCGCCGCGTCGCCGAAAAGCACGGGATCCTGCTGATTTTCGACGAGATTCAGAGCGGGATGGGCCGCACCGGCAAGATGTTCGCGGCGGAGCATTTCGGCATCGCGCCGGATATTATGACGCTTGCGAAAGGCATCGCCAGCGGGATGCCTCTCGGCGCGACCATCGCTCGCGCCGAGGTGATGAACTGGCAACCAGGCGCGCACGCATCGACATTCGGTGGCAATCCGGTCTGCGTCGCCTCCGCGCTCGCCACCATCGAACTGCTGAAACAGGAACTGATCGACAACGCGGCCAAGGTCGGCGCGCATATGAAGGCGCGCCTGGACGAGTTGCCGAAGCGTTTTCCCATCGTCGGCGATGTGCGCGGCTTAGGCCTCATGATCGGCATCGAGATGGTCCGCGATCAATCGACGAAGGAGCGCGCGCCGGAGCTACGCGACCGGCTGGTCGAAATGTGTTTCGAGCGAGGCGTGTTGGTGCTGGGCGCGGGTTCGAACACCGTGCGCATCTGTCCTCCGCTGGTGATCACCAAGGATCAGGCGGATTTCGCCGTGGATACAATTGAGGAGTGTTTGCGGGAAATGATAAAGTGAAGTCATGAGGACTCCCGTCATCGTCGATACTCCGTATCCGACTGTCTGGCAGACGGCGAAAAAAATGGGCGTGTCGCGCAAGCGGACGTTGGAGTTGATAAAGATGGCGGACGAAATCATGGCCCGCCGGGGGATGAAGAGGAAGGCCGCGCAAACAGCACCGCGTAAGAAGCGGCTAAAGACCGCGTGAGATGCCTCGCGCTCAGCGTGACAGCGCATTTCTCAATATTCCCTACGACCCCCACTATGAGGAACATTTTCTAGCCTACATCGCCGGTGTATCCGCGTTTGGGCTGGATCCTCGAGCAACTTTGGAATTGACGAGCGGCGAACGAAGGCTGGACCGGATCTTCAAGCTGATCTCTGCCTGCAAATACTCGTTTCACGATTTGTCCCTTGTCAAACTCGATCGAAAACCACCGGCGACACCCAGATTTAATATGCCATTTGAGCTGGGTCTGGTGGTTGGATGGCAGAAGGCGGCGCCTACCGGCCACGACTGGTTTGTTTTCGAAGCGTCGCGCCACAGGCTCCAGAAGTCGTTGAGCGATCTCAATGGTACGGACCCGTTCGTTTATGGAACGACATCGGCGGGCATTCTCCGCGAAATACGCAACGCGCTCTCGCGCCACGACATGCGGCCGACGGCAGATCAAATGCAGATTCTCTTCGACGCTCTAAGGCTTGACGCAAGCCCGCAGATCCTCAAACAAGCGGGAGCCGCGACCGTATTTGACGCTCGCCCGTTCGCGGAATTAGTGGTCATGGCGCGCAAAATTGCCGCAGCTTGCGTGCCTGGCCTTTCGAAATCGAATAAAACATGAGAACCCTCGACGTCGGTTGCGGTATTAACAAACTCCCGGGCTCCATCGGCATCGACCGCAACCCGGCCAGCCGGGCCGACGTAATTTGCGAGCTCGACCAGTTTCCCTACCCGTTCCGCGACTCCTCCTTCGACGCCCTCCAGGCCGTCCACGTGATCGAGCACGTCGGCGACGTCATGAAAACCATGGAGGAGTTTCACCGCCTGGTCCGCGCCGGCGGCGAGGTGTTGATCGTCACGCCGCACTACACCGACTTCAGTTCGTTCTGCGATCCCACCCACCGCTGGCACCTCAATAGTTTCTCCCTGCGCTACTTCGGCGAGGACAACGCCGGTTACGGTTATTACTCGAATGTTCGATTTGAGGAGATTTCCGTCCACGTAAAGCTACTAGCGTTATGGAGGTGGCTTGGATTCGAATTTCTCGTGAACACTTTCCCCCGCTACCGGCGATTCTGGGAGCACTACCTCTGCTATGTCGTCCGCGGAAAAGTGATCGAGTGGCGCCTCCTGGCAATTAAGAAGTGATTCTCGAATTATCGGACTGGCTGCGGCATTTGGTTCGCCGCCGCAAATGGACCCGGGCGCAGGCGCTCGGCCGTCGCGGTGAGGACCTGGCGCATCGATTCCTGCGGGCCAAAGGATATGTGATCGTCGCCCGCAACTACCGGCTCGCCTCGGGCGACGCGGAGGCGGACCTGATTGCCTGGGAAGGCCCGACGCTGGTGTTCGTCGAAGTAAAGTCTCGCGAATCGGCCGATTTCGGGCCTCCGGAACGCGCCATCGGCGAGGAGAAACGCGCTCATCTGCTCCGCATCGCTCGCGAATATACCCGCAAAGCGGAGACTTCCTGGGACCGGATTCGCTTTGACGTGGTTACCGTGGTGTTCGCCAACCCACCCGTGATCGAGCATTTCCGCGACGCCCTGCCAACGAAGAATCGGCGCGCCAGCGCATAATTGAAACGTGGACGCTGAAAAAACCAGGCTTCTTGAGGCTTCGAGCCACGCGCAACACTGGCGGCGCTGGGGACCCTTTCTATCGGACCGCGAATGGGGCACCGTGCGTGAGGATTACAGCGCGAACGGCGCCGCGTGGGAATATTTTCCCTTCGAACACGCGCATCTCCGTGTCTACCGGTGGGGCGAGGACGGCATCGGAGGCATCTGCGACAACCACCAGCGCCTGTGTTTCGCGCCGGCCTTCTGGAACGGCCGCGACCCGATCCTGAAGGAACGCTTTTACGGCCTCACCGGCAATCAGGGCAATCATGGCGAAGACGTCAAGGAAATTTATTATTACCTCGATTCGACGCCGACGCACTCCTACATGAAGTGCCTGTACAAATACCCGCAAGCCGAATTCCCGTACGCGCAACTCCTTGACGAGAACCGCCGCCGCACGCGTCAGGACCAGGAATTCGAGCTGATCGACACTGGCATCTTCGACGGCGACCGCTACTTCGACATTCAGATTGAATACGCCAAAGCCAGCGTCGACGATCTTCTGATCCGGATCAGCGTAACCAATCGCGGGCCGGAGCCCGCCGGTCTCGATCTGCTGCCGACGCTGTGGTTTCGCAACACCTGGGCTTGGAAGCAAGGGAGAACGCGTCCCTCGATGAAGCGTTCCAGCGACACGACCATCGATATTGAGCACGAATCCCTCGGCTCCTATCAACTCACTCTGGACAGCGCGCGGCCCATGCTGTTTACGGAAAACGAATCGAATGCGCGCGCCCTCTGGGGCATGGAAAATAATCCGCCTTTCGTGAAGGACGCGTTTCACCGCCGCATCATTCACAACGAAATCGATGCCGTGAATCCCGCCGAAACAGGGACCAAGGCCTGCGCCTGGTATCAACTGGATGTCGGCCCCGGCGAAACCGAAATCATTCGCATGCGTCTGGCCGAGAAATCCCAGCCATCGACGCTGGTTCATGATATCGATGGCATTTTTGATCGCCGCATCGCCGAGGCCGACGAGTTTTACGGCTTCTGTCCCTCGACTCTTTCTGATGACGGGAAAAGGGTCCAGCGCCAGGCGTTCGCCGGACTTCTGTGGTCCAAGCAGTATTACCATTTCGTGGTCAACGACTGGCTGAAGGGAGATCCGACCCAGCCGGCTCCGCCCCGCGAGCGGCTGACCGGACGCGACTCCCAATGGGTTCATTTATTCAATGAAGACATCATTTCCATGCCCGATACCTGGGAATATCCCTGGTATGCGGCGTGGGATTTGTCGTTTCACATGATTTCCATGGCGCTGGTCGATCCGGATTTTGCCAAAAGCCAGTTGAAGCTGTTTCTGCGCGAGTGGTACATGCACCCGAACGGCCAGATTCCCGCCTATGAATGGGCTTTGGGCGATGTGAATCCTCCGGTGCACGCCTGGGCCTGCTGGCGCGTTTTCCAGATCGACCGCAAGCTTTCCGGGCGCCCGGATTATGCGTTCCTGGAAACAATTTTTCATAAATTATTGCTGAATTTCACCTGGTGGGTGAATCGAAAAGATTCCGAAGGCAGCAATATTTTCGAGGGCGGATTTCTCGGCCTGGATAATATCGGCGTCTTCGACCGTTCCGCGCCGCTGCCTACCGGAGGCCACATCGAACAATCCGACGGCACCAGTTGGATGGCCATGTACTGCCTCAACATGATGAAGATCGCCATTGAACTGTCCACCAAGGTAGACCCTCTTTATGAAGACGTCGCCAGCAAATTCTTTGAGCATTTTCTGTACATCGCGCATGCCATGAACGAAATGGGTGACGGCGGCCTGTGGGACGAGACCGACGGCTTCTTTTACGACTCCCTGCATCTTCCCGACGGCACGCTGATGCGGATGCGCGTACGTTCCATGGTCGGCCTGATTCCGCTGTTCGCGGTGGACACCATAGAGAAAGAGACCATCGACAAACTGCCTGGGTACCAGCGGCGCATGGAGTGGTTCACCACGCATAGGCCCGATCTGTGCGGCAATCTGGCGTCGCTGTCCCGGCAGGGCGTCGAACAGCGCAGGCTCCTCAGCGTCGTGCCGCGCGCGCGCCTGGTGCGCATCATTGAGCGGATGCTCGCCGAAGCCGAGTTTCTCTCACCCTACGGAATTCGTTCGCTTTCGAAATTCCACGATGCCAATCCTTACAAGATGCATGTGAACGGCCAGGAATATGGCGTGGATTATGAACCGGCCGAATCGCGCACGGGTTTGTTTGGCGGCAATTCGAACTGGCGCGGGCCAGTGTGGTTCCCTCTCAATTTTCTTCTGATAGAAAGCCTGCAAAAATTCCACTACTATTTCGGCGACGATTTGAAAGTCGAATTTCCCACAGGCTCCGGCAACCACGTGAATTTGAGCGACGTGGCGACGCTGTTATCGAGACGCCTCTCCCATCTCTTCCTGACCGGTCCCGAAGGCCGGCGGCCGGTCTTCGGCGGATCGCAGAAGTTCCAGAACGATCCGCATTTCAAGGACAACCTTCTGTTCTACGAATATTTCCACGGCGACAACGGCGCGGGCATCGGGGCGAATCATCAAACCGGATGGACGGCGCTGGTAGCAAAACTTCTGCAACAGAGCGGGGAGTGATCGCTCCCTATGGTCGCGGCTCAGTAGATCGTTCCGAGCCGCGACCGCAGGAAGCGATCGTGCATTGTGTGGCCTTGACCCAGCAGGCTATTCTGATGTTTTGACTCCATCCACTCCACGACAGAAACGCCGCTCCGTGTTTCTGATCGTCCTGTTCACATTCCTGGCGGCCACGGCGCAGGTGCTGTGGAAGTACGCCATCATCGGCCTCGGCGAACATCCCACGCCGCTGGCCATCGCCACGAATCTTCAGCTGATCGCGGGCCTGGCGGTCTACGGAATCGGCGCGGTGATTATGATCGTGGCCTTGCAGCATGGCGAGCTTTCCGTGCTCTATCCTTTAATCTCGCTCAACTATGTATGGGTTGCCATTGTCGCGGTGCTGCTGTTTAACGAGTCGATGAACCCGGCGAAAGTCGCGGGGATCGTGGTCATCATGGCGGGCGTCGCGATCCTGGGCAAAGGTGCGCACCGGTGAACACGCCGTTTTCATCGGTCGTCTGGGTTTCCGTCGGCGCCGTCATCGGCAGCCTGGGCGCGGCAGGGTTGAAAGCGGGCGCGAACAATCTCCAGTTCAACATCCGCGCTCTGCTCAAGAACTGGAAGCTGGCGCTGGGACTTGCGCTCTACCTGATTTCCACGGTGTTTTACGTGAAAGGAATCTCGCACGGCGAAATCAGCGTGCTGTTCCCGCTGGTGTCTCTCGGCTACGTCTGGACCGCGATCTGGTCCAAGGTTTTTTTCGGCGAAACGATGACCCCGGCGAAGTACGCGGGGCTCGCCTTGATCCTCATCGGCTGCATCTTACTCGGCCTTGGCAAGCGTTAACGAGTTCAACCGCACCAAATCTTCCACCGACATATTTCCGCCGCAGAAAACCAGCACCACGTGCTGCTCCGGCGTGAACTTCATGTGCAAGCGGTCGGCCGCGGCCAGCGTGCATGCCGCGGCGGGTTCGGTCATCACCTTGAGACGCTCCAGGATGAAGCGCAGCGCGTCCATCGCCTCGCCGTCGGAAACCACCGTCACGCCCTCGAACAACTCCTTCGCCATCGCAAACGTCGTCTCGCTGGGAGCGGGCGCGCCCAGCGTCCGCGCGATCGACGTGATCGCGTCTAAGGTTACGATTTTCCCCTCGGCCAGCGATTTCGACATGCAATCGGCGCCTTCTGTCTCGACGCCCCAGATCCGCACGCCCGGCTTCAGAGCCTTGATCGCCGTGGCGACGCCGGCCGCGAATCCACCACCGCCGATACTGATCACCACGTCGGTCACCTGCGGCACGTCTTCCAGAATTTCCAGACCCACGGTTCCCTGCCCGGCCATGACCAAGATGTCGTCAAAAGGATGCACGTAGGCCCATCCCTCGCGCTCGAACTCGGCGACTTCGGCGAACGCGGCCGCGGCAGTGGCGGCGAACTTTACTTCCGCGCCGTAGCCTCGCGTGGCTTCGACGTAATTTCGAGGCGTCGATTCCGGCATCAGCACCAGGGACCGCAGGCCCAGCGCGCGCGCGACGTACGCCACCGCCTGCGCGTGATTGCCTCCGCTGACCGCGACAATTCCCCGCCCGCGCTCCTCCGGCTTCAGGCTCAGCGTCTTGTTAAACGCGCCGCGCACCTTGAACGATCCCGTTTTCTGAAACAGTTCAAGCTTCACGTAGACGTTAGACTTCAAGCGCTCACTCAGCGTGACACTGGTCGACAAAGGCGTCCGGCGGATGCACGGAGCGATGCGCTTGCGGGCAGTCTGGATATGCGACAGCGATAGCGTTTCGGCCATGAAGTATTTAGTGTAGATATATGAAGGACACAAAAGCCACCGTCCGCTATGCGGGCGACGATTTCTTTGTCGCAGTCCCACCCTCCGGCCATGCGCTGACGCTTGATATGAAAGGTGAACGATCGAGCGCCGCCAGCCCGATGGAACTCCTGCTGGTCGCCCTCGGCGGATGCACCGCGGCCGACGTCGTCGACATTCTGCGCAAGAAGCGTGAGCAGGTGACTGAATATCGCGTGGAAGTTCACGGCGAGCGCAGGGAAGAACATCCGAAGAGCTTCCGCCGCATTGAAGTTCGCCACATTCTGCACGGCCGAGGCCTGACCGAAAAATCGGTGGCCCATGCCATCCAGTTGTCGGACGAAAAATATTGCGGCGTGGCGGCGACGCTGCGGCCAACCGCGGAAATCGTTACCAGCTACGAAATTCACGAGGCGGTGTAACGGTGCACTTATCAGCCCCATGCGTCAGCTTGGGGTTCGTGTGGTCGTGGAAATAGCCCCAAGCTGACGCATGGGGCTCCAAGCCACGGGTAACGCCCGACATTTCTTGCGTATCCTTTCTCCTCCAGCGCCGTATATATACCAAAGGAGACTCCTGTGCCGACATTCTTCAAGGATCTTCGTTACGCGGCCCGCATGCTGGCGAAAAGCCCCGGATTCACCGCCGCCGCGGTGATTTGCCTCGCTCTCGGCATCGGAGCCACCAGCGCGATTTTCAGCGTCGTGCACGCCGTTCTGCTGCGGCCCCTGGGCTATCGCGATCCCGCCCGGCTGGTCCGCCTCTACACCGAATTCCCGAAATTCCCCAACGGCGGCCTGCGCCGCTTCTGGACCTCGCCTCCGGAATATGACGAGCTGAAGCGCGACCTGTCGTCCTGGGAATCGCTCGACGCCTGGGCCACCGGCGGCGTGAACCTCGGCGGCGCGGCCGAGCCCATTCGCGTCACTGCCGCGTCGATTACAGGAGGACTGCTCCCATCGCTCGGCGTCTCGCCCGAGCTCGGCCGCGCAATTACGCCCGCCGACGACGTACCGGGCGCGCCGCTGGCCGCGGTGATTTCGCACGATCTGTGGCAGCGAGCCTTCGCCGGCGACCGAGGCATCGTCGGCCGCAAGATCCAGGTCGACGGCGCCAACGCAAATATTGTCGGCGTGATGCCGCAGTCGTTCTCGTTCCCTCCCGGCGAGCTCGATCCGCCGGAAATCTGGGCGCCCATCCAACTCCCTCCGCCCAATCCCCAGCGGCGCGGGAGCCATTTTCTCTATCTCGTGGGACGATTGAAACCCGGCGTCCCTTTGCGCCTGGCGCAGGATGAAATCGCGCGCCATGTGCAACAATCCCCCGCCCTGCTCGGCCAGAATCATCCCTTCGATCCCGGTTTTCATCCCATCGTCGCGTATGGTTTGCAGGACGAAGTGGTGCGCACCATCCGTCCCGCGCTCTGGACCCTGATGGGCGCAGTCGCGTTCGTGCTGCTGATCGCCTGCGTCAACGTCGCGAATCTTCTGCTCGCGCGCGCCGAAGCCCGGCAGCGGGAAATCGCCGTCCGCAAGGCGCTGGGCGCGGGCACCGGACAGTTGATCCGCCAGTTCACCACCGAAGGACTGCTGCTCTCGCTCGGCGGCGCGGCGCTCGGCTTGGCGCTGGCCATGGCCGGATTGAAAGTCATGATTTCGGCCGGAAAAGCCAGCATCCCTCGGGCTTCCGAAGTGGGCATCGATCCCACCGTGCTCGCCGTGACGATCGGTGTGTCTTTATTGACGGCGCTCTTCTTCGGCCTCGCGCCGCTGGCCCAGATCGCGGGAGGAACGCTGCACGACGCATTGAAAGCCGCGGCCGGACGCGGCACCGCGGGCTCAGTCGCGTCGAATCGTTTCCGCTCCGCGCTGGTTTCCAGCGAACTCGCGCTTGCGCTGGTGCTGCTCATCGGCACTGGACTCATGATCCGCGCCTTCTGGAAGCTGACCGAAGTCAATCCCGGCTTCCGCCCCGAGGGCATTCTTACCGTGCGCGTGAACCTGCCCGCCGCCACTTATCCGCAGACCGCCAATCAGACCCGTTTCTGGCAGGCCATCCAGGAGAAGATCAGCGCCATTCCCGGAGTCGCGTCCGCAACCGCCATGGGCGGCCTGCCACCGGAACGCGCCATCAACGCCAACGACACGGAGATTGAAAAATTCACGCCCGTTCCCGGCGGCCCCGGCAATAACATCGATTACTACCAGATCGCCGGCGACCATTTCTTCGAAACCATGGGCATCCGCCTGCTGGACGGGCGCCTGTTCGATGCACGCGATGTGGAAGGCGCCGCCCCCGCGGTGATCGTCAACCAGACCATGGCGCGCACCTACTATGGAAACGAGAGCGCCGTCGGACACCGCATTCGCCCCGGATTTCAGGACCCCTGGCGCACCATTATCGGCGTGGTGGAGGACGTGAAGAACGCTGCCCTCGACAAGCCCGCCGGGACCGAAATTTTTCTTCCCGCGCATCAGGGACTTCCGCGCCGCACCGTCTACCTGGCCGTGCGTACCGCGGGCGACCCGCACTCACTCATTGGCTCTGTCCGCGCAGCCGTGCGCGATATCGATCCGTCGCTGCCCGTCGCGCAGGTCCGCACCATGGACGAAGTGCTGGCCGGCGCGCGCTCCCGTCCGCGATTCCTCACCACGCTTCTCGGCCTGTTCTCCTTCACCGCTCTGCTGCTCGCCGCAGTCGGATTGTACGGCGTCATCTCCTACTCCGTCACCCGCCGCATGACCGAGTTCGGTATCCGCATGGCGATGGGCGCGAAGTCGAGCGACGTTCTCGGCCTGGTTCTCAAACAGGGCCTGAAACTCGCCGCCGCGGGAGTGCTGGCCGGAGCCCTCGGTGCGTGGGCCCTGACGCGCTTCATTCAAGGCCTGCTCTACGGCGTCAGTTCCTTCGATCCGATTACGTTCTGCGCGATGGCGCTTCTGCTGGGAACGGTCACCGTGGCTGCCTGCATCATTCCCGCGCGCCGCGCCACGAAGGTCGATCCATTGATTGCGCTACGGTATGAGTAACCATGCGCTTCGCCCTGCGCACGTTCGCGAAACGACCCGGATTTACCGCCGTCGCCGCCTTGACCCTGGCCCTGGGCATCGGCGCGACCACCGCCGTGTTCAGCATCGTCGACGCCGTGCTGCTGCGCCCTCTGCCGTATCGCGATCCCGATCGTTTGGCTGCGATCTGGATCACCAGCAGTCGTGAAAAAGGACTCGCGAAGTTGTTCGCAGTCCATGCCGATTACGCCGAGTTCCGCCGCCACGCGCGTTCGTTTGAAAACGTGTCGGCCGCGACATGGGCCACGCGAAACGGACGAGTGCTGACCGGTCTCGGCCCCGCGCGCGAGGTACTCACTATTCCCGCAACTTCAAATTTCTTCGAAACGCTCGGCGTTCGCGCGACCATCGGGCGCACTTTCAGTTCAGAGGACGAAACGAGCGGCTGCTCTGTCGTGGTCTCGCACAAATTTTGGACATCGACGCTTCACGCCGATCCCTCCGCCATCGGAAGGACTCTCACGCTCGATCAGAAGCCGTGCACCGTGCTCGGCGTCATGCCCGAACGATTCAGCTTCTACCCCACGCAGACGCAGGCGTGGGTTTTGCTCGGACCGGATTACCAGCCGGATCAGGACAAAATGCTGGTCGGGATTTTTGCCCGTCTGAAACCGGGCGTGACGCTTGCACAGGCGCAGGCAGAGGTTCGCAGCCTCTTTCGCGCCATTCACCACAGCGCCGAAACGCGCGATTTCGAGCCCGTCGTCTACGATCTGCATGGCGAATTCACGTTCCTGGCCGGCCGAACCCTGCGGACCACTCTGGTTCTGTTGTTCGCCTCCGTATTGTTGGTCCTGCTGATCGCCTGCCTGAACGTCGCCAATCTGCTGCTGGCCACGCTCTCCGAACGACGTCGTGAATTCGCGGTCCGGGCCGCGCTTGGCTCGGGCCAGGGACGCCTGGTTCGACAAGTGCTCACCGAAGGTCTGCTGCTCTCGGGCCTCGGCGCGGCGCTTGGTATAGCGTTCGCTTACGCCGCGGTCCGATATTTCCGTGTGTCGAATCCCATCGAACTGAGCGTGGGCGCGGACGTAACGGTGAACCTCCTGGTGCTTGCATTCGCAATCATCCTCTCCGTCGCGACCACGCTGATTTTCGGCCTGCTCCCCGCTCTCCGCGCATCGCGAGTGGATCTCACCCAGCATCTGAAGGCAGCGGGCCGTGGCTCCATCCACGGCCGGCACGGCCTGGCGAAGACCGTCATCGCAGTCGAAATGGCTCTGTCCTTCCTGCTGCTGACCGCCGCTGGATTGTTCATGACCAGCGCCCTGCGCATGGGCTCGGAGCCGCTGGGCTTCAACCCCTCTCAAGTGCTGGCGACCCGCGTCTCGCTTCCCGTGTCCCGCTATTCGACCGATCCCCAGCGAATCGAGTTCTACAACCAGTTACTCGAGCGCTTGAAGAACTCGCCAGGTGCGGCCGGAGTGTCCATCTCGTCAAAAATCCCTCCCGAAGCAGGCGGAAATCAGGTAGTCGAGATTCAAGGCCTTTCCGTCGCCAGCGGCGCTGAAGTTCACGGCGTTGGCGCGGACGCGGTCAGCCCTGATTTTTTTCCTGTGCTGAGCATCCCGCTGCGAAGCGGCCGCGCTTTCGGCACTCAAGACCGCCCCGATTCGCAGCCCGTCGCGATCGTCAATGAATCCTTCGCGCAAAAATACTTTCCCGACACCAGCCCGCTGGGGCGGCAAATCCGGCTGCAAGGCGGCCGGATGCCCTGGCTGACGATTGTCGGAGTCGTCGGCAACCTGAAGCACACCGAACTGATGAACGAGATGAGCTGGGTGGAGACGCCGATTCTTTATCGCCCTTTTACCCAGGAGCCTCGCGAATCGATGCAGATCGCCATGCGCGCCTCGAGCGACGCCGCGCAGGAGATGCAGAGGCAGATCGCCGCGCTGGACCCCTCCATTCCCGTCAACGACGTGGAGACGCTCCAGAGCCGCGTAGCGAAAACGCTGGCCTACCCGCGATTCCGGGCAATGGTGCTTGCGTTCTTCGCGCTGGGCGCGCTGCTGCTCTCCGCTGTCGGGCTGCATGGAGTCCTCTCTCAACTCGTGGTCCAGCGCACGCCCGAGTTCGGCGTCCGCAAGGCGGTCGGCGCTCGCACGCACCATCTGCTCTTCTTGATCGCCCGCCAAGGAGGGCTTCCGGTCGTCGCCGGCCTCGCGGTGGGGCTCGGCCTGACGCTCGCCTCCAGCCGCCTTTTGACCAATTTACTTTACGGAATCCAACCGGCGGAACCGAAGGCCCTGGCGATCGTCGCGCTGACGCTGCTGGCTGTCGCGACCGCAGCCATCCTGCTGCCCGCCTGCCGCGCCGCGCGAGTGGATCCGATGATCGCTCTGCGCGACGAATGATCCGGTATCATAGTACTTCCACGAACTTCCACCATGCCAAACCTGCGGCCCCAGTATGCACCGATTTCCGAGGCCGTGACCAATTCCATCCGCGTCGAAGTGATGGCGAAATATTCACCCGAAAACTCGCGCCCCGCTCAGGATGTGTGGGTGTTCGAATACACCGTCCGCATCACCAATCAGGGCGAGGAAACCGTCCAGTTGATCAGCCGCCACTGGATCATCACCGACGCCCTGGACCATATCGAAGAAGTGCAAGGCCCCGGCGTGGTGGGCGAGCAGCCGGTGCTGGCGCCGGGCGAATCGTTCAAATACTCGTCCTGGTGTCCGCTGAAAACCCCCACCGGGATGATGCGCGGAACGTATCAAATGGCGCGGGCGGGCGGAGGCCAGTTCGATATCGAAATCGCCCCATTCGGGCTGAAGGCGCGTTACATGGTGAATTGACGACCGTTTTGCACCAACCCACCCCTCTGTAGTAAGCTAAAGGTTCTGAGATTCTTCAGAAGAATCCACACGAGGGCATCTGTATGTACGCAGTCATTGAAACAGGCGGGAAGCAGTATCGCGCCACTCCGGGCGAATTTCTGGAGATTGAGTCCGTCGCGGGCGAGATCGGCGCGGAAGTCGAATTTAAAAAGGTTCTGGCGGTATTCGACGGCGAATCCGTCAAGGCCGGCTCCGCGGTGGGCGGCGCGCTGGTGAAGGGCACGATCGTCGCGAACGGTCGCGGCGAGAAGACTATCGTTTTCAAATTCAAGCGCAAAAAGCAGTACCGTCGCACGCAGGGGCACCGTCAGAATTTCACCCGCGTCAAAGTAAGCGAGATCGTATAAATGGCACATAAAAAAGGATTAGGCAGTTCTAAGAACGGGCGCGACTCCAATGCGCAGCGGCTGGGCGTAAAGGCCTTCGGCGGCCAGTTGGTCCCCGGCGGGTCGATCATCGTCCGCCAGCGCGGCACCAAGATCAAGCCCGGTGTGAATGTCGGCTGCGGCAAGGATGACACGCTGTTCGCCAAGATCACCGGCGTCATTGAATTCCGCGACCGCGGGCGCATGGGCAAGTTCGTCAACATACATCCCCACGTCCCCGAACCCGTAGCGCAATAACTGCCGGCAACTAGTTGTTCATCGACGAAGTAAAAATCCTCGTGAAGGCCGGCGACGGCGGCAACGGCTGTCTTGCGTTCCGGCGTGAGAAATTCGTCCCCCGAGGCGGCCCCAGCGGAGGCGACGGAGGCCGCGGAGGCGACGTCGTGCTGGTGGCCAGCCCGCATCACAACACGCTCCTCCATTTCCGTTTCAACCCCGAACATAAAGCCGAACGCGGCCGCCACGGCGAAGGCAGCAATCGCAAGGGGCGGGATGGCGAGTCGGTCGACGTCCCCACTCCTATCGGCACCGTGGTCTATGACGCCGATTCAGGCGAAATACTGCACGACTTCACCGTGGCCGGCGACCGTTTCATCGTCGCGCACGGAGGAAAGGGCGGCAAAGGCAACGCCCGTTTCGCCACCGCGACGCACCAGACTCCTACCGAACATGAAGACGGCAAGCCCGGCGACGAGCTCCGTCTGCGCCTGGAGCTGAAATTGCTGGCCGACGTCGGCCTGGTCGGTTTTCCGAACGCCGGAAAATCGACCCTGATTTCGCGTATTTCAGCCGCCCACCCGAAGATCGCCGATTATCCGTTCACCACGCTCGAACCGAACCTCGGCGTAGTCAGCATGAGCCCCGACCTGGCGACGCCGCAGACGTTCGTCGTCGCTGATATTCCCGGGTTGATCCAAGGCGCGCACGAAGGGCACGGGCTGGGCATCCAGTTCCTGAGACATGTCGAGAGAACACGCCTGCTGGTGCACCTGGTCGACGTCTCCGAAGCGACCGGCCGAGAACCGGTGAGCGATTTCGAAATCGTGATGGGCGAACTCCAGAGCTTTTCCGAATCGATGATCGAAAAGCCGATGATCGTGGTAGCAACCAAGATGGACGCGGCGCAGGATCCTGCGCGCGTTAAAGCTTTACAGAAAATCGCCAAAAAACGCAAGCTTCCGTTCATGAAGATTTCGAGCGTGACCGGCGAAGGCATCCCCGAGCTGAAACAGGCTATGTGGGACACGCTCCAGGCAGCGAAGGCGCTTGACGACTAGGGTAGACTCCAATTGGGAGGCCCAAATTGTCCATTCGACCCGTCAAGAGACTGATTAAATCCAAGCCCACGCTCGAAGGCGCAGGCGTGCATCTGCGCCGCGCGTTTGGCTTCGGCAATACCTCCGAGTTCGATCCTTTTCTCCTTCTGGACGATTTCCGCAACGACGTTCCTGAGGATTATCTGGCAGGATTCCCGTGGCATCCTCACCGGGGCATCGAGACCATCACCTACGTGCTGGCCGGAACCGTGGAACACGGCGACAGCCTGGGCAACCACGGCGCAATTTCCCCCGGCGACGTTCAATGGATGACCGCCGGCAGCGGCATCATCCACCAGGAAATGCCCAAAGGCGACCACGCCGGACGCATGCATGGCTTCCAGTTGTGGGGCAACCTGCCTTCGTCACTCAAAATGACGCCGCCACGTTACCAGGAAGTGAAGGCGACCGATATTCCCGAAATCACCGACGACGATGGCACCCATGTGAAGATCGTGGCGGGAAATTTTTGGGGCAAGAACGGGCCCGTGGACGGCGTAGCCGCGGAGCCGGTTTACCTTGACGTGTCGGTCGCGCCGGGACGCAGGAAGAAGCTACCCGTGGAGACCACGCGCCACGCGTTCGCCTATGTATTCGCTGGAGGCGGCAAGTTCTGCAACGCGTCCGCTCCGCTGTCGGTGCCGACCGAAGGCGTCGGCTGGATGGACACTGTTCCTCCATCGGAAGCCGACAACCGCTCGCTGGTGCTGTTCGACCGCGGAGATGAGGTTGAGGTGCAGGCCGGCGAGGAAGGAATCCGCTTCCTGCTGGTTTCCGGAAAACCGCTGGCCGAACCAGTCGCTTGGTACGGTCCCATCGTGATGAACACTCAGCAGCAGTTGCAGGAAGCGTTCGAGGAATTGGAGCGGGGGACGTTCCTGAAGAAGTGACCCTGAACTGACCGCTCCCTGCGGTCGCGGCTCGGAATCGGCGCTACGCGAAATCCAATGCTCTACCGAGCCGCGACCACAGGGAGCGATCTCATTACGTCACCCGCGCCGGCGCGCCGCCTAGCGTCAGTTCCGTCCCCGGCTCCGAATTCGGCGTCCGCACGTAGGCCATCGCGACCACTTTGCCCAGCGCGGGCGAGAGCACCGCCGAGACGATTTCGCCCGCGTCGGCATCGCCCGCTTTCAGTTTCGCGCCCGCCGGAGGAACCTCCTGCGTATCGATTTCCACGCGGCGCAGGATGCGGTGAATCTGCGCGCGGCTGCGCACGCGCTCGACAATCTCTTGCCCCAGATAGCAGCCCTTGCTGAAGTGGACGGCTTCGAGCTGGCCAGTCTCCTGCACCAGGTAGCGCTCCGTAATTTCCTCGCCGTAGCGCGGGCGGCCATTCTCGATGCGGACGATGGTCGCATCTTCGTGAGTAGCGGCGACGGCTCCGGCGCCTTCCAGATCCGCAACGAGACCAGGCTTGTCTTCGCTCGCAGTGAAAATGAAGAATCCGCCGGCGCCTGTGGAATCGACCCGCGCGACGGTTCGCGAGGCCCAACTGGCAGTGGAGTAGACCGCCTCCGGGACCGGCGCGCCCAGTTTCGCAAGCACGTCCGAGGCCTCCGGACCCTCCAGAGCAATCGTCGCTACACGATCGGTCTCGTCGGACAGCGTGACGTCGTCGGCAATGATGTATCGGTCCAGGTGTTCGTATAATTTCTGGCGCGTTTCCGGCTCCGTATCGAGCAGGAAATATTCCTCAAAACAGAACAGATTCACATCGCTCAAAATGCGCCCCTGGGCGTTGAGGAAAAATGCGTAGCATCCCTCGCCGGGCTTCAACTGCTGTACATGATTGGTGGTCATGGCGTGCAGCAGGCGGGCGCGGTCCTCGCCCGAGGCCCTGATTTTCCCGCGCGCCGACAAATCGAGCCATGCGGCATGGGCGCGCAATGCCTGATACCCAGGTGTCGTCATGCGAGCGACGTTCATGCTAGCGACAGCCAGCGCAGCCAGCCGGAGATCGCGATTACGATCGCGCCCGAGATGACGATTCCCGTTAAGGACCTGGCTTTTCCACGATAGAGTATTGTCGCGGCAAAGATATGGAGTACGAGTAGTATCTTGATTCCAAACCACATATGATAGTGCGGCGGAAACGCCTGCTTGCTCATGAAATTGTAGGTTCCTGAGATCAGGATTCCACCGATGGCGGCGTAGGCCATCGGTTTAAATCCCTTGGCCAGGTCTCCCACCGCGAATCGCGCGTAAAAGACGCCGCCCAACAGCACCACGATCGATACCAGGTGCAACCACCGCATGCTTACACTGAGAACAGCGTCCATACTCCGAGTATATTTGAAAGGGTTGCATCAAAAAGCCATGATTCACGAAATCATTCCCGTAGGAATGCTGCAATGCAACTGCTCGATTTTCGGCGACGAGCAGTCGCACGAAGCCATTGTCGTCGACCCGGGCGATAACATCGACCGCATCCTGGCGATTCTCGCCCGCCATTCCCTGAAGGTGAAGGCCATCGTGATCACGCACGCCCACATCGACCACATCGGGGGTGCGGCAAAACTGAAGGCGGCAACCGGCGCGCCGGTTTACATGAACGCGCGCGACCAGGAACTGTACGACCATCTGGATGTGCAGGCGTCCTGGCTGCAAATGAAAACGCCGGAAAAGACCTCGATCGACACGGAAGCGAAGGAGGGCGACACGCTCACCCTCGGCGACGCGGTTTTTCACGTGCTCGAAACTCCGGGGCACACCGAAGGCAGCATTTCCCTGTGGATTCCGGCGGAAAACAAACTGATCGCCGGCGACACGCTATTTCGCGACAGCATCGGGCGAACCGATCTGCCGGGAGGCGACGGACGCCAGATTCTGCGGTCGATTCACGACAAGCTCCTGCCCCTTCCCGATGACGCCGTGGTGATCGCCGGTCATGGCGAGTCGACCACCATCGGCCGCGAGAAAGCGCGCAACCCTTTTCTACGGGGTCTCTGACCGTTTTTTTAGTTCCGCCATCACGCTGGCGACCAGTTCCTTGGCGTCGGTAATGCAGTTGCTCACGATCTGAATATCCATCGCCGGCTTGCCCGGCTGCCTCGCGCTCTGGCAATACACGCCGTGCTGGCCGACCAGCACCAGGGCATCGGTCAGCAGATCGAGCGTCACAGCCAGGCGTCCCCGCTCGAGACCCATTCGAAATTCATTCTCTTCAAGGGCTTGCTTGCGATCGTGATAGACGGACATTCCCTGATTCTCGCATCTGGAACCGCTCCTTCCACGCCAGGAAGGGCGACTCGAAGAATCGCCATGACAGAGCGGCCGCGACGAAACTCGCCACCAGCGTGATAGGGACCGAAAGCGCCGAGTGAGTTTCGACATTGCCGAGAAGTTTTCGCGCCGTCCAAGATGCCGGTTCGTGCAATAGATAAAGACCGTAAGCAATTTGTCCGGTGTAGACTAGCGCGCGCCAGCGCAATATTCTGCTCAAGCCGCTTGCCGGAGAGACAAGCACCCAGTAGAGCAGCGAAGCGCAGGTAAAGTCGATGGCCGAGTAACCCACCGCACGCATCCACGGATCGTTTGCCGTCCCTTCAGGTTGACGCAAGAGAGCTGCCCAGAATATCGCCGCCGAGGCCGCTCCGCCAATGAGGAAGGCGAGCCGGGGGATCGCCGCTCGCGGCCGTTCGCCGGAGCGAAAGGCGACGGCCAGCAGTCCTCCCATCGCCAGCGCGTCCATCCGGCAAGGCATCAAGGCATAGCCGGCAATCGCGCTATGAGGCACGAACAATACCAGGAACGAACGCAAGGCCGGCGCGGCGACGATGCATGCGATCAGAAATCGCTTCAGATTCCTGGTTGAAAACAGCATCACCGCGATCGGGAAAAACAGGTAGAATTGTTCCTCCACCTGGAGTGACCACAACGTAGCGAAGGAGAGGACGGGCGGCAGATGATTCACCCAGGCCGCGCGAATGTTCCCGAGGTAAACAACGAACCAGCCAACCCCTCCCCAGTCCTTCATGGCGGCCCAAGGATCCTGCCGCGCGAAGGCGACCGCGGCGAACAGCGCGAGACAAAGATAATAGAGCGGAAAAATGCGCAGCGAGCGGCGGATCAGGAAGTTGCGGTAGCCCTTTGTTTCGCGCACCGTTTTCAACAGGATGCCCGTGATCAAGTAGCCGCTCAAGACGAAGAACAAGTCGACGCCCATCCATCCTGCCTCACCCAGGAAGCCGGTGGAACTTCCCTTGGGCCACGAGTGATGCAGGATCACCGGGAGGATCGCAAAGGCGCGCAACCCGTCCAATTCCAGAATCCGGGATGGTGCGACCGCCACGATCCCTGGCGCCGGCGCGCGGGCGATTCCGGGAGCACTCATTGCACGGTCCACGTTCCGGTGTAAACGAAGCCCGAATTCGAACTCGGCTCATTCGCATCGAGATAAATACTCTTGGCACCGGCAAACGCAGGCTTGTAGAAAACCAGTTGAATGGAGAACTGAATCGCGGTTCCGACAACATTCATCACCGTGTAGCCGACCGCGCATTGACTGTTCAGCAAATTTGCAGCGGACCCGATTCCCTTGGTACTGAGGGTCGTGTTTCCCGTGTTGTCCCACAACCCGATGGTCTGGCTGGTGCGATTAAAGAACAGGTAACAGGCATTGGCGGTAGCAGTGGGCGCACCGGAGGTGATCAGCATCGTCATCCCGGTGAGGTTGACTGACGACGACGAATCGGTCTCCGTGAACACGAAGGTCGCCGATGAGCCGGAACCGGAAGACGGCGAGACGGAATTCGCCGTCGGCGATCCGCCCGAAGCGGTCCACGTTCCGACGGTGACCCATCCCGAATTCGTAAAGGCCTCGGCGGCGTAGAGATAGATGTTTTTCAAGCCGGCAAAGCCGTCGTTAAACGTCAGGTCCAAGGTGATGATCACCTGCGTCCCGCTGACAATCACCGTGCTGTTCGCCGCGTTCATCGTGCATTCGTCGTTGGTGGCAATTCCAGGCTGGCCCGGAGTCAGCGGCGTTTGCCCGTTCGCCGGATTATCGTAGGTAAGCGAGAGGGTGTTGTTGCTTGCGGTCCAGATCAGATAACAGGCGTTCACCAGGTTGAACGTCGGCGCAAACAGGATCGCCGCGCCGGCCAGATAACTGGCGCCTCCCTGGTCCGACACAATGAACGTGAACCGCTCGCTCGGACCGGACCCTGAAGAGGGAACCGCGGAATTCGCCACCGGCACGCCGCCCGTGACCGACCCGTAAGTACCTTCCTGCACCCAACCGGTGTTGGCGGCTCCTACCGCGGCGTACATATAAATATTCTTGATTCCGGAAAATCCCGAACTGAACGTAATCGAGATGGTCAGAATCATCGAAAGGCCGCTGACCGCCGACGAGGCGCCGCCATTGACCGTGCACTGGCTGTTGTGCAAGCTGGTCAGGGAGCCCAGCGGCACCGAACTCGAGCCTGACCCGCTGTCGCCAATCAGCGCGATGGTGTTTTGGGTGAGGTCCCAGACGACGTAACAGGCACTGCTGAAGCTCACCGAGGTATTGAACAGAAATGCGACCGCGGTAAGATTTTGCGCGTACACGGTGTCGCCATAGACAAAGGTAAACGTCCCTCCCGAACCGCTGTTGGCGTTCGGGTTGACGGAACTCACCACGGGCACTCCGGAGGGGATGGTCACGCTGAAGCTTCCCTCGGCTACCCAACCGGTAATCGAACTCGCGTCCCCGGCTTGAAGGTAGACGGTCTTGGCTCCCGGAAATGCAGGCTGGAAGGTCAGCGAAAACGTGACACTCAGCGTGGTGCCGGACACCGTGGCCGAACTGCCGATGCCGTTGAGGGCGCATTGATCGTTCTCGAGGACGGCTCCGCCGCCCGGCGCGACCGTCCCCAGCACGGCCGTACCGGAATCCGTATACAGCGAAAAGAGGTTCATTCCGGGGTTATAACTGACGTAACATCCGGAACTGGTAGACGCGCTGGTATTCAGCAGGAGAGCGGCAATCGAAAGCGTGGAGCCTCCGCCGGTATCGGCGAACGTCGCCGTGAACGTCGCGCTGCTTCCCGTGCCCGACGCAGGCGATACCGAGGTCACCGATGGCGTCGTGGGCGGCAAAGTCGTCACACCCAGCCGCAGATACCATCCGGTGCTGGAGGCGGCGGTGGTCGATTCGATCGGATTCACCAGTGGCAGGTTCAAGGAACTGGTCTGCCCGCCGGTGAAAATGTTGGCGTTGGTATCTAGGGCGATGGCGTTGACCGAATCCGACCCTGAGCCTCCGTAATAGGTCGAGAAAAGGAGCCCGTTGCCGGCAAAGTTGAATTCGCTCACAAAGGCGTCGGTAAGGCCGCCAAACGCCGCTTGCACCGGGCTCGCCTGAGGGAAGTTAACCGAGGACGTCCATCCGGCCACATAAGCGTTGCCGGATGCGTTGACCGCGATGCCCGAGGCCCAGTCCGACACGTCGCCGCCCAGATATGTGCTGTAGACCAACGCCGAGCCGGTCGCGGTCATTTTCGTGACAAATGCGCTCTGCTCCCCGTTGAGGGCGATTTGAAACGCGCCGGCAGTCACCGGGAAGCTGACGGAGTTGGTGACGCCGGCGATGTAAGGATTCCCGGCCGAATCGAGCGCCATGGCATTGGCCTGTTGCAGAGTTCCCCCGCTCCCTCCCAGATAGGTGCTGAAGGCCACTGTTCCGGCGTATCCGATCTTCGTCACGAACGCGCTCTGGGTTCCGGAAAGCGAGGTCTGGAGGGGCGCTGCAACGGGAAAATTGGACGAGCTGGTGCCCCCGGCGATGAAAATGTCGCCCAGCGAATCCACCGCGATGCCGCCCGCGTGTTCATTCCCGACTCCGCCCAGAAAGGTGCTGAAGACATAGCCTCCCGCGGGATTCAATTTTGTGATGAAGGCGTCGGTGCCGCCGCCGAAGGTGGGTTGTGTGCCGTTCTTGGTGGGAAAATTCGGCGATTGTGTGTCCCCGGCGATATAGGCGTTGTAACTCGAGTCGACTGCGATCGCGTTACCCGTTTCCCAGGTGGTCCCTCCCAGATAGCCGCTATAAAGCAAAGCGTTTCCCGCGGCATTCAGCTTCAGGACGAACGCGGTGGTGCTGCCGCCGAGCGTCCCTCTGTTGGACGACACCAGAGGAAAATTCGACGACGTCGTCGAACCGGTGATATACGCCTGGCCAAGGTTGTCGACCGCGATCGCCGCCCCTTTGTCATCGCTCCTCCCTCCGATGTAGGTAGCGTAGAGCAACCCTGTGCCCGCCGCGCTTAGTTTCGCGACGATCACGTTGACGCTTCCCGCGTTCGAGGCCTGGTAGGCGCCGTCGATAGGAAAATTCAGCGCTTCGGTCCAACCGGTCATGTACAGGTTGGCGCTGGAATCGACCGCGACGCCCATGATAGCCGTGGTGTTGCTGCCGCCCAGGTAGGAGCAATAAGAAATGGCCGGATCGATAACCAGAGGCAAAGACGCGTCGTAGGGGCCGATCTCGAAACCGACGGTGTGCCGGTCCAGAAGGCGGAACTGCCCGGCGATTTTCACGCGCGCGTCGCCAATGTGCTGGTAAATTTCGGGCGCTGCCTCGCGGAACAGGTCGCCCGAGATCAGGTTCCCCTGAGCGTCGAGCGAAACCGCCTCCGAATACTCCAGGCGGATGAGCGCGGGGTCGGCTCCCGGCGCGATCAAGAACTCCGATTTGACCTGGCGGCCGATTCCGCCGTACGTCATGTCGATCCCGGGATACAGGCCGCGGTAAATGACCTTGGAATAGGTGGGTACGTCCGTCTTCCAGCCGGCGGTTCCCAGAAAAAAGTTGACTTTTGCCGCCAGAGGCTCGAGGCCGGCGATGGAAACCGCCGGATTTGCGCCGACGAATCGCACGCCCACCTGTTGCCCGTGAACCTGAAAAATCGCCTCGCCGGGACGAAAACGCCCGGAGAGATCCGGCGTTTGAACAATATACTGGACAGACGAATCGGCCTGCCCGGTATTGGGAAAGAAAAAAAGCGGCAGCGGACGGTCCGGCTGGTTCGCTGAAAATCCCGGCACAACAACCAGGAACAGCGTCGCAAGAGTGAAGCGCATTCGATCTTCTAGGAAAGAAGTTCGGATTGCCGGAAAAATTCTTATATAGATTTTTAATAGAGATATACAATGTCGGGACCGCGTTCCATTTTGACTCCGGGCTGACCGCCATGTTGCCGCCGATGCTCAGTTTGCTCAGGTTCGGGCTTATGCCAAACCTGCACAGATTGCTTGCATGCCGGAGATTTCCTAGGCAGCTACAAATTGCGAAACGAACCCAAGCGCATTGGCCGATGAAAACGTGATGTTATTGAAAACGGTTAAGATAAAGGCGGGCGAGCCAGGACCAGCTCATAACTGCCGCCCATTCGGCCAAGTACCGGCCCAAACAGCCGGAGTTGGTCCACAACCCGACCGGGAGGCTTTGAAGATACCGGAGGACGGAAGGGCGGAGAGGCTCAAAAAACTGGTCGCGGGCGTCGGCACGGTAGCACAGCCAGGCGTAAATCCACTGGAACGGCACATAGCCGCAATCGCGCTTCAGGATCTGGAAAGTCTCGCGAAACACCCCTTCGCGTTGGCCGAGCGTCTTGGTGGCCGGATGCATCCGCGAATCCGCCAGCGTGGCGTCCATTCGCCGCAGGGGATAGGTGCGCGTGAGGCGCAGCCAGAATTCGTAGTCGAAGGTCAGGCGGAGGTCCGGGTCCAGCCCTCCGGCGCTTTCGAAGGGCGAGCGACGGAAAAAGCTGGCGGGCTGGCAGATGAAGCACTCGCGTTCGAGGAGCCTCCGGTCAAAATCGCGGACCGGATAAGGCGCGATCCGGGCGCCGTTTTCGTCGATCCACCAGGCGTCGCCGTACACCCCGGCCGCCTCTGGGTTTTCCTGGAGGCTCCGGACGGCGGCGGAGACCGCGCCGGGGTAGTACAGATCGTCGGCGTTGAGGAATCCGAGAATCTCCCCTTGGCCGAGCGCGAAGCCGCGATTCACCGCGTCGGCGGCGCCGCGATCGGGCTCCGATTCCCAATGCAGCGAACGTTCGTATTTGCGCAGAATATCGAGCGTTCCATCCGTGGAGCCTCCGTCCATCACGATGTATTCGATGCGCGGATAATCTTGTTCCAGCACGCTGAGGATGGTCTGTTCCAGAAATCGCACCGCGTTCAGACACGGGGTGACTACAGTGACCAGAGGTTCACGCTCCCACGTAGCGGGCATACAGGCTCCGGGCGATGCCGACGTCAGTGGTGCCTTTGATAATGGCTCGGCCGTCGGGGAAAATCATCAGGTCGTAAGCGTCGATGGTGACGCGCAGGGCGAATTCGTTGGCGCGGGTGGGGGCAAACTGGTTAAGGTGCCGCGCCAGGTCCGGCAGATCGATGGGACGGTTGCGCTCGTGAATCTGCACCGCGTTGCGTCCGCACAGGCTCACCGGGGCACGCCGGGAGCCGTCCAGATGAACGAAGTCGCGGAGGCCGCAACAGGTGCACTTGGGGTCTCGAGAGGGAGGGGCGATTTGCCGGATCTCGCCGGACCAGAGGTCTATAGTGGTGAGACGGGCGACCAGTTCGCCGGTCGCGAGAATCTTCATGGCGTCGGCGGTTTGGAGCGCTGCGATGATCGCGGTGACGGTGCCCAGCACGCCGGCCGTCTCGCAGGTCGGCTGAGCGCCCTGCGGAGGCTCGGGATAGACGCATTTGAGACATGCCGTGACGCCAGGAACGACCGCCAGCTTCAAGCCATAACTCGACACCGCCGCGCCGTAAATCCAGGGGATTTTTTCGCGCACGGAGAAGTCGTTGATCAGGTAGCGGGTTTCGAAATTGTCAGTCGCGTCGAGGATCAGGTCGATATTTTCGAGCAACTCCGAGGCGTTCGAGGGGCACAGATCAGCAACGAGCGGCTCCAGCGCGACCTCGGAATTGATTTGGGCCAGGCGGCGGGCGGCCGCGACGGCTTTGGGCGTTCCTTCCTGGGCGTCGGCTTCGGAAAAGAGGAACTGCCGTTGTAAGTTGCTGAGTTCGACGATGTCGCGGTCGATGATCCGCAGCGTACCCACCCCTGCCCGGGTCAGGATCTCGGCCTGCACGGTTCCCAGGGCCCCGCAGCCGACGATGGCTACGCGAGAGGCGGCAAAGCGAGCCTGTCCCTCTGCGCCCCAGGGCGAAAAACGCACCTGCCGGGAGTAACGGGAATCGCTGGAGCGCATCATAAGATAAGGAGGCGTTGCACTTACGCTTTTAGACTGATGGTAGCAGCCCCGCCACCGGCAGCACAGCTGGAAGCCCGGGCGTTATCATTGTGAATCGTGCGTCCGCTGATGCCATTGCTTCTCCCGCTCCTGATTGGCGTCGCGCTCGCCCAAGACGCACCGCCGGCGGCCTCCTACGAAGGACGCGTGGTGGGGCGCATCGATTTCGATCCGGCGGATCAGCCGCTGCCGCGGGATGTTCTCGATAAGCTGGTGCCGATGCGCCCCGGCGCGACGCTGAAACTGGCCGATGTTCACACCGCGATTCAGAACCTGTATCAGACCGGGCGTTTCGCCAACATTGCGATTAGCTCAGCCAATGAGGGTGCGACGCTGGTGCTGACCATCTCGACCGAGCTTTCTTATTTCGTCGGCCGCGTGACGCTGGACGGCGTGGCGGAACCGCCGAACCGGGGACAGTTGACCACCGCATCCAAGCTGGAACTGGGCATGCCCTTCGCCGACAACGACATGGAACAGGCGGTGCAAAACATGGTGGAACGGATGCGCGCCAACGGATTCCACAACTCGAAAATCGATTTCAATGTGGATCGCGATCCGGCCACCGAAGAAGCCGCCATCCACTTCGACATTCAGTCCGGCGGCCGGGCGCGTTTCGACGGCGTGACCCTGACCGGCAAATTCACGAGGTCGACGGAGAGCATCATTCATGCCACGCACTGGCGGCGCGGGTTCCTGTTCATCACGTTTCCCGGCTGGCGCTATGCGACGGAGAACCGCGTGACCTCGGGCCTGGCGAGCGTGCGCCAGGATTTTCAAAAGGGCAACCACCTGGAGGCTCAGGTGACGCTCGAAAAGCTGGATTACGACATCGACACCAACAGCGTGAGGCCGACGATCAACATCGAGAACGGGCCGATGGTGGAAGTGCAAACGACCGGCACCAAGGTGTCGCGAGGCAAGCTTAGACAGTTGATTCCAGTGTTTCAGGAGCGCACAGTGGACCGCACGTTGCTTGTCGAAGGTCAGCGCAATCTGGTCGAGTATTTCCAGTCTCAGGGATACTTCGACGCAGCGGTGGATTTTGATGAAGAAAGGCCGTCGGCGGACGTCTATGAGATCAACTTCAACGTTCAGCGGAATCAGCGCTACAAGCTGAAGGGAATCGAAATAGGCGGCAACAAGTTTTTCGACACCGCGACTTTGCGCGAACGCATTTTTACCACGCCGGCCAGTTTCCTGCGCTTCCGCTATGGCCGTTACTCGCAGAAATTGCTGGAACGCGATAAGGAGACGTTGCGGGATCTATACCGCTCCAGTGGATTTCTGGACGCCGACGTGGAGTCGAGCCTGGATTCGAATTATCGCGGAAAAAGTGGCTGGCTGGGAGTAGTGCTGCACGTAAAGGAAGGGCCGCAATCGTTTATCGGCAAGCTCGATTTCGAAGGCGTGCCGGAGAACGATATTCCATATTTCCGGTCCACGCTGCAATCGAGCGTCGACGAACCGTTCAGCGCGGCGAACATCGCGGCGGATCGCGATTTGATTCTGGGCTACTACTATAACAACGGATATCCGGACGCGGCGTTCGACTGGACGCAAACGCCGGGCGACGGCCCCAACCGCGTGAACCTGAAGTACACGCTGCATGCGGGCAAGCGAGTCTACGTGCGCAGCGTGCTGCTGCGCGGTCTCGAGACCACCAAGCCGTCGCTGGCCGACAATCGAATCAGCCTGAAACCGGGCGATCCTCTGTCCCAGCAAAGCATCGCGGCCAGCCAGCAGAAACTTTACGACCTGGGAATTTTTTCAAAAGTGCAGACGGCGATTCAGAATCCCGGCGGCGAGGAGGATCAGAAATACGTCCTGTTCCAGGTGGATGAAGGAAGCCGTTACTCGTTCACTCTCGGAGTCGGGGCGCAGATCGCACGCATCGGCGGAGGCATCACTACGCTGGACGATCCGGCCGGCAGCACCGGTTTCGCTCCTCGCTTTTCGGTCGGCATCAGCCGCCTGAATCTGTTCGGATTGGGCCAGACGCTGAGTCTCAACACGCTGGTTTCCACCATTGAGCAGCGCGCCATTCTCACCTATCTGTTTCCGCAGTTCATGGGTCACGAGAAGCTGTCGCTGACGGTCTCCGGCCTCTTCGACAACGCGTTCGACGTCCGCACGTTTCATCAGCAGCGCGCCGAAGGTTCGGTGCAGTTGGCGCAGCGGCTGACGCGCCAATACCAGATTCAATATCGCTTTGCGATGCGCCACGTAACGATCGACGATCTCAAAATTTCGCCGGAACTGGTGCCGCTGCTCTCGCAGCCGGTGCGGGTCGGGATCTATTCCATGACCTTTATTCAGGACCGGCGCGACGATCCGGTGAATTCGCACCGGGGCATTTACAACACGGTCGACGTCGGCATCGCGCTGCGCCAGTTCGCGTCGCAGACGGATTTCACGCGGCTGTTGTGGCGCAACACCACTTACCATCCGATCGGCAAGGATATCGTAATCGCGCGCAGCCTGCAATTCGGCTACATTCAGAGATTGGGAGGACTGGCGGAGATTCCTCTGGCCGAGCGGTGGTTCTCCGGCGGCTCGACCTCCAACCGCGCATTTCCCGACAATCAGGCCGGCCCGCGCGACGACGAGACGGGATTTCCTCTGGGCGGCAACGCGCTGCTGTTTCATTCGACCGAACTGCGCTTTCCCCTGATCGGCGATAACCTTGGCGGCGTGCTTTTTCACGACATGGGCAATGTTTACGACAACATTCAGAGCATCAGCTGGCATTACCGGCAGCGCAATTTGCAGGACTTCGATTACGCGGTACAAGCGGTCGGTTTCGGAATCCGCTACCACACCCCGATCGGCCCGATTCGCGCCGACTTCAGCTTCAGCCCCAATGCGCCGCGATTTTACGGCTACGCGGGCACCTATGAACAACTGATTCTGAACCAGGGCGTTCTGATGACGCAGAAGATTAATCTGTTTCAGTTTCACTTTTCGCTGGGACAAACCTATTGACGCGGTTCATTCCAGTTGCGCTGCTGTTGCTGGCCGGACGAGCCGAAGTGCTCGACCGGATCGCCGTCACCGTGGGCAGGCACGTGATTTCGGAAGGAGACATCCTGCTCGATTTACGCACGATCGCGTTTCTGGACCAGAAACCTGTGGACTTGAGCGGAGACCAGAAGCGCAAGGCCGCCGACCGGCTGGTGGATCAATACCTGCTGCTTCAGGAAGCGTCCACCAGCCGGCAGATTCTGCCCACCGAGGCCGATGCGCAGCAGCTGCTGGACCAGGTGAAAGCTCAATATGCCACGGAAACCGAGTATCGCGCCACGCTCAAACGTTACAACGTCACAGAAGCGCAGCTCTCCGATCATTTGTTAAAAGGGATTCGCGCGCTTCGCTTCACCGACCTTCGCTTCCGCCCCGAAGTGCAGCTCTCCGACGACGATCTGCACGACTACTATGATTCAATGGCCGCCCAATGGAGTCGCGCGAATCCGGCGCAGGTGCCGACGTTTGAAGCGAGCAAGGATCAGATCGAAAAATTGCTGACCGATCAGCGCGTCACGCAGGCGCTGGACCGGTGGCTGGGAACCACGCGCAGCGAGACGCAGATTCTTTATAAAGAAGAAGTTTTTAAATGAGGAAATTCGGACGAGTTCTGCTGCGCATCACGGCCGCCCTGGTCGTTCTCGGCGCGGTGTGCGCGCTCACTGGCGTCCTGGTGTTCCGCAGCGGCTGGTTCTACGAGCTGGTGCATCGCCGGATGGTCGCCGAAATCGAGAAAGCGACCGGGGGGCGCGTTGAAATCGGGAACTATGCGTTCGACTGGAAGCGCCTCGAAGCACGGGTCGGCCCCGTCGTTCTGCACGGCAAGGAATCCGCGAGCGAGCCGCCGTTCGTGCGCATTGCTTCCGTCACAGCCGGCTTGCGAATCATCTCCATGATGGAGCGCAAGGTCGATCTCGCGCACTTGAACATCGACCAGCCGCAAGTGCGAATCGTGTTCTACGCCGATGGGTCGAACAATATTCCGGAGCCGGCGATTCATCATCCCGAGACCACCTGGGCCGAGGATCTGGTGCACCTGGCCATCGGCCGCTACGAGGTGACGAACGGCCTGTTCGAATACGACGACCGCAAGATTCCCCTCAACCTGCGCGGCGAGGACCTGCGCGTTCGCATGACTTACGAAAGGAAATCCCGCTATCGCGGCGAACTGGAATCGAATCGCGTGCGGGTGATTCCGGACGGCGCGGGCCCGATTGAGGTCAGCGCCTCCGCCGCGTTCACGCTGGACAAATCGACGATCGACATTTCACGATTGAAAATCACTACCAGGGAATCGCGAGCCGACCTGGTGGGATCGCTGACCAATCTCCGCTGGCCCCGTGGAACGTTCACAGTCAAAGCGACGGCCGCCACGCGAGAGATGGTGAGACTCTTCGCCCTTCCCATTGAACCGGCCGGCTCCGCCACTTTCGACGGCAAACTGAACATCTCTTTCGAAATGCCCTTCGGCTTCTCCATGAACGGTCGCGCGGCGGCGCGCGGGCTCGGCTACCGGCATGATCTGCTCGTGATCGAAAACGCCGACGTGCGCGGAGATTTGAGTCTCAGTCTGGACGATCTCGCGCTTAAAAATGCGACGCTGAATGCGCTGGGAGCGACGGCCAGCGGCCAAGCGAGCCTCGCCCACTGGCGCGATTTTCATGCCGAGGGCAACCTCCAGGGTTTGAGCGTTCACGATGCGGCTCATGTGCTGACGGATCACGCGATCCCCTGGAACGCCACACTCGCCGGCGGATTCTCGCTCGACGCCGTCCTCGGGAAACAGGTCGCGAAGCTTCAAGGCAACATCGGAGTCTATCCGGGTTCGGAACATCCCATCGAAGGGCATCTCGATATCGCCTACGATCAGAAAGCCGACGATCTTGTCGAATTTGGCAAATCGTATTTAGCCACCGCCGCGACTCGAGTCGATTTTTCGGGCATCCCCGCGCAACTGCTGGACATCCGCGCGCAAACCACCAACCTGGATGACGTGCTGCCAGCGCTCGCCCTAGCCAGTCCCGACGCGCCCAAAGAGCTTCCTCTCAAGCTGAAAACTGGCCGGGTCACCCTCACCGGCGTGGTGAAAGGACCGCAAGGCGATCCGCATTTCACCGGCCAGGGCAGCGTCACCAACGGCGTGATCACCATCGACAACGAAGGCCACGCCTTCGATAGCTTCACCGCGACGCTCACCGCCAATCGCAAGGATGTCCGGCTCAGCGCCTTCACCCTGGTGCGTGGATCGACCAGCGTCGACGGCCAGGCGGAGATTTTCGCGCGCAACGGATCGTATGAGGACGCGGGAATCGATGCGAAGATCAATCTGTATAACGCGCAGCTTGCCGAACTGGCGAAGGAGGCGGGCCTGAAGCTCGACGCGACGGGAACCGGGTCGGGGAGCGCGCACGTGTTCGGGTCGTTGAAAAAACCTGCCGCCGACGTCACGGCGCAGGTGGAAAAACTGGCCGCCTTCGATGAGCAGCTCGATCGGGTCAATGCGAAAATCCATTACGAGGACGACGCGTGGACCGTATCGGACGGCGACGCGACCATCGGCACGGGCCGCATACTCTTTGACACATCGTTCGACAAGACGGAAGCCGTTACGTTCGACATCACCGCCGACAATGTCGCTGTGTCGCGCGTAAAAGCGCTCAGCAAGCTGCCGATGCGCCCGGAGGGAGTGCTTCACGCAAAGCTGACCGGAACCGGCCGCATGGTGAAAGGCGAGTTCGAGCTGACCTCGATCGGCGGCGACGCGTCGGCCCGCAACGTTACCCTGAATGGCGACGGCGTGGGCGATGTTTCGCTCACGGCGCAGACTCGCGGCGCGGATCTGTCCATGCACGCGACGGCCAGCGTGCGCGGCGCGAAAATCGAGGCCGACGGGGTGTGGAAGCTGGAAGGCGACGACCCGGGCTCCGTCAACATACAGGCCCAGCGCGTCGATCTGGCCACCGCGCATCGGGTCTATTTTATCGGCGGCACCGAGGAGCAAAAGAACGAAGTTCTTCCTTTCGAAGGATTCGTCGACGCTCGCGCGAAGGTCGCGATTGCGCTCCGCAAGCCGGAGGATTTTCGCGCCGAGGTCACGCTCGACCAGTTGCAGATCAACGCGCGCAAATCGCAGGCCCTGAGGCTCGGCGTACAGCCCCAGGACGTTCAACTCAAGAACACGAAGCCCGTCTCCGTGATCGTCACCGCCAAGGAAGCGCGCATTCAATCGGCGCAGTTCGCCGCGCGCGATACCAGCCTGGAGGCCACCGGCGGCATTCCCTTCGATTCGAAATCGCCCGCCGACCTGGCCGTGCGGGGGTCCGTGAACCTGGCGATTTTGCAGCTTTATAATTCCGACCTGCTCGCTCGCGGCAACGCCACGGTGCAGGCAACCGTCCGAGGCTCCCTGCGCGATCCGCAGATGAACGGCCGCATGGAATTGAAAAACGCGTCGCTCTATCTGGCCGATCTTCCCAACGGAATCGACAACGCCAACGGCAGCGTGGTCTTCGACCGCAATCGCGCCACCATCGAAAAATTGTCGGCTGAAACCGGCGGAGGAAAAATATTCTTCGCCGGATTCGTCGAACTGAGCGACATCCTCACTTACCGTCTGCAAGCGGAAGCCGAGCAGGTGCGCGTGCGCTATCCGGAAGATGTCAGCACGACGTTCAACGCCAAACTGGCGCTGAACGGCACTTCGGACGCCAGCACGCTTTCGGGCTCCATCACGCTGACCCGCGCCGCCTTCAATCCGCGCTCCGATCTCGGCGGACTGATGGCGCTTGCGGCCAGGCCCGTGCCGGCGCCCGCGTCGCCGAACGAGTATCTGCGCGGCATGCAGTTCGACGTCCGCATCGACAGCGGTCCGAATTTCGAATTTCAAACATCGTTGACGCGCGACGTCGAAGCCGAGGTCGAACTGCGCCTGCGCGGCTCCCCCATCCGCCCGGTGCTGCTCGGCACCATTTCGGTCAATCAGGGCGAAATTCAGCTTTTCGGCAACCGCTACACGGTCGATCGCGGAGACATCCGGTTTCTCAATCCTGTCAAGATCGAACCCACCTTCGATATGGACCTGGAAACCAAGGCCCGCGGCATCGTCGTGAACATCAGCTTTTCCGGCACGCTGCAAAAACTCAACGTGAACTACAGTTCGGACCCGCCTTTGCAATCGCGCGAGATCATCGCGCTGCTGGCCGTCGGCCGCAATCCGACGGCGTTGGGTAGCACCGCTTCGGGCGAAGTCGCCACCAGTTCCAGCAGCGGCATGGAAGCCGGCGGAGGTTTGCTGGGAGAAGCGATTTCGGCGCAGCTCTCGAGCCGCATTCAGCGCTTCTTCGGCGCAAGCCGCGTGAAAATCGATCCGACCGTCACCGGGGTCGACAACCTCCCGCAGGCGCGCCTCACCGTGGAACAGCAAGTCTCAAGAGAGATCACGGTCACTTATATCACCAATCTCAACCGCACGCAGGAACAGATGGTGCAGTTCGAATGGGATTTCAGCTCGCACTGGTCGGCCATCGCCGTAAGGCAGGACAACGGCCTGTTCGGCATCGATTTTCAGTTTCGTAAACGATTCAAGTAGAATCCCCTCCACTACTGTCGGGGTTCTTTTCAATGGAACCCCGACAGCGATGGAGGGGATAGCGCGGATAATTGAAAATATCCCGATGAATAAAGACCAACTGGATCTCTCGCCGGACGAGATGCGCGCCCTCGGCTACCGCGTCGTCGACAGGCTTACTGACCGCTTCACGCATCTGAGTGAAGATCGCGTCGGCGCCAAGGCCGATCCCGCCCGGTTGCGTCCGGCGCTGCTCACGCCTCCGCCCGCCGAGCCCATCGCGCCCGATGAAATATTCGCGACTCTGGAGCGCGACGTTTTTCCCAACATGATGAACACCGCTCATCCGCGGTTTTTCGCGTTCGTCCCCGTGCCGTCGAATTTCGTCAGCGCGATGGCCGATACGCTGGCCGCCGGCTTCAACGTCTTCAGCGGATCGTGGCTCGGCGGCTCCGGTTCGGTGGCTCTCGAATTGACGGTCATCGACTGGCTGCGCCAATGGTGCGGCCTTCCCGAAACAGCCGGCGGATTGTTCGTCAGCGGAGGCTCCATGGCCAACCTCACCGCCATCGTCGCCGCGCGCCACGCCAAACTCAACGATCGCATCGAAGGAGCGGTGGTTTATTTCAGCGATCAGACCCACTCCTCGGTCGAACGCGCATTCCGCGTCGCGGGATTCCTTCCCGGGCAGCTTCGCAAAATACCTTCGGACGACCAATTTCGGCTGCCCATCGACGAACTCGCGCGACAAATCGCTGAGGATCGAGCCGCGGGGCTTCGCCCGTTCGCTATCGTGGCAAATGCCGGCACCACCAACACCGGCGCCATCGATCCTCTTCCGGAAATCGCCGCGCTCTGCGCCGCGAATCAAATGTGGATGCACGTCGACGGAGCCTACGGCGCGGCCGCCGCGCTTTGCGATCGTGGTAAGGCTCTGTTAGAAGGCCTGGAACTGGCCGACTCGCTCTCGCTCGATCCTCACAAGTGGCTTTTCCAATCCTTGGAGTGCGGCTGCGTCCTGCTGCGCGATTCGGCCCTTCTCAAATCCACTTATCGCATCATGCCGGAATATTTGGCCGACGTTCACCGCAACGTCGCGGAGGTGAATCCTTGCGACTACGGCATCCAACTGACGCGCTCGTTCCGCGCGCTGAAGCTGTGGATGTCGATTCAATACTTCGGCCTCGACGCCTTCCGCGCCGCGATGGAGAGGGGCTTCGAACTGGCGGAGTTCGCCGAGAAGAAACTGCGCGCCATGCCCGGCTGGGAGATCGTCACGCCCGCGCAGATGGGCATCGTGACGTTTCATCATCCCGAGGCCGATTACGAAAAGCTGCATGACGCGATGCTTGCCGACGGCTTCGCAATGGCGACCTCGACGGTGCTGAAAGGCCGCACCGTGCTGCGTTTCTGCACCATTAACCCCCGCACCGCCGAGGACGACATCACGGAGACGCTCGACCGCATCGACCGCCTCTTGTAGGGCGGGCTATCAGCCTGCAGCCGCATTTCGAGGCGGCTCTTGGTGATCGACGAGGAAGCCTGCTGAAAGCAGGCTGCAGGCTGAATAGCCGGCCCCACAAAAACGGTATACTGACCGCATTCCCATGTCGAAATGGCTACTGACTGCCCTCCTGGCGATGAGCGCGTTCGCACAGGACATCGCCCAGGGCAAGAAAATTTTCGAATCCCAGTGCGCTCTCTGCCACGGCCAGACCGGAACCGGAGGGCGCGGTCCCAGCCTTCATCGCCCGAAGCTGACCCACGCTCCCGATGACGAAGCGCTGGCGAAAGTAATCTCCGACGGCATCGAGCCGGAGATGCCCGGCGCCTGGCAGTTGCACCCCCGCGAGGTTGCTTCCGTCGGCGCGTACGTGAAGTCGCTCGGCGCGATTCCTCCGGAGGTGCTCCCCGGCGACCCCGGGCGCGGCGAGCGCATCTACCAGAACAAGGGATGCACCGGCTGCCACATGATCGCCGGCAAGGGCGAAGGCTTCGGTCCCGAACTCACCGACATCGGCTCGCGGCGCAACGGCGCTCATCTGCGCGAGACCATCCTCCACCCCGCGGCCGAGCTTCCCGAAGGATTTCTCTACGTCGCCATCGTGACCCAATCCGGCTCGACCATCCGCGGAATCCGCGTCAACGAAGATTCGTTCAACATCCAGATCAAGGACGCGCGCGGGCAATTCCACAGCCTCGCCAAATCGGAGTTGCGCGAATTAAGAAGGCTCAGCAACGAAACGCCCATGCCCGCCTATGGAGGTTCACTCAGCAACGCCGAATTGGACGATCTGGTGGCCTATCTCGCCAGCCTCAAGGGGAAATCATGAGATTATCGATCTGGTTGGCGGCTGTCACCGCGTTCGCTCAAGTGCCGTACGACCGCATCGTCAATGCGCAGAAAGAGCCGGGCAACTGGCTGACGTATTCGGGCAATTATTCCGGCCATCGCTTCTCGCCTCTGTCCCAAATCACTCCGGCGAACGTCAGCGGCCTGCGCGTCAAATGGGCGCATCAGTTTGAAAGCGGACGCACCGAGACTTCTCCCATCGTGGTCGACGGCGTGATGTACATCACCGCGCCGAACTCCGCCTCGGCGCTCGACGCGCGCACGGGAAGGCAGCTGTGGAAATGGAGCCGCCCTATTCCCAAGGATTATCAATCGATCGGCTTCGGCCGCGTGAATCGCGGGCCGGCGATTCTCGATAACCAGCTATTTGTCGCAACGCTCGATTGTTATCTGGTCGCGCTCGATCTGAAAAGCGGAGCGGAACGCTGGTCGGCCCGTGTGGAAGACTACAAGCCCGGCTACAGCATGACGCTCGCGCCTCTGGCGATCAAAGGAAAAGTGCTGGTGGGCGTCAGCGGCGGCGAAGCGGGCATCCGCGGCTTCGTCGACGCCTACGATGCGGTCACCGGCAAACGCTCCTGGCGATTCTGGACCGTCCCCGCGCCGGGCGAGCCCGGCTACCAGACGTGGCCTCAGGAAGGGAAGCTGAAAGATAGCTGGAAGACCGGCGGAGGCTCCACGTGGGTCACCGGCTCCTACGATCCTGATTCGAATTTAGTTTACTGGGGCATTGGCAATCCCGGCCCCGACTGGAACGCCGATTCGCGCCCCGGCGATAATCTGTACACCTGCTCGCTGGTGGCGCTCGACGGCGATACTGGCGCGTTGAAATGGCATTTCCAATTCACGCCGCATGACACGCACGATTGGGATTCGACGCACGTCCCGGTTCTGTTCGAAGCCGAAGTGCGCGGCGTGAAGCGCAAGCTGGTCGCAGTGGCGAATCGCAACGCGTTCTTCTACGTTCTGGACCGGACGAGCGGGGAGTTCATCACCGGCCGCGCCTACGCCAAGCAGACCTGGGCCAAAGGACTCGACGACCGGGGCCGCCCGATGGTGATCCCCAACACCGAACCAAGCGCCGAGGGCACCATCGCGTATCCGAATCTGAACGGAGCCACCGTCTGGTTTAGCCCGTCGTACAGTCCGCTGACGAACCTCTTTTATGTATCGGTGCGCGAGCTCGGCTCCATTTATTACAAGCGTGAGGCCGAGTACAAACCCGGAACCTTTTTCGCCGGTGGAGGCGAAGCGGACATCCCGAAGAGCGAAAAATCCGGAGCAATTCGCGCTCTTGAAGTCGCCACGGGGAAAATGCGCTGGGAATTTCCGCTGCACACCGCGTCCTGGTCGGGAGTTCTATCGACCGGAGGCGGACTGGTTTTTTCGGGCTCCGACGAAGGCAACTTCTTCGCGCTCGATGCGCTCAGCGGAAAACCCATGTGGGATTTTCAGACCGGCGGAGCGATCGCGTCAAATCCCATCTCGTTTAATGTGGATGGCAAGCAGTACGTGTGCATCGCCGCGGACCGGGTGTTGTACGTCTTCGGACTTTAACCTGCCAGCAATATCCCCTCCATGACTGTCGGGGTTCCATTGGTGGCGTGGAACCCCGACAGTTATGGAGGGGATTGTACGGTTTAGTGCTTATCCGGGGCCTTCCCCAAACTAATCAAATTCGCGAGCAACTGATACGCCCCATCCGTTCCCGCGGGCAACTGCCTCCACAACCCGAGCCCTAAATACAACCACCGCCCCTTGCCGATCTTCCCCTCGACAAACGATCCCAGCTTCTCCCCCGGATTGTCGGGAAACGAATCGACCATCGACACCAGGTCGACGTACTTCTTGTCTTTCTCGCCCAGGAAATAAAGCCCGCGCTCCTGCACCCATCCATCCCAGGTCGACGCGCCGATCTTGTTCGGGTAGCTGAACACCGCGTGACCCGGAACCAGCACCTTCACTGGAACCAGTTCGTCCGATACGCGATTGCCACTCACCTTCGCCGGGAACGGGCCGTAATCGGCGCGATTAAATTCCATCTTGTTGTACTGGACGATGACCGTTCCGCCGCGCTCGGCATAATCCAGCAGACGATGATTGTACGCGCGCAGGTCCGCTCTTCGTTCGTAGGCGCGCACCCCGGTCATGATCACGTCGTACTTCGATAAATCGCCCCATGCCAGCTCATCCTGATCGATGAACGACAGCTTCGCGCCCAGTTGCTCGATCGCCTGCGGCACCTGATCGCCCACGCCCACGATGTAGCCGACCGTCAGATTCGGAATCACCTTCACGTCGACGACCTTCATAGCCGTCTCCGCTGGTTTGATTACCTGCCGGCGCTCGACGTGCGGGTACTCAATTTCCTGATACCCGTTCGCATATTTCTCGCCCCCGGGACCCGTCACCACGGCCTTCAGCGTGTACTCGCCCACAGCGATCCGCGCCGGAGCCGTCACCTGAAACCGCGCCGACAGTGATTCGTCTTCATGCTCGAACGCGATCGGCACGCTAGGCGGAGTCGCCTTCCATCCCACCGGCAGTTGCAGCGTAACACTGACATTGGCCGCACCCTTGGTGCTGTTGGTCACCGCGACGTGAATCTCGCGCATTCCTGGATTCGACGCCGCAAATACCGCCAAAGGGGGCGTCATCCTGACCGAAAACGCCGGCACGACGTTCAGCTCCATTCGCTTGTCGCCGGTATAGATGTCTTTCACGTAACGGAATTGCACCGGCAACTCCTTGCTCACCTCGACCGATCCCGCCTTTACATGAAACGTGACGCGAAAGGGCGTCGGACGGAAGGGGACGCCGAACTCGACATCGGGTTCGAAAATATTGATCGCATGATTCGCCGGATGCTTCCAATATTCGTCCGAAAAATAGGGCGTCGTCAGCCGAGCGTCCTTGGGGACGTGCGCGTCTTCATTGCAATTGTAGGTCATGTCCTTTTTGACGGCGCCTGCTTTGCACGCGCCTGCGCCGTCGAACCCCGCAATCGCGACGTTCGTTACATTCACCTCCGACGCGCCCCGATTCACTGCGATCAGGTTCAGCTTCACCGCCTGCCCGCCGATCACGAGGCCGTCGTCGGCCACGGCGTCGAACGTCAGCCCGTGTGCGGCCAGAACGGCATCTTCGTAATCCCTCTCTTTAGTCTTCAATCGAAAATCGATCTCATACCGCGCCGAATCCGTCAATCCAATCGATCCGAGGCGCGCGCGCAGCGCCCGCACCGCCAACAATCCTTCCTCCACCGGACCGGCCGTCCCCGCGTCATTCCCGGCCGCGAAGGCTCTCTGAGCCCTTACGGCAGCATCGGCGATGGCCGCGAGGCCGGAAGTCAATTCCGCCGGCGGATTATTCCCCGCAAACCGCGCCAGCGCCGTCAGACTGAAATCGACGCCGTCGAACAGCGACGTCTCGGTCTTATCCATCTGCCCGGGAATGCCGCTGTCGACAAGTTGATACCCGCGACCGCCTCCGCCGCGTCCGCCCGCGACGCCAGGCAGCGGCGGCAGCCCGTTGGTTCCCTGGCATTTGTGGCTGCTCCGAGCATCGGTGCCGATGTCGTTGTACGTTCGACCCAGCAGCGGATCATACGCCGCCGTGTTCACCGGAGTCAGCTTCACTGGCGGGCCCGCAGGCGCCGGTTCCGGTGCACCGCCGCGTCCCGGCCCGCCTCTGCCTCCCGGCCCGAACCCCGCCGTCAGATAAAGTTTCTTTGGTTTCCAAGGCCGCAACCCTTCTTTGATCTGATCCGGATATGCCGCCGGATCGCCGGCCATGTTGTAGGCTTCGCGCGAAAGAATCGTTGTCGCCTCGTGCGCCCGGTCACCGCCGCGCCCCTGCATATTCATGGTGAGCATGACATCGGGACGAAATGTACGAATCAGCCGCACAAAATCGCCGACAATTTCCTTGCGGTCCCACTTGTCGATGACCTCCTGCGGTGAAAACGAATATCCATAATCGATGGCGCGCGTAAAATACTCTTCCGCGCCGTCGAGCCGGTGCGCGGCAAGAAGCTCCGAAGTGCGCAGCACGCCGATATCGCGAAACAGCTCCGGGCCGATTTCGTTCTGCCCTCCCTCGCCGCGCGTGGTCTGCACGTCGATGGAACGCAATCCCATGCCGTGCGTGAACATCGCGTACAAAGGATTGTGCTCGTCGTCGGGATGCGCCGCCGTTTGCAAAAATGTCCCGGAGACATTCAGCTTGCGCAGCGCGAGGCCGAGCGCGATGTGCCCGCTATCCTGCGCCGCCAGCGGAAAATTCAGCCGGTTCTGCGCGGGCGCCGTCGCCAGAAACGCGGTCATCGCAAGAACAAGAAATCTTTTCATAGAAGCTAAAAGTTTATCCTGAATGGATTCCCCTCTGGCGCAACCGCGAATTCTTAAAACTCTGGATCGGTCAAACGATCTCGGGGATCGGCTCCCGCATCACGCGAGAAGGCCTGCCGCTGACCGCCGTCATCGTCCTCGGCGCGAGTCCTGCGCAGATGGGAATTCTCTCCGCCACCGGAGGCGCGTCGGTGCTGCTGTTCAGCCTGTGGGCCGGCCTCATCGTCGACCGCGTGCGCCGCCGCCCGGTCATGATCGCCGCCGATCTCGGCCGCGCGCTGCTCCTTTCCTCCATCCCCGCTTTCGCGCTCATGCACGTGCTGACGATCATGCATCTCATCGCGGTCGCTGCGCTTACGGGCGTGCTGACCGTCCTGTTCGAAGTCGCCTACCAATCTTATTTGCCCTCGCTGGTCGGCCAGGACGATCTGTTCCAGGGCAATCGTCTCCTCAGCATCTCCGGCTCGACCGCGGAAATCCTTGGGCCGTCTATCACTGGGGTGCTCGTCCAATTAATCACTGCACCTATCGCGATCCTGCTCGACGCCGTGTCGTTCCTCGTCTCCGCCGTCTCGGTCTGGCTGATCCGCGCGCCGGAACCTCCCGCCCACCCCCCGCCGCACGAGAGTCTGCGCGACGAAATTTTGGGAGGCATGAAGGTCATCATGGCCCACCCTCTGCTGCGCGCGCTGTTCTTCCGGTCAATCGTTGCGTTCCTCGCGATGGGCCTCGGCCTCTTCACTTATTACGTCCTCTTCGCAATTCGAGTACTCGGCCTGAAGCCGGCGTCCTTGGGAGTCGCCATCGCTCTCGGCGGCGCGGGCAGTCTCATCGGCGGACTTCTCTCTTCGCGCATTGCGCATCGCCTGCCTTTGAAACTCAGTTTCTTCTCGAGCGCCCTGTTGATCGGCTGTTTCCAATTCCTGACCCCTCTCGCCTCACTGAGCCCGCGCTTCGGGCTGCTGCTAGTCTGCCTCCAGCAATTCTTCGGCGATTTCGCCTGGACCATTTATTATGTGAATGAGACCACTCTGCGCCAGAGCGTCGCGCCCCCGCACCTGCTGGGCCGCGTGAATGCCGCGATTCAACTCGCCTCGCGAGGCATGCTGCCCATCGGTGCGCTGGCCGGAGGGTTCCTGGGCGCGAAAATCGGCATCGCCAACACACTTTGGATCGGCGCGGCGGGAGTCCTGCTCTCAACGCTTTTTCTGGTTCCGGTGTTACGCAACCAGGAACCGCCTTGGAAGCCCAACTCCCTGCCAACGCGCATCCGCGACGTGTAAGCCGTCCCGGCGATTTTGTTTGGTCCGCACCCTGTCACGCATGGCGGTTCAACGGAACCGCGACCGTCAGGAAGCGGACCGACGGCTTACTAGTGTCGCGAAGAAATCGTTACCGTTGTGCCATCCCCTCCATTACTGTCGGGGTTCCATTTGGTGTGTGGAACCCCGACAGTGATGGAGGGGATATAGTAACGATCTGGCCGCGACAAGCCACTAGAATGGCGTGACCGTAACCATCTACTACCGCAGGTCGTCTATCATGTCCTATTAGCCCGATTGTCGAGAGAGAACCACAAACCAATGCGCATCCGCCCCTTGAAGAACCCCTGGACCCTGTCTCTGATCGTCACCGCAGCAGGCCTCGCCCTCGCCGGCTTGATCTGGGCGCAAGCTCAACCGGCCGCCTCGCCTGAGCCCAAGCCCAAGCCCAACGAATCGACCGACCCGATGCTGCGCGGCTTCGAATTCCGCTCCATCGGACCCGCCGTCATGATGGGCCGCCTGGACGATATCGTCGGTTCCGAAAAGGACCCGATGCTCATCTACATCGGCTTCGCCACCGGAGGCGTCTGGAAATCGACTGACGGCGGCAATTACTGGCACTCGCAGTTCGACAACATGCCGAACGAATGCATCGGCTCCATCGCTATCGCGCCATCCGATCCGAACGTGGTCTACGTCGGCACAGGCGAAGCCAACAACAGGCAAAGTTCCTCGGTCGGCAATGGCGTCTGGGGCACCACCGACGGCGGGAAAACCTGGACCCACCTGGGCCTGGAACAAGTGCAGTCCATCGGACGCATCGTCGTCGACCCCACCGATCCCAAAACCGTCTACGTCGCCGCCGTCGGCCACCTGTTCGGACCCAATCCGGATCGCGGCTTGTACAAATCCTCCGACGGCGGCAAGACCTGGAAGAAATCGAAGTACATCGATCCCGACACAGGCTTCACCGACGTCGCCATCGACCCATCGAATCCGAAAATCCTTTACGCGGCGTCTTTCCAGCGACGACGCACGTGGTGGGGATACAACGGCGGAGGCCCCGGCAGCGCCCTCTGGAAAACCACCAACGGAGGCGACACCTGGACCAAGATCGACGGTCCCGGCTGGCCGAAGCCCAAGGACGGAATCTACGGCCGCATGGCCATCTCGATTTTTAGAGCGAATCCGAAAATCGTGTACGCGCAGGTGGAAGCCGGAGCAAGCGCGGGCACCGGAGGAGGCACCACGGCCGAAGGCGGTCCCGCTCCGCAAGGCCGAGGCGGTCGCGGAGGTGGCGCCCCAGCCGAAGGCGGTGAAACACCGGCCGCCGGAGCAGCGCCCGGCGGAGGAGGTGGTGGTGGCCGCGGGGCCAATCTTCCTCCGAATCCCAACGGCAGCGGCGTTTTCCGCTCCGAAGACGGCGGCGCAACCTGGACCTACATGAGCAATCAGAACCAGCGCCCGACCTACTTCAGCCAGATCCGTGTCGACCCCGTCAACGACCAGAAAATCCTGGTCGGCGGCACGCCCGCGCAGATGTCTCTCGACGGAGGCAAGACCTGGAAGCCCATCAACGGCTCGCACACCGATTACCACGCCTTCTGGATCAATCCCAAGGACCCTCGCATCGTCATGGTGGGCCACGACGGAGGGCTCGACATCTCGAACGACGGAGGGTTCAACTGGGATTATCACAACGACATCGCGGTCGGCCAGTTTTATCAGGTGTCGGCCGATATGCGCCGCCCGTACGTGGTCTGCGGAGGCTTGCAGGATAACAACGCCTGGTGCGGACCGAGCGCGCTGCGCTCCAATACGGGCGCGGTCAACACCGACTGGTTCACCGTCTCCGGCGGCGATGGTTTCTATACCCGACAGGATCCCTACGATTGGGCGGTCGTCTATGCCGAATCGCAGGACGGCTCCATGACCCGTCACGATCTGCGCACAGGCACGCAGAAAAGCATCCGGCCCACGGTCGCCGCTCGCGGAGGCGGTACGGCCGCCACGGCCAATGAGATTCAGAGAGCCGCCAACCCTCCCGTCGGCGTGGTGCGCGAGCCCAGCGAAAACGTTACCGCTGGCGGCCCTCCCGCAGCAGGCGCAGCGGCAGGAGGCGGTTTTGGAGGCCGTGGAGGCACTCCCAACGTCCTAAATGCCCCGCCCGATATCGCCCCGTTCCGCCTGTATTGGAACGCGCCGTTCGAAATTTCGCCGCACAATCCGAACGTGGTCTACATGGCGTCGCAGTTCTTCTTCAAATCGACCAATCGCGGCGACACCTGGCGCATGAACACCACCGACCTGACCAAGAACGTCAACCGCTGGTCGCCCGAAATGCCCATCATGAACGTCGCCGGCGACAAGCCGATGGCCGAGAAGCACGACGGTTATTCGTCCAGTTCGCTCATCACGCAACTGCGCGAGTCGCCGTCGAAACCCGGCATTATCTGGGTCGGCACCGACGACGGCCTGCTGCAAGTCAGCCTCAACGACGGCGAGACGTTCACCAACGTTTTCGATAACGTGGTGAAAGCGGGGCTTCCCAAAGGCTACGTACAGACCGCGCGCATCGAGCCCTCGCATTTCGACGGAGCGACGGCGTATGTCGCCTTTGACAATCATCGCTGCTGCGACGATTGGAAGCCCTATCTGTTCAAGACCGCCGACTATGGAAAAACTTGGACCAATGTCAACGGCAACCTTCCCGGCCATGGCGTCATTCAGGCGCTGCGCGAGGACTACGACAACCCAAATCTCCTCTTCGTCGGCACAGAATTCGGTTTATACGTCACGCTCGATGGCGGCAAGGATTGGAAGAAGTTCATGAACAACCTGCCGAGCGTCCCGGTGGACGATATTTTCATTCACCCGCGCGATCGAGACCTGGTCATCGGCACGCATGGCCGGTCCATCTGGATCGCCGACGACATCACTCCGCTCGAACAATTAAAGGCCAGCGCCAACACCGAACTGGTGCTGTTCGATCCGCGCCCGGCCATTCTGTGGAAGAACGATCCGCAGGCCCAGCGCCACGCGACCAATCGCCAGTTCAAGGCGCAGAACCCGCAGGGCGGAACCACCATCAGCGTCTGGGCGAAATCCGACGCCGGTAAAGGCAAGGTCGAGTTCCTGCAAAACGACAAAGTCGTCAGTACCATCGACGTCGATTTGAAAGCGGGCATGAATCGAGTCCAGTGGAACATGCGCGGCCCCGCGCCTCCCGTGCCTGCCGGACAAGGCCGTGGCGGACGCGGCGGCGGTGGTGGAGGCGGCGGCGGTGGAGGCGGTCAGCAGCCCGAGCACAATGGCCCGGGGCGTGAAGGCGGCGTGCCGTTCGTCGCCGGAGGTGGACGCGGAGGCGGTGGAGGCGGCGGAGGAGGCTTCGGCGGCGGCGTGCCGCAGGGTCCATTGCTCGAACCCGGCACGTTCATGGTCCGCCTGACGGTGGGCGGGGAAACCCGCATGTCGTCCGTCGATATTCTCGACGACATCTGGATGCGCCCGCAGTAAATTGTAGGGCAGGCTGGCAGCCTGAGGCCGATTGGTAATCGGCCTCTATCCTTATCGCCGCTTGACGCGTTCATTGGTGGCTGCACCAAGCCCCATGCGTCAGCTTGGGGTTAGTGCGGGCATGGAAATAACCCCAAGCTCACGCATGGGGCTCACCACGCAGGCATTTAGGGGCCGTGCATTGGTTTGTGGGGCCGCCTTCCTACTCCTGCCGCAGCGCCGTCACTGGATCGATCCTGGTCGACCTCCGTGCCGGAAAATAACACGCCAGCATCGCGAGGCCGGCCAGCAGCAGCGGCGCGCCGATCATCAGTAGAGGCTGCTTCGCACTCAGCGTCTCCGCCATCTCCGCCGATATCGCCGAAAGCACCCTGGCTATCGCCCACGCGCCCAGGAACCCGACTACGGACCCGACCATCACCAGCCCCGCCCCCTCCCTCATCACGAGCCTCAACACCTGCCCCGGCCGTGCGCCCAGCGCCATCCGGATGCCGATCTCCTGTCTTCTCTGCGCCACCGAATACGCCGTCACCCCGGCGAGTCCCACTGACGCCAGAATTAGCCCGAAGATCCCAAACCCTCCGTATACTATGCTGGTCCAGCGCATAATCGTGGTCGATTGCTCCAGATACTCGTTCATGGTGCGAACGTTAAACACGCTCAGATTCGGATCCATCGCCCAAATCTCATGGCGGATCTCGTTGATCGCGTCGCCACCCGGAGCCGACGCGCGAACCATCAGCGTCATCCCTCCGCTCGGCGGCCTGGTGTACGCGCGCTTCGTCAAAGGCACGAACACCGCCGGAGGAGGCTTCACGCCCAGTGATTCGCCTTGAATATCGGGCACCACGCCCACCACCTCGAAGGATTCCTTCTCATTCACAATACGCCTGCCGATCGGATCGGCCGAGCCGAACATCGCTGCCGCCGCAATCTCGCTCAGAATCGCCGGTTGCGCCGCATTCGATGCGTCCTCTTCATCGCGCGACGAAAACTCGCGCCCCGCCGACACCTTTACTCGCAGGGTCTTGAAGTAATTCGCCCCGGCGATGTCCTTCTTCACGGATTTGAGCACCTTCGCCGGCTCGCCTCCCGCCGCCGGCACGGTGAACACGGTGCTACCCAGTGCGAACATATTGCCCGGAGCGACATCGGTAAACGCCGCGCTCTCTACCGCCGGCGCCCCCTGTAAGCGTTCCCGCAATTTCTCAAATAACGACGCCGTCTGGTTCGGCGAATACCCGTCGCGCACCGGATCGATCGAGAGCAAATAAAGATTGGCCGGATCGAACTTAGCGTTCGCCTTCGACATGTTCGAAAATCCCAGCACGATGAATCCGGTGATGATCAGCAGCATCAGCGACCCGCTCACCTGGTACACCATCAGCAGGTTGCGCAATCCGAATCGCCTGTAGCCGCGAAGCCGCGTCACCGCCCCTTCTTTCAGCGCCGGGCCGAAGTCCGTCTTGGTTGCCGCCAGCGCCGGAGCCAGTCCGAATCCCACCCCCGCGATCAACGCCAATACAAACGTGAATGCCAACACCGTCCAGTCCGGCCGCACGTCCAGGTCGATCGGCATCGGCGTCGGAAACTTGTGATACATGGTCGTCGCGGCGCTGGTCAGCCAGTAAGCGAAGAAAAATCCCGCCACGCCGCCGCCCAGCGCCAGCAGGATGCTTTCCGTAAGCAGTTGCCGGATCAACCGGAACCGGCTCGCGCCCACCGCCAGGCGAATCGCGATCTCTTTGCGCCGCGCCGCCGCCCGCGCCAGCAGCATATTCGCGAGATTGGTGCAGGAGATCCCCAGGATCAGCGACATGAGCGTCCCCATGAATCCGAAAATGATGGGCAGCAGCTCCGGAGGCCTCGGCATCGCCCCACCACCCGGCAGGAGACGCACCTGCTGCCCCTTTTTATTGCGGTCCGCGTCGAACCCCTCGCCGTCCAGTTGTCTCGCGATGGTATCCGCCGCTGCGTTTGCCGATTTGGCGGTCGCCCCAGGCTCTAAACGCATCAACACCCGGAATACCTTCAAGTCGCTCCGCCGCGTCACATTCTCGCCCAACTCCGGCACCAGGTCGGGCTGCATCGACATCGGCACGAAAATGTCGGCGGGCACGATCGGCGTCGCGCCAAGAAAGTCCTTCGGCCCAATTCCCGCGATCGTGACCAGGTGTCCGTTCAGCCGTACGGACCGCCCGATGGAATCCGGAGCCGAGTTGAGCCGCTCTCTCCAAAACCGGTCGCTGATCACCACTCCATCGGCCGCCAGGTGTACTCCAATCACTTCGAAATATTCCGGTGACACCAGATGCCCGAAGACCCGTTCGTGTTCGAACTTGAACGGCAACGACTCCACATAAGCCGTCACGCCGGAGAACAATTCGCGATGCTCGCGGTAACGCTCGAAATGCACATAAGAAGTAGGTTTTTCCACGGTGAGCAGCCGCTTCGGATCCCGCGCCCCAGGCATATCGCGCAGCAGCAGGGCGTTGACTTCGCTATATCCCACCGCCGGCACGCCGATCCCGAGGCCGAGCGAGAGCACCGCCGCCACGGCCACACCCGGCGACTTCATCAGCACCCGCGACGCATAAATCAGGTCCTGCTTAATCTCACTGAAATATTCCACGGGCACGCGCCACGCCAGATCCGCCACCAACCGCACCAGCCCGAGAACCCCGTGCGTCTTGGCGATTTCCTGAATCGCATCCTCGCCCAGCTGCACCACGTCGGCGCCGTACACGATCTGAAATTCGTGAGGAAACGCCCTCGCCAGCCGCCGGTACACCAGCAGGCAGAATCGAATCATAACGCCTCCAGTTTGCGCTTCCTCAGAACCCCCACAAGTTGTTCTAAACGTTGTCCTTCCGTGTCGAGCATGCTCCTGCCAAGCTTGGTCAGCCGGTAATAGCGGCGGCGGGCGTCGTCGAACTCGGCGGCGGGACGTCTATCCGATTCTTCAATCAGCTCCGCTTCGATGAGCCGCTTCAACGTTCCGTAAAGCGTTGCAGGCCAGAGTCTTATCTGACCGTTCGTACGCTCCAGGACATCGTTCATGATGCCGTAGCCGTGCTGCTCCTGGCCGCTCAGCGAAAGAAGAATGTAGAACCAGTTCGTTTTTAGCATTGCACAATATATATATCAATTGATATATATATTGTCAATCACCATTTCAGCCGCAGTTCGATCCATGCTCTGCGAGGCGCCCCGGGCGAAAAGAACGCGACGCTTTGCAGCGGGTAGTTGCCAGCGGCATCGACAGGATAGGGGCGCGCTAGAAACGCGCCCTGAGCGTTGAACGAGGTCGTAGCCAGCTGCGCGGCCGTGTAATATTCGCGGTTCAGCACATTATCGACTTCCACCGCCAGTTGCAGGCGGCGCGTCAGGTCGTAATGGGCTTGGAAGTTGAAAACAGCATAGCCGGGCGAGACGCCGGGGCCAAGATAATACTTGCCGTCAGGCTGATACGCGTTGTTTTCGTTTCCGCGCGCGTACGAACTGGAATTGGCGACCATCCCGAAATTGAGGACAAACTTCTTCGTCGCCTGCACGTCGAGATACGCCTTTCCGCTTTGCTTCGGAACGAGAGGAATGCGATTCCCCGGGTGAACCGTGATGACGCCGTCCTGGGCGGTGTTGTTCGACGTCCCATCGAAGGTCTCCGTGCTCTGATACGTCGCGCTGAGGAAGGTGTAATCGAGGCCGGCGGTGAAGCGCTGGATTCGGCCGTCGACCGAGGCTTGAATCCCCTCCCGCTCCGTCGCGCCGAAGTTTTTGAAATAGCCGGTGCCCAGTTGCTGCGAGGCGACGAACAGAATATCGTTGTGGTTCAAAGCTCGAAATCCGTCCAGGCTCCAGTGAATTTCTTTTTCTAATTTCCCGCGCACTCCTGCTTCCCACGTCGATGTCACCACCTGCTGAAGAGGAGGGTCGCTGGCCAGCGCATTCGGCAGGCTGCACGGATTCGCCGGATCGGCGCAGCCCAGCTCGATCGAGGTCGGCGCGCGGCTCGCCTGCGAATAATTCGCGAACAGCGTGAACAATTGTGCCGGATGGTAGGTCACGCCGGCCGATGGGTTCACGCGTTGAAAAACATAGTTACCATCGAGCGAACCAGGACCGGCGACGGGATTAATGCGGTCCGTGTTGTCGATCACCGACCGGTTGTAGCGCCCCGCCAGTGTTACCGTGAGCTCCTTGCCCAGCGAAAGAGTATCGATCGCGAAAAGGCTCCAGTTAGGCGTCACGCCGTGCAGGCTGACTTCGGAGCCCTGGTCGAACGCGGGCACTCCGGTAATGGTGCGGTCGGGGTTCAGGTAGCCGTACTGCGTGTTCTGGGTGAAGTCGACGCTGCCGCGGTCTAAGGCCGCGCCGGCAGTCAGTTGGTTATGACTGGCGCGCTTGGTAACCTGCCCTGAAAAGCCGTAATCGTTCTGCACTTCTTTCGAAAAAAAAGTGATGCCGTCGCAGTAGGCGTCGGGATTGGCGTTGCGCAGCACCTGCGCGATGCAGCGCCATTTCGGAAACGGGGTATTGGAAACATTCGCGCCGCTGGTGGGAAATCCGGAATAACCAGCCGCGGTGAGCGCAGCTTGATCCGCGGAATTCGGCTGATAGACGCTTGAGGTAAGCGCGTCGGTGTTGGCGTTGCCGTTGACCCCTTCGGTGCGGATGTTCCGGAACCAAGAATTGGCCGAGACCGAAAGCGTGCTCGAGAAATCGTGGCGGGCGATGAAATTGAACGACGGCGAGCGGTTGCCGGTCGTATCGGGAATCGTGTAGACGCTCGAATAATTCTGCTGGAGAAACCGGTAGTCCTGGATGCCGTTCCCGGTTAGCGTGTTGTACGCATACGTGGTCGCCAGCGAGAGATCCGTAGCCGCCGTGCGCCAGCCTAGCTTGATGAAGGCCTGACGGACATCCGAAGGCGAGTCGTAGCGCCAACCCGATTCATGGAACGCGTTGGCGGCCAGAAAATAGTGGAAGCCCGTCGTCTTGCCGCCTCCGTATTCGGCCTGCACCGCTTTGCGACCGCTCGCGCCGTAGGTGACCTGGCCTTCGAGACCGGGGCTGGTGATGCCGTTCTTCGTCTGAATGGACAGCGCTCCACCCAGTGTGTTGAGCCCGAACACCGGATTCGACCCCGGCATCAGTTCCACAGATTCGATGGCATTTTTCGGAATCAGATCCCAGCTCACTACGTCGCCAAAGGGTTGATTCTGGCGCACTCCATCCATGTAGACGGAAATTCCCTCCGGCGTGCCCAGCAGAGGCGACGCCGTATAGCCGCGGTAATTCACATCGGGCTGAAACGGGTTCGACTGCATTTCATTCACGTCGACTCCGTTGAGGCGGCGGTTCATGAAATCGGCAATGTCCAGCGCGCCGCTCTTGGCGATGTCGGCCTGGGTCGCGATCTGCACCGGCGAGGGGATTTGATTGAGGGCCAGATCACTTCCCGGGAGGGGCGTCGCCGCGATGACATCCACTTCGTAGATGGTCGCCTTCAGCGCGAGCGTCACACCGAGGGCGACCGGCGCATCCGACTTGACGTCAATCGTGGTCGCTTGCGTGGCGAAGCCTCGCTTCGAGATTTCGAGACGATACGCCCCGTAGGGCAGTCCGGTCAAAGAGTATTTACCGCTTCCGCCGATCTGAAAATCGACGCTGCGCGGGCCGGTGAGCTTTCCGGCAGCCTCAATGGGCGCACCCGAGGGATCTTTCACCTCCACGCGGACGGTGCCGCTTTGTCCGAAAAGAAGGGCGGGAAGAAAAAAGACCGCAGCTACCTTGAGCACACTACAAGATTACTTGGAAACGTGGTTCGCTACATTCCTAGGTGCTTGACCACCGTATATTCCTCGATTTAGTTCGTGCCTAGAACAATCAACCGACTTCGCGGTAAACTTTAAGAAATGAGGTGGATTGCGATTTTCGCGCTGGCGCTGGCGGCGAATGCCGGGGAAATTTCCATCCTGACGCAAAAAACCGGAGCCGTGCGGCCGGAGAGCGTGGCGCTGACCGGACTCAACACCAAGAATCAGTACAGTCTTCTTTATTCCTTGCGTTCGCTGCGCGATCTGACGGCCGAGACTCGGATTGAGGTTGAAGTGCGGCAGGGAGACGCCGTGCTGGCGTCAAAGACCCTCCACCGGGGCGATCCGGATTATTATACGCAGTTCCGCGTGCCCCGAGCCGGCACGACAATCGTCACGATTCGAGCCGTGCACGCCTCGGGCGATTATTTTCTGCAAGTGAATCGATGGCCGCTGTCGCCGCAAGTGAAGAGTGAGCCAGACCATCGCTGGCAGGACGCGCAGACGATTCCTCTGGGAAAGACAATCTTCGCGTCGGGCGACGACGAGGAATATATTCCGCTGCCGGGCACGCCTCGGAAGGAATTGCCGGGACTTCTCGATTGGTACAAATTCGAATTCTCGTCCGACAAGCCGAAATTGGTGTTCTTTCAAGTCGACCTGATGGAGCGCGACCAGATTCCGGTGGACGTGCGCGTCTATCGAGTCACCAATGGAAAGATCGGAGAATACTACGAGGGCGAGGATCCGGTAACTCTGCCGCATGAGGTGCAGGCGCTGCAAGGCAACAAGTTCACGCCTCGTATTTTGAAAGAAAAAGGCACGTATTATATTTCCGTTCATGCGGCCCATCCCGAATACAAACTACGGACGCGCGTTTACGACACTCCGCCTTATTCCGATCCGCGCATGGCCGTGCGCACCGCCGTCGATTACATCATGGCCGCGGGCGATTCGTGGCACGCCAATACGCCTCGTCGCGGAGGGATTTTAGATCGCGTATCGAGCGTGCATCAGGAAACATCGCTCTGCGTGGGCTGCCACGTGACGCATTTTCCGCTGCGTGCGCAACTGTATGCCACGCGCAACGGGTATCCGGTGGTCATGCGCCAGCAGGTGCAATTCTTGACCGAGCGCTTTTATAACAATCCCCGGCCGTTCTATGGGTTCGAAGAACAAGGCGCGGTGTGGGCGCGCATGATTTCGGCTCCGGCGAATGTGCTGGGGCGCATGTCGCACTTGACGAGTATTTTCGAGGATCAGATCACCGGCGAGCGGCGCGCGGGATATCACGAAGGGATCGCGAAATATCTCGATCTGTATTACGCCGGTCGCGATAAGCTGCCGGGTGATGAGACGAACGGAAATACTCCGCTGGTGAGCGCGCACGAGGTCGCATGGTACGCGTGGACCGAGACGAAAGACGCGCGGCTGCCGGAGTGGATCGCCAAGGGCGAGGTCAAGAACATGATCGACCTCTGCTATCAGACGCTGGCGCTGGCCGATATGGATCGCGAAAAATATCGCGAGCAGATCGCGAAAAACGCCGCGCGGATTCTGTCGTTGCAGAGGCCCGACGGGCAGTGGTCGATGAAGTTCGAGGCGAATCAGGCCGAAGTGGAGTTTCAGACCGGCCACGCACTGTGGGCTTTGCATGACGCGGGGATTCCGGTGACCAATCCGCAGGTGGCCAAGGGCATCGATTATCTGATGAAGAGGCAGCAGGATTTCGGGGGATGGATGGACCCCCTGCAATCCTTCGAGAATTTCCGTACGCCGTTTCGGGAGACTCAATTTGCGGTGTTGGCGCTGAGTTCGTATTTTCCATTGGAAGGTCGCGCGAAGGGCTGGAATTCGCCGAAGATTGCGAAATTGTCGAGCGATCCGGTGGAGATGTTGGAGCAACTCGATAACGTGTGGGACCCGGCGAAGCCCGAGGTCGTCGCGGAAATTCGAGCTGCCGCAACATCTCCTGATCCGCTGATTCGTCAGGGCGCGATCGAAGCGCTGGGAAGGCTCGGCCAGGCTTCGGACTACTTCAGTGACTCCAGCTTCAGTGACTCCAGCAAATTAGTGCAGCGTACAGCCGCTTGGGCAACCCGACAGTTCGCGAGCCGCCCAGGCTTTTACGACTGGACTCGTGCGATCAACTCCCCTGACGACCGCATGCGCTGGGCCGCGACGCGTGTCTTCTCCCAGCATTTTTCCAGCTTGGCGAGGCACCCACAACTTGCGGTCAATCTCGCGAAACTCGTCGGCGACCCTGTCGTGACCATCCGCATGAACGCCATCAAAGGGCTGTGGCAATTCTGGTTCTGGACCCCCGATGTTCAAACGAAGAGCATGATTGAAGACACGCTGCTCGCCGCGCTGGGCAAGCCGCAATCCGACTGGGTTGCCGAGAATCTGCGCCACGCGATCTACAATCTGGCCGACGAAAATATTCGCTATCTGTACAACAACTGGGTTCCGCTGTTAGGCCGCGCCGAGGATCGCGAGAAAGCAGTTCGCGGAAGACTGGCGGTGGAATCGAGACTCGCCACCAAGTTCGCAACCGTTCTTGAAAAAGGACCAGACGCGCAAAAGAAGGCGCTCCTCGTGGCATTGACCGAGCTTCCGCTGCGGCGCGGCGATATTTACGATCTGGAGGCCGACCTCTCGAAGATTGCGCCTCCGGTGTACAACCGCATCGGCAACGACATCGAGCAGATCGCCTTCTTCGGCGACAGCGCTGACCGATTGTCGCGCGCGCTGCTCCCTCTTCTCGATTCAAAAGACGCGGAGATGCGGAGACTCGCGGAGCAAGCTGCGATTCTCGTCCGCGACGTGAAATTTCCCGACGTGAACCGGATCGCGGGACCGTCTGGAGATCAGACGAAGGCATTCACCGCGAAAGTCGAGGCGATGCCCGAAGCAATCGAAGTCGCGCACGTTTTAAAACCTCCACCGCCGATGGCTCGCGCGCGAGTGAATGGCGCTCCGCAGGTGAGGGTGAGACTCGATGAGGCGTTCTTCCGGGGCTACGTCGAACCGATTCTTATGAAGCGCGGCAAGGACGGCTACGCGTGCGTCCATTGCCACGCCAGCCACACGCTTTTTAATGCGACTTACGGGACGGTCATGAATGTCGTCGACACTTCCGACCCCGAAAACAGCCTGATTCTGCGCAAGCCGACCTCGACCGCGGAATCCGAAGGCGTCGCCGGTTCGACGACGCTGGCCCATGGCGGCGGCGTGCGGTTTTTGAAAGACTCGCCCGAATACGTGACGATCTTGCAGTGGATCAAGGGCGCGAAGGAGTAGGCGGCTCCGCCGCTTTCGCGAACCATTTACGAGCCTCATCGGCATCCGCCGGAATACCCAAGCCCTGTTCGTACAGGACGCCAATGTTGTACATCGCCGGCTGGTTGCCCATGTTCGCGGCGCTGTGATACCACTTGGCCGCTTCTGCGTAATCGACCGGCACGCCTTGCCCCTTCTGATACATGTTGCCGATGGCGTTCATCGCCTTGTCGTTCTCGCCGTCGGCGGATTTGACGAACCAGGTCATGGCTTCCGCAAAGTCGACCGGCACGCCCTGGCCGTCACGATACAGCACGCCGACGTTGAACATCCCCTGGTCGTTGCCTGCGACGGCGCAGTTGTGAAACCACTTCATGGCCTGGTCGAAGCGCTGCGGAACGCCCCGGCCCTGGTAATAAAGGCTGCCCAGGTTGCACATCCCCTGGCTATCGCCGGCCACCGCCGCTTTTCGAAACCAGGCCATCGCCTCGTCGAATTTTACAGGCGTGCCCTGCCCTTCGCTGTACATGATGCCGAGGTGCATCATCGCTTCGACGTTGCCCTGGTCGGCGGCCTCTTCGAACGCGCGCAACGCGGGGCCGTAATTCTTCGCCGCATACATGGTCATGGCGCGATGAAAAATCGCCTCGCGGCCGGCTGGAGGATTCGCGCCGGTCTGCTGCGGGGTCTGCTGCTGGGACTGCGCCAATGCAGAGAGGGAGAGGATCGATAAGAGGAGTGCGGATTTCACAACTTATTTAGAGACGCGGGCGCGTATTCCGCGGTTCCAATCACGGGCTAAAGCCTGTGCCACCATGTGTTTCAGATGGCACAGACTTCAGTCTGTGACTTGAACTAGAAGTAGAACTTCAGCGCGAATTGCAGAATGCGAGGATCGTAGGCGCCGGTGATCTGCCCGAACGTCGACGAACTGAGACCAGTGCTCAGCGTGCCGTAACTCGCGCCCGCGGGCTGTCCGGCGGGAGCGAATCCACCCACGAAATTCGTGTGATTCAGAATGTTGAACGCATCGGCGCGCACTTGCAGGCTGTAGCGTTCCTTAAACCTGAAGGACCGGCTGACGGAAAGGTTGAACCCGAAAAAGCCTGGTCCGCGTACCGCGTTGCGTCCGACGTCGCCAAAAGTGCCCTGAAGATTCGGAGTAAACGCCGCCTTATTCAGATACTGGACGCAGATCGCCTGCGTGGCGCAACCGGCGGTCGCGTGCCAGTCCGCCAGCACCTGGTTGGGCCGGTCGGTGCCCAGACCGGTTTCCGAGTTGTCGGTACCCGTCGTGATGGTCAGCGGCTGGCCCGTGCGGGCCTGGAACAGGGGTGCGACCTCCCAGTTCTTCAGCAGTCCGCTCATGAACTTGTTGCCGCTCTCCCAATAGCTGGTAGCCACGAACGAGGAGTTGAACAGGTAGCGCGCGTCGGAGATGCAGGGACCCCAGTCGGCGTGGCGATTGAAGATCTGCGAATTGGTGGAACCGGCCAGCGCCGCGCCGAAATCGTAATCCGAGAGGCAGTACGAATCGGTGAAGTTCGCGATAAACGTATAGTGCGAGCTGCGATGCTGCGTGGAGAGAAGCAGGCCCTGGTAGCGCGCCACCGCGCCGTCATCCATCGTATCGATGCTGGCGTAATTGATGCCCTGAGCGGGGTTGGCCTGGTACAGGATGCGGCGCTGATTGGTATTGGCGGTGGTACACGCCGGAAGCGTTAACACAGTGCCGTACGGCTGCCCGGCTTCGCAAACGCCAGGGACGGAAATCGCCGGGTTTCGTTCCAGCGCGATCCACAGATGGGTTGTGTGGTTGCCCAGGTAGGACGCCGACGCCATCCAGTCCTTCGCGAACTGCCGTTGATAGGTGATGTTCCAATCCGTCACGTACGTCGATTTCGGATTGATCGGCATGTTGATGTAAACGCCGTAACTCGGGAAGAACGGGGTCCCGGGCTTCTGCGGAAACGGATTGCCGCCCGCATAGCCTACCCACGGATTGGCCAGCGTTCCCGTCGAAAGGACGTCGATATCGTTGCCGTACGGCGGGTTGGTGGTTTCGCGTTCGTTGAACCAGGTTTCGGTGGAATCGTAGAGCAGCGCGCCGCCGATGCGCAGCGTATCCCGCCCGTCTCCGTGAGGATTCCACACCAGGCCGACGCGCGGCGCGAAGTTCGCCTTCTGTCCGTTCCAGTTCGCGGCCGGAATTCCGGGGTCGCCAGGGACGAACAGGCCCGCGGGAGCGGTGGGATCCTTGGTGCTGTGCTGGCCGGCGAGGAAGGCCGCCTGGCTGAAAGAAGTTCCGCGGCCGTATTTATCCGGGTCGGAGAACGTCGGCTCCCAGCGCAGTCCGAAGTTGATGACGAAGTTCTTACTGACGCGATAGCTGTCCTGGCCGTAGTAGCTCATCACCCAGGTCCGCAGGTCATCCGGCGTCGAGTTGGTCTGTTGGAAGTCGCTCATCTTTCCGAGCAGGAAGTCCGCCATTCCGAGGCCCGTAAACATGCCGTTCCACGTCGGCGCGCCATTTTCGTCGAACCCCGAGATGGTGTTGTTCTGCACGCGGATGATGTTGAACCCGAAGCTGATTTGATGTTTGCCGCGGACCCAGTTCACGTCGTCGGCCACCTGGTAGTCGTTCAGATTGAAATGGCCAGGGGCGCAGGTGCCGCAATAAGTGGTGAAGCCGCCGGTCATGCCCGAAATCAGCAGGAAGTTCGGCACCGCGCTATACATCGGGACGCCAATGTCGGTCCAGTTAATCGGAAAAGCCGTCGGGCCGCGATTGTCGCGACGGCGGTTGAAGCCGATGTGAAAGGTATTGACCAGGTTCGGCGTGAACGTGTACGAATCGCCGATGGTGATTTCCTGCGCCAACTCGAAATTTCCGGGCGACGTCGAAGTGAGCAAGTTCTGGCCGACCAGGACCGGGGGATTGGTCCAGTGATCCCAGAAATAGCGGCCCCAGATATTCTGCTTCTGGCTCACCACCCAGTCCGTGCGCTCGATGAACTGCTGCTCGTCTCCGGTTTGGGGAATGCCATACGTCACCGTGCCGCACGAATTCGCCGCAGCGGTGGGCGTGTACTTCGTCGAGAGTTCTACCGCCGATGGGTTCATCAGGCTCACCGGAATCTGGTTGCCGGGGAATGGCGTGGCCGGACTGGTGAAGGGGTTCATCAGCGTGACGGCTTTCCCGCAAGCGGCCGAGGCGATGGTGCTGAAGTCGCCGTTCAACATAGCTGCGGTGGGAATATGGGTCGTCAACTGCGGCGGATTTTGGCGATTTTCCACGCCTTGAAACCCTCCGAAGTAAAACAGCTTGTCCTTAATGATGTGGCCGCCTGCGGTTCCACCGTACGTGTTGCGCTTCAGCGTGTCCGGTCCGGAAGTCGAAAAGTAGTTGCGCGCGTCCAGATCGCCGTTGCGGATATATTCGAACAGGTTTCCATGGAAATCGTTGGAGCCGGATTTGGTTACGACGTTGACCGTCGCGCCCGGGTGCGTTCCAAACTGCGACGACACCGCGCTGGTTTCAATGCTGAATTCCTGGAGAGCGTCCGGGAAAGGAAACGGCATGTTGACGTTCGACATCGCATCGGTCGCGTCAGCGCCATCAAGAAGGTAAGCCGTGCCGTTGCCCTGACCGCCTGCGATGGAAATTCTGGTGGCGTTCCAGAACGTCTTGCTTCCCGTGTCGCCGCTATCCGCCGGCACCGCCGCGCCCACTGTGTAGATCAGATCCGTCACCTGGCGGCCGTTGAGGGGAAGTTCGCTGATGCGCTGCTGGTCGACCAAGTTGGAGATGGAGTTTTCCTTTGTCTCCACCATGCTCGCCGTGGCGCTGACTTCGATTCTTTCCGAAGCCGAGCCAACCTGCATCGCCGCGTTGACTTGAATATTGTTGTTGACCACCAGTTCCAAGCCGGTTTGAACGTAATCCTTAAATCCCGTCGCTTTCACTTCCATTCGGTAGCGTCCCACCGGAAGATTTGGCAGTGTGTAACTGCCAGTGGCATCCGACGTGGCCGTATGGGTGTTGTGCTTGTCGATTTCCGTCATGATGATCTGCGCATTGACGATAGCCGCGCCGGTGGGATCGGAAACCGTGCCGCTGACCTGCGCGACGGCTGTAACCTGCGCATTCGCGGCGGAGTGTAAACCGAGGAAAAGAAAGGTTAACGCAAGCAAGCAACGGCTCGCGAACGTCAACCGGGACGCGTGGAACATAACTACCCCCTGAAAAAGCAAACTTTGCTGACTCACCAATTTTGAACGACTGTTCAAAATATTAAAGGGTTTCGCTAAACCTGTCAAATAAATCTGTTCGCACGACCCCTGAGAATGGGCCCGAAATCGCTTGTTTAGAGCATCGGCGCGGAGGCGGCCCTGATAGATTTCGACTGGCAGCCGCGCTGACACGGTATTTCCGCTGCGGCGTCCCAAGTTTCGTGTCAATCACATGAAAAAAAAGAGTTTACGAGCCATATTTCCCGGCCGGACCGTGTTCGTTTCCGCCCGCTGGCCGTGATGATCCACGCTTCTGGGTGCCCTCTCCCGAAACAAAATCCATAGTATCTGTTTGGTCCATCCAGCAGATTGTTCGATTTCGCATTGTGAAACGCGTGAACTGGCGGGTCTTACTGAATCTTCACCATCCCCGGCGCGACCTCGGGAAAGTTCTTCATGACCGCAGGATCATGACCGGGAAGAATAAACTTCGGGCTCGCCGCAAGCTGCTTCATCCGGTCCTGCGCCTTCACGTTCGATTCCGTATCCAACGTCGCTGCAATCGGGACGTGCTTTTCCAGGTTCTCGTAAAGGTACACGTTGTCGCTGGCGAGCACGACCACCCCGGCCGCCGTTTTCACACCTATATACTGCGATTGATATGTGTGCTTTCCGCCCGTATAACAAGTAATGCCTGGAATGATCTCCTGCGCGTCGCCCTTCACCAGACCGACCTTGCCCTCGGTATTCAGTTTGACCAGGCCCAGCACATCCTCCGCGTCCGCGCCCGCGCCGCGCTTCCCTTGCCACGCTTCACCCGAATAATATTCCAGCTCTTCTTTCTGAATCCAGATTTTCGCCTTCGGAAACAGATCGAACCCGTCGGCGTGATCCCAATGAATATGGCTGATAATCACGTCCGTGATGTCCTCCGGCTTCAACCCGGCGTTGGCCAGCGCTTCCGACGGCTTCTGATAATCGGAAGGATGCCACCGCCGCATGAATTTCTCGCGATAAAATCCGGCGTCGAACAGGATATTTTTTCCGCCGCCCTTGATCAGCCAGATGTACATCGCGATGTCCATCTTGCGATCCTTATCGGCGCCCGCCACGAGGCCGGAGACCGCGAAATCCTTGAGGGTGGCGTAGCGAATCCCGTAAATCTCATAAGTCTGGGCCGCCATCGTGACGGCGAACGCAAGGAACAGCGAAAGTCTCTTCATCATGAAATCCCCGGGGCTTCGTGCCCCGTCGCCTGCACATATTCGACATACGAGCCCGGATAGAAATGAGGCTCTTTGCCCAGTTCCAGCACTCGCGATCCCAGCCCTCTTAAGAACGTGCGGTCGTGCGACACGAAGATCATCGTACCCTGGAATTCCTTCAACGCGTCGACCAGCATCTCCTTCGTGGCCAGGTCCAGGTGATTCGTCGGCTCGTCCAGCACCAGGAAATTCGGCGGATCGTAAAGCATCCGCGCCATCGCCAGCCTCGATTTCTCGCCACCGGAAAGAGACCGGATCTTTTTATCCACGTCGTCGCCCGAAAATTGAAACGCACCGGCCAGCGAGCGCAGCGCTCCCAGTCCATCCTGCGGAAAATCGCGCTGCAACTGCTCGATCACCGTCAAATCCGGGTCCAGAATATCCAGCGACTGCTGCGCGAAATATCCCATGTTCAAACTCGCGCCGAGCGTCACGCTTCCCGAATCCGGCTCGCTCGCGCCCGCGATCATTTTGAGCAGCGTCGTTTTCCCCGCCCCGTTCCGGCCCATCACCGCCCACCGCTCTCCGCGCCGGATGGTCATACTGAATTTTTCGTAAATCACGCGCTTCCCATATGCCTTATAAAGGCCCTCAATCACTGCGACCTGGTCACCCGATCGCGGAGGCGCCCGGAAATCGAACCGCACCACGTGCCTCTTCTTCGGCAGCTCGATTTTTTCGATCTTGTCCAGAGCTTTAATGCGGCTCTGCACCTGCGCGGCCTTCGCCGCATGCGTCTTGAAGCGATCGATAAACCTCTGTTCCTTGGCCAGCATCGATTGCTGGCGCGCGAACGCGGCCTGCTGGTTGGTTTCGCGAATCGCCCGCTCCCGTTCATAAAAATCGTAATCGCCGGAGTACACGATAATCTCGCCCGAATCGATCTCCGCGATCTTGGTCACGATGCGATTCATGAACTCGCGATCGTGCGACGTCATCAACAGCGCGCCTTCGTACGATTTCAGAAACTGTTCCAGCCAGATGATCGACTCGATATCCAGATGGTTCGTCGGCTCGTCCATCAACAAAACCTGCGGACGCCCCAGCAACACCCGCGCGAGCGCCACGCGCATTTTCCATCCGCCCGACAACGCCCCCACGTCGCCGTCGATCTGATCGTCCTCAAACCCCAGCCCGTGCAGCACATCGCGCGCCTGCGCCTCGATCGTGTAGCCGCCCAGATGCTCGTACTCCTCCTGCACATGCCCGAAGCGGTCGAGAATCTTGTCCATTTCGTCAGCACGCTCAGGATCCTCCATCGCCTGTTGCAGCGCTTCCAGCTCATGATGTAAATCGCCCGCGCGCCCGCTGCCCGCGATCGCCTCATCCAGAACCGACCGCCCCTTCATCTCTTCCACATCCTGCCGGAAATACCCGACCGTCATCTTTTTTGGAACCGAAACCTCGCCTTCGTCCGGCTCCTCTTCTCCCACCACCATCCGAAACAGCGTGGTCTTCCCCGACCCATTCGGCCCGACGAGGCCGACCTTCTCGCCTGGATTCAACTGAAACGAAGCCTCGACAAAAATCAGCTGCTTCCCATATTGCTTATTGATATTCGAAAAATAAATCACTGTCTCAAAACCGCCGCGTTCATCCGCTCAATCTGCTTCGCCAAGAACGCCATATCTCCGAACGGCTCCCCGCCGTTTCGAGCCCAATAAACCCGCCCCAGCTTGTCGATCAAGATCGTCGAATGCAATTCCATCTCCTCGAAGTCGTCGTAGGAATGAAAGCGGTGCGCATTCGCGTGGTTGTCGTCCGATAAAATCTCGACCGGCAGATTCCCGTACGCCTTCAGCTTGTCCGCATTCGTCGTGGGAGCCGCGCTGCTGACCGCCAGCACCACCGTATCGAGTTTCTCCCACTGCTCTTTCTTATCGCCGATATCGTGCAGCTGCTTCATGCAATGCGCGCACTCCGCGCCCAGGTAGAACACCAGAATCACGTTCTTCCCCTTGAACTGCTCCAGCGTCACCCGCTTGCCCGCCGAGTCCTTTGCATCCAGCGCTGGCGCCGCGTAAGGCTCCCATTTATTCGGCCCGAATTTTTCCAGCGACGTCCGCATATAATTCCTCTGCGACGCCGGCGACGAATCCCGAGGCGACGCGGTGACACCCGTCGCCATCGCACGGCTCACGATCGCGAGCCCCTGATCCGCATCCGCCGCGACGAACATCAGCCGCGCCATCGCATCCTCGGCCTTCGCCTTGTCTCCCGACGCCGCGTAAGCCCGCACCAGCCCCGACAATGAAAACAGATCGTTCCGCGTCAGCGTCAGCGCCTTTTCAAACGCCCGCGCCGCAAGAAGGGGACTCTTCGTCGCCAGATAAGCCTCGCCCAGCGCGTTGTACAGCGACTCCGGATAAAACGGCGGATCGGCGTACATTTTCTGATTGTCGAATTCCTTTTCCGCCGCCGCGGTCATTGTTTCCAGGCCTTCGAGCGTATATCCTCGCGCCAACAACACGCGCGCCTTCAGCTCCAGCGTCTGAATTTCATACAGCGAGGGCAACAGGCTTTTGTCCTTCTCCACTTCGCCCTTCAACGCCAGGTGAGCCTCGACACTCTTCTCCGCCTTCCCGATATCGCCCTTCCCCAGCCACGCCCGAGCCTCGTAATACTGCTTGTCCACTTTGTCCTTCAGCAAGTCTCTCCACGGAATGTTGTTCTCTTTGAGCAACTCGTCCCAGCGCTCGAACTTCACCAAGCCCCGTGCCAGCGACGCGATTCCATAAGAATGGCTGCTGTTCATCGCCGTGTCGTTCCCCTGCGGATCCAGCGGCGCATCGATCAACTGCCTGGCCCCGAACGCCGCCCGGTCGGCCATCCCCAGTTGCTCCTGAATATAGGAAAGGTAATTCCGGTTGTGCGAGTAATTCCAGTTGTTGAACGGAAACGTCATCCGCTCCTGCATGTATTGCTTTTCGCGCCGCGTCGCCGCGTCCATCGAAATGGCCGCCTCGTTCCACATGCCCACGATGCTGTAGATATGACCCGGCATGTGCAGCGCATGCCCGATTCCCGGGACAAGCTCGCTATAGCGCTTCGCGCTCGCGAGCGCCTGCTCCGGCTCGTGATAATCCCAGTTGTGGATGCGATAGTGATGCGCCCCCGGATGATCGGGCTCCTTCGCCAATATTTCCCGGATCATCAGCTCCGCGCCATACCGCGAAGAACCCATGGTCTGAAGCGCCAGCAGCGCCCGCGCCTCCATATCGTCCGGATATTTGACGCACAGGGTCTCCAAGATTTTCCTGCCCGCCGACGGATCGGGCTTCTCACGCACAGGATCGGGCAACAGGTCCGCCGCCATCGCGTCAATGTACAGGCGCTCCCTTTCGGTCACGCCGCTTTCGCGCTTCACCGCCTCGCGAATCATATCCTGACTGCGCTTTTCATCGCCCCCGCGAATTGTGCTGGCCCGCGCCAGTCCCCAATACGCCATCGCGTTGTCCGGCTCCAGTTTCAAGCACCACCGGAAGGAGCGCTCGGCCTCGTAATCCCAAAACGAATGCAGCAGCGCGTTGCCCTGGTCGAACCACTTCTGCACTTCCGGATTCTTTGTCGTGATCGGAAAATGCGCGACGCCGATTCCTTCCATCACCCAGGGCTTCTCGCGCGGCCCCGTATCGAATGCCTCGCCAAAATGCGAATGCCCCAGCTTGTCCAGAATGGCCGCGGTATTTTGGTAAGCAAATAACGGCGCGCACAGCGAAAGCAACAAAAGTCGATGCATTCATCTATGATAAGTTGTCTGTCGTGATGAAACTCAACCGGCGTGCGTTCCTGCTGACGGCGGCTTCCGCCGCTCGCGTTCTCGGCGCCAACGATCGCATCCGTCTGGCCGGCATCGGCGTCGGCGGACGAGGCGCCTACGACCTCGGCCTCGCCGCCAAAGCCGAAAACACTGAAGTGGTCGCCGTCTCCGACGTCTACTCCCCCCGCTTAAGCGAGGTGCGCGACCAGCTCGCGCCCAACGGCCAATCCTATAAGGATTACCGCGAAATCCTCGACCGCAAGGATGTCGACGCCGTCATTATCGGCACACCCGACCACTGGCACGTCCCCATGATCAAGGACTCCGTCGCCGCCGGCAAGGACGTCTACTGCGAAAAACCCGTCAGCCATTCGATCGAGGAAGGAGAAAAACTCCTCGCCGCCGTCAGCGCGTCGAAACAGATCGTGCAAATCGGCTATCAGCAGCGCAGCTGGCCTCATTATAAGGAGGCCCGCGAGATTTTCACGTCAGGCCGCCTCGGCGCTGTCCCTCTCATTCAAACGTCCTGGTATCAGCGTTACGCTCACGGCCCCAGAACTCTCATCGCGGCGTCCAGCATCGATTGGAAAGGCTTTTTGGGCTCGGCGCCCGACCAGCCCTTCGACGCTCAGCGTTGCTCCAACTGGCGCTGGTTCTGGGATTTCGGAGGAGGCCATCTGACGGACCTGTTCAGCCATTGGGTGGACGTCGTCCACTGGTACATCGAAGCGTCGCAACCCGCCACGGTCGACGCCACCGGCACTCGCAACATCTTTCCTGAATTCGAATGTCCGGACACCATCACCGCGATTTATGAATACCCGGGAGGCTTTAACGTCGTCCACACCGGCTCCATCGGCAGCGCCGTGGAGGACGGCAACATTATTTTCCGGGGCCACGAAGCTACCATGCGCCTGAACCGCAACGGCTACGCCGTGTTTGAGGAGCGATCGAACCGCTCCGGCCCGCTCCTTCCCGCGCCCTCCCTGATCGTCGATTCCCAACGCGACGGCACCATCGATCACATGCAGAATTTCCTGGATTGTGTCCGCAGCCGCAAAACTCCGAACTCGCCTGTCCAGAGTTCCGTAGCCTCCGCCAAAGTCGCGCACCTGGGCAACCTGGCGTATCGCAAAAAGGTATGACCCGCCGAACTCTTCTTAAAATCGCACTGGCATGTGGGGCAGGGCCATGCCCTGCCAAAACTCTTCCTGTCCGCTTAGGCGGTCCCATCTTCCTGAAATCCGACGACCTCGCCGAATTGGCAAAAGAACACCGCCGCCTCGGCTACTCGGCCGCCTACTGCCCCGCCGGGAACCCCTCTGAAATCAAAAGAGCCTTCGCCAAAGAAGACGTCGTGATCGCCGAAGTAGGCGCGTGGCGCAACCTGCTCGACCCCGACTCGCAGAAGCGCCGCGACAATCTTCACTACGTCGCAGAACGTCTCCACTTGGCAGACGAAGTCGGCGCGAGATGCTGCGTCGATATCGCCGGCTCTTTCAACCCCGACCTCTGGTACGGCCCCAATCCCAGAAATCTATCGAAAGAATTCTTCGACGCAACAGTAGAAAACGTCCGCAAGCTGATCGACGAAGTGAAGCCCACGCAAACAAAATTCTCCATAGAAATGATGCCCTGGAGCCTCCCCGACGGCCCCGATTCCTATGTGAAACTGATCCGCGCCGTCGACCGGAAAGCCTTCGGCGTGCACCTGGACGTCTGCAACGTCATCAACACGCCCGACCGCTACTACCGCAACTCCGAGGTCATCGCCGAGTGCTTCCAAAAACTTCGCCCCTGGATCCTCTCCTGCCATGGCAAGGACCTGTCGTGGGAAACCAAGGGCGAATACAACGTGCACTTCCAGGAAACCATCCCAGGCCGAGGCCAGATCGACTACGCGACATATTTGAAGGAGCTAACCACCGTCGATGCCCCTTTGATGCTGGAACACCTGAAGTCAGCCGAAGACTACGCGGAAGCGCGCGCGTATATCCGGCACGTCGCAAATCAATCAGGAGTGATACTAAATCCATGAGCCCCAAATCCACCATCGCCCTAGCGCTAGCCGCAGGATTCCTAGGCGGAACCCTCTCCCAGCGCCTCATGCCGGCACCGGTCCACGCGCAAGACATCCCGCAGGAGATCCGCGCCCACAAATTTGTTTTGGTAGACGATCAAGGCGTCAACCGAGGCGTCTTTGGATTTTATAAGGACGAGAAAGGCGGTCGCCATCCAGTTATTGAACTGCTTACCGCACGGGGCCACATCACCAGTCCGGGCGGCGCCTATGCGCGAGGAATGCTACTGCCCGACGCAACTTGTCAAACCTGTCCCCGCAAAGCGCCCACCCAGTAGCCCAGCCGGAGTTTATTATCATCGAATCGTGGCCTCCGAAACCGACTGGCGCTTCGCCTTAGCCAAGCGACTGAAAGGCGAACGCCTCCAGTTCAAGCAATACCATTCACGCCCCGGATGGGACCACGACCACTGCGTCGCGTGCTGGCAAAAACTTGCGGAATGGGATGGTCCCGACATCGTCCACGAGGGCTACACAACCCTCCCTGATTACAAATTCGGAGAAGGCTATCATTGGGTCTGCCAACAGTGCTTCTCCGAACTTGGCGAACTCATGGAATGGACTTCTAATTAAAACGGCTCCCCCGGCAGCGGCTTCATCACCGGAGTGATCTTCCCCCACCCCTGATCTTTCGCCGACTTCATATCCTTCATCAACTGCTCCGGCAGCGTCTTATTCAGCGCCGGCCGACCGTCCTGATTCGCCAGCACCCAACCGACCGCCGACACCGTTTTGGTCACGATCATCATCTCTTTGTAATCGATCTTGTCCGGAGTATCCGTCGGACGATGATAATCCGGATGCAAGCCGGTGGTGAAGAACACAATCGGAATTCCGACCTTGGCGAAGTTGTAATGATCGCTGCGATAGAAAATCCGCTGTCCGTTCGGTTCCGGACCCAGGTTGTCGTGATCCTTATCCGGCTTCGTCGCGTCATAGAAATGGTTCAGCTTCAGCTTCTGATACCCGTCATTCACCGTCTCGATGGTTTTTTCCAGTTCGTCACTTGAGATGTTCGGACCTACCAGCATCACCTCGCCCTGTTCGACGAGAACGTGCGTCTTGTCGTTGTCCTTCAAGTCCGGAGTCTTCGTCCGGCCGATCATATCGATATTCAGATTCGCAACCACTTTGCTCAGATCGATAAACGGAAACTGGTTGAAATACTGCGAGCCCCACAGGCCCTTCTCCTCGCCGGCGTTCCACAGGAAAATAATCGATCGCGCCGGCCGCTGCCCCTTTGCCGCGCCTTCCGAATAAGCCCTGGCCAGCGCCAGCAGCGCCGTCGAGCCCGACCCGTCGTCGTCCGCTCCGTTGTTCACGTTGTGCCCGTTTTCCATGGGCGCGCTCAACCCGATGTGATCCAGGTGGGCACTGAACACCACAAATTCGTTCTTCTTCACCGGGTCGGCGCCTTCCAGAATCGCGACGACGTTTTCCGCATGGTTCGACTCGCTCTTCACCGCGATCTTCAGCGCCAGCGTTTTTTCTTTGGTCAGTTCAAACGAATCGAGCTTGGACTTGGAACCGGCTGCATAAAAAATCTCCGACGCGCTCTTTTTCTCGCCCAGGAACATACGATTGGTCATCGCAAGCCCAGCCGAAATGACCGGCACCGACGGACACGCGCCAGGCACGTTGAACGCAGGCACCGTGTACTGAGGTCCGTTCAACCCTCCTCCACGCCCACCGCCGACGCCGAGGGTTAAGGCGGTCCCCGCAAGCTGGTCGAAGCTCTGGAACGTGACCACCGCGAGCGCGCCATTCTTCGCCGCGGCTTGTTGGGGAGTCATGAAATCCGCGCATGGTTCACCTAAGGGATTCGCAGCCCCGCGCCCGCCTCCTCGTCCACCTTGAGCGGCCTGCGCCGCCAGCTCGGCCGGCAATCCTGCAACCACAACGATCTTGCCCTTCACATCGATCCCTTGAAACGGATCGATATTCGTTTTCTTGATCACGTAGCCGTTGCCCACGAACGCCATTCCGCCCGAAACCTCAAGCGCGTCCAGAGGCGCGCCGCCGCGCCCGCCCGCGGCCACGGTCCAGTCTTTTCCATATTCGAACGAAATCGCGCGCGACTCATTTCCGCCGCGACCACCCCGGCCTCCTCCGCCCCCGGTATCTCCGCCGCGTCCGCGTCCGCCGCCACCACCGCCCGAGCCCGTCACCGTCGCCTTGCTGTCGCCCGGAATCACGCTCTTGGTGACCAGTTCAAACGGCATCAGGTAAGGTTGCAGAGGACCGTTCGTGCCCTCTGTGCTCCCGCCTGGCTTCAATCCCCACTCCGCCAGGTGACTCGCGACATACAGCGCCGCCGTATCGTACCCGCGTGACGGCAAATTCCGCCCTTCCAACTGATCGGATGCCAGGAAATAATCGTAAATCTTCATCTCCTGCTCCGTGATCGAATCGGAGTTGCCATAAGTGGCCACCACCGGAGCAGGAGTCTTGACCTTCGTCATCTTCGGCTTGTTCTGCGCCGCCAGCACAACCGTAAACAGAACAAACCCGCCAAATAAAAATCGCCGCATAAGATATTACGGCGAAGCAAACCCGCCCTAAGTTACAAAAGTTCCTGTCTTCTTTGCGTTCTCTGCGACTCTGCGTGAAATTGTGTTCCGATGGTAGGGAGTGGACCCCAACATAATCCTGCTCGCCGGCCCGAACGGAGCCGGCAAGAGCACCGCCGCGCCCGATCTCCTTTACGGCGCTCTTCACGTGGACGAATTCGTAAACGCCGACGTCATCGCCCGGGGATTGTCGGCCTTTAACCCCGAAGGCGCAGCCCTGGACGCCGGCCGCGTCATGCTCTCCCGCCTGAAGGAACTCGGCCGCCAGCGAAAAAACATCGCCTTCGAATCGACGTTAGCCAGCCGAACCTTCGCGCCCTGGATTCGCGAATTGAAAAAGGAAGGATATCGTTTCCATCTTTTCTATTTCTGGCTCCCATCGCCCGAAGCGTGCGTCAATCGCGTGCGCGAGAGAAAATCGCTCGGCGGCCATTTCGTTCCGTCGGAAACGATCCACCGCCGCTATCACGCAGGCATTCGAAATTTCTTTGAACTGTACGCACCGATCGCCGTAAATTGGCAATTCTTCGACAATACTCACAAGCCGCGCGTTCTTCTTGCCGCTGGAGGCGAGGACATCGAAGAAGAAGTTTTCAATGCCGTGATCTGGGATAAACTAAAGTAGGAGTATGAGCGTGCCTGAGAACGGAAACGGCGCAAGGAGCATCACCGAAATCATTCGCGACGGCGTCACCGTCAACGAAGCTCTCGACAAAGCCTTCTACCGAGCCGTGCTCCTCCACCGCGAGGCCAACGTTCCCATGACCTTCACCGAAGACGGAGAAATGGTCGAAGTTGACGCCAAAGATATCCCCATCCCCGAGCAATACGCCAACCTCGAACCCTTCCGCTATTAGCGTGTCTTCTTTGCGCCCTCTGCGTCTCTGCGTGAAATTGTTTTTCGCGATAAACTGAGTCTTCCCACCCGATGACCGGATCTCTCTTTCGCCGGCTGCTGGTCATGGCGGTTGCGCTGGTCGCGATCACGCTGTTTGCCATCGATCGCACGCTGGTCGGCACCGAAGTTCGCGGGCGCGTCTTCGCGATTGGCCTTTCCTCCTCGCTGATCGCCCTGCTGGTCGCATTTTTCATTTCGCGATCCCTCGCGCGCCGCGTCAGCAAATTGAAGCAGGTTGCCGAGGGAATCCTCGACCGCCCGCCCGAACATTCGAGCGACGATCTTGGCTCGCTCGAGCACTCCATCGCCTCCGTCGCCAAGGAACTGCGCCGCCTGCTGGACCGCTTGCGTTTCGAATCTGCCCGCCGCGAGGCGATTTTATCCAGCATGGCGGAGGGCGTTCTCGCCGTCGATCCGGATCTGCGCGTCACCTTCTGCAACACCGCGTTTCTAAAGGCTATCGGATTCCGTGGCGCTTCCTTTGAAGGTCTTTCCTTGCTCGAACTGGTCCGCGACACCGGGCTCCATCAACTGTTGCGGGAGGTGCTGGCGTCCGGCGAATCCCGTAATATCCGCTTCAAGCTGTCGGCCGCTTTCGGTCGCACATTTGAAGTGCAGGCGACCCCGCTGGCGATGCCCGCGGGCCGCGGCGCCATCGCGATCCTGCACGATATTACCGATCTCGAGCGGCTGGAGCAGGTTCGCAAGGATTTCGTTGCAAACGTGTCGCATGAGCTGCGGACGCCCCTTTCGGGCGTCATCGGCTACGCCGACACGTTGCTCGACGGCGCGCTCGAGGACCAGGCCAACAATCGGAAATTCGTCGAGATCATTCGCTCCAACGCCGTGCGGCTCAATAACATAGCTGCGGACCTGCTGGTCCTTTCGGACCTCGAATCGGGCTCCGATCCGGAGCCCGAAGTCATCTCCGTCGAGAACGTTCTCGATGCGGCCATGGTCACTGTACAAGCCGAAGCGCGCGAACGGGATGTCCAGTTAATCTCCGAAAATATTGAAAATGTATTCGTCAGCGGCAGCCGGCTGCGCCTCGAACAGGCGATCCTCAATCTGCTGGCGAACGCCATCAAGTTCAATAGGCCCGGCGGCGAAGTACGTGTCAGCGCGACGGTTAACGGCGACACCCAAGTGGCCATCGTCATCGCCGATACAGGCGTCGGCATCCCTTCGCAGGATCTGCCTCGAATCTTCGAGCGCTTTTACCGCATCGATAAAGCACGTTCGAGGCAGGTGGGCGGAACGGGATTGGGTCTTTCTATTGTGAAACACGTCGTGGAGCGGATGAACGGAGCGATTGAGGTGGAAAGCCAGCTTGGGCGAGGGTCGGTCTTTACGCTGAGATTGCCTGCGGTATGAGTGTCGACCCAGTTTGCGGGATGACCGTAAATCCCGAAAAATGTGCGGGATCGCACGAATACAAGGGCACACAATACTTCTTCTGCGGCCAGGGCTGCATCGCCAAGTTCGCCGCGTCGCCCGAGACGTATCTGAAGCCCAAATTGGTGAGCGTCGCTCCCGCAAAACCGGGCATGAAGTACACCTGCCCGATGCACCCGGAAATCGTTCGGAATCAGCCGGGTCCGTGCCCCATTTGCGGAATGGCTCTGGAGCCGATGACGGTTTCGCTCGACGACAAGAATCCTGAACTCGACGATATGACGCGCCGATTCTGGATCGCGGCGGCTCTGACGGTTCCTCTGCTGGCGTTCATGATCTGGCCTGTGAACAAATGGATAGAGTGTGTGCTGGCCACGCCCGTGGTTCTGTGGGCGGGCTGGCCGATTTTTGAGCGGGCGTTCGATTCCATCCGCAACCGTAGCCTGAACATGTTCACACTCATAGGGTTGGGCGTGGCAGCGTCCTATTTATACAGCTTTTTTGGTGAAGCCTATTTTGAGGCTTCGGCGGCAATCATCACTTTAGTGCTATTGGGGCAGGTTCTGGAGCTGCGGGCCAGGGGGCGGACGCAGAGCGCCCTTAGAGCGCTTTTGGAGCTTGCTCCCAAAACCGCCCGGCGCGTGGAACACGATGGTTCTGAAGGGGATGTGCCTCTGGAACAGGTCATGCCCGGCGACACGCTGCGGGTGCGGCCGGGTGAAAAAGTGCCGGTCGATGGAAAAATCGTGAGTGGTGCGAGCGCGGTGGACGAAGCCATGATGACCGGCGAATCGATGCCCGTCGAAAAAGCCGTGGGAGACCCGGTCACGGGCGGTACGCTCAACAAATCAGGCAGCTTCTTAATGGCAGCGGAACGCGTCGGCAACGATACGCTGCTCGCCCAGATCGTCCGCATGGTGAGCCAGGCGCAGCGTTCGCATGCGCCGATTCAGCGTTTGGCCGACGTGGTGGCGGGATGGTTCGTGCCCGCGGTTTTGCTGGTCTCCGTGATCACTGCAATTGTCTGGGCGATTTATTCGCCGGCGGGGGCGCTGGTGAACGCGGTTGCGGTGCTGATTATCGCCTGCCCCTGCGCTCTGGGCTTGGCGACACCCATGTCGATTATGGTGGGCACCGGACGAGGAGCCTCGGCGGGAGTTCTCATCCGCAATGCGGAGGCTCTCGAAACGCTTGAAAAAATCGACACGTTGATTGTCGACAAGACCGGGACGTTGACCGAAGGCAAGCCGCGGCTGGCATCGGTCTTGGGCGATCCCGATATTTTGCGTCTGGCCGCCAGTCTCGAGATGGCCAGCGAGCATCCGCTGGCGTCGGCTATCGTCGAAGGGGCTCGCGAGCAGGGTTTAGCTCTCACTACGCCAGAGAATTTCCAATCGACACCAGGGCTGGGAGTGAGCGGCACAGTGGACGGATCTACAGTCCACGCAGGCAGCCGCACATTCCTTGTACGGCAGGGCATCGCGTGTGACGCTTTTTCAGCCGAAATTTTGCGCATGCGTGAAAACGGGGAAACGGCCGTCTTCGTTGCGAAAAACGGAAGCTTTGCCGGCGTTTTATCGGTTTCCGACCCGGTGAAGGCGAACGCCGCGGAAGCGGTAAGAAAGCTGCGCGCGGAGAAAATACGCATTGTAATGTTGACCGGCGACGATCGCACGACGGCTCTGGCTGTCGCGAGAAAACTGGGCATCGAGGAAGTCGAGGCTGAGGTTTTGCCGGCTGGGAAACGCGACGTTGTCGAGCGTCTGCAAAAGCAAGGACGCATCGTGGCGATGGCGGGTGACGGCGTCAACGACGCTCCGGCTCTGGCGCAGGCGCAGGTGGGAATCGCGATGGGAACAGGCGCCGACGTGGCGATGGAGAGCGCGGGCATCACTCTGCTTCACGGCGACCTGAACGGCATTCTGCGCGCCCTCCATTTGAGCCGGGCGACGATGAAAAACATCCGCCAGAATTTGTTTTTCGCCTTCGTGTACAACCTGCTGGGAGTGCCGATCGCAGCGGGAGTGCTGTATCCGTTTTTCGGATTATTGCTGAGCCCGATGCTCGCCAGCGCCGCGATGACATTCAGTTCGGTATCGGTGATCGCGAACGCGCTGCGGCTGCGGCGAGCGACTCTCTAATCTCCTGGTGCTGGCCCTCGGCCGCCCAACCCTCCGGAGTCGAATTGAACCTGGCATCGCGTATGGTTAGGTCCGCGCCGCGAACCACAAGAAACGCGACGGCCTCTTTGTGACCGTTGATCGCCGCCCAGTGCAGGCCCGTCCCGCCGAAAACGCCCTTTGCATTGACGTCGGCCCCGCGATCAAGCAGGAACGCCGCGACCGCCGTATGGCCGTTGCGGCAGGCTCCATAGAACGCGTTCGAGATCATGTCGCCCTTCATGCGGGCGGAGTCGGCGGGCCAGTGATCGTCGGGTTCCAATGGGACAGGGCGAGCCGCCAGCGGCGCGCCTGAATCTAGAAATTCGCGGACCAGGTCCAGTTTCCCGAGACTCGCTGCCGCGATGAGGTTCATCCCTTTTGCGCCGCGCGCGAGCAACAGATCCGCGACTCTGGTGCTTCCCATGGTTCCCGCCCAGTCGAGCGCCGTGGCGCCCCAGGACGTCGTCGCCTCCAGGTCCGCGCCCGCGTCTAACAGCATTCTGGCAATGTCGTAGTGATTGTATTCGGCGGCCCAATGTAGAGGTGTCTTGAGGTACTCGTCGGTGCCACGCACGAGACCAGGATCGTCGCTCAGGAGACGCCCGACAAGCAGCACGTCTCCGTCTCTGACGGCTTGGAGCATCGCGGCTGCGCCATTCATAAGTGCCCTCGACCGAACAGCCTTATTATAAATCGAGTGATTGAAATCCGGGCAATGACCGCTGCGGAAAGCCGGCGGCACGTCGAGGCGCTGGCGGACGTGCTGCTTGACTGTGTTCGCGGCGGCGCATCCGTCAGTTTTATGGCCTCGCTTTCGCGCGCCGAGGCCGAGGCGTTTTTCGAAAAAATCTGCGATGGAGTGGAGCGCGGCGAGCGCCTGCTGCTGGCCGCATTTATCAACTCCAAATTGGTGGGGACGGTGCAGGTGTTGACGGCGATGCCTCCGAATCAACCTCATCGTGCGGAGATCGCGAAGCTGCTGGTACACCGGTCGGCTCGGGGGCAGGGAGTGGGGGCGCGGCTGATGGAATACGCCGAGGAAGCCGCGCGGCGCGCGGGCAAGACGCTGCTGGTGCTGGATACGACGACTGGTGGAGACGGCGAGAGGTTGTACGCGCGGCTCGGATGGACGAGAGTGGGCGTCATCCCGAAGTATGCGCTGCTTCCGGATGGGACGCCGAGTGGCACGACGATTTTTTGGAAGGAGGTGTAGTAGGATGATCCAAATGACTTTAGGTAGAACTCTTGGCGTGTTCTTGTATGCGGCACTTCAACTGGGGAGGGCTCAAACTGCGGAGATCGCAGGCGCGACTACTCCTTTGCCCGAGTCCTTGCGGAGCGGTGCCGGCGTTGTTCGTCTGGACAGCGCGAATCAACCCGTGTTGCTTCGGAAGGCGGCGAACGGCATCGTCTGTATTGCGGATAAGCCCGGCGACGATCAATTCGATGTGCGGTGCTACCAGGAAGACTTCATCCCGGTGGTTTACCGTGCCTTCCAACTGGGCTACAGTGTAAGCGGACCGAAAGTTGAGGCTGAGATCAAGGAGGGGAAATTGCACTTGTCGAATCAGCCTGCAGCTGGATATCGATGCCTCGGGCCGGCCACCGGCTATGATGCTTCCACGAACAAGATTAACGCGCAAATCCGCTGCTGGCAGTCCATTCACTTTCCGTTCCGGACGGCGCAGGAGATCGGGTTTCCAGACATGTCCGAGGTTCCAGAGGGCCTGCGCGATTCGATGCCATTTGTCATGGCGAGCGGCAAGTACTGGGCGCACGTGATGATTACTCACCCTGCCAAATAGTGTTCCTTGTGGAAGCGGCACAGCGCGGTTACAAACCGGCGCGCAGGGTACCATCCTGCGCCACTCGCCGGCTCAGGATTGACCACAGCGCACACCCGGCGATGGGGAACATCGCTGCCAGCGCGAACGCGATGTCGTAGCGGTGCAGGTCGAACAATCTGCCTACGCCAGGCATCACAAGCGCGATCATGAGCGACCAGCTTCCCGCACCCAAGCCCGCGATGAAGCCGGCGTGGTCGGTGGAGAAGTGGCGCGTGGCGTAGGCTACTGCGCCGATGATGAAGCCCGACGTGATGAACATCGCGAAGAACATCATGGCCAGCGTTAGGGCGTAGTTGTGGACGTGCGGGATCAGGGCCACGGGCGCGCTCAGCAACATCAACACCAGGAACTGACGTCGCATGGAGGCGGAAAAGCGGTCCATCATCCAGCCCCAGAAAAAATAGCCGATCTCCCAGCCCAACGGGGGAATCCACAGCACCTTGCCGATTTCGAGTTGCGATTTCGCGAACGTCGCGGTGAGGAAAATCGACGCTTGATACAACACGAAGCCGGACGGAAAGGCTCCCATCGCGTAAGCGGCGATGAAGGCCCACACTCTCGGATCGCGCAGGCGCGGGCCGTCGCGAATCACAACGGACGGTTTTGGGGCCCTTCTGATGTCCTCGCGGCGCGAGAGCACGACCCACAAAAGGAGCCATGCCCCGCCGACCGCGCCCGTGGCCCAGAAGGCTCCTCTCCATCCCCACATGGCGGCAATGGGCGTGACGATCACCGGAGTGATTACCGCGCCGAGCGATCCGCCGCTATAAGAAATGGCGATGCCACGCGAGCGCTGGCGGGGTTCGAGCGTCTGGACGACCGTTCGCAGGCTGCCCGGGAAGGTCGCGCCTTCGCCGAAGCCGAGCAGCGCTCGCGCGGCGGCGAATCCCTGGAAGCCGAAGGCGAAAACGTGGGCAACCGAGGCCAGCGTCCACAGGGAAACGGCCGACGTCATACCCCGGCGCACGCCGATGCGGTCGAGAATGTAGCCCCACAGCGGATTGCCCAGCATATAGGCGACCGAAAACGCGGAGATGATAAAACCGTACTGCTCGTTCGACAGGCGCGTGTCGCGCAGGATGGTGGGCGCGAGCAGGGCCAGCGTGTTGCGGTCGATGTAGCTGATAGTCGAAACCAGCATCATTGTAAACGCCGGGAGCCAGCGACGCGTCACTCGTCCGCCGATCTTCGCCGTTGGCCGGTTTTCGGAAGACGAATCACGCACGGTGGCTTATTCTCGAAAGCATGAAGTGGAGGTTCCTGCTGGCCGGCGTGCTGGCCTTCATCGCGGGATTTCTCTCGACCGAATTTCACTAGGCGATGTTATCTGGCTTACGGTTTCAAAACTAAATCCACGGCTGATTAAGATGGGGAGTGCGAACTCGACGGCCTCAAGCGTGGCGCGGATGTCCGGCGAGCGCTGCAATTCGCGGCCGTCGTGGAGGCAGAGGATGGCGCCGTTGCCTGCCCCGCTCAGCAGCAGGCGCGAGATGCGGGAGGAACGCCATTTCCAGTCGCGGCCGATGGCCGTCCACATCACGCCGGTCAGGTTGAGACGGTTCTGCGCTCGGCGAAGGCCGGGCCAGCGGACGCCGTAGGGAGCGCGGAAAAATCGTGGAGTCGCTTGCGTCATTTTCACGATTGTTTCCTGGGCGAGGGCGAGTTCGCGATAAATAAATTCCGGCGATTTGAAATAGAGGGGCGAGTGGGAATCGGTATGATTGCCGATTTCGTGGCCGTGGGCGGCGACTTCGCACGCGATGTCCTTCAGGCGGCGGACGTTCGCGCCGCACATGAAGAACGTCGCCTTTATATTGTGCTCGGCGAGCAGTTCGAGCAGCGCGGGCGTCGATTCGCTGGGGCCGTCGTCGAAAGTGAGCGCGACCGAAGCGCGGCTGCGATCGCCATGATAAACAGATGGCGCCAGCAGCGACGAAGATTTTCCGCGCACGGCGTAGGCGGCAAGACCTACCGCCGCGGTGGAAAGAAGAGTCCCTTCAAGCACGGCCGATGTCCCTTAACGCATGCTCGGCGGCGGTCACGCCTCGATATTGTGCTTCTTCGAAGATGCTAAACCCGCTTTGATCGCTATTTGCGTAGTAGATGTTCTTGGAGACGGGTCTTGGCGAAGTTAAGAAGCCGGGAACGGGGCGGCCCATGGCGTGCCCGATGCGCATCACGTCGATTCGCGAGACGCATTCGCGGATGTTTTTATGCGCCCGCGAGAGATCGTTCAAAATCGCGTCCCGCCAGTAGGTCCAGTCCTTTTCGAGCAGCAGCCTGCGCATCTCGCCGGGAGGCTGGTGCGCGAGCGCCCAGTAAAAAGTCCATACCGAGCGGTCGATCTGCGAGCTGAGGCTCATGTGTGTCGCGACCACGTACCCCAGCGCGGGCGAATCGTAGATAACGTTGTCCCAAGCCGAGTCTTCCGAAGGAAGACGATCCAGCGTGAGATTCGCGGTGAGCCACGGCGAATAAACGATGCCGGGATTGCTCGCGCCTTCGACGATGTAAGGCGCAAGAAAGGTCGGCGCGGCGAAGATGACGCGGTCGGCGATATATTCGACGGCCTCGGTATAGACGTGTGATTTCGAAATGCGATACACGGGCGAGCTGGTGCGGATAAATGGCTTTAAACGCTCCGTGAGCTGGCGAACGATCCAGCCGTTGCCTTCCGGCCACACGAGCGGTCCTTTTTCCTCGGGCTCGCGCGAGGCGAAGTAGTGGATGCCCGCCCAGGCCGAGGTTTCAAACGCAAGCGCGCCGTAATCGTCGCGGCAGGCGTAATTGATGTACCAGTTCAGATAGGGAGACGTGAAGCGGTTGGTCTCCATCCACTGCTGCATCGACATTTTGTCGAGCGGAGATGGCTTCGCGCCGCGCTCCATGGGAATCGTGAACTGGCCTGACGCGCGCATTTCATCGATGAAACCCTGAAAGCGGCGAAAATCCTCGCGGTCGCGGCCGGTGGAGGCGATTTCAGGCTCGATTCCTTCCTGCCAGCGGCCGTGGAGAAACAGGCGTTCCTGGGGAGAGAAGCAGAGCCGCCGCTCGTCCCATTTGCCGTCGGCGAAGACGCCGAGGTCTTCAAAAAGCTCGCGCGCAAGCGTTTCGCGAGGGCCGGGAACGGGGACGTAATGAGCGGCCCAGGGGTAAGCGGAGATTTCGTTTTCTCCCCAGCGGGAGTTGCCGCCGGGTTCGGGCTCCATTTCGAGGAGGACAAAGTCGCGAAAACCTTTCTTGTGCAAACGCCACGCCGCGGAGAGCCCGGCGATGCCTCCGCCGACGATGACAATTCCGATTTTCTGAATGCGCTTGGGAGCGGAAAAAGCCGCATGATCCCGGAGCCGGTGGCCGAGAGGGAACCCGTCGTTAACAAATTGTCCGTCGATGCGCTTTTCGGCTTTGGCGGTGAGGCCGATGAGGGCGGGAGCGGCTACAAGGAATCGTCGGCGCGACGGCACTTGTTCAGTGTAGCGTCACGTAACGGGAGCGATTTCCAGCATCTCGGCAACCGAGGAGAGTTTGGGCACTGCTTCGCCGTGGAGGCGCATGCCTTCGATATGGAATTCGATGGCTTCCTCCATCAACTCGCGCGTTTCTGCGAAGGGTGCGCGCGGCCGCGATGCATCCGGGCAGGTCCGGCACGTACGCGCTGTACCCGCCCTCGGGGCCGGTTTCGTAGATTACTGCGTGATTGTAGCCGACAGCTTATCGGCTAGTGGAGTGCGTCATGTCGTGGCGCATGCACTCGTGCGTGCCGCGTCGAGACTCATCTCGATGCCGGGCCGCTGAGTCAGGCATCGACACGAGTGTCGACGCGGCACGCCGGGGGCGTGCGCCACGTAGCTATCAGGATTTGCGACGCATCACACTAGCGGAAGTTGGGGAGAGCCTTGACGATGGCGACTGTCTCGACGCTGACGCGGACTACTTGGCCTAGGAGGCGGATGATGTAGGCGGGGTCGTCTTCGCGGTTGGGGTCGGAGTCGCCTTTTATTTGGTATTGATCGACGATCCATTCGAGCGCGGAGCGGGAGCCGAGGCGGTATTCGAACGTCTCGGGCGGAATTTCGGCGAGGGTGAGGGAGTCGTTGACGTAGAGCGATTGTTTATCCTTCGCCAGCTTCATTTTGATGACGCGCTGGGTGAATTTCGCTTCCTTGTTTTCCACCTCCTTTAACGGCCAGGGCGGGAGGGATTCGTATTCGACGTGCAGTTTTGCGAGTTTCTTGCCGGCGTCGGCGAAGGCTTGGAAGTCGGGGGCGAAGGGGATGCGAGGAAGCTCGCGCTTGAGATTGGCGGCGTAGCGGGTGCGGTATTCGGGGTGGTGGAGGAGGGCGGGAGCGGCTACAAGGGATCGGCGGCGCGACGGCACTTGCTCAGTGTAAACGTTGCGGGCCCGGCCGACCCGGAGCGATTTCGAGTGAGCAGAGTCGCCCCGCGCGGTAGTACAGTGTTTTAGAGATCCCGCTGTGGACACGTTAACGCCCGCCGAGCGCAGCCGGCGAATGAGCTTGGTACGAGGGAAGGACACGAAGCCGGAGATGTTGGTGAGGCGACTGGTGCACCGGATGGGCTACCGTTATCGACTTCACGCCCGTGACCTGGCGGGGTGTCCAGATACGGTGTTCCGCAGTCGGGGTAAGGTCATTTTCATCCATGGGTGCTTTTGGCACCGGCATGGAAGGCGCGGGTCTTAGTGACAGACACCTTGGTCGTCGGACAGCTCTATTCAAACGAGGAGATTTTTAGCTCTCTCAAGGTGTCAAATGCAGGGGGCGTGCGCGTGTCACTAGAAGGCGCGGCCGTGCGGAGGGCGGTGGTCATGACTTCCGTACAAGGTATCCATAGCGCTCTTGAGAATCCGTACCACGACAGGCTCGAGGGCGACGTCCTGGCCTTTACAGCGGCGGGGAGGCTTGGCCAGCAGACGCTTGCTGGTATGAATCATAGATTGATCGAGCAGAAGGCGTTCAATTTTCCGATACACGGATTTTTTCTAGTTGCCAGTCGAAGAGATCGGTCCGTCGGAACAAAGCGCTGGAAATATCTCGGGCTGCTGGAATACGTTCGTCACTATCCTGATACCCAAATCGACGCAAGCGGCAAGGTACGCAAGGTTTGGCTCTTTGAATTCAGGATTCATCGTGACCACCAGGTCGTGCCGCTCGCGACCGACGCTGCCACTTCGGGCCGAATACTCGCAGCATCGAGGCTCAAGGCGGCCGCTGATTCTGACGATGACGATATCATTGATGAGAACCGTCATCAAGAAGCTGAGAACATCGAGCGGATCGAGCATGTTCGAAGCAGGCTACTGGCGTTGGAACCGCAGAGATTCGAGTTGTTTATTAAAGACTTGCTCATGCACTGCGGATTTTCGGAGGTATGCGTCACAAGATTCAGCGCCGACGGCGGGGTTGACGTCAACGCCAGGGCCGGCGTCCAAAACTGGATCTTCGAGAGCACGCTGGTGCAAGTACAGGCGAAGCGCTGGCTGCACTCGGTCGGACGCAAGGAGGTTGCCGAGCTGCGCGGGAGTCTCCAGCCGTTCGCGAAAGGTGCCGTAATCACGACCAGCCATTTTTCGAGAGCGGCTATCAACGAGGCTAGCGAGGGGGGTAAGAATCCGATTACTCTCGTCGACGGCTTTCGTCTGTCCCAGGTTGTGCTTGACGAGTATTTTCCCGTTACGGTATGAGTATCTGGTGGCTCCGTTCGTGACGTTTTATCGGATTACAGGAGGAAAGTAATGAAGAGCGATAAGTGGTTTCGCGCGCGTGCGGCAGAGATGTACCACACAGACGGCAAAATAGAGGTCGACAGCAACGCGCGCATTTCGAGAGGTGACGACCCAGGGGCATACGTGGAGGCGTGGGTTTGGGTGCCGCTGGACAGGGAAGAAGGTGACTTCCTAGCGGGACACTCCCGCTAGGCTATGGTACCCCGTTTATGTCGGGCAGCCCCGACCGATCAGGAAGCGCATAGACGAACATTTCTGGCCCGAATAACCCGGCGGAAATTAATGAGCGGCTCCAGGAGGTCGAGACCGTTTCCTCAGTCCGTATGCCGCCGTTATAAGGCTATTTCGGCTGGAACTTGAAGTCCGAGATTCCGATTTCATCGTTCCCCGGAATATAGAACCCGAATTTCCCGTCACTGAAGATGCGGCCGGGTTCGGTCCAGCTATCGAGCGTCAACCACGTATCGCCGTTTTTCAGCCGATGCACGACGTGGTCCGGCGTCACGTCCACTTGGATAGTGAACGACTTCGCATTTTCCAGGCCGTGGGCGGTTTTCTCCCGATCCTTGCTCTTGCCGTTGGTCACTTCCTTGGCCCAGAACGTCTTTTTATCGATCTCGAAAAGTCCGTAGTTCTTCGTATCGACGTAATCGACGTACCAGCGGATATGGCCTCCGCGGAACACGTTGCCGCCTTTCAGCAATTGGACGGTGAACGTGTACGTTCCCTTGGCGGGAAGTTTATACGGCACGAAGTTGCCTCCGTGGTGGACCCAGGCTTCGCCGTCGCGCGTCCAGCCGGAGGGGTCTTCCCAATCGGCCATGCCTCCCACTTTCGGAGCGGGTGCGGCGGCGGCGCGAGCGCTGGCCAACGTCAGATCGACCACGATCTGTCCGCCGGAAGCTACCTGCACGGGGAGCGTGCGGTCCGTAAATCCGGGGGCTTTCGCGCTGAAAGTATAGTTGCCCGGGGGCAGATCGACCTGATTGCCGTTCAGTTGATGAGGCTGCGCTTCGTTGTCTCGCTTATAGGTAATGGTCGAAGCGCCGGGGGAGCGGGTGACGTGCACCGTACCATTGGCAGCGCCGACGGGCGCGGGAGGCGTGACCGGCGCCGGCTTCGGAGCCGCGGCGCCGGTGTCCATCTTCTGAAGCTGGAATTCGACGCGGGCGTCGGCGCCCTTCACGACGTCGACCATCTGCGTGGGCGGAGTATTGAATCCGTCCTTATAGACGCGCACCTGCACTTTCCCGGGAGGCGTGGGGACGCGTAGCTGGCCGCGCGCGGTGTGCTTCTTTTGTTCCTTGTTGTTGACGAATACCCGGACGTCGTCCTCAGTGGTGACCACCAGCAGCGTGCCGAGATCGCCCATACCGGGAGGTCCGGCTTTGTCGGGACGCAGGAAGACCGTTAACGTCGGGGCGGCGGCGAACGTTTCCTGGATGGTCTTCTGCGTGGGTCCTTCGCCGACGGCGATTTCGACGACGCCGGGCTGGAACCCTTGCAAATCCACTCCACCGGGTGAAGTGTCGGCTTGCGGCTGTCCGTTCATGGCCAGCTTCAGGGGGCCGGCGGAGGTCGCCACGCGCGCATTGTTTCCGAAGCTCGCCACCACGATGGCCAGCAGCCCTTTGGCGGTGGTTCCAGTGATGCTGGGCGCTTTCGCATCGGCGGTTTCAAACGAGAATGCCGCTTCGACGCCTTTGCCCGCGATCTTCACCGTGTGCGGGCCGGGCTTTACGCTGTCGATGACGAACTGGCCATCCTGCACTACGCCCGCGTCCTGATCGTCGACGGTGACTTTTCCGCCGTCGACTCCTTCGGCGAGGATCCGCATCGGTTGCGGCGATGGTTCGAGAGTGAGGCTCACTTGAGGCGGCGCGGCGCCGGCCGCGACCGTCACGCCCGTGGCGCCCGCTTCATAGCCGGGAAGAAACGCGGTGATCTGATAATCGCCGGCGGGCAGGGAGACAAAACAGGGCGAAGTGCATTTCTCCTCGCCATTCACTTTTATGGCCGCGCCGGGAGGAGTGGTGGCCACCTGCACGTCAATCCCAGCCGCGGCTGCCGGCTCCGCCGCCTTTCGCATGCGCGCCCTGTACAGCAGGAAACCGATTCCGGCGACGGCGACCAGCAATCCGAGAATCGCGCCGAAGAGGAGAGCTTTTTTCCAGGCCACCGGTTTTTGAGCCTGCCGAGGCGCGACCGGTTTCTGCGGCACAGGAGTCTGGCCGGAGATGGGAGGAGGACCGACGGGAGGAATGGGAGGAGTCGGCGGAACGGCCTGCGGTCCAGTTTGCGGAAACGCGCTGGTGGGCAAAGACGACGGCGGCGAGAACTGGCCCGACGGGATAGGAGGAGGCGGCGCCATCGGTGTCACCGCGGGCATGGGCGGAGGCGTCGCGATGGGCGGAGGCGTGGGCCGGACCGCGGGCATCGGCGGAGGTGTCGCGATCGGCGAAGGCGACGACGGCTGCGCGACGGTTTTCGGCGGCGGAGGAACGGAGGGCGGCGTGGGAGGCGGCACGGTTGGCCCCGATGCCGGCATCGGAGGAGGCGCGCCAGGCTGCTCCTTCAAGGTGGCGATCGTCGCCTGCTGCTCCTTCAATTTCGTGCCGCGATTCACCAGATGCTGCTTGATGTCGCCCACCACCAGTTGCACTTCGAAATCGTTGGAGTACTGCTTGGCGATCTCGTCGAGCCGGTAATAGATTGGCTTCAGTCCCTCCAGGCTGGCCACGAGGCCCACCTGCTGGTCCAGACGCTTCAGTTCTTCAAGAGGATTCAGATTCTCATCGCCCACGTTAGTTATCCTACACTTTCCTTGTAACCTCTGGTTGACCCTTGTGATAGCCGCCCTCGACGCCACCCCGCTGACCGTTCCCACCGGGGGGGTGATGCGCTATACGCTGGAGCTGGCCCGGGCGCTGGCGGCAAACTACGCGGAGGATCAGTACTGGTTGCTGAGCGACCAGTCATTTGACATTCCTTCTATCGGCCCGGTTGCGGCGAATCTTCATAAGGGCGATGGCCCTCGCACGGCGGCCGAGAGGCGCTGGTGGTTGTGGGGGCTGGAACGGGAAATGATGCGCCGCAAAGTGGAAGTGTTTCACGGCACCGATTTTTCGGTGCCCTATATTCCGCGGCGGCCCAGCGTGATGACGGTGCACGATCTTTCTCCCTGGTTGTTCCCGAACGGTCCGAATCGCGTGCGGCGGCGCGTGCCGGTGCTGCTGCGGGCGCATATTCCCACCATGGTGATTACTCCCAGCGAAGCGGTCCGGCGCGCGGCGATCGCGCGATTCGGAGTCGACCAGGAGCGCGTGGTGGCGGTGCCGCTGGCGGCGTCGAGCCATTTTCGTTTCTTCGAAGCGGCTCAGCCCTTGCGGCCCTATTTTCTTTTTGTCGGGACGCTGGAGAAACGGAAAAACATCGATCGGTTAATCGAGGCATGGAGGGAAGTCCGGAAGTCGCAGGAGATCGACCTGGTGCTGGCCGGCCGCGCACGCGAAAACTTTTCGCCGCCCGCCGACGAGCCCGGACTGCGGGTGTTGGGCGCCGTGGCCGACGAGGAATTACCCGCGCTCTATTCCGGCGCCGTGGCGTGCGTGTATCCGTCCTTGTACGAGGGATTCGGGCTGCCGGTTTTGGAAGCGATGCAGTGCGGAGCGACGGTGATTACTTCGCGCGATCCCGCCATTATGGAGGTATCCGGCGGCGCGGCGATTCACGTCGACGCCACCGATGTTCGCGCCCTGGCGGACGCGATGCGGGCGCGGCCTGTGCGGCGCGAGGAGTCGCTCAAACGCTCGGCTCTGTTTTCCTGGGCCGAAACGGCGCGGAGGACAAGAGAGGTCTATGACGCCGCCCGGCGCATCTTTTCAAAATAGCCCGCGAAATAACGCGCTGTTTCTCACGCCGGAAGAACCGAAGCCGGGGACCGGCGGAGGAGGATTGCGATCGGCGTCCCTGCTGGAATATCTGCGGACCAAGTACGACGTGACGGTGGCGAGTTTCACGCTGCCGCGTCATTCGAAGGCGTTCGCGGCGCGGGCTTGGCGGAATGGATGGCGGTTCGCTCGCGGCGTGCCTCCGCTGATCGAGCGGTTTTCAGGATGCCAGGCGCAGCTTGGGCCGTTCTTGAATGGACGCCGCTACCGGGTCGCGGTCATCGAGCATTTCTGGTGTGCGCCATACGCGGCGGCGATTCGTCCGCATTGCGACGTGCTTGTCCTGGATCTGCATAACATCGAAAGCGAGCTGGCGGCGACGCATGCGCGGGCCGCGGGCGGTGTGGAATCGATTCTGCACCGCCGGTTCGCCGATGCGTACCGGAAACTGGAGTGCGAGTGGATCCCGAAATTCGATGTGGTGCTTGCGGCGTCGGAGGAAGACCGCGGGCGGATCGAGCATCGCGAAAATGTCGTGGTCTATCCCAACGCGCTGCCTGTGATCGAAATGCCGCGGGTCGAGGAAGAGAATTGCATCGTGTTCAGCGGGAACCTGGAATATCATCCCAATATCGAGGCAGTGCGATGGTTCCGGTCGGCCATCTGGCCGCGGCTGCGGGAGCGGAATCCAGGTCTCACATGGAATCTAATCGGCCGCAACCCGGAAGCAATTGCGGACATCGTGAAAGGCGACCCGTCGATCCGCGTGGTCGGACCGGTGGCCGACGCGGTCGCCGCCATTGCCGCCGGGCGCGTGGCGGTGGTTCCGTTGCTCTCCGGCAGCGGGACACGATTCAAAATTCTGGAAGCGTGGGCGGCGGGAAGAGCTGTGGTGTCGACCAGGATGGGAGCGGAGGGACTGGGGGCTGGGGATGGCGAGCATTTGTTGATCGCGGACGATCCCGCCGGCTTCGCGGAAGCGGTGCAAGGGCTGCTGGACGCTCGCGCAATGGCACGGATGCTAGGCGAAGCGGGGCGCGCGTTGTATCTCGATCAATACACGTGGCCGGTAGCATGGAAAAAGCTCAATGGGTTGATCTGAGGATCGCTCCCTACGGTCGCGGCTCGGTAGAGTGACAGAGCCGCGACCGCAAGAGAGCGACCGCTATAAAAAACTAGTTGTTTTTGAAGAAGTGCACAACCTTCTTACCGCCTTCTTCTGTGTAATAAACCGTCACCTTGCTGGCTTTTTCGACGCCCTTGCCGGTTTCCTTGCCGGCGTCGACCACCGCGTGATCGGCGATCTTGTAGGTCGCTTCCGCGCCGTCCTTGGTCTTCACAGCGAGCACTTTGCCGCCGCGATCGATTTTGGAAACGGTTCCTTCCGAGACTTTCAAGCCACCATCCCCGATGCGGTCGATTTCCTGCGCGGTCTTTTCGGTGCCCTTCACCGAGTAATGCACCACCACCGTACTACCTTCCTTCACTCCGTGCATGCCGTCCTTCGCGCCGGCTTCGCTTGCATCCCATCCGTAAACGGATGTCTTCTTCACGAAATGAACCGTATGCTCGGTGCCGTCGGCCGTCTTCACGACCACGGTCTTGGTTCCGGCATCTACTTTTTTCACGGTGCCCTCCACTGCCGTTACGACGTCGTCAGCGGCGAACATCGCAATAGCAGCGAAACTCATTGCAAGAAGCAGTTTCTTGGTCATATATAACTATTTTGCCTGATTTTCAGACGCGCCGCGCCAGCAGGACGGTCATGTCGTCCTGCAACTCGTCCGTCGCGGTCCATTCGCGGACGCTTTCGAGCACCACCTCGACAATTTGGGCGTCGTTCAGATGCGAACTGCGCGCGATCAGCTCGATCAGGCGATCCTCGCCGAACATTTCGCCGTACTCGTTTTCGGGTTCGGTGATTCCGTCGGTAAAACATACCAGCAGGTCATTCGACTTCAATGCGAGACGGCTCTCATCGAACTTGGCGAAGGGGAATGCGCCCACTACGGTGCCGTTGACGTCCAGACGCTCCGCCACGCCGTCGCGGACCAGCAGCGGCGGCAAATGGCCGGCGTTGGTGTAGGTGAAGATGCCGGTGGGCTCGTCGAAAATGCCGAAACAGAAGGTCGCGTATTTTTCGGGCGACGTGTAGGCGTGGAGCTGATTGTTGAGGCGCGATACCAGATGCGAGGTGGAAATCAGAGGAGGGATAAATCCGCCAACTCCGCCGTCTCCGGCCGCTGTAGCGACCTCCAGCGCGCTTTGCAACTGCGATCTCAACGAACTCTGCAACGTCGCCATCAACAGGGCCGCCGAAATTCCCTTCCCCGCCACGTCGCCGATGGCGATGGCCACCTGCGAATCGCGAATCACTTCGTAGTCGTAATAATCGCCGGAGCACATGCGCGCCGGATGGCAGACCGCCGTAATCCGCAGGCTGCGCGTCTGCGGCACGACCCGCGGATAAAGCTGGCTCTGCACTTCGCGCGCAATCTCGACCTCGGATTGCAAGCGTTCCTTCTCCTTGGCCACCACCAGCAGCTTTTCCAGGTTCTCCGCCATGCGGTTGAAGGAGTTGCTGAGGTCGGCGAGCTGATCTTTTCCCTTCACTTCGATGCGATGGGAAAAATTCCCTTCCATCACTTTTTGCGTTCCTTCGTAGAGACGATGAACGGCGCCGGTGATAGTGCGGGTCATCGAAATGCCGATCATCGCGGCGATCAGTTCGACAATCAAGAACGCTATCGACAGCCCGAACAGCAACACTACCATCACCTGCTCCGTCGGGTCCGTCTTTCGATTGAACACCGCCGCCAGCACCGCCGAAATGCGGGAGCGAATCACAATCTCCAGCTTGTTCCTTTCTTTTTCGGGCTCGCTTTCGGGGCGCTCCCACACTGCCGCGGGAATGTCCGTGAACGGAGCCAGGTCCAGATCGAAGCGATTCACTGGCGGCGGCAATGCCCGGATCGCGGAGCTATGCGCGCCGCGTTTCAGCGCCTTGCCGAGCAGTTCGCGGGAATCCATCACAATCAGACTCGGAGCCAATCCGGCCAGAACCTCACCGGTCAACGGAGCAGTGATCGTTACGTCGCCGGTTTTAGTTCTGCGGTGACTCCAGGCGTAATATTGACCGTCGCGCAGAAGCACTCCCCGTGTTTCCTTCCAGCCCACGCGCGGCGCCGGGAGGGTTCCGTCATCGGGATAACGGATCTGTTTGCCGTTTTCGCGAATTAGAATTTCCAGGCCCGGATTGTGTTCGCTGTAAAACAGCTCTGTCATGCGCCGCATCACCACCTCGCGGTCCGCGGGAGCCGTGCGGACAATGCTCTGCGCCGCCGCGTCCAGCGAATCGATCCGCCGGTCCAGCTCGCTCGTCACCAGATAGATCGCGAGAGCATTGATCAGCAGATAACCGCCCAGCGCGGCCAGCGTCGCGATCAGCACAATCGGCACCATGGCGATGAACACGTAAGTGACAATCAGGCGGTTGCGCAGTCTCCAGACGGCTTGTCTTAGCAGCCGTATGCCGAGCCACAGGCCGGTGACGAACACGCCGGAGGCGGCCACGAATTTCACGCTGCTTAAGGGCGTGAAATTATCCGCCGCGAGAAACAGCGCCAGAAAGACGCCAAACGCGATTCCGGCGCGGCCCGTCCAAGATAAGATTTTCTGGAGGCTCGCGCGCACTGGATGGCTACACTCTCGACTTGGCGATTTCCGGTACCGGCGCGTCCGGTTGGATGTAGTGTTTGGTTAAGCCCGCTTCGAGCAGCGAAAATGCCGTCTCCACGTCGTCGGCAAAGGAGAATAATTCCAGGTCTTTTTCAGCGATCATTCCGTGGCGGACCAGCGCATCGAAGTTGATAATCTCCTTCCAGAACGTGGTGCCATAGAGAATGACGGTCATTTTTTTTTCGAGCTTCTGGGTTTGCGCCAGCGTCAGGATTTCGGTCAGCTCATCCAGGGTTCCGAATCCTCCGGGAAACACCACCAGCGCTTTGGCCAGGTACGCGAACCAGAATTTGCGCATGAAGAAGTAGTGGAATTCGAAACACAGCTCCGGCGTGATAAACGGATTCGGCCGCTGCTCGAACGGCAGGCCGATGTTGAGGCCGATGGTTTTTCCGCCCGCGTCCTGCGCGCCTCTGTTGGCCGCCTCCATGATGCCGGGCCCGCCGCCCGTGCAGATGACAAACCGCCGGTGACTCTCGTGCAGTCCATCGGACCATGCCGTAATGCGCTTGGCCAGCGCGCGCGCTTCATTGTAGTAGCGGCCCAGAGGGCCCATTTCGAGCGTTCGGGCGGAGCCGAAAAACACAATTGTGTCGTGAATTTTCTGCTGGCGGAAATGAGAAAGGGGATAAAGATACTCGCTTAGAATTCTGAGCGAGCGCGCATCGGGCGTGTCCAGAAACTTCTGATTGCGATACGCCAGCGCGGACTTATCGTGGCTTTCATGCATGGGATTTTTTTTCGGCGCCGGCTTCCAGTTCGGCGACTCGCTTTTCCAATTGTCTCATTGTGCGCAGCAGGACCGGCAGCTTCGGGAACGCGGTGATGGCGCGCAGCCACTCCCTGGCCTCAAATGCCGGCGACCCGCTCATCACCGCGCCCTCCTCCACGTCGCCTCCAATTCCCGACTGCGCGTAGATCACCGCGTTGTCATGAATGGTGAGGTGTCCGGAGATGCCCACCTGTCCTGCCAGCAGCACGTTCTTTTCGAGGATGCTCGACCCGGCGAGTCCGGTCTGCGAGCAGATGATGTTGTCCTCGCCCACCACGCAGGCATGCCCGACTTGCACCAGGCTATCGATCTTTGCGCCGCGCTTGACCCGCGTCTCGCCCGTCGTGGCGCGATCGATCGACGTCAATGTCTGGATCTCCACGTCGTCCTCAATTACCGTCACGCCGCTTTGAACGATCTTATAATGAGTTCCATCGGAGCGCTTGGCGAAGCCGAATCCATCGCCGCCGACCACCACGTTGTTCTGAAGAATCACGCGATTTCCGATGCGGCAATGTTCGCGAACCGTGACGTGCGAATGCGCCAGGAAGCAGTCCCCGATCATCGCGCCTTCGTAGATCACCACATGTGGATGGAGCACTGCATTACATCCGATGACGACGCGCTCTCCCACCACCGCGAATGGTCCAATGGACGGGTTCTCGCCGATCCGCGCCGTCGGCGCCACCCAAGCCAGAGGATGAATTCCCGGCGCTGGCTGCGGCGCTTGATAGAACAGTTCCAGCGCGCGCGCGAAATCGAGATACGGATTTTTCGAAATCAATTGCGCCGGCCGGATGTCTTCGAGAAAGGCCCCCACCAGGATCGCGGCGGCGCGTGTGTGCTTCACTTTCGGCGCATATTTGGGATTGTGGAGCGAAGTGATTTCGGTGGCGCCTGCCTGTTCCATCCCGGCCACGCCGGTGATTTCGATCGAGCCCTCGCCCCGCAATTCGCAGTCAAGCCTGGCCGCGAGATCGGAAAGATTCATACCTTTAGGGTAGTCGCAAAACCTTCAAGATCACAAAATGTGATCTTGAACGTGAGAGCCCTGAGCCTCGTCCCGCACTATCCCAAGTAATATGAGAGGCAAAACAACCAGGAGAAGTCAAAAAGCCGAGGTCATTTCGCTTGATGTGATCGAACGGCGGATTGTCGCGTTGCGCGGCCATCGCGTGATGCTCGACCGGGATCTTGCGACGCTCTACGGCGTGGAGACTCGAACGTTGAATCAGGCCGTTAAGCGCAATCTCGACCGCTTTCCCTCTGATTTCATGTTCCGCCTGACGCTCAAAGAGGCGGCCGCGCACCTGCCTTCAAGATCACAATCTGTGATCTTGAAGCGCGGCCAGAACGTCAAACATCTCCCGTACGTCTTCACGGAGCACGGTGCAGTGATGTTGGCCAACGTGCTGAAGAGCGCGCCGGCCGTGCGCGCCAGCATTCAAGTCGTGCGCGCCTTTGTGCGGATCCGGCAAAGGCTGGTCACGCATGAATTGCTGGCCAAGCAACTGGCGAAACTCGCGGGCAAAGTCGGCAGGCACGATCTCGAGCTCAAGCAGGTATTCCTGACCCTGCGCGGAATTCTGGCGCCGCCCAGCCGGCCCAAGCGGGCCATCGGATTCCTCACCCCTTAAACTTATCGCGGCACTCCGCCGAGCAGAAATAATAAACTTCGCCGCCCACCCGCCTCTGCATCGCGGTCGCGGTGGAGATGAACGTCCCGCACACCGGATCCTTCTTCAATTCGCCCCCCGCGGGAACCGACGGCGATCGGGGCCCCTTCGGAGGCTCCGGAGCCGGATGAAAAAGATCCGAAAATCCCTTCAGGACGATTCCGATAATCGAGCGCACCACGCTGATCACCAGCACGCTGGCGATCAGATACGCTAACGCCCGGAGCATATCGCATCCGCCGGGTTACGGCTTCTTCTTGGTGGCAGTGGTGGGCTTCTTGGCGCCGGGCTTGCTGTAGTCGGTTTGCAGCGTCTCGCCCATGGAGGTGAGCATCGCCTTGGACGCCTCGGCATTCGGACCGTCCGGCCTCAGTTCGAGATATTTCTCGAACTCTTCCTTGGTTCCGGCCGGCGCCACGATTTTTCCGTCAGCCGTGGTGGTCGACTTCCCGATCAGGTAGATGCCGTACTGATAGTGCGCGTCGGCGTAGTTGCCGTCGGCTTCGATTGCCTTTTTGAACATCGCGCCAGCAGGCTCATTCTGGCCCAGGTTCACCAGCACCGCGCCGCCGTTGAAGTAATACTTGCCGGCGTTCGGCGGGTCGAGCTGCGCGGCCTTGGTTAGTTCCACCAGGGCTTCGTCGGCCTTCTTGGACTGCGCCAGCAGCAGCGCATAATTGTTGTGATACGCGGCATCGTCGGGCTTCAGCTCGATGGCTTTCTTGTAGGATTCGATTCCCTTGTCGAGCAGCGCCTGCTGGTCGGCGCCGGTCTTGGTCTTCGCCGCGCCCGCGTAGGCATCGGCCAGATTGCCCCAGATCACGTTCTGATTGGGATCCATCCCCTTGGCCTTTTCGAGGTTTTCGATGGCCGTGTCAAAATCCTTTCCCTTCTCAGCCGGGTCCGTATCGGCCACTGCCTTATCCAACGACCCCTTGCCGGCGTTGAAGGCGTCGTTCAGCGCCTTATTCTTGGCCATGATCGCCGCGGCGTCCTTCATCTTCTTTTCCAGAGCCGCTTTCTGCTCCGGCGTCATATCGCGGGTCTGTTCCTTGGTCAGTTCGCCGCCGCTGGCGAGGGTCTTCTGCATCTCCGCCTGGCGTTGGGCCGCCGAATTGCCCGACGCTTTGAGGTCGAAGCTGATCACCTTCGCGTCGCCCAGGCCGCTTTTGACGTTGTCGACCGAGTCCCGCTCCTTGCCGTCCACTTCGACCCAGAGCTTGTATGTGCCGATTGGCAGACCCCCGTAATAGTAGTGGCCCTTTTTGTCGGTGTTGACCTTATAGTTTCCTTTGATGTCCTTACGGTCCAGGTGAACCGTTACCTTCACCAGGGGTTTCCCGTCCTCTCCCTTGACGTCCCCTTCAAATGCCGTCGTCTGCCCCCAGCAAGCGACAGAAAACATTATGGTTAATGGACCGGCAATGGCGAGCCTGCGCAGCGTGGCGAGCATGGGTATCGTGAACCTCCAAAATATCAATCAAGTAACTTGATCTCAGCATACTACAGGCGTGTGCCGGGGGGAAAGATGTTACTTCCAACCCGTCCAAATGGTGATAGTAAGCGCGAATCTGGAACCATAGTACTGCCGCGGTTGAGTGGTGCCGAGTAAACCGGCTGTAACTCAAGTAACGCATTGACTTGGAAACTGTCCAGTGATAACATAAAACCCTGTCGGAGGACTCACCGGCCTGAACTCGAATGTTGTTGTCGTGGAGGGTTGGGACTTGAACATGAAAAAAGTATACATACAAGCGTCGAGATTTGCGTTGGCTGGAGCATTTTTATTAGCCGCAAACTATGGGTGGGCCGTAACGGCGGCATGCCCTAGTTCAGGCACAGCCCTATCAAATCTCACGAACACCTCCCCGTTCAACCTCTATTGCTACGACACCGACAAGACATTCTATAACTTCGCGGTGAGCGGAACCGGAACCAACGGTGGGGTCAGCCAGACGACGTCGACAGTTGACATCGCCGGTGCGAACACTTTGGGGACCTACTCGTTAAACACGCCCTGGACCACTACTGCGACGTTTACCGGAGCCACGGCTGCGGATTTTCAAGCAACCTCGCTTGGAACCTTCACTAATGCGGTGACCACGGGCACGATGACGTGGTTGGTAGACTCCGCCTCAACCGCGGTAAACACCGCGGGCCAGGGCTATCCAACGCCGCAGGCCGGCGCCTCAAATGTGATCACAGGGCTTACGTTTAACGCGAGTGGAGTAACAGGAAATTCGTCAGCTGGCGATAGTCTTGTAGTGACTCAAACTTTCTGCATCGGACTTTCCGCCTGTACGACGGGCGCGACCGGAGACACCATCACGATCGCAGCAACTTGGGCGAACAACGCAACTACCCCTACGTACTCTTGCACGGCGCTAACCGATTCAGACGCCACGTGCACAAGCGCTACATCAAATGTTGTTACCTTCAACTCCTCCAACATTCAACTGCTGAATGTCACGGACCTCTATACGCTGACGGCCAAGGACAATCTTACTTCTCCACCTTTGACGGCCAACCCCACAACAGTGACTCTGACCAACTTCAATGACGTGTTCGCCGAGGAGGAACTCTCCTCCTCCCCCGAGCCCTCGACCTTCATCCTCATGGGCTCCGCCCTCGTCGGCGTCGCAGCGCTCCGCTTCCGCAAGCGCAAGCAAGCTTAAGATATTTCTTCTCGTTTCCGACTCCAAACGGCGCTCTCTTTTCGGGAGTGCCGTTTTTTCTTGTGGGGCGGGCTGTTTAGCCCGCCCTACAATGACGCCACGCCACCGTTCACCCTGAAAAACGAACCATCCAACAAATCTAAGACCATAATGGTCCTATATGGTGTATGCTGAGAGTAGAAAAGAACTCCGAACTGCAACCGGGTTTCGTATAGTAGATGTTGAACCTGCAAAGATGAGGCTGGAAATGCAACTGAGTGTCAAAAAGAGAGCGGCCGCCAAGAACCTCACCGAACTGAAGCCGGGCGAGGAGGGAGTGCTGGCAAGTCTCGATTTGCCGGAGGCGGACGCCCAAAGGCTGATGGAAATGGGCTTTGTCCCCGGCCACTCCGTGACGCGAGGCCTTTCCGCTCCCGGAGGCGATCCGAGAGTGTTTCGAGTGGACGGGTCAGAGGTCGCGCTGCGCCGCGAGACAGCCCGCCGGCTCATCCTTAAATAGAGAATATATGGGCGATTGCCACGGCTGCCCCAACAACATCGCGACGCTAGCTCCGCCTCCGGGCAGAGGAGCGCCGGCGCGCAGCCACATTGTGGCCATCGTCGGGCCGCCGAACTCCGGAAAGTCAACCTTATTTAACCGCCTCACGGGCCTGCGCCAGAAAGTCGCCAATTTCCCCGGCGTCACAGTCGAACATCGCATGGGCAAGGTGAAGCTCGAACAGGGGCGCGACGTTTTCGTGGTCGATCTGCCGGGCGTCTACAGCCTGACGCCGCGCACGGAAGACGAGCGCGTCACCCACGATGTTCTCTCCGGACGCATGAAGGACATTCCCCGCCCCGACGCCGTTCTGCTGATCCTCGATTCCACCAATCTCAGCCGCCACCTGGTGCTGGCCGCGCCGGTATTGAGCCTCGGCCTGCCGACGCTGGTGATCCTCAACATGGCCGACGATCTGAAGAGCCGCGGCGGCGAACTGAACGTTCCGGAACTGGCCATGCAGCTCGGCTCGCCCGTCGCGCTAATCAGTGCGGCCAAAGGAACAGGCGTCGAAAAGATTTTCCAGTTCTTGAGCGGCGCGACGATGCGTGCTGCTCCCAAGGCGCCTCTCATTCAACTGCCGGTCATCCAAGATATCCCGAAATGCCGCGCCTGGGCCACCAATATCGGCAACAAAACCGGCTATCACGCGCCGGCGCCTCCTTTATGGACGCGAAGACTCGACGCGTTTTTTCTGCATCCCGTCGCCGGTCCCCTGGTCTTCCTGTTCGTCGTGGTCGCCGTATTTCAGACCATTTTCAATGGCGCGCGCCCGCTGATGGATGGGATCGACGCGCTCATCAAAACTTCCGGCGCCTGGCTCGGGCATCTGCTGCCCAATGAAGCTCTGCGCTCGCTGTTAATCGACGGCATTTGGACCGGCGTCGGCTCCGTCATCATCTTTCTCCCGCAAATTCTGCTGTTGTTCCTGTTCATCGGGATTCTGGAAGACTCGGGCTATCTGGCCCGTGCCGCGCTGATCGCGGACCGCACCATGGCCCGCTTCGGCTTGCAGGGAAAAAGCTTCATTCCCTTGCTCTCCGCCTATGCTTGCGCGGTTCCCGCCATCATGGCGACGCGCACCATTGAAGACAAGCGGGACCGCATCGCGACCATCCTCATCGCTCCTTTCATGACCTGCTCGGCGCGCCTGCCGGTTTACATTTTGATCATCGGAGCGTTCATCCCCGATAAACATGTCATCGGCCCGTTTCTGGGCATGCGCGCCACCGTACTGCTGGGGCTTTACGTCCTCGGCTTCGTCGCCGCGATCCTCACCGCACGCCTGCTGAAATCCACGGTGCTGAAAAGCCGCCGCTCTTCGTTCATGCTGGAGATGCCTCCCTATCGCTGGCCCACCGTGCGCAGCCTGGCTCTGCGTCTGGTGGATCGCTCGAAGGTCTTCCTGATGCGCGCGGGCACGGTGATTCTGGGCGTCGCCATCGTCATCTGGGCTCTTTCATACCTGCCTTTGCACGACGGAAAACCTCCCGCTATTGAGCACAGCTTCGCCGCCGGCATCGGACACTTCGTGGAACCCGCGATCAAGCCGCTGGGCTTCAACTGGAAAATCGGAATCGGCCTCATCACGTCGCTGGCGGCGCGGGAAACCATCGTCAGTACACTGGGCACGATCTACGGCATGAAAGACGAGGGCAGTCAGCAGGGCTTGCAACAGGCCCTGCATCAGGACTTGACCCTCGGCGGAGCCATCGCACTACTGGTGTTCTTCGCCTTCGCCATGCAATGCATGTCCACCATCGCCGTGGTGCGCCGCGAAACCGGTGGATGGCTTTGGCCGGGAGTGCAGTTCGCCTATATGACCAGCTTGGCCTACCTCTGCGCGTTTCTGGCCAATCACCTAGTCTCTATTTGGTCGTAACTGCATTTTTTGCGCGCCAATTCCCTTCCCCAACTCACTCTCCACAGTCCTCAATCAACTCTAACTGATTCATTTATTTACCTTTACCCTGCGTACTAAGGTTTTACGCCTAGTTCTTTCCCCGTCCTCGTACCAGCGGCTGTTTTAGGACTCCACGGACCCCAGTTCCATTGGTGCGCCCAACGCCCGATGAGATTCTCCTTGCATCCGAGGAGGATCTAAATGAAATGGTTTACTAAAGTCGCCGTGGGCGGCTTGTTATGGCTCACTTTTGGCGCTGCCGCTTTCGGCAGCACCTTGTATATCACCGGCCAACCGGAGAACGTCTTAGAGGGAGGACAGTTCCTGGCGAACCTGGGCAACCCCGCGCAGTCGTTTTACATCTACTGCGTCGACTTCCAAAACTTCGAAGTCAGTCCGGAACAGGTCGACATCAGCACGCCGAATACCTCCACGCCCGATGTGGCGACCGGTTTTGACGGACTCGCCAACACGCGCTACGGCGCGGTGCCGACATCGGCATTCACCTATGACGGAACCGGCCCCGGCGCTCTCAATTCCGCGCAACGTTACGTGATGGCGGCATGGCTCACCACGCAGTATTCGTTCCCCGGCGGCACCGTCACCACTGCCGACGATGAAATTCAGAACGCCATCTGGACCCTGTTGAACACCACCGGCAGTACCGCGGGCTTCCCCTACGGCGACGCTGCCGGAACCGGAACCTACCTCACCCAGGCACTCACCTTCATCACCACCACGCCGAGCGCCGCGCTGCTCCAGTTCGAAAGTGAAATCGAGATCTTCACCTCGACGAATACGGTCACCTACAACGGTTCCGGCTGGTCTCCGGTCTCGGGCAACCAGGAAATGATCACGGTCAACGCCACGCCGGAACCCGAAACGCTCGCCATGATGGGCGTGGGACTCCTGGCGCTGGGCTTGATTCGCAAACGGATCAAATCCTAACTAAAAAGTTTGCAGTTGCAGTAAGACGAGCGGTCCGCGACCTCCGACGCGGGCCGCTCGTTTCTCTTTCGGCAGTGTCCTAGGACACTGCCTTTTCTATTGTTACGATTAAAGTGTGCGAAACGTCATCATCTTGGGCTCCGGGTGCGCCGGAAACACCGCCGCCATCTACGCTGCCCGAGCCAACCTGAAACCTCTCGTCGTTGTCGGCCATGAACCCGGAGGCCAACTCTCCCTCACTACCTCGGTCGAAAATTTCCCCGGCTTTCCCGGAGGCATCCACGGCCCCGACCTGGTGGAAAACATGAAGCGCCAGGCCGAGGAGTTCGGCGCCGAATTCATGTACGGCACCGTCACAGAGGCCGATCTCAAGACCATCCCCTTCCGCATCAACATCGATGGTGAATGGCATGAGACGCGCACGCTCATCATCGCCACCGGCGCGTCCGCCCGCTGGCTGGGCCTGCCCAACGAGCAGAAACTGATCGGCCATGGCGTCAGCTCCTGCGCCACCTGCGACGGCGCGTTCTATCGCGAGCGCAAAATCATGGTGGTGGGCGGAGGCGACACCGCCATGGAGGAAGCGAATTTTTTGACGCGATTCGGCTCCGAGGTGACGCTAGTCCATCGCCGCAACGAATTCCGCGCGTCGAAAATCATGCTTGATCGCGCGCGCGCGAACAAGAAAATCAAGTTTCTGATGAACACCGTCGTCGAGGACGTCTACGACATCGGGAAAAATGAAGTCACCGGCGTGAAGTTGCGCTCGCTTACCACCGGCGAAGCCTGGGATCAGCCCGTCGACGGATTTTTTCTCGCCATCGGCCACATCCCGAACACGAAGCCTTTCGTCGGCCAGATCGATCTCGACGCGGACGGATACATCGTCTCGAAGGGCGGCGCGCGCACCAACATTACCGGCGTCTTCCATGCCGGCGACGTGCAGGATCGAACGTATCGACAAGCGGTCACTGCGTCCGGCGCAGGTTGCATGGCGGCCATCGAAGCGGAGCGCTATTTAGAAGCCGAGGGGCACTGATCCGTCATGTGTACCACCGCTCCCTGTGGTCGCGGCTCAGAATTGGCTCTACAGGTTATCAACGATCTACCGAGCCGCGAACACAGGGAGCGGTGGTTCTTGCCTGGTGAGCACGAACGCTTATGACTAAAGCCGAAACCCTACGCGCGCTGCATCAGGGCCCGGAAATTCTCGTGCTGCCGAACGCGTGGGATTGCGCCAGCGCGCGGATTTTTGAGGAGCTCGGCTTCCCCGCGATCGCGACCACCAGCGCCGGCGTCTCCTTCTCGCTCGGCTACGCGGACGGCCAGAATATACCCGGCAAGGAGATGCTCGCCGCCGTCTCGAGAATCGCCCGGTGCGTTGACGTCCCCGTCACCGCCGACCTGGAAGGCGGCTACGGAGACATCGGCGAGACCGCCTCCGCGCTTGTCGAATCGGGCGCAGTCGGCCTGAATCTCGAAGACATTTTGGGACACGGCGCGGAGTCTCTCGCATCGATCGACGAACAGGTCAGCCGCATCGCCGCCGTGCGCAAAACCGGCGTGGTGGTGAACGCCCGGACCGATCTCTATCTCATGCAGATCGGCGATCCCTCCACCCTTTTCGATCGCGCCTGCGACCGCCTCAAAGCCTATCGCGACGCCGGAGCCGACTGCCTCTTCATCCCTGGAATCACGGCGGAGGATCTGATCGGGCGTTTTGTACAAGCGCTGCAATTTCCGATCAACATTCTGGCCGTGGCCGGCGTTCCGCCGATCGCCCGACTAAAAGAGCTAGGTGTAGCCCGCGTCAGCGTAGGATCGGGCATGATGCGCTCGGCGATGGGCCACACCCGGAGAATTGCGGAAGCACTAAAGGAAACCGGCCGTTACGACAAAATGATCGAAGGCTCAATCCCCTTCGTCGAAGCAAACAAGCTCTTCAAACTGTAGCCAAAGCATTCTGGCTACTGGCTCCTGGCTTCTGGCTACTTCTTCAGTTGGTTGTCCGCTGCTTCTCGTACTTCTGCGCCGTATATTTCGCCGCCTCGTCCAGCGCCCCGTACGAATTATCCTTCGTGCGCGCCGCCAGCCGGTACTCGTTCACCGCGCGTTCCCTCTGATCGCTGACGTCGAAAATCTTGCCCAAATTGATGTGCGACCAGACTTCCGTCCACTTCGGTACCAGGTCGCCGTTCAGCGCCTCGCGAAATTCGTTCGCCGCAGGGGACCAGTTTCCTTCCAGGAAATGCACCTGCCCGATGCGGAAATGCGCCAGCGAACTGTTCCGCGCCACGTCCAGCGCCTTCTGATACTCCTTCAGCGCCGACCCGAAATCGGCCACTTCGACAAACTGTTCGCCCTTGCGAATCGCCACCGCCACGCGAGCGTCGTTGGAAAACCGCAGCACCTGCCCCTTTGGATCGAGGATCACGTTCTTCGGCTTCCCGAACGTCTCGACGACAAATTCAGACGAGGTACCCACCACCTCAATCGTCTGCTCCTCGGGATTTCCCTCCGTCTCCACCCGCACCGTCACCGGCATCCGGAACAAGTCGAGATCCTGAGAAATTTTGCCCATCACGCGGAACCCCGGCCTTTTTTGCGTGCGGAACACCGTGTACTCCAGCTTGAACTCCGGCGCGCCGCTCGATTCCACCCATTGCTGGAAGAACCAGTTCAAACTCTGCCCGTACGCCTCTTCGCAGATTTTATGAAAATCGTCCGTATTCGCCGACTTCCAGGCGAAGCGCGTGGGATACTCGCGCAGCACCTTCATGAACGAATCGTTGCCGAGGACGTTGCGCAGCATCTGCAACACCGCCGCGCCCTTGCCTCCGGTCGTCGCCCAATATTCCGGCGAGTAATCTTCCAGACGCGCCGCCTGAATCATCGGCGGTTGATCCACCGTCAGCGCTTCGACGTACGCGTCGTGAACCTCTGTGTCCATCGCGCCCGGCCCGTTCACGTTCTCCTCGTACAGCATCTCCGAATATCTGGCCAGCCCGTTTTCCAGCCACATGTGATTCCGCGTCGTCGGCGATACCAGCGTCCCGAACCACTGCCTGGACACCTGGTTCGCAATCAGCTTGATGTCGATCTGCTTGTTCAGTCCGCCGGGCGATAGGAACAGCATCCCCGGCGCCGAATATCCCTTCGCCGCGCCCGCCTCCGTTTCGACCACGGTCAGGCTCAGCCGCGGCGGAGAGCCGTAAACATTGGTGAAAAACGAAAGTGCTTTGGCGATCTCCTCGCCATACGCCTGCTCCACGCCCTTGGCCGTGCGCAGGTAAAAATACGTCTTGATCCCGCCCGAGGTCACCACCAGCCCCTGGCCCTGTACCACCGCGAAGCTCCCCGGAAACGACGACTTGTCGTACTTGAAACGGAACGTCGCCGAACCCGCCTTCGCGGTCTCCTTGGTGTCGTTCCCGCTCGAAAGTACCGTATATCCTTCCGGCACAGTGATCTTCAAATCGGAGCTGAACCGGTCCGTCGAATAATCGTTCACCGGAAACCAGCGCGCAGGATACAGCAGGTACGACGCCTCCGGATGAATCGCCGCGAACTTGATCCCAAACACCGGAGACTCCTCGTCGCCGGTCAGCTTGCCGTCGTAGATGAATGTCAACGCCGCAATCTTGCCCTTTTTGAGCGTCTGCGGCAGCGTCAGCCGCACGCTCATGTCCTGCTGGGTCCGCGACGAAGGAACCTGCCGCCCGTCCTCGTCCAGCACGCGTGAAATGTTCAGCGCGTTGTTCAGCTCGAACGTTACCGTCGACGTGTCTTCGAGCGGCGTAAACCGCACCAGCGCCGTCGCCGTCAGCGTCTGCGCGCGCGGATCCACCTGCGCATCGATCAGGTAGCTCTGGACGTCGATCTTCTGCTGCCGCCCTGATCGGTCGGATGACCGGTCCTGCGCCCCGCATATTCCAATCGCCAGACTAAGTACGACAAGCTTTTTCATGCACGACCTTCTCAACCCATTCCGCCGCGACCTCCATCGGATCGCGCTCACTCGCGAGCCTCGCCGCGACTTCCTTGAGGCCCTTCCGCATCTCGTCCATCGCCGCCCGATCGTCCAACAACTTCACCGCCTCGGCCGCGATCCTCTCGCCCGTCATATCGCCCTGAATCAGCTCCGGCGCGACCCTGCGCCCGGCCACCAGGTTCACCATGGACAAAAACGGCGCCCGGACCAGCCAGCGCCCCAATATCCAACTTAACGCGTTTACCTTGTAAAAGGTCACCATCGGGCAGCCGAGCAGAGCTGCCTCAATCGTCACAGTCCCGCTCGCGGCCAGCGCCATCTCTGCATGGGCAAGCGCATCCCAGGTTACGCCTTCTATTACTTGGATGGACGAGCCGCGAATGCGTTCCGAAAAAGTGTTGCCAAATCCGCCCGGGAGCGCCAAAACAAACTCCAGATCGCGGCCTCCCAGTCGCCGCGAGGCGTCGACCAGGTCGTCAATATGTCGTTCCACCTCGCCATGCCTGCTCCCCGGCAACAGCACGACGATCTTTTTGTCCGCCGCCAGCCCGAACTTCGCGCAAAACTCTTCCCGCGTCATCGACGCCCTCGCCACCCTCGCCAGAGGATGTCCTATATAAGTGGTGGGAACCCCGTGCCTCGTAAAAAACTCTTCCTCAAAGGGG
>Ga0182024_10000393_pt1 | contig 112692 bp, 99 predicted proteins | sample P32metaG_FD_120480 | JGI IMG/M metagenome (GOLD analysis project Ga0182024, IMG submission 120480) | Permafrost microbial communities from Stordalen Mire, Sweden - P3-2 metaG (Illumina Assembly) | ecosystem: Environmental > Terrestrial > Soil > Wetlands > Permafrost | place: Sweden: Stordalen... | reverse complement strand
CTGCACCTAGTCCGATTGATCTCGAGTCTCGGCTCCGGACCGAAGCCTGCACCCTATCCCACTGAATGACGCTCGCTAACCAGCCCGTGGGCTGACCGGCCGGAGCGACGCTGGCTTAACTTTTAATTAAGCAGCGTAGGCAAACTGCATGTTATTGGCAGTTTTGTTTTTCCGATCGTTTAACGGGAGCTCGGAACCCGGCACGCCTCTCCATCGCGATTCAATCCCGTCGAAGCCGTTGCGCCCCCATACGCTATCCGAAGTGTAACACCCGGATAACTATTTGGATGCCGATGCAGACGTTCCGGTTGCCGGCGCGCTCCGGCATCTGAGAGAAAATAGACCGAGTGCCGTCGAAAATAACCATCGAAGCCATCGTGCTCGTGGCCTGCGCGATAGTGGCGTTGCGGCGGCAAATCCCCGCGGAGCGTCTGCTCCGGAGACTTCAGTTCTTCGTTTTAAAATTCGCCCGCAGGAAAGCCGCGGCTTGCATATCGCTGGGGGTGCTGGTCCTGGCCATCCGTGCGCTGCTTCTTCCGATCTGGCCAGTCCCAAGACCGTCGATGTACGACGAGTTCAGCTACCTGCTGCAGGCCGACACGTTCGCGCATGGGCGACTCACCAATCCGGCTCATCCCCTGTGGCAGTTCTTCGAGAGCGTTTACATCCTGCAACAGCCGACCTATGCGTCGAAATATCCTCCGGGACAATCGCTGGCGATGGCCAGCGGGCAATGGCTGTTGGGCAATGCCTGGTTCGGGGTGTGGTTGAGTTGCGGGGTCCTGGCAGCCGTTCTGTGCTGGGCTATGCAGGGGTGGCTTCCGCCGCAGTGGGCGCTCTTGGGGACAATCATCAGCCTCGATCTCTGTTTGTTCGGCTATTGGATGAACAGCTATTGGGGCGGGGCAATGGCGGGAATCGGGGGCGCCCTCGTGATCGGGGCTTATGGTCGCATGGTCTGGAGGAAGAAGGCCCGGAAGAGGAACGGCGGCAGCGCGCTGCCATGGCTGTTCGGTGCAGGCGCGGTGATCCTGCTGTTGACACGCCCTTACGAGGGTTTTCTGCTGGCTGCGCCCACGGCTTTAGCCCTGTGGCTCAATACAAAACAGCGCCGCGCGCGAATTTGGTTTCCGATCGCGGCCCTGGGCGCCGCGGGCCTGGCCTGGACCGCCTTCTAAGACTTCCGCGTGACGGGAAATCCGCTGCGGATGCCCTATCAGGAGTACTTCGCCCAGTACGAATCGGTGCCGCCTTTGATCGTCATGCCGGTGCAACATACCAAGTTCTTCCGGCACTACGATCTGGATATTCTGGATCGTGTCTGGGCCCGGAAAGAGAACCAGGCAGCGCGGAGTTGGCGCCTCCCCGTGGTGCGTGCCGGAGATCTCTATAAAACTGCCGTAACGACCTTTGGCGATCCGATTTGGCTGCTCGTTCTGATCGGATTCGCGCCTGCATATTTTCCTGCGAGGCGCACGCGATTGCTGGTTGTATTAGCCGGCGTGCTTGTGGCCGGCGCTATGATCGAGTTCGTTTTCAACGCGCATTATGCCGCTCCGTTTACTGCGGTCCTGTTGATCCTGCTGGTCCAGTCTTTGCGCTGCCTGCGTGTATGGGTAACCCGGAATTTTCCCGGCGGCAAAGCGGCGGGGCAGTTTGCGGTCCTGGCGCTTTGCGGGACCCTGATTGGAGTTGGGCTGGCAGCGGAGGCGGTGCGTGTCTATCAGCGGCGGACCCCGGATCGCATCCAGGCCGTGAACGCCCGCAAGGGACGTATCGAGCGCGATCTGCTGGCGAACCACTCGGGGCGGCACGTGATTTTCGTCCGCTATACCGGTACGCAGAGTCCGCATGAAGAATGGATCTACAACCTCGCCGATATCAATGCCGAGCCGGTGATATGGGCGCAGGACATGGGCGCGGAAAACAGCAAGCTCATGGCGTATTACCCGGGCCGCTCTTTCTGGATGTTCGAGCCCGACATGGACCCGGACTATCTCAAGCCGTATTCTGAGTAAATGCCGGCAGCCCCGCACAGTGAGCATCACTTTACAGCCAGCAACACTGTGCGGGATGTCGTCATCGGGATGTCGGATGGCCTGACGGTTCCTTTTGCTCTCGCCGCCGGACTTTCCGGCGCGATGGTGGGTACATCGGTGGTGGTACTGGCCGGGCTGGCGGAGATTGCCGCAGGGTCGATCGCCATGGGGCTCGGCGGCTTCCTCGCGGCGCGCACCGACCAGGAGCATTACCAGAGCGAGCTGCAGCGCGAGATCCGGGAAGCGCGCGAAATCCCCGAGGAAGAAGCGGCCGAAGTATCGCGCGTCTTCCAGGGATGGGGGTTGACGGACCAGCAGATTGTGCCTATCGTGGCGGCAATCAGTTCGGACGAAAAGCGCTGGGTGGATTTCATGATGCGTTTTGAGCTTGGCCTGGAGGAGCCGGACCCCAAACGCGCAGTCCGCAGCGCCGCAACTATTGGGGTTTCGTACATTGCCGGAGGCCTGATCCCTTTGGCGCCGTATCTTTTCTTCCGGGATCTGGAAACCGGCCTGAAGGCATCGGTGGCAGTTACCCTCAGTGCGCTTTTCATATTCGGGTGCATAAAAGCCCGGTTTACGGGGATCTCGTTGTGGCGAGGCGGCTTGCAGACCACCTTGATCGGCGGTCTCGCGGCCGCCGCGGCGTTTGGGATCGCACGACTTTTTCGAGTAACCTAATTTATCCAGCGTTGCGTGTCCTCGCTGCGTATCGGTAGACTAACAGAAGGAAGTAGCAGTACTATAGCCTGTTTTTCGAACTCATACATATTTGGAGGCCGCCCAAGTGAGCATGTGGAACAAACGAGAAGACCCTCCGGCGCCGCGTCCGGCCAGCGTTCCGCCGGCGCCTGTACAAGTACCAGAAATCAAAAAGGAGCCCACGCCCGTGTCGTCAACACCCCACCGGACACCGGAGTCAGATTCGCGGAATTCCGCGACCATTGGGAAATCGGTCAAAATCGTTGGCCAGATTTTCACAAAGGAAGATCTATACGTCGACGGCGATGTCGAAGGTACCATCGAATCGCAGGAGAATAAAGTCACGATCGGACCCAACGGTCGCGTGCAGGCCAGTATTCGGGCTCGAGAGGTCATTATCCTCGGCCAGGTACAAGGTAACGTGGAGACCAGCGATAAGGTGGACATCCGCAAGGATGCCAAACTTGTCGGCGACATCACCACTTCACGCATCAGCATCGAGGACGGTGCTTTGTTCAAAGGCAGCATCGACATAAAGAAGGCGGAGCCGAAGGTGGCGGCGCCCGCGCCGACGCCTGTTGCGTCGCGTCCGGCCGAGCCGTATTCGTCGGTCGCCGCTTCGGGAGCCGCCGGTATGAGCCCGACCGGCGTCATCAGGTAATTGCAGTGCTGGGGCGCGTTGGTGAGGAGGGAAGCCAACTGACTATGCTGACGGAGAGACTGCTTTCCATCTTTCGCAAGGAAGGCGAACCTGTCTCGAACGGGGCGCAGTCGGCTGGCTTGCAATCCGCCAACAGCCCCCGCTCCCTTCCCGGGCCCGGATTGGCGAACCGGAGATCGGCGAGAAGAGAGCCCCCTCAGACGCGCCAAAGCCGAGGCCTCGAACAGTTCTTTTTCAATATTCGCGACATCGTGGGTTTGTCGGTGCTGGACTGCGCCGGCGCCAGCCAGGACAACATCGACTTCCTCATCAACCTGGGGCACAAAGTCTATTCGCAGGATCTGGTGCGCAATCTGGACGAGGCCTTCGGGCCGGATCCGGCGGAACAAACCAACGTCAGCCGCATCGAATTCTTTCTGAAGCAGAATTTCGATTATCCGCCCGACACGCTGGACGGGGTGTTGCTCTGGGACGCCCTGCAGTTCATGAGTCCGGCGCTCCTGAACGCCGTTGTGGAGCGGCTCTACGAGGTCATGCGCCCGAAATCGTATCTGCTGGCATTCTTTACGGCCACGGAGCGGATGCTCGATGTGCCGTCGAACTCCTTCCGGATCGCCGACAACAAAACGATCGTGCTGACCGAGCGGGGCATTCGTCCAGCGGGGCAGGTCTTCAACAACCGCAATCTGGAGAAGCTGTTCGGGAAGTTCGAGTCGGTCAAGTTTTTCCTCACGCGCGAAAACCTGCGCGAAATAATCGTCCGCCGCTAAGGAACCGTGGGGCGGCCCCCCCGGACTGCGCCGGACGCCCCCGTCCGGCTCTTGTCGAGCGCCTCGTAAAGCCTCGCTTGCGACCGCGCGATTTCCCGCCAGTCGTACCGCAGCGCCGTTACCCGTGCACAAACCTCAATAGACTTTCTTGCTTCCGGGTTCGCCGAAAGCCAGCGAATCTTCTCCGCCATTTCGGCAGCCGACGCCGTTACGACCACATCCTGACCGGGCGAGACGTCGAGCCCGTTGACACCGGCCGGTGTGCTGACGACGGCGCGTCCCACTGCCATCGCTTCGAGAACTTTTATGTTTGTCCCGGCGGATGCAGTGAGTGGAGCCAGGACGATTTCGGCTCTCCGGTAAGCGTCCCGTACGTCCGAAACAAAGCCTTCGACTTCGATTCCAGGCTGCGAAAGATCGATGCCCACGCGGTAATAGTCGAGGTAATAGTCGTGCCGGGTCCCGGCAATGATGTGAAGCGTGAAAGCGGAATCAAGCAGTGGCCATACCTTACCCAAAAAAAACTCCAGCGCCAGCAAGTTCGGCAGGTGTGCGAACGATCCGATGAACAACAGCCGGCACGGCTCAGGCTCGCCGGCGGACGGCTGAAATCGATCCGCATCGACGCCATTCGGAAGGCACGCGACGCGCCTCGCCCCGGCGATCATACCTTCGTCCTTCGGTGACATAGAAACGACGCAATCCACCGTTTTCCAGGCGGCTGTTTCAAATTCCTTCCATTTGCGCAGCTGAGTTTCCGCTTCACCTGTTGTGTCGGGCGCAGTCGCGAGCAATTGCTGCTGCAAGTCGAACGTAATGTCGTGCTCCACCAGAATGGTTTTTGCCGGGTGACAGTTGATCGCGTACTGCGCCATTTGTGTAAATTCGAGCTGCACCAACTCCGGCCGCCAACGCTGGATTGTCTGTTTGAGACAAGCGCGGAATGCTTCCGAAGCGAATTCCTCGACGACGTCCGGGAGCACAGTGTCCCGCCGGTAGTGAGTGCCGCGCCTGCGTACAAGAATCACTTCACGGCAGATATCGAGAAGCTCCCGCGGCGGCGTGCTCAGTTCGTCGGCAAACGCAACGAGCACCTGGCTCCGATCGGCATTCTTCATCAGGTTGTAAATGCGGACCGCGCCGCCATGCGAGAGAGGGAAGGGAAGATAGGGGCTGGCGATCAGAATGGGGACGTCAACAGGTTTGTCTTTGCCCGAAGTTCGTCCTGGACCCGAAGTTCGCTCTAAAAAAGATCGCCCCGGAAAAACCGCGATATCGCCGCTGCCCAGCGCCAGTATCTCCGTTTCCAACAACGGTCCGGTTGCCTCCGGAGGTCGTGCGCCGATCGTCGGTATCTGCCGCAGCGTATCGATAGCCGGGCCATCGCCGTCGATCGCCTTCAACTGCAAACGCCGGATCGCTTCGAGCCAGAGGCGTCGAAACAGTGCACGGGAGCCAACCGCGTGAACCAGGAACTGAAGGTAGTTGCGCTCGACGAACACATCGATCTGCCGTGGAGTGTAATAGCGGGACGTGGTCGCGCGGTGGCGGTGCTCCACTTGGGCCGCCGCGCAGAACACCGAGGTCCAGCCGCGCTTCCACGCCCGGAATCCCAAGTCCAGATCCTCGACGTAGGCGGGATCGAACACCTCACTTATTCCGCCGAGAGCCCGCAGCTTTGATGTATCGAATAATGTACAACCGCCGCTGCCGTAAAGAACCCAGGTCAGGTCCTCGCCCGCAATCGGATCGTCGCAGCGCACGGGAAAGTCTTTCGGACTTTCGCGCCGCCAAACCGCTTTGCCAGTCTCCTCGCGTCGAACTCCGGGCGGAAAAACAATCTGCGCCGTCGCGCAGAAGAGATCCGGGACGCGTTCAAAAGCCGCGTTCAACGCCTCGACAAAACCGGGCTGCGCGATCATGTCGTTGTTCAGCAGCAGGGTCCGGTTGCATTGCGCCGCCCGAACGCCGGCGTTGACGGCGCGCGCAAATGAGAGGGGCTCGGGGCAGCTGACGACACGAACTTGGGGATAGTTCCGGGCGAGCCACTCCCCGGTGTCATCGGTTGATCCGTTGTCGCTGACGATGATCTCGCCGATCCCCGGTTGTGAAACGATACTGGGCAGCATAGTTGCCAGCAAATCCCTTCCGTTGCGGCTGGGAATTACGACACTGACGCCGTCAGCGGCCGGCGCTGCCCCGTCCGTTGGCAACTCCCTCTGCGTGGCCCGAAATCGACTTGCGACAAGACCATACAGTTGCGCGCCGCGGGCCCGTAACGGAATCTCGGCCTCGCCGGGATGCCCGATGCGCCGAAGCCATTGTCTGGTCCGGGGAGATCGGCTCGCATCAAGAGCCCGCCGCAGGAAATATTTGCCCCAACCGGGGCCGCGCACTACCTGAAGATTCTCGTCACACACGATCAAGGCGCTTCCCGCGATCCTCATCGCGATCAGGCGCATTTTCGCCAACGGAACAGCCGGCGCCAATATCATCGCGGCGGTTTCAATCCGCGTGCCGGCGATTCCAGCGCGGATGGCCGCGAGATTCTCGCGAAATCCGCGAAGCACGTGGTAAGGAATCCACTGCCCGCGATGCGGCTCGAACTCAGCGACGACGAACAGCGGTAAATCGGGGCGAATCTTCGCGATCCGGTCGATCATCTCGCGGTTGAGGTGAGCCGGACCGGACGCGAAGGCGATCTTGATCAGCTCCGCGTTGATCGGATCCGTCTTGACCAGATCGGCCTTGATCAGATTAGGATCGGGAGGCACGGAGCCTTGCTTTCCGTCTTGTGCTGCCGCCACATCTCGAGAGCCTGAAGCGCAAACGTCGTCGAGACCGGATTCACGTGGGGCGACATATTGCCGTCGCGCCTTCCAAAGAAGAAGCCGCCGTTGATGCGCGAGTCGTCACTCACCGCTTGAAACGCGGCAAGTGCGTCAGCCTCCAAGGCCGCTCTCGCCGTGTCGATCGGGATCATCCCAGCCCCGTATATCCGGGCGCGCAGGAGTTGCGCATAAACGTCAGAGCGCACAAAAGCCGGCTCTATTTCGCGCAGCATCTTAGAGACAGAGTCGATACCTGCAGCGTAGACATCAATGCATTCCCGCCGGTCCAGCATCGGCAGCAGACCTTCCAAAAAGTAGCAATACGCGTGCAGCCGGTCCATGACCTGATGCTTACACGAGCCTCCCGCCAGAAAGTTGGAATGCGTTGTCAACGCGGTCTTCACCATGTCGAGATAGCCATCGCGAAGCGTGCGCTCGCCCGTGACCTCGGCCACATCCCACCACGCCAGGGCCGACTTCAACTGGTAACAGCCCGGCGAGCGCGACCATCGGTCCGACCGAGGCGATGGTTCTTTTCCCGGCAGCGTAAGAATCGGGTGATAATCATGACCCGAATGGAAATCCGCGATCATGCCACGTGCCGCGGCGCTTGAAATATCGAGCAATTGCTGATCCCGAGTCTCGCGCCAGACCGCGAGTAACCCGCGTGTGACGATCCCGCAATCGAAGAAATACGCAAGGTCGGACGAACGCTCGAACGGAAAGGTTCGCAAATGCTCGTCCCAGACGCCGACAAGGAATCGGGCCGTCTTCCTGGCGCACGCTAAATAAGCTTCGTCACCGGTCACTCTGAACAGATAAATCAACGCGCTGGCAGCGTATCCGCTGATCTCGGTCGATACGGGCCTGTTCTTCCCGGTCTCGGCGTCGTAAAAGCGGGCGAAGCCGCCCGAAGGTTCCTGAATTCCCGAAGCGAGTAACCAGTGGCCGGCTGGATTGAGAGAAGTTGCTGCGGACAAATGGTTAGTCTAACAGCAGTATTCTGGAATCACGTGGGCCGACTCCTGATTAATGCCGGAATCCTGCTTGTAGTCGTGGGCCTGGTAATCGTGCTCGGTGAAAGGCTGGGAATTCGCATCGGCCGCCTGCCAGGCGATATCCACATTGAAGGGCGGCGCGGCGGCTTCTATTTTCCGATCGTGACTTGTTTGCTGGTCAGCGCCGTGCTGTCGCTGATATCCTGGCTGTTTACCCGGCGATAATCCGTGGGGCAGGCCATCGCCTTCCGTGGCCTGCCCTGTCCGCGGCACAATCATCGCACGCGCCCGATTTTATCCGGCGGCCAATAGACAAACACAGCTTTGCCGTAGATTTCCTTTCTATCGACGAAGCCCCACACGCGGCTGTCATTGGAGCTGCTTCGATGATCGCCAAGCACGAAATACTTGCCGGCCGGAACGGATTCCTTCGACAGCGAAACGTGGTCGCGGTACTCAAGCGGAACATACGGTTCGAACAGCTTCGCCCCATTGACGTAAACAGTCCCGTCGACGATCTGAACGGCATCTCCGGGCAGGCCGATGATGCGCTTGATATATGACTGGCTCGGATCGTACGGGTAATGGAAGACGACCAAGTCGTCGCGTTCGATGGAACCGGCGCTCAGTTTGTATGTGTACTTGTTGATAAAGATCCGTTCCTGATCGGTCAGGCCCGGCATCATGCTGGTGCCTTCCACTTTTACTGGTTGATAGATGAAGACGATCAGGACCACGGCCAGCACAATCGAGATCGCAATATCGCGCAGGAGCGAAAGCGCTCCGAGCGAATGCGACGGCCCGGGAACAGTAGGCTCTTCCATGGTCCTTGAAAATGAATTATAGCGCGGCCAGGGCCTTCACAAGCCTTTGCCTGTCAGCAGTCTGGCCAGCACCGGCATTGGGACGGCTCCCTCCTTCAATGCGCGGTCGTCGAAATCGTGCAGGTTGAACGCGCCGCCCTTCGTTCTCTTCTCCAGCTCGCGAACGCGCAGCCAGTCGCGCCAGCCCACGAAATACGTCGGGAGTTGAGTCGACGAGAGCTTCACGCGCTGCAGTTTGGCGAGCGCCTCCTCGTGCTCCTGAAAAGTCGAATTCTCCATGAGCTCCATCGCCTGCTCGTCGGTCATGCGGTTAGTCTGAATGCGGATATCGATGATCGCATTGGCGTCGACGCGCAGTTCCTGCTTGAGCAGCGACAGGCGAAGCTCGGGAGAGTTGTCGAGCAGCCCTTCGTCGAGCATCGTCTGAGTGATGTACTGCGCCCAACCTTCCACATAAGGGCCGTTGCCGTAGATCGCCCGCAACACGCGGCGGGTCTTGGGCTCGATCTCGTTCGCGAACTCGCCCTGCACGTAATGGCCGGGCATAGCCTCGTGAATCACCAGCAGTTTCAGGGTATAAAAATTGTATTCACGCAGCTTGGATTCAATGCGAGCCTTCGGCCACTCGGGGGGAATCGGCGTGATCCAGAAAAATGCCCCCAGTTTGGGCTCGAGGACCGGGGCCGGATTAAAACCTCCCACCCCATAGATCCCGCGCTCGAATTCCGGCGTGGGAATTACCTGAAGGTTATCGTTTTTGGGCAGTGTGAGAAGGTTTTTGGCGCGCGCGAAATGGCGAGCCTCTTCGAGGTCCTTCCGTGCGTCGTCCATATAGCTGGTTGGAGACGAATACTTTTCGGCGATGCCGTCGAGAACTTCGCGGACGATCTTGTTCAGGCGGTCGTCACCCTTCAGGTCGGCGTGATCCCCGTGACCCGGATATTTCGCTGCGTGCAGTGGCAGCGAGAGTTCCAGCATGCGCGCGCGGACCTCTTTCAACCGCGTCTCGGCATCCTTCAATACGTCGTCGGGGCTGTGATCGGTGGCGAGACTGAGCCTGAACTTGGTGCGATAACGCTCTGCGCCCAAACGCCAGTCCGGCACACTGTTTCCGGAACGCTTCGGCAGATCGTTTTCGAGAAACCTGTTGAATCCGCGAAGAGAATCGAGCGCCACCGACGCCGCCGAGTCGTACGCTTTTCTCCGCTCCGGCGGCGTTCCTTCGCGCAGCGTCTTATCGATCAGGTCGATGTTGCCGTCGTTCTCCTCTTTGGCGACTTTCGCCCAGACGGGAGGCACCTGGCCGATCTGGCGCCGGGCGGTTTCGATGAATTGGGGTGTCTTCTGCAGCCGGGCGATAACGTGCTCGTAACGTTCCGGCTTTGTCGCGTACTCGAGCACGAACGGATTGAACAGCGCGGAGCCCAGCAGCTCCACGTAGGTTTGCGGACTGTGCCGCCACGACTGCACGATATCCAGATCGAACAGGTCAAGGCCGATCGACGTGTCGATGATGTCGAAATCGGCGCGATCCTCCGGGGAAAGCGAGTCCCTGTCGAAGGCTTCAAGTCGTTTGTGAAGGCCGACGTAATAGTCCCTCTGCTTTTGGATGGCAGAGAAGCTGAAGTCGTCCAGATCGCGATCGAAATCCTGTCCGTTATATTTGTGCAGACCCTGGGCAGACGCTGTGACGGGCGAGAAAGAGAGCGAGGTATAAACGAAATCCGCCGCTGTTTTTTCGAACTCCCCCGCCGGAGTTTTGCGCGAACACGAGATGGTACAGAGGATTAGAACGAGGAGTATCGAGCGCATGCTGCTCGAATTATACGGGAGGATTCGAGAGCAGAGGCAAAACCGCCTGCTCCACGTGTGGAGTAGGCCTTCGGCCTGCACCTTGGGTCTTCACTCCAACTTCGCCGTACCATCAAGAACGAACGTCAGCAGCCTCGGCGGGTTGGGAGTCGCGGCATTTCCCGGGCCCGCGCTGTTCCCTTTCGCGACCTCTCCAACACCGCCCATCAGCGACACATACTGTTTCCCGCCGGCTTGCCATGTGATCGGCGGACCCATACCGCTGTGCAAACCAGTCTGGATCTCCAGCAACTTCTCGCCCTTGTCGGCGCTGTACGCGATAAGGCGTCCGTCGTTAATGGTTTGAAAGACCAGATTTCCCGCAGTCGTAACGGTTCCCCCGCCAATTCCTCCGCCGCCGGGCATACGCCAGGCCATGTGTTGCGCGACCGGGTCCCACGCCACCAGCGCGCTCTTCGGCCCGGTACCCTCAATCGGCTCCGGGCCAATCGCTGGCGGGGATTCCTTCACCGGCTTCGGCGCCGGGCGAACCGTGCCCGTCGTATCTCCCGGCTTCGGCTCGAACTTCGCTTCCGCGGCGTAAGTGAAACTGTTATTGGTCGAGGTCGGTATGTACACCAGCCCCGTATTCGGATTGAACGACATTGGCGACCAGTTGTGCGCTCCGCCGCCTCCCGGAAAAACCTGGATCGCATCCGCGCCATAATGCGATTCCGGATTCACGATCGGACGGCCGGTCTTCTGATCGATCCCCTTGGCCCAAGTCACTTTCGAGAACGGCTGCGCGGAAATGAACTCGCCGGTGACGCGGTCGATCACATAGTAGAAGCCATCCTTGTTTGCCTGCATGATCACCTTGCGCGGCTTTCCGTTGATATTGAGGTCGGCCAGAATCATCTGCTGTACGCTGTCGAAGTCCCACGAGTCACCCGGGACCATCTGGTAGTGCCACTTCAGTTCGCCCGTCTCGACCGACACCGCCACAATCGAGCACACATACAGATTTTCCTTGCCTGCGGAGCCGCGCAGCGATTCCGCCCACGGCTCGGCATTGCCCGTGCCCGCATAGACCAGACCCGACTCCGGATCGTAAGCAACACCATCCCAAACCGCGCCGCCGCCGCCCTGCTTCCACCAATCGTTATCCCAAGTCGCAGCCGCTTTTCGCATGGAGGAGTTTTCGAAACCCTTCGCGGGATCGCCCGGAACCGTGTAGAAACGCCAAGCCTGACGACCGGTCATGGCGTCGTAAGCGGCGAAGAAACCGCGCGTGGGCCGATCGCCTCCGCTCACGCCGACGATCACCTTGCCTTTGGCGATCCGCGGAGCCATCGTAATCGTGTAGTTGTCCTGCGGGTATGCGACGCGCGCTTCCCAAATCACTTTTCCGGTTTCCGCATTCAGCGCCTGCAGCCTGCCATCGATCACCGGAGCGATAATCATTCCCTCGTAAATAGCAATCCCGCGATTGACCACCCCGCAGCAGATTTTCGACCGCACGGTCGCCTGATTCACTTCCGGATCCCAACGCCAGCGCTCCTTGCCGGTCATAGCATCGACGGCGAACACAACGCTCCAGTTGGTGATCCCGTAAATCGTCCCATTCGAAACCAGCGGAGTGCCTTCCTGCCCGCCGCCGCCCGAGCCGAGGTCGTACGACCATACCAGGCCGAGACGATTCACGTTCGTGGTGTTGATCTGATTCAACGGACTGTAGCGGGTTTCACCGGGCGTTAGTCCGTAAGTGAGCCAATCATTTCCGGTCTTGCCGGCATTACGGAGCGTGGCGTCGTCGACGCGTCCCGGCTGTTGACCCGCCGCGAGTGTGACTATCAGGGTCAGGCACGTGAGGTGAATCGTTCTTCGCACGGGTGCAGAATATCACGATCCTTGGTAGGGTGGGCGGATTCGCCTGCCCAGGCTCTACTGGCGTCGCACCGCGGAGCCAAAGGCTCGCCAGATGCGCCAATTGCCGGAGGCTTCTTCCAGCATGCGCTCGGGATGAAACTGGAGGCCCACGACGAATTCTGCGTTCGGATCGCAGAAAGCTTCGACGAGGCCATCCCCGGCGAATGCCATCGGCTTGAACCGGCGTGCCAATTTGCGGACGCCCTGATGATGGTAGCTGTTCACCTGCAATGTATTTCTCCGATACCACTTCTCAAGCGGACTTCCGGTGACGATGGAGATCGCGTGGCGGTAAGTGTCGTAGTGGGCGGCATCGATATGGCGCAGAGGGGAGCTCTTTTCCTTTTGGACATCGCCGTAAAGCGTGCCCCCGCAAACGACGTTGAGCAGCTGCGATCCGCGGCAGATGCCCATGATCGGAAGCTTCAGACGCAGCGCGTGACGGATGAGCCTGATCTCGATCTTGTCTTTCAGCGGATGGGTTGTCTCGACATACTTCAGGTTTTCAGGCAACGCTTTGTAGCGCTCCGGTTCGACGTCCTCTCCCTCGACGAGCAGGAGTCCCTTCATGCCAGACATGTAGCCGGGAAGACACGCGGCCGCACCTTCAGCCACGGGGACCATCACGGGGAGCAGCCCCGCGCGGATCAGAAGCGCGAGGTGATACTCACCGACGTAGTCGATGTACTTGTGCTTGCGTTCCGTCCGGCGCGTAACAACCAGAACCGGCGGTCGCGTCGTTGCTTTCATGTTTTCATTCGGGCGCGGGCCGTTTCAAAGGAGGAGTTCGCGGAGCGCGTCCACCAATCGGGCGTCTTTTTCGCGCCCCTGCGAAGCCACGCGGATGTGGAAGTTATCCATACCGATCTTGTTGGAGCAGTCCCGCACATACATTCCATGCTCGTTCAATAAGCGCGCCTGGAGTTCGCTCGCTGTCATCTCGCCTTTGATCCGGAACAACACGAAATTGGCGCCCGTGGGATAGACCTCGATCTCGGGGATGGATTGCAGGGCGCCGAAGAGCCAGCGAACATCGCCGATGAGCCGCTTTCTCGCTTCGTGATATTCCGCGTTGCTGGACGGCAGCAACGACAGAAAGTATTGGGCCAGCGTATTTATGTTCCATGTCGGAATAAACTGCCGCATTCGATTCAGAACGAAGAGATTTCCGCTGTAACAGTAACCCAGTCGCAAGCCGGGCACGCCGCAGTGCTTGCTCATGCTTCGCACCAGCAGCAGATTGGAAAATCGGTCTGCGACCGGAAGGAGGCTCGGGATATTGTCGTCGGCGAAGTCGATGAAAGATTCGTCCACGATGACGAGCTCCATGTCCTTCGAGCGCCGCAGAAAATCGATCATCTCATCGAGTGAGAACAGTTGGCCGGTGGGATTACCGGGGTTGATGATGAGCAGCGCCTTCAGGCCGCGCCGTCGCGACCACGTCAGATACCTGGTCAGATCGAGTTTGTAGTTCTCCTCCGGCCTCAGCGAGAAGAGTTCGGCGTCGCGCTGGTCCCTGAGCTTTTCGATGTATTCGCCAAAAGTCGGAACCGGAACGGCAATGCGGTCGATGAGCGTTGTGTTGATGAGCACGATCAATTCGGTGGCGCCGTTGCCGATAATCAGATGGTCCGGGTTCACGTGCAGTACAGTCGCCAGATCCCTTTGGCTCGTATCCGGGTTGCTGGACGGATATGACTTGATGAGGTTCGAAAAATTCTCCTTCAGGTCTTCAAGCATTCCCGGAGTCGGGTAATACGGGTTGGCGATGAAGCAAAAATCGACGATGTCTCTGGCCTTTTCGTAACCTACCAGGTCCGCCAGCGATGGCGAATGCGAAGTTTCATAGAAGAGATGCTTCCTCAGTTCGGTCGGCACGATCTTCGCCCCCAATCGTCAGTATGCAACGCCCCGATCAGTGCGGAATATTCGGCGGAAGACCCGGCGCGACATACTGAAGCGTGTAATTGAGACTCCATACCAGGAAAAGCACCAGCGGCACGTGGACGATGAACTGCAGCATCGCATAGCCCACGATGTCGCGCGCCTTCAGGCTGAGAATGCCCAGCAGCGGCAGCATCCAAAAAGGATGGATCAGGTTGGCCAGCGATTCTGTCGCATTGTAGGTCTGTACCACCCAACCCAGATGTACGTGCAGCGCCTTCGCGGCCTCCAGAACGTAGGGAGCTTCGATCAGCCATTTGCCGCCCGCCGAAGGAATGAACAAACCGAGCACGACGGAATAAATCCCGATCAGCGCAGGAAAACTGTGCTGTGTGGAAGCGGACACGAAAAAATGGGCGAGCCGTGTCGCGAGGCTCGATTCCGTCATGATCCTGACGATACCGGCGTAGATCGGATATTGAATCAGCACCCCGCCGACCGATGGCACGGCTTCTGCGATGGCTCGCGCGAAGGAACGCGGCCGCCAGTGCAGGAGCAACCCGGCCACCAGAAACATGAAAATGTAGTGGTTCAGCTCCAGCAGAACGGCGACTCCCTTGTCGGTGACTTCACGCACCAGATAACCCGTGCCCAGCGCGGCGATCAGGAGCGTCGGCAGGGGACTATACTCCAGCCACTCGCCCGGCCGCTCGGGTTTTTCGGTGGCTTTCGATGCGTGAGCTTCATACCTCACGCCCATATCCTTCATGCTCCGCGCCTGTTCGGCCGCGGGCGCGGAGTAGTACGCAATTGCAACCGAAACCGCCGTTAGAGTTCCCGCGACGAGAAGGCTCTGCCAGAGACCGATGGTCGCGCTCAGCGGAATCACGCCGCTGATTTTGAGGATCGACTGCGGCAACGAAGCCGGCGCAGCCATGATGAGCGCCGCGGATGATGTCAGCCCGAATGCCCACACTCCGCCCACTCCCAGATACGCGGCGGCGCCCACCGCGCGATAGTCCGCTCCCCGTACTCTGTGTGCGACCTCGCGGGCAAGAAGGCCGCTGAAAATAAGACTGAAGGTCCATGAGACCAGTGAGCTGAGCATGGAAAAGAGCGCTACAAACGCCGCCGCGCCTTTCGGAGTCTTGGGGATGCCCGCCATCCGTCGGATCGCCGCCTGCACCGGCGGAGCGTTGGCCAGCGCGAAGCCGCTCGCGATCAGCATCGTGACCTGCATCGTGAACGCGACCAGATCCCAGAAGCCCGCGCCGAACCACTGTGCCGATTGAAGCGGCGAACTCCCCAGAGCCACGCTGGCTCCGAATACGACCGCAAGGGCCGCCAACGCCAGCGCGAATGCGTCCGGAAACCACTGTTCGAACCATTCGGAGAGGCGAAGACCAAGGTTACGCAGCAAGAGCTATGTTACAAGCTACCCGTAATCTGCAAAACGGGGACTGCGCGCGATTTTCGCCGCACTTGCGAAATTCGGGCCTGTCCCTCTTTTGCCCCGGAGGAAGGCCCGTCTTCCCTCATTTCCGATAAACTTACATCCATGACAGCTGTCAATGCTGTGCTGGCAGTGACGGTGTTTGCGGCTACGGCGGCAGGCCAGGCGTTCGATGTCGCTTCCGTTAAAGTGAACAAGTCCGCCGATCCGCCAACGGCCAATTTTCCTTTGGGGCCGGGAGACGTATACGTCCCCAACGGAGGTTTGTTCTCGGCTACCGGTTTTCCCTTAGTCACCTACCTGTTTTTCGCGTACAAAGTTATTGGTAACCAGGGTCAGTACCTGTTGCCGCAATTGCCTGGTTGGGCGACCTCGGATCGGTTCGACATTCAGGCTCGGGCGGAAGGAAATCCCGGCAAGGACCAAATGCGAATGATGATGCGATCATTGCTTGCGGATCGCTTCAAGCTGGCGGTACACACCGAGACTCGCGAAGTACCGGTCCTCGCTTTCGTTCTCGCGAAACCGGGAAAGACCGGCCCGCAGCTCCAGCCGCACTCCGCCGACTCGCCCTGCCCGACCAACGCTCCGCCTCCGCCGGCCCCCGGTACGGCGAATACACCGGCGCCGCCACTGACGGTTGCAGGCGGATTCCCGGCTTTTTGCAACGGCATATTCGGATTGCCCCCAAGCGTCCCCGGGCGTCAGCGTTTAGGCGCGCGGAATGTGACGTTGAAGTTTCTGGCGGATTCTTTGAGCGCGGGGGCGAACCGTGGCCGGCCTATGATCGATCGGACGGGGTTGAGCGGGACTTTCGATTTCATTCTGGAGTATTCGCCGGAGATCAATGGCCCCGTACCGCCCGGCGCGGCCTCCGAGCCTGACACTTCGGGGCCCTCGTTGGAGGAGGCTCTGCGGGATCAGCTGGGGATCAAATGGGAGTCGGCCAAAAGTTCAATAGATGTTCTCGTGGTCGATCACGTGGAACATCCCTCGGAAAACTAAATTTTCCCGTGGGGGCTGGGGCTTCTGCCCGGCGTCGATAAATTCGGCCTGAGACGGCCTTATTTGCCGCGGCCCTTGGGTCCCTGCGCGATCATCTGAATCGCCAGAATAATGGCCTTATTACCAGGCGCCTGATTGCCCCCTTCGCGGCCCACCGCATATAGCGTCTTTCGGTCCTTACCGCTGAAAGTCACGCTGATGACGCCGTGCGGCGCGGGAATGATCCCAAGGTTTTTGCCATCCGGTGAGATCACCTGGATACCCGCGGTGCTGGTCACATACAGCCGTCCGGCCGCGTCAAACGTGCTCCCGTCGCCACCGCCGCCTTCCCACTTGGCAAAGTCGCGCTGATTCGTAAGCGAGCCATCCGGCTGCACGTCCATCGCGACAAGCGTCCCCCCGTTGGTAACATAGACCGTTTTTTCGTCGGGGCTCAGCATGATCCCGTTAGTCTGAAGATTCTGCCCATATTTGGTGACGACGCCTTTCGCGTCGGCGTGATACAACCCGCCCATCGTGAAATACACTCCACCCTTGCTGTCGGCCACGATATCGTTCAGACCACCCGCGCAATCGAGCGGATCGCCATTCACTTTATTGGCCAGAACTTTCCTTTGCGGCTCCAGTTCATCGATGGACTCGTTCAGACCCCGGTTCACCACGAACAGGGCGCCCTTCGAGTTCCTCGCGACCGACCCGCTGGTGTTCAGACCCGAGTAGACGACCGAAAGCTTGCCGTTCTTATCCAGCTTGACGACATCGCTTTTGTCGTTTTGCGCCATGAGAATGCCGCCGTCCTTCGTGGCGACGATTCCGTCGGCATTATTGCCCTCAATCTCAACGACCTCTTTCCATTTCTGTCCCGCGGCGATGACGTCCGGAATTTCAGTCACCGTGTAGTCTCTGGGTCCCGCGGCTGCGGGAGCGCCTCGCCCCGGCGCGCCCGCGCGGCCTCGACCGCCGCCTCGCGCCGGAGGGGGTACCTTGCACGTTGCAAGCACCTCTGGTTCTTTGGCATCGTTAGCCGCCTGCACTCCCGGTCCGGTGCGCAACGCGGGAGCCTGAGCTCGGACCATTGCGATCGTCACACCGAGGAAAGCCATTGCGATAGTAAGCGTTCTTTTCGATTTCATAAACAACCCAGAGTATATAACGTACCGCTGGCGGTCTTGCCGCCGGCTCGAAATGAGATACGCCAAGCCTTTGACCGGGAGAATTATTCCCCTTGCTCACGCACGGGGCTGTATGAATCGGCCGTATAGCCCCTTATCAAGCGGTCAAAGTACCGCGCGCCGGCGCTTTCGCCACCCGGGCGTTACGATTTGTGGCGTCAGTAGAAGCGATGTGGTCACCCGTTGCACCCCGCGTGGCATAATTACCGCCGAGCCGCGAGTTTAGACATTTGAAGTTCGCCTTTTGGCCTTCACGCAGGCTGCCCGTAGAGGAGCGGCCAGTCTCCGCTGCTGCTCCGGGACGTAGGCGACGATGATGAGGCTTGCGATCGCCGCGTACGCGCACCACAGGAGGGTGAACGCATACCGCTGGACCTCCATCACAACCAAGAGAATCGTGGTTCTGTCTCGACATTCAGATCTACCTTTTTAGGTCTAAACTCGCGCCGTCTTGGGCTCGCGTGGATCTAATTTCTCCGGCCACCAATCGCGCCTCGATTAGAGGCCGTTCCGAAAAAGCAAATCGAGCCTGCGTTGTCCATCCCGCTGCCAATGGACTCGATGAAGAAACGCCCGCAGATTGCATGTCTTCATCCAGACCCATACTTGGAGTCTAACCCGCCCTTCCTTTCTCCAGCGGAGATACAAAATACACAGCTAGTCGAGACCGTTCCCCGTAGGTACCGTTCTGGGAACGCGGCAACGATCGGGCAACCCGCGAGGCCGTCCTTGCCTTTTAAGGACGCGGATAGATCGCTTCGCGACATTGTGAACGCCATCGGAATGATCGAGCACCCGAAACTCAGAGCAATGCGCTTCGGCAGGCCACGAAGAGAGGGTATATCGGATGCGCAGTTCGAATTCTACGCCCCTCGCATCCGTCCCGGAAGGATCGCGGAGATCCGGATCTCGGTTGAAGAGGCCGAGTAATAAAAGAGAATGCTATACGCCACAAAATAACGGTACCCGCGCATAACGCCCCGTCTTCGGACTGGATACATTTGAGGATTGGATGTGAGTAAATCGATGCTGCGCGCCGCTCTTCGCTTGACCGGCCCGGGGAGTCGGGCGAATATCTCGCTCGCCCCCGCCGAGAAAACGACGATCACAATCCGTTGTTGAGTTTAACCCGTTCCCAGGAAACGGTGAGTCCCTCTCGAAACTCACGCGCCGAACGGTCACGCTGACGCATCAACTCCTCGCCGTTTGAGCTCTCCATCTCGTCGAGAAACGATTCGATCGATTCGTGCGCGATTAGCAATTCCGAGAGAGCAAGGCTCGCATCGCCGCCAAAAGACGCCGCGACGGAATCGAGAATAGGCTCAGCTTCGGGGCTCAAGTTAACTTGCCGTATCGCCATACTCATTAGTCTAGCTGAATTTCCGCGCCGACCAAAGCCGTTCACGCCCGACAATAATATTGCTAATCGGCGTGGTTGCTAATAGTTATCAGCCCCGTTGCCCCTCGCCAATACCGTGATTGCGCCACCCGCGTGCTACTTTCCAATCGTAAGAACCTGATCGCACCCATGGCGCATCGGGTCACTAATCCGCGCAGTCCTCGAGGCTCTGTGATGTGTGAATGTGGAAACAATGGGCGGGCAGGCGCTTCCCGAGAATGCGGCCGCTTGTCTGAGCGATATCGGGCACTGGAGCGCTCCAAATGAAAAACTACCGTCGTATGCTGACGTGGCGCTGGCGGTCTTTGCCGCCGGCGTGGGCTTTCGTCCGTGGCCGAACAATCCGGCCCACAAATGGGTTCGTATTTTCGAACGCCGGAACCATATCAACCGTCAACCCGATTCCATGCCAAAATAACGGGCATATGTCTTTCGCACGGCCGTCCCTTGCCGCCCTGCTTCTCGCCGGTGCCCTTTACGCCCAAAATCCGCCCGATCTCAAAACAACCCCAAGCTTCGACCTCGGCGCGATCGACCGCAAGGCCAACCCGTGCGACGACTTCTACCAATACGCCTGCGGCACTTGGCTGAAGAATAATCCGATACCGCCCGACCAGTCCTCATGGGGCCGGTTCAGCGAGCTCGCCGAGCGCAACCGGACGATTCTCCACAATATTCTCGAAAAAGCCTCGACGACCACCGCCGCGCGGGACGCCGATACGCAGAAAATCGGCGACTACTACTTCACCTGCATGGACGAAGCTTCCATCAACAAGAAAGGCCTCCAGCCCCTTCAGCCCGAGTTGGACCGGATTCGCGCCGTAAAGAACACGCGGGATCTCTCCGCGGAAATCGGGCGTCTGCACCGGATCGGCGTCGACGTGGTCTTCAATTTCTCTTCCGGGCAGGACGCGAAAGACTCAAATGCCGTGATCGGCCAAGCCGACCAGGGCGGCATCGGACTGCCGGAGAAGGACTACTATTTCCGCGCCGACGCCAAAGCCGTCGAGACCCGCAAAGAATACGTCGCCCACATCACCCGGATGCTGCAGTTGACCGGCGTCGCGGCAACCGATGCCGCCAAACAGGCCGAAACCATCATGCGCCTCGAAACCGCGCTGGCGAAAGTGTCGCTCGACGTCACCTCGCGCCGCGATCCATTGCAGACTTACCACAAAATGAAGCTGGCGGAATTTGAAGCGCTCGCCGATTCGTTCGACTGGAGCCTGTATTTTGCTACTCTTCAAACTCCGAAACTGGACAGCCTCAACGTCGCCGTGCCCGACTTTTTCAAAGGCGAGGAAAAGATGTTGAAAACGGTTTCGATGGCCGACTGGCAGACCTATCTCACCTACCATCTCGTCGATGGCCAGGCTGCCGTGTTGCCAACTAAATTCGAGGAGGAGAACTTCGCCTTCCACGGCAAGTACCTGACCGGTGCGAAGGAACAGAAGGCGCGGTGGAAGCGCTGCGTGGCTGCGGTGGATGGAGATCTCGGCGAAGCCCTCGGCAAGGCCTATGTGGACCTGACGTTCGGCAGGGAAGGGAAGCAGCGCACGCTCGATATGGTGAATCACATCGAAGCCGCGATGGCGCAGGACCTCAATCAGCTGACCTGGATGACGCCCGAAACCAAAAAACGCGCGTTCGAGAAGCTTCACGCCATCACCAACAAGATCGGCTATCCCGACAAATGGCGCGACTATTCCGCTCTGAAGATCGTGCGCGGCGATGCCCTGGGAAATTCGCTTCGCTCCAATGAATTCGAAATGAACCGGCAGCTCCAGAAAATCGGCAAGCCCGTGGACCGCCTGGAGTGGGGCATGACTCCTCCCACGGTCAACGCGTATTACGATCCGCAGATGAATAACATCAACTTCCCGGCCGGAATCCTGCAGCCTCCGTTCTTCGATAAGCAGGTCAACGACGCCATCAATTACGGAGCCATCGGCGCTGTGATCGGACACGAGCTCACCCACGGTTTCGACGATGAGGGCCGGCAGTTCGATCCCAAAGGCAACCTCAACGACTGGTGGACCGCCGCCGACGCCAAAGCTTTCGACCAGCGGGAGGAGTGCCTGGTTAAGGAATACTCCGGCTTCGAACTAAAAGGGGGCGTTCACATGAACGGGAAGCTGACGCTGGGCGAAAACACCGCCGACAACGGCGGGCTGCGCCTGGCGTGGATCGCTCTGATGAACGATCTCGCGGGCAAGACCTTGCCCAAAATTGGCGGGTTCGACGAAAGCCAGCAGTTCTTTCTCGGCTGGGGCCAGATCTGGTGTACCAACGAAACTGCGGAGGTGGAACGCCTGCAGGCACAGACCAACCCTCATGCCATCGATCGTTTCCGTGTGAATGGAAGCGTTTCGAATATGCCGGAGTTTCAGAAGGCATTCAGCTGCAATCAGGGTCTACCGATGGTACGTGGCGGAAACGCCTGCCGCGTCTGGTAATAAAACCCCGTGGGGCAGGCGATCGTTTTTCGTCGCCTGCCTGATGCTGCTGATTTTCGCCGGCGCGTCGTCCTGATCGTCATCCTGATCCACCGGCTCGTTGACGTGGTAGTAGTAAGTCACCACCCCCGCCGTGATAAGGACGGCGATCAACAATGAGCAAAACCACAGCGCACGCCGCGTGATCCGCCCGTCATTCTGTGCAAGATTGGCGGTGATGGCGACGATCAAACCCGCGCAGGCCGCGCCGATGCCCAGTTTCCACGGCCAGAACATCAGGTCCAGATGATACTGGCCGCCAACCTCGCTCCAAACCGTGAAGATCGCTTCAATAGCAATGAGGAACTCGACGATCAGCAACGGCCGGAGAAGTCGATTGTGCATGGGGAAGAAAAGGTAAGTATTTGTGAACCGAGGGGTTTCGGTTCTCGTATCCCTATTAGAATATAGCTTAAGCGCACAGGCTGGTCGTGTCTGTTGTGCGCGATGGTCAAGATAAGCGCACAGGCCGGTCGTGTCCGTTGTGCGCGGTGGTCAAGATAAGAACGTCAGGATAAGAACAAAGATGTCCGACACTCCTCCCTCCGGCGCAGGGCTGCGCTTCCAAATCACCAGCGCCATAGGTCTCGCCTGGGACTCGCTTCGCGCGCATAAGCTTCGAACCTTCCTCACGCTCCTCGGAGTGATGATCGGTGTTGCCAGCGTAATCCTCGTCGGCTCCGCGATCGACGGTCTCGGTCTGTACGCCCAGGAGAGCACGGCGAAGACTTTCGGCAGCGAATCCTTCGTCCTCCAGCAGGTCACCAACGCCCGTTCGCGCAAGGAGTATTTCAACAAGATCAAATACAACCGGGAGTTGAAGCTGGCGGACGAACACTACTTGGAGTTGATCAACGGCGAGCATGCCCTCTACAGTGCCTACACGAATTCGACCACCGATACGAAGCGTGACAATCTGACGTCGGAGAATACGATCATCATCGGTGCCGAGTCCGACTTGCCGGACATCCGCGATATGGTCATGGTGGACGGCCGTTTCTTCAGCCGGGGCGAGGAGCAAAATGCCGCTTTTGTTGCAGTTATAGGGGATGACTTAAAGAACAATCTATTCCCCGCCGGTGCCTCTCCGGTAGGCAAGACATTCAAAATCCAGGGGTTGGAATTCACGGTCGTTGGGGTCCAGGAACGCCTCGGCTCCTCTTTCGGGCGGAGCCAGGACAACGCCGCCATGATTCCCATTACAACCTACAGCAGGCTCTTCGGACCGGGACGATCCTTGGCCATTTTCGGCCGCCCCAGACCTGCCACCGGGGAATCGATGCAACAGGCTCTCGACTATACGCGAGTAGCGTTGCGCGCCCGGTTTCACCAGAAACCGGGTGAAACCGACCGGTTCGACTTTATTACTCCCGATGCAATCCGGGCCTTCATCGACAATCTTCTTTCGATCGTCGCGGCCGTGGTGGTTCCTATTACAAGCATCTCCCTCGTTGTCGGCGGCATCGTCATCATGAACATCATGCTGGTCAGCGTCACGGAACGCACGCGCGAAATCGGCATCCGCAAATCACTGGGTGCGCGCCGTTCGGACATCATGATGCAGATCCTGATTGAGGCCGTGATCATGGCCTTTGCGGGTGGTGCGATCGGTGTCAGCATCGGCGCGATCGTAACCAGGGTTCTGACCGCCGCATTTGGAGTCACGCTGAGGGTGACGCCCGCCTACGTCATGTTGTCCGTATTCGTTTCCGCCGCTGTGGGCGTTATCAGCGGGTGGTATCCGGCGTCGAAGGCGGCGAAACTGGACCCGATCGTTGCCCTAAGGGCTGAATAAAGGAGCCAGTGGAGTAACCATGAATATCTCGCCGCGTGAAAACATCTCCATGGCGATGTCTGCCGTTTGGACCCACCGGTTTCGTTCCGGGCTAACGGTCCTCGGCGTGGTCATTGGCATCACCACCGTGGTGACTGTGGCGTCCCTATTAACGGGACTCCGCGCCGGCGTTGTGACGTTCTTTAACCAGCTTGGTCCCGACAACATCTTCGTGTCGCGGAACAGCGGCGGTCCGGGCGACGGCGGATCGGTCAAGGAGCGGAAGCGCCGGCCCATTCTACCCGAGTATGCGGACGTGATTCGCCGCTTCTCAAGCACAGTGGAAGATGTCGGGCTGATCCTGGCGATTCCGCCTGCGCCCGGTGGCGTCCTCATTACCGCGAAGGTGCCCGGATATGATACCGACTCCTTGTCCATCATGGGTACATCGCCGAACTCGATCGATCTGACGCCTCGCGGATTCGACCAGGGCCGGTACTTCACTGAAGAAGAGAACAACCGCGGCGCCAAAGTGGCCGTCATGGGGCACGATATCGCCTATGAGCTGTTTCCCGATGGCAACGCCGTAAATAAGACTTTCATGATGGACGGCGCGGAGTACACGGTCGTCGGCGTGGTCGAGAAAGCCAAAGGCGGTTTCCTTGGCGAGAATCAACAGGACACGGAAGTCGATATACCGGTCAAGACCGCCATGAGCAGGTACCCACAGATCAATGCCTGGATGCTCACCTGTAAAGCAAAACCGGGCATGCGTAAGGACGCTTACGACGATGTCGAGGCCATCCTTCGCCGGACCAGACATGTGCCCAAGGACCAGGACGACGATTTCAGCCTCCAGACGCCGGACCAGATCATGCAGCAGTTCGACCGAATCACCGGCCTGATCGGGCTGATCGCCATTGCGATCTCGGGGCTCGGGTTGCTGGTGGGCGGCATTGGCGTGATGAATATCATGCTGGTCAGCGTGACGGAGCGAACGCGCGAGATCGGCATCCGGAAAGCCCTGGGTGCCCGGCGACTGGACATCATCGGGCAGTTTCTGGCCGAGGCCATGGCGCTCACCAGCAGCGGGGGCCTGCTGGGAATCCTGGTAGCCGTGTTGATTACGATGCTGATCGGCGCGCTGGTTCCTTCGCTGCCCAGCACGGTGCCGAGTTGGGCGGTTATTACGGCGCTGGCAGTCTCGATGGGAGTGGGATTGTTCTTTGGAACCTGGCCAGCGGTAAAGGCCGCGCGGCTGGATCCGGTCGAAGCTCTGCGGTACGAATAAGCCGTCCGTGACACCGACAGTTCGGTAACCCGTTCGGAGCTGTGACCAAAGGGCGGTATTCAGAAAAACGTGTTACGCCAATTTCTGCAATCAGACGGCTGGAACCCAAGGTGGCCTGAGGTTGGTCGGTCGGGCCTCACTTCCGATAACACATATTATGTCAAATTACTGGTTTGTAGGGCCAAGCACCTCCTCGCGCGCTGCTCTGCCACTTGGCCTGCCATCAACGCCATTTGGCCGCATCGTGCTATCCTCCAATCAGGACCCCCCTTGAAAACCCTTACGAACACTCTGGATCTGATTGGTGCCAAACCCACTCCCTCTCCTGGCCACTTGTTTCAAGTCAAACTGCGTCCAGTGCATTTCGCTTCGGTAGAGCAAATCGGCAAGCGCCTCGGCGTCGATGCGGCGACGATCCTCGATCTTATCGGCATCCCGGAGCGCACGCGTTCCCGCCGCCGGCAGGACGGTTTCCTCAAACCCGATGAAGCTGATCGCCTGTTGCGGATCGCCCGCGTCTTCGCGGAAGCCATCCGCATATTCGGTTCGGAAGAAAAAGCGGCGCGCTGGTTGAAGACACCGAGTGCGACGTTCCAGGATCGCGCGCCCCTCGGATACCTCGATTCCGACGCCGGGGCGAACGCCGTGAGTGAAGAGATTGTCCGCATCGATTTCGGAGACTTTGCATAGTTCGGGCGTAATTCGAGTCTGGCGGATTACGCGGTCCGTTCACGCCGCGCATCCGCTGTCGGGAGAAGGCGCCGCCCGCTCGGGCAATCGCTGGAATTCGAAAGGCGTCCGCATCGGGTATACGTCCACGAGCCGATCGCTCGCCGTTCTCGAAATGCTGGTTCACATCGCGCGTGAAAATCTCCCGGAGGACATCGTCCTCATACCGATCGACGTCCCCGGCGCCCTGATCGCCCAACTCGAATCGCCCCCGAAGAACTGGAATGCTCTACCCTGGAGCGATCAAGGGCGCCATGCGGGCGACAGATGGGCGCGCGAGAAAAACTCCGCAGCCTTGCTCGTCCCCTCCGTCGTGCTTCCGGCGGAACGGAATCTGCTCATCAATCCGCTGCACCCGGAGTTCTCCCGCGTGCAAATCCACGCTCCCGAACGCCACGCCATCGACCGCCGCCTCCTCAGGTAATCGGCAGCGGTGCGCACGCCACGAACGACAGTGCCACGGAATTGATGCAGTACCGCAGGTTCCCCGGTGGCGGACCATCGTCGAACACGTGTCCCAAATGCGCATCGCATCGGGCGCACTTGACCTCAGTCTGGCGGATGCCAAAGAATGCCGATGGAGCCTCAGCCACGTTCTCTTTCGCGATCGGTTCCGTAAAGCTCGGCCAGCCTGTGCCCGAGGCGTATTTCGATTTCGAATCGAATACCGCAGTGCCGCAACAGACGCAGTGATAGATTCCGTCCTCGTAGAATCTGTCGTACGCGCCCGTGCCGGCCAGTTCCGTATCTTGCTTGCGCGTGACCGAGTACGAATCCGGCGGAAGCTGCTTCATCCACTCGCTGTCCGTTTTGCGGATGACGCCGACCTCGACGACACCCGTCGCGCGTCCGCTCGCATCGAACTGAGCGATCCTTACGCTGAACTTTAGCGGAGGTCCGGCATGAACCGGCCGCCGCGCCCACAACACGTACCCGCCCGCGGCGGCCGCGAGTATCGCCACAAACGCCCGGCGCTCGTAACGCGGCTGTTGGTCGGAAACCTCTGTCACTTCCCTTCCTCACTTACTCGCTTAATGCGGTGCGGTCTTCGCCAGCTCGCGCGCCTGCCGGATCAGTTTATCCTCGAACGAAAAATCCAGTTTCCGCGCCGGGGCGTGCCTCGAATACCAGCGCCACGTTTCCTTGAGTCCAATTGCGAAAGGCGTCAAACTGACATTGAGCACGCGCTTCACTCGTCCCACCGCCTCCGTAATTGGAGGTTTGTCGTAAGCTTCGCCGAAATACAGGGGCGAACCGGCGGCGCTGCCGCCATTGCGGGCGATGATCTCGCGCGGCACCCGGACGACAGTCGGTTCTTTATTCATCGCACGCGCAAATTCTCCGACCGCCTCCACCTGGGTCAACGGTTTCTCATCCGCCACGTTGAATGCCCTGCCCGGCGCAGTGTGCTTTTCGAGCGCGTTGAAGCATGCCTCCACCAGATCGTTCACGTAGACAAACTGCATCAGACGGTTGCCGTCACCCGGAATGATGATGGGCCTGTCGCGACGCAGCCGGTCCCAGAAGAACCCCTCGCGATAGAAAGGATTCTCCGGGCCATACACGAATGGCGGCCGAATCGTCACCAGAGGAAACCGCGACTCGTGATACATGCGAAACAGCGCTCTCTCGCTCGCCGCTTTATTCCGCACGTAAGCATCGGTATGGATATCCGACGCCAGCGGATCGTCCTCGGAGTGGTTCAGGCCGTCCCCGTACGCAGCCACGCTCGACATGAATACATAGCGCGTCAGGTCGCCCGGAATCGATTTCGCGGTCGCCTCCACCTGCGCCGCAGTCGTGCCCCGCTCCCAGTCGTAAGCGATATCGTACACGGCATCGAACCTGAGAGCCGCCAGGGCGTTCCGGATCGACGCGGAATCGTTACGATCGGCGACCGCATTGCGCACGCGGCGCCCAAACGGGTGCTCGGCTTTGCGATGCAGAATGGTAACGTCGTGGTCCGCGGCCAGAAGCCGCTTGACGAGAAGCTTGCCGATGAACAGCGTCCCGCCGATTACCAGAACCCGCATGTCTCAGTCGTAGTACTCCAGACCGAGATGCGTAATCAGTTGCTCGCCCTTCATCCAGCGAAGCGTATTCTTCAGCTTCATCGACTGAATGAAAATGTCGTGCTCGGGATAGAGACCCGGCGCGGTCATCGGCGCTTTGAAGAAGAACGACAGCCATTCCTGCACCCCGCGCATTCCCGCGCGCTGTGCAAGGTCCATGAACAGCATGATGTCGAGTACCAGGGGTGCGGCCAGAATGGAATCGCGGCAAAGGAAGTTGATCTTGATCTGCATCGGATACCCGAGCCAGCCGAAGATATCGATGTTGTCCCATCCCTCCTTCGCGTCTCCCCGAGGCGGATAGTATTCGATCCGGACTTTGTGGTGGATGTGTTCGTAGAGTTCCGGATATAAATCCGGCTGCAGAATCTGCTCGAGCGCCGAGAGCTTCGATTCTTCTTTCGATTTGAATGAGCCCGGATCGTCCAGGACCTCGCCATCGCGATTACCCAGTATGTTGGTGGAGAACCAGCCCGCCACGCCCAGCATGCGCGATTTCAAGCCTGGCGCGACGAGCGTCTTCATGAAAGTCTGGCCGGTCTTGAAGTCTTTGCCCGCGATGGGAACGTTGCGCTCGCGCGCCAGTTCCATCAGCGCCGGCGTATCGGTGGTGAGGTGCGGCGCGCCATTTGCGTAGGGAATTCCCATGCGAAGCGCGGAGTACGCGTAAATCTGGCTGGGCGAGATCTCAGGGTCGCTCTTCTGCAGCCCGCACTCGAAATCCTTCAGCGTGTGGTGAACGGAAGCCGGCCGATGAAAGACCTCGGTCGAGCCGCACCAAATCATTGCCAGCCGCGAAGATCCGGTGCGTTCCTTAAAGTTCCGGATATCGTCCATCAGCATCTCGGCATGATCCATCTTGGAGCCTTTCGGCTTCAGGTTGGGGCCGTTGATCCGCTTCACATAATCGCTGTCGAAGACGGCTTGCATGGGCTTGATTTTTTCCAGCGGCCCACGCAGGCTTTCGACCAGCGGCTTGTCCAGAACTCCCGCATGGAGGGCTGCCTCGTAGCAGTTCTCCTCGAAAATATCCCAGCCGCCGAACTCCAGGTCTTCGATCTTCGCGAGCGGAACGAAGTCCTTAATTTTGGGCGTGTTGTTGTCGGTCCGCTTGCCGAGCCGAATAGTGTTCAGCTGCGTGATGGAGCCGATCGGCTTTGCCATTCCCAATTTGATGGCTTCAATACCGGCGATGAATGTCGTGGTGACGGCGCCCATGCCCGGAATCAGAATGCCAAGCTTCCCATCGGCTGGCTCGATATGGGGCGTCGGCTTCTGTGCGCTCTCGGGCGAAGTGCTCTCTGGCGATGAGGACAAACGATTTAGCTCCTTGTTGACGCGCATCCCGCTCCCGGGATGTACGCAATTGTTTGAAGGTAATGGATTAAATTCAACGCTATAATAGCAGTTCATGCGATCCCGCGCGACCGCACCGATGAGCGCGATCATCGCCGACGATGAACAGCTTGCACGGGAAGAATTGAAGTTTCTTCTCGATCAGATCGGAGATGTCGAAGTCGTCGCGGTTGCCGCCAATGGCATCGAGGCGCTCGAGGCCATCGAAAGGCTCGATCCGGCACTCGCATTTCTGGACGTTCAGATGCCGGGACTGGACGGTCTCAGCGTCGTCCGCCGCCTCAAGGAGCAGAATATCGAACCTCCGCATGTGATTTTCTCAACGGCGTATGACCAGTTCGCGGTCGAAGCGTTCCGGCTGGAAGCCATGGACTACCTGCTCAAGCCCGTGGAACGCGACCGCCTGGAAGAAACGATCAGCCGGGCGCGGCGGCTGGTTGCCGACCGGATCACCGAGCCCGCGATCGCAACTACTTCGCCCCGCGGCAATCCCGGTTTTACAAAACTGTTAGTCCGAAGCGGCACACGCAACCTCATCGTCGATCCGCAGGAATTGATCTACGCCACCATCGACAGCGGCGTGATTACTCTGGTTGCCTCGCAGGTAGAGGGACAGTCCAACTTCCGCACTCTCGAGGAACTTCTCGCCGCGCTGGATCCGGACATGTTCTGGCGGGCGCACCGGTCGTTCGTCGTCAACATCAACAAAATTCGTGAAGTGGTGCCGTGGTTTAAATCGACCTACCAGTTGAAGATGGATGACAAGAAATCCAGCGAAATTCCCGTCAGCAGAATGCAGAGCCGGCGGCTGCGGGAGATGCTGAATCTTTGAACGACGCAAGAACAGATGCCCTGTTCGCTCCCTTCACCATCAGGCAACTGAGGCTCGCCAACCGAATCGTGATGGCGCCAATGACGCGCTCATTCTCTCCTGGCGGCATTCCCGGGCCAGACGTCGCGGCCTATTACAGGCGCCGCGCGGAAGGCGGCGTCGGCCTCATTGTTACCGAAGGCACTTACATCGCTCATCCATCGTCGGGCTTCGATCCGCGCGTGCCTCATCTGTATGGAGAGGAAGCTCTGGCGGGATGGCGCGAGGTCGTCAGACAGGTACACGACGCGGGAGGGAAAATCTTCCCGCAGCTTTGGCATGTCGGGATGGCGTATGCCCCCACCACCGCCGGCCTGCGCGCGCTCGGCCCCTCGGGATTGAAGAAGCCAGGGGAATCGGCGGGTGAACCCATGTCCCAGGCCGATATCGACGCCGTCATCGAAGCCTACGGCGTTGCCGCGTCAAATGCGAAGCAAGTCGGCTTCGACGGCCTCGAAATCCATGCTGCGCACGGTTATCTGATCGACCAGTTTTTCTGGGAGGGCACCAACCAGAGAACCGATCGATATGGCGGCGATCTCGTGTCGCGCACGCGCTTCGGCGTAGAGGTCGTCAACGAAATCCGCCGTCGAGTTGGACCGGATTTCCCGCTGGCATTGCGATTCTCCCAATGGAAGCTGCAAAATTACGACGCGAAACTCGCGCGCACTCCCGCGGAGTTGGGCGCATTTCTCCAACCTCTTTGCGATGCCGGCGTGGATTTATTTCATTGCTCCACGCGGCGTTTCTGGGAACCCGAGTTCACCGGAAGCGACCTCAACCTGGCAGGCTGGACGAAGAAAGTCACCGGCAAACCGACCGTCACAGTCGGGTCCGTCACGCTCAATGAGGATTTGACGAAATCGTTCTCGACAAACGATACCGCGACGATCGTGGGGATCGATGAATTGCTGGACCGCCTCCAGCGCGGTGAATTCGATCTTGTTGCCGTCGGGCGATCGCTCATCGTCAACCCGTCTTGGCCCAAACAGATCAGAAACGGCGCCCTGAACGAGTTACGCCCCTTCAACCGAAGCGTCCTCTCCCAACTTGTCTAGCAGTCGCTCCGTGTTGGCCTGCCGAACCGTGACTGTCAAGGAGCGGCAACGAAGCGTTCAGGCCCCCGCTCTTAGCCCGTGAGATGCTTCAACATCCCCCGCAGCGCCTTCCCGCGATGACTAACCTCGAACTTCTCCGCCCCATCCACCTCGCCAAATGAACAACCAAACGGCGGATAGTAGAACAGCGGATCGTACCCAAAACCACCCGGCCCGCGCGCCTTCCGCAAAATCTCGCCTTGCACCTCACCCCGAAACGTCCGTCGCACTTCCCCGCCCTCTGCCAGAGCAATCACACACACGAATCGGGCAGTTCGGTTTTCATTGGTGCCCAACCGCTCCAACAACAAACGATTATTAGCCTCATCGGTCGCATGTGGGCCGGCATATCGAGCCGAATAGACGCCAGGCTCGCCGTCCAGCGCATCGACCTCAAGTCCCGAATCGTCCGCGAAAAGCGGCCCCGGCGCGAACTTGCTGTAATAGGCCGCCTTCAGCCGTGCATTCTCTTCGAAAGTCGCGCCATCTTCTTCGGGAGCTGGAATCGACTTGAGTTCCGCCAGCGGTTCGATGTCAATACCAAGCACCTCGCCCGCTAACCGGAACTCCCGCAGCTTTCCCGGATTACCCGTCGCGCAAAAAACCTTCACGCCAGTTCGACTGCGGCCTTCTGAATCTCAATCAACTCCGCGACTCCCTTTCTCGCCAGCGCCGTCATATCGCCCATCTGCTCGTCGTCGAAGCTCTTGTGCTCCGCGGTAGCCTGGAACTCGATGAAACGCCCATCGTCCGTCATCACGACGTTTGCATCCACGTCGGCGCGCGAGTCTTCCTCATAGCAGAGATCCAGAATCGCGTCGCCATTGAGCATCCCTACGCTGATCGCCGCCACCGCGCCAGTCAGCGGCGACTTCGCGATCACCTTGTATTTCTGCATCTGCTTGACCGCCAGCGCCAGCGCTACATACGCGCCCGTGATCGATGCCACGCGCGTTCCCCCATCGGCCTGCAGTACGTCACAGTCGAGGATGATGGAGCGCTCACCCAGCAACTTGAGATCGATCACCGCCCGCAGCGACCGCCCGATCAGTCTCTGGATCTCGTGCGTGCGACCGCTCGGCCGTCCCTTCGCCACCTCACGCGCGGTTCGCGTTGAAGTGGCACGCGGCAGCATCGAGTATTCGGCCGTCACCCAACCCTGGCCCGTATTTCGCAGGAACGCCGGGACGGATGTCTCGACACTCGCCGCGCACAGCACTTGTGTGTTGCCGACCGTGATGAGCGCCGAACCCTCGGCGGTTTTCAAATAACCGGTGGCGATTTCGACTGGCCGCAACTCATCCGGCTTCCGCCCGTCAGGACGCATTCTTCATCACCTCATAAAGCAGAAACATCGTCAGGAGCATCCCGAGAACCAGAAACACGATGCACGGCACGCCCGGTTTCATCTGCGGCGGTGCGGTTGACTTCGCCTTGGCGGCCTTGTATTTACCCATTCATTGTCAATCGAAACTGCTACCCTTACGGAGGTGATTTGGAGACGACAGACCAGTTTACTATTCGCCGCTCTTCTTCTCGAAGCCTGTGCATCAGGTCCTCCGCCGAAACCGGATATTCCGGACTCCGTTTCGCCCGGCTGGAAACTCTCCTCGCTCACCAAGTCGTCGGACGAATGTTGGAAGGCCCACTACGCAGGCACGGGCGATGCCGAATTAAGCATTTGCTGGTACAAGGCGACGGCAAGCGCTTTCGAGGCGGTGCAGCGTACCCGCGCCGAAGCCCAGGCGGTCAAATTTCAGGAAGAGCACTACTTCGTACTGGTGAAGTGGAACAACGTCCCCAAATCCAATCTCACGGCACTAATCCGCGCCATACAGAAAGCCTTGCAACCGGCGCGTTAACTCCTCGCCTCGAAACCAGCTGCGATCAGGTCCGGCTCGCTGAACACCCTCTCCGCCAGCCTCCCCCCAATCTCCGTTAACGAGCCCTCTTCTATACTTCGCCGGATAGCCGAGATCTGATCTTCGGCAACGCGGAGCACCTTCAGGGTTTTCGTGAACGCCCGAACTTTGAGAGGCCGAGTGGAAAGCGGCACTCCGTGGTCCAACGGTCGCGCGTCCAATCGGTAAGCGCCGTTGCTCTCTGCGTGGGCCAGCACTACATAAGACCGGTCCTCATACTCGCCGAAGCGGTTGATCGCAACCGCACCTCCATCGGGAAAAATGGCTTGGATCTGAAGCACACCGCCCATTGCGTGAACATAGTTCCTCAATGTACTGAGGTACATATCTGCGCGACGCTCAATGCGTGAGATCGAACTCTGAGGCACGTCCAGCATCTCAGCCATATCCGCCTGGGTGAGCCGCTTGGCGCTGCGGAGTTCATCGAGAGCCATCCGCTGTAGTTCTTCGCGCACGCGCCCCTGGTTATCAACTCGGCTCGCGGGATTCATTTTCGCCTGGAGATCTCTGTAGTTCTGCGCCATACGTCATTCTCCTCTCTGTAGCTCACGCAAATGCCGGTCGTAAATTGCATCCGCGAGAGGTGTGTACTCTTCATACCAACGGTCGTCGCCCGTCTTGTCCCACCGATCAGCAGCATTGCCGCACGCCGTGGATCGAAAGCGTAAAGCACGCGGTAGGGTCGTCCTTCGTGCTGAATGCGCAACTCGCGCATATGCGAGTGGCGCGACCGCTCCACACCGGAAGAATGAGGCATCCTGAGTGTCGGGCCCAGCTCCTGCAAAAGGCTCACCGTGAAGTCTTCTGTTCCGCTTCGGTAAGGCCTTCCCACCAAACGCCGAATTCGTCGGAGAATTCGACTTCCCATGCCACAATCGATTATGCCATTAAGGACATTATGTCGTCAACGGCATATTATTTCTTACAGCTTATGAAAGGAGATCCTGCTCAACGAGAGCGTGCATAGGATCATCGGCCGCAATTGCGCAAACGAGGACGTTGGCGTCGATGAAAGATCCTCTCCGTCGCTACCGCTGATGCAAATCGGCCCGTGTCCAGTTCTTCTTTCCAATCGTGAACGGCTTGAGACAAAACAGTTCTTCAATCTGATTCATCGCAGCGTGCTGCTCTCCCGATTCAGCCACAAGTACTCCAAGAAACTCACGGACCAGGTTGTTCACGGATGTATTTCGATTCAGCGCGACTTGCCGGGCAGCACGGAGCAACTCTTCGTCGATTCTTAACGTTAGTGTCTTCGACACGGCCTACCGCGGCCCCGGCTGACGTTCGCGCGCGAGGCGCTCTGCCAGAAACACCTTGAGTAAAGATTGGTGCGGAACATCGCGGCTATTGGCGAGCAGCTTGAGATCCTCAATCATGGAAATCGGAAGCCTTCAACGATATTGTCTTCAGCGACGGCTTGAGCTGAACCAACTTCGTGCGCTTTCCCGACCGCCAATCGACATACTCTGTCGAATCCGCTGAAGCCCAGAATTTCCTTTCATCGTCTTCGGTCTTGAAGTCAGGAAGTTTCTTTTTCATATCGCAGACATGAATCTTGTCTTGTAAGGCGCGGAGGATGATACTTCATTTTAGCCCTATGAACACGGCAGAACTTGAGGCCTTGTTTGCGCAAACACTTGTCGGCGGCTACGAGGATGAAGCCGGATGGGCGGCCGTCGATACCTTGCGCCGAAGCGGGAGCCGGGAAATCTTTGAGCAGGCCGCTGCTTGGTGCGTGTCTGGCAATCCTCTGAAGAGAGCCCGTGGGGCAGCCATTTTGTGCGAACTCCGCAAGGAATCCGCGCCGAGAGCGGCTGGAGAGAAGCGCGAATGGCCGGAACCAGAATGGATGTTCCGCGCTGAATCTTACCCGCTTATCACAAAGATGCTGGAACGCGAGCAAGATCCCTTGGTTCTTGACTCCGCCATTTCAGCCCTCGGTCATTTGGACAACGCCGAAGCCATTCCTTTGATCCTCAGTTACCAGGATCACTCCGACGAGAGTGTCCGGTTTGCTGTCACCTTCGCGCTCGGGTGTTTTCCGGATAATCCGCAGTCGGTTTCCGGTTTACTGAAACTCACCTCGGACGCGGACAAGGACGTCCGGAATTGGGCGGTGTTCGGTCTCGGAGTGCAGGGCGACGCTGACTCACCTGCGATTCGCGAAGCTCTCCTTCGATGTCTGGACGATACAAATGAGGAGGTTCGCGAGGAAGCCGCAGTCGGTTTGGGGAAACGTCACGACCAGCGTATACTCCCAACGCTTCAGACGATGCTCGATCAACCCGTACTGAAGGTTCGCGTGGCCGAAGCTGCCGCAGCTCTGCTGGGACTGGATGAAGACCCGCCGGAGTGGGCCGCCGCAGACTATAGAGCCGCGCTGACAGGCAAATTCGGGATCTCACCGCCAGCGCTAGACTGAATCTGTGCCCTCCGCGCACGCACAGCCGGTCCGATCCGTCGAGCGCTACTTCCAGTTCTCGCTGCTGGGCCTGATCACGAGCGCTTACTTCGCCCTTGCCGGTTCCGGCTATCTCGATCGCCCGACGCTCGTTCTGACTTTCGTCGGCCTCCTCGTTCGCGCCGCAATGGTAGCCGGACTTCTCCGCATCGACATCTCGATAAACGTTGCATCCGTGGCGGCGCTTGGATACATCGCCTTCTTCCCAATCGACTTCTACTTTTTCTCCCGCGACTTTCTCGCCGCCACGGTCCACGCCGTCTGCTTCCTCGCCACTCTCAAAATCCTCACCGCGAGATCGAATCGGGATTACGCCTACACCGGCGCCATCTCCTTCGTCGAACTGATTGCGGCCGCGATGCTCTCGGCCCGATCGAGTTTCTTCGGGTATCTGGCCGTTTACGTGGTCTTCGCCATCGCCGCGTTCACCAGCGCCGAAATCCGCCGCGGGTTCCAGCGCCATGAACAACATGCCACGCCGCCGCGCGCCCGCGTGAGTTGGCGCCTCGCAATAGTCGCCGTCACGGCAACCTGCGGAATCCTGATCATCACCTCGGGTCTTTTTCTGATCGTCCCCCGCACGGCCCGAATTGCCGCGATGCTTTTCCCTAACGCGCCGCGCCTCACCGGATTTTCGAACGTCGTCGATCTCGGGGGCTTCGGCAGAATCAGCCGCGACGACCGCCCCGTCCTCCACGTTCTCTCATATACGCGCGCTCTGCCGCCCGATCTGAAGTGGCGCGGTGCGGCCCTGAGCCGCTTCGACGGGAAGCGCTGGTCGGAACCGGCGCTTCCCGGCCGCAGCATTTCGACAGTGCGCGGGTACGCCGAAATCGCCGATCTGGGTCAGCGTTCCCGCCGCGATGGCGGCCGCCTGATCTACCGGGTCGACGTTCAAAATTCCGGTACCGGAATATTATTCATCGCGGGGATTCCCGAGTTCGTCAATGCCGATGTGCGCAAGTTGCTGCTCACGCCGGAAGGCTCCCTCCGCGTGCTCGCCGGGAGCTCGATCTACGGCGGGGATTCGATGCGGTACGAAGTCTCGGCCCATCCCGGCCCGCCTCTCCCCTCGCCACTCAGCGGCCCGGAGCGGTCCCGCTATCTGGAGGTTCCGTTGCTCGACATCCGCATCTACACTCTCGCCCGGCAGTGGGCTGGCGACGGCGCACCGATCGATCGCGCGCTGCGCATTCAACAGCATCTGCGAAATGATTTCAGGTACGCGCTCGATGGACCCGAGAAACCGGTGCGCGATCCCCTGGCCGATTTTCTCTTTGTGCGGAAAGAAGGTTACTGTGAATACTTTGCCTCCGCCATGGCCGTAATGCTGCGCGCCCAGGGCATTCCGTCGCGCGTGGCCACCGGTTTTCAAAGCGGGTATTTCAATAATGTTTCGGGACTGTATGTAGTGCGGGCATCCGACGCGCATGCCTGGGTGGAGGCGTGGATCGAAGGCCGCCCGGGCGGTTCCACCGGAGGGCGCTGGATTACCTTCGACCCTACGCCACCCGCTGCCGCCGCCACTCGTGCCGGGCTCTTGTCCCGGCTGAACATGTATCTCGACGCGGCCGATCACGCCTGGCAGGAATGGGTTGTCTCCTACGACTTGACGCATCAGGTAGCAATGGCGGCCCGGTTCGAAGCCGCGCTGCGCGGCTTGGGTCGCCCCAATCCTGCATCCAACGGCGATTGGACGCTGCGGGCGGCAAATGCGGCGAAGACGTGGGCGGCAGTGATTCCAGCGGTAATCCTCTTCACCGGAGCGTTGGTATTTTTCGGTCCGCGATATTGGCGCGAGTGGCGCGGGAGAATTCGCCTTCGCCAAATCATTCGCTCCGGCGGGTCGCCTTCCGACGCCGGCATTCTCTACGAGCGAATGCTCGATGTTCTGGCCCGCAGAGGATTCCAGAAGCCGCCCTGGTTTACTCCGATCGAGTTTGCCCGCCATCTTCCCGTGGAAGAGAACGCTCAGGTAGTGGAGTTCACTGAGGTCTATAATTCGGTCCGCTTCGGCGGCGACCGGTCGGCAACGTCACGGCTCGCGGAATTGCTTCAGCAGTTCGAGCGCACGAGCCAGCACCGGGCGGTCGATCATCTCACCATCCAGTGAAATCGCCGTACCTCCCGCCTCGGCTGAAGCCTCAACCACGCGTCTTGCCCACATTACTTCTTCCGGCGCTGGTCCGAAACACTCGTTCACTGTTGACACCTGCTTCGGATGAATACAGAGCTTGCCTCCAAAGCCAAGCCGTCGCGCGCGCTGAGTATCGGCGCGCACTGCATCGGGTGTGTCGAACACCGTCGTGATGCCATCGATCGGCGCCGGAAGTCCCGCGATGCGCGATACCAGTACTAACTGCGAACGGAAATAGAGGAGCTCTTCGCCTTCTCCGTTGATACCAAGATCGAGTTGAAAATCGAGCGATCCGAATATCAGCCGCCGCGCGTTCGGAGCATGCGCCAGGCGCGAAACATTCCAGAAGCCCCGCGCCGTTTCGATGATTGGCAAAACCGGTTTCCCGATCGACTGAATATCTTCGACGCGCTCGGCTTTCGGTAAGACCACGCCGGCAACGCCACGTTTGGTACAGATGGCGATATCGTCGCGAAACCATTCCGTGTCCGCTCCGTTGACCCGAATCAACACGGGATGTTCCGGCAAGACCCACGCCGCCGCATTAGCACGCGCAGCGGTTCTTTGATCCGGAGGCACAGCGTCTTCCAGATCGATAATCACCGCATCCGCGCCGCTGGAGTATGCCTTCGCAAACCGTTCCGGGCGATTACCCGGCACGAACAAAAAGGAACGCTGATTCATAAACTCCGCCGTGGCGCGCGCTCTCATGCTTGCCGCGTCGGCACTCGTGCCGACGCTTGTCTTTTGGTGCATTCAAATCGCGTGCTCCGTTCTCAGCCGATCGATAACATCGTTCGCAAAACCCAGCTCCGCAAGAATGGCGCTGGTGTGTTCCCCAAGCCCAGGCACAGTGCCCATGCAAGCCTCACTCATCCCAGGCGGCAGCAGCGCGGGAATCGACCCCGCAGGGCTATCAACCTCTACCCAGCGCTCCCGGGCCTTCAACTGCGGATGCGCCCATAAATCGTGCATGTCGTTCATACGCGCATTCGCAATTTGCGCTTCATCCAGCCGCTCGATAACTTTTTCGGAGGTGAGTCGCGAAAACACCTCGGTGACGATGGCGTGAAGCTCCGCTCTGGCTTCGGACCGGCGTGAATTGCTTGAGAAGCGCGGGTCTACCACCAACTCCGCACGTTGAAGCACCTTGCCGCAAAAAACAGCCCACTCCCGTTCATTCTGCAATCCAAGCATCACGCTTTTTCCGTCCCCTGCCGCAAACGGCCCGTATGGGTAGATCGTCGCATGTGAGGCGCCGGCGCGCGGCGGAGGCGCTGCGCCATCAATCGCATAGTACAAGGGGTTGCTCATCCACTCCGCCATGCATTCCAGCATCGATAAGTCGATCCGGCATCCTGCTCCTGTCTTATCCCGATTGATCAACGACGCGAGAATATTGGTCACGGCAAACATTCCGGCCGAGATATCGGCGATCGAGCACCCAGCTTTGGCCGGGGCCTCGGGCGTTCCGGTGACCGATAGAAACCCGGCCTCACTCTGAATCAACAGATCGTAAGCCTTTTTGTCGCGATAAGGCCCGTCAGCGCCGTAGCCCGAAATATCGCAGACGATCAGCTTCGAATGCCGGCCATGTAAAGCCTCATAGGACAACCCCAATCTTGCCGCCGCGCCCGGTGCGAGGTTCTGCACGAGCACATCGGCTTTCGCCAGAAGGCGAGCCAATATCGCACCTGCTTCAGGATGCTTGATATCCAGCGTCAGGCTTTCCTTCGAACGGTTGCACCACACGAAGTAAGATGACAAACCGCGGACGCGCTCATCGTATCCCCGGGCGAAATCCCCCACTTCGGGCCTTTCGATTTTGATCACCCGCGCACCCAAGTCGGCAAGTTGGCGCGTGGCGAAGGGAGCAGCAACAGCTTGCTCCAGTGTGACTACAGTGATGCCGACCAGGGGCAACATCAAAAGGACCGCTCTGTCATCTTTGTGCCGCCGGCGCTACACAATCGCCGCGGGCGGCGCGGGGTCTTCGGGCCGCCCCGCGTTCGCCAGCGGCACCTTCACCAACACATATCCCAGCACGAGCAACACCACAATCCCGGCGATATACGACGGGTTTTCGAACACAACCGGCACCTTCCACTTCAGAAAACTGAACGTGGCCGTGACCAAACCGGTCAGAGCCTCGCCCGCGATCATTCCCGATGCCGCCAGTACACCCACGCTCTCCACACGAATCCTTTGCGCTTCATTCAAACCGCGCCGGGTCGCGAGCGTATCAGTCACCCATCGCACCATGCCGCCGATGAAGATCGCGAACGTCGTGCCCACCGGCAAGTACATGCCGATCGCCACCAGCATCGGGCTTTTCACTCCGATCATCACCAGCGCCACGCCCATCAGAATGCCCGCTGCGATCAAAGGCCATGCCATGTCGCCGCCTACGATTCCCTGCGCGAGGGACGCCATCAATCCAGCCTGGGGCGCAGGCAATGCCTTATCGCCGAATCCGATTCCACCCGCGTTGATGTTTCCCTGGTAGAGCACGAGCAACGGGAAATACATCACCAGGCTCGCCGCTACCACAGCGATCAGCTCCACAATCTGAATGCTGCGCGGTGTGCCGCCGATGATGTATCCGACTTTGAAATCCTGCAATAGCTCCCCCGCCACCGCGCTCGAAACGCAGACCACCGCCGCGACTCCCAACACCGCGATCACGCCGCCCGTTCCTGATACGCCCAGCGCCACCATCAACAGCGCCGCGATGATGACTGTCGATAAAGTCAGTCCCGAAATCGGGTTATTCGACGATCCAATCACGCCCACGAGATATCCCGAAACCGTCGCGAAACAGAAACCCACCATCAGCATGACCACCGCCGCCACCAGCGCGGCCACCATCCCACCGGAGAGATAACGGTAGAGCACGATCATCACGCAAAAGACCACGAATATCCCCAGCAGAACCACTCGCGAGCTCATGTAACGCTCGGTGCGCGCGGTCGTCGCAACAGGCGCGGCGCCGGTGCGAAGCTCGGAAAAAGCGCGCGACAATCCCACGCCCAGCGACTTGCGCATCCGGAACAAGGTGTAAGCCGCGCCAAACAGCATTCCGCCCACGGCGATGGGTCGGACGATATATCGCCAGACCATGTTGGCCTGGGTTATCCACGAATCATCGCCCGCGTTCGCCGGCATAAAGGCATGCAGCTGAGGTCCCATGAAATACATCAGCAGCGGAATCAGAAGTCCCCACGCGATGATGGTGCCCGAGAAATTGAGCGATGCCAGCACCGGCCCGATCACGTAGCCGACACCAATGTAAGCGGGGCTTACCGTCGGTCCGGAGAAAACCGTTGAACCTCCAGTCGCCAGTGTGTTGGTCGACCCCGGACCGCCCAGCCGCAGCGAGCTTTTTCCCATCTGCCCTACGGGAAATACCCAGTCCTTATCGGTCGCGAAAATGTTGAACGCGCCCGCCAGAAACACCGCACATCCGAATGCCATGTTGTAGAAGAGATACTTCGCAGCCTGCGCACCCACCTGCCCGGCTTTGTGAATTTGCGACGCTGCCACCGATTCCGGGAACGGCAACTCCGGATCTTCAACCAGCGCGCGCCGCACCAGCGATACGAACAACACGCCCAGCACGCTCCCCACTAACATCAGCGACGTCGATTTCCAATACGCGGTGCCCGGCGAAAAGTCCAGCCACGAACGGGAAATGATGAACGCCGGAATGGTGAAAATTGCGCCCGCCGCGACCGACTCGCCGATCGACCCCGCGGTCCGCGCGATGTTCTCTTCGAGGATCGACCCTTTGAAAATCCGCAGAACCGCCATGCCGATTACCGCTGCTGGATAGGTGGCGGCGATCGTCTGGCCCGCGCGTAATCCGAGATACGCGTTCGCCGCGCCAAGGATCACGCACATCACGAGACCGAGCAGGACCGCCCGCAGCGTGAACTCCTTCATCTGCACGTTCGGCGGAACGAACGGCTTGTGCTCGCGCGTGGGTGGTGTCATGTCAGCCGCGCCTTCACTTTCTCACTGATGAACTTACCGTCGGTTGTCTTACCGGCCAGTTTTGCCTGAACCGCCTTCATCACCAAGCCCATCTGTTTGGCCGCGGTCGCCCCCGTTTCTGTGATGGCCGACTCGACCGCCGCCAGCATCTCTTCCTCGCTGGCCGCGGCCGGAAGATAGCTTTCGATGATCTTCTTCTCGGCTTCTTCTTTCAGCGCCTGCTCCTCGCGGCCCGCCTTGCGGAACATCTCGGCGGCATCGATCCGTTGCTTGACGAGAATCTTCAAAATTTGTTGTTCCGCGATATCGTCGAGTGGTTTGGGCGAATCGGCCGTGGCCTTCTGGAGCGCAGTCTTGATCATGCGGATAGCGCTCAAACGAGCCTCTTCTTTGGCCTTCATGGCCGCAACAAGGTCTTTTTGTAACTGATCGATGATTGGCATGTCGTTTGATATTCTTAAGACTCTAATTCCTTTCCATGCACATTCGCAAGCAACGACTCCTGACGCCAGGCCCAACTCCGCTCTATCCGCCGGCGCTTCATGCCATGATGGCGTCGGACATTCACCACCGTACCGAAGAGTTCAGAAACGTCTACAAATCGGCGTTGGCGGACCTGAAGGAAGTGTACGGCACTTCGAATGATGTTTTGTGTTTCGCGGCTTCGGGTACGGGCGCAATGGATGCTTCGGTCTCCAATCTGTTCTCGCCCGGCGATAAAGTCGTCGTCGCAACGGCCGGTAAATTCGGCGAGCGCTGGGCCGAGATCGCGACGGCGTACGGACTGGATGCGAACGTGCTGAAAGCGGATTATGGCGATGTCGTCACACCGGATCGCATCGAAAGCGCGCTGAAGACCGAGCCCGCTACGAAAGGCGTTTTCATTCAGGCTTCAGAAACTTCGACGGGCGCGGAGGACGATATTGAAACCATGGCCGGTATCGTCAAGAAGACCGACGCCATCTTCGTGGTCGACGCCATCACCGGACTCGGGACGATGCCTCTTGATATCGACGGTTGGGGACTTGACGTTCTGATCGGCGGATCGCAGAAGGCTTTCATGATTCCGCCGGGGCTTGCGTTCTTGTCGGTCAGCCCGAAGGCTTGGAAGCTTGCCGACACGGCGAAGCTGCCGCACTACTATTTCAGTCTCAAGAAAGAGAAGAAGAGCGCCGACGCCAATGACTCCAGCTGGACTCCGGCAACGTCGCTGATCCTCGCTCTTGGCGAAGCGCTGAAGTACATCAAGAAGGTCGGGATGCCCAACCTGATCGAGAACGCGCAACTGCTCGCGCGCGCCACTCGCGAGGCGTGTCAGGGCCTTGGGCTTGAAGTGTTCGCCAAGCGGCCCGGAAGTTCGGTGACGGCCGTCAAAGCTCCGGCGGGCATGGATTCCAAGGTTATTGTGAAAGGCTTCAAAGAAAGCTTCGGCGCGATAATTGCCAACGGCCAGGGCAGCATGCAGGGCCAGATTTTTCGCATGGCTCACCTCGGCTACTTCGATTTCGCGGACATGTTCGGCATCATCGCCGGACTTGAATTAATCCTGCGCGCCAACGGTCATTGTGTGGAACTTGGCAAGGGCGTTGCGGCAGTGCAGAGAGTCTATGAAGCTGCACGGCACATTGAACAACCCCAAAAGGCAACCTCATAATGAACGTCCTCATCGCCGAGCCGATGGCGCAGGCAGGCATCGAACTGTTCCAGGCCCAGCATGGCTGGAACATCATCGTTTCCAATCCGAAAGAGTACGCGAAACATCTGGCCGAGGCTGACGCGCTGATTGTCCGCAGCGCGGTGCAGGTTACGCCGGAAGTTCTCAGGCAGGCGCCGAAGCTGCGGGTTATCGGGCGTGCGGGTGTGGGAGTCGATAACGTCGATCTGCCAGCTGCGACTGCCGCCGGAGTGCTCGTGATGAATACGCCTGGCGGCAATGCGGTTTCGGTCGCCGAACACACGATCGCGCTGATGCTTTCGATGGCGCGCTTCATTCCTCAGGCGAGCGCATCGACGAAGGCCGGCAAGTGGGAGAAGAAGAAGTTCCTCGGCAGCGAGCTGCGGGGCAAGATGATCGGGGTCATCGGACTCGGCAGTATCGGCCGTGAGGTGGTGAAGCGCGCGCGCGCTTTCGAGATGCGCGTGAGAGCTCACGATCCTTACGTGACCGCCCAATTCGCGAAGGACCTCGGCATCCAGCTCGTCAGCCTGCCGGAGCTGTACAAGAACAGCGACTACATCACAGTCCACGTTTCGCTGACGCCGGAAACGGACAAGCTGCTCAACAAGGCAGCCTTCGCGCAGATGAAGACCGGCGTGCGTATCGTGAACTGCGCTCGCGGTGAACTGCTCGATGAAGCCGCGCTCAAAGAGGCCATCGAATCCGGTAAAGTGGCGGGAGCGTCGCTTGACGTCTTTCTCAAAGAGCCAACCGATTCCTCTTATCCGTTGTTCGCGCTGGATCAAGTGCTGGCAACGCCTCACATTGGCGGATCGACGGAAGAAGCGCAGGAGATCGTGGGCGTGCGGATCGCCGAGCAGATTGTCGAATATCTGCAGAACGGCGTGGCGATCAACGCGGTCAATATGCCCGCTATGTCGCCGGAACAATACAAGAGCGTTGGGCCGTACATCGATCTCGCCGAGCGCCTCGGTAACTGCGCCGCCTATCTTGCAACCGGTAACCCGACCGCCGTGCGGCTGACCTACTTCGGCAACATCGCCGATATGAACACCAGCCTGCTGCGCAATTCCGGACTCGCGGGAGTGCTCAATCGGTCGACTGCGGCGTCGAAAGCGAACGTGGTGAATGCCATGCAGTTTGCTTCCGACCGCGGCTGGAATGTGGTCGAGGTGCATGACAAACGGTCGGCGCATTCGGATACGATCCGGCTCGAAGTGGAGACGGATTCGAACGTCACAACGGTTGAGGGTGCGGTTGTTCTGGGTAAGCCGCGGCTCATGCACGTGGACGGCATCTACTGCGAAGTGCAACTCTCGGGACCGCTGGTGCTGGTGAAGAACCTTGACGTGCCGGGAGTGGTAGGGCACATCGGAACCATTCTGGCGTCGAACAATATCAACATCGCTAATTTCTCTTTGGGACGGCGCGATTCCGGCGAGCCGCTGGAGGCGATTGCAGTGGTCACGACCGATACACTGGTTCCGCAGAAGGTGCTGGATACGCTGATGTCGAATCCGGCGATTAAGCTGGCGCGGTTTGTGCCGGCTATTTAGAACGAAGCCCACGCCGGCGGCAAAGACCGCCAGCGCCACAAGTGTTCAGAGATTGATGTGGGTTCCGAGAACCTTTAGGAATTGCGCGATCCAGGCTGGGTGCGCGGGCCAGGCTGGAGCAGTCACCAAATTGCCGGATGTATGGGCTTGGTCCATGGGCAGTTCCACGTAGGTTCCACCGGCAGCCGATACATCCGGCGCGACGGCTGGATAGCAACTGCAGGACTTTCCTTTCAATACACCCGCGGCCGCGAGTAACTGAGCTGCGTGGCAAATAGCGGCGATCGGCTTGTTCGTTTCGGAATAGTGCCGGACCATTTCGAGCACACGCTTGTCCAGCCGGATGTATTCCGGAGCGCGCCCTCCGGGGATTACGAGCCCGTCGTAATCCTGCTCGCGGACGTCGTCGAACGTGGCGTTGAGAGTAAAGTTGTGACCGCGTTTCTCGCTGTACGTTTGGTCACCTTCAAAGTCGTGGATGGCCGTACGCACCACATCGCCAGCGCGCTTTTTGGGACAGACGGCGTGGACCGTATGCCCCACCATGAGGAGCGCCTGGAACGGCACCATCACTTCGTAGTCTTCGACGTAGTCGCCGACCAGCATCAGCAGTTTTTTCGCAGCCATGTTTGATCCTTATTCTGACAGGCCCGCGGCGCGCTTCGCGTTTAGTTGGAGTTGCGCATGCAGGTCGGTGAGTTGAGTATTCATCGTGTCAGGCCGTATAGCCTCTGAGTACGAAGTAGACGATGACTCCCGTGACTGAGACGTAGAGCCAAATCGGAAAAGTCCATCGCGCGATACGGCGATGGAATTGGAAGCGGCCTCGCAGCGAGTACCAGAGTGTTGCTAGGATGAGCGGGAGTGCGACCATCGACAGGCCGATGTGGCTGATCAGGATGAAGAAGTATACGGGCCGGATCCAGCCCTGTCCCGGAAATCGGGTGTCGCCGTGGAAGAAGTGATAGGTGATGTACGAGACCAGGAACAGCGCTGACGAGATCGTTGCGGTCAACATGAACCGCATGTGTACGGCGCGCTTTCCGCGGCGGATGTTGATGTAGCCCATTACCAGGCAAAGCGCGCTCAGGGAATTGAACGAAGCAATGGCAGCGGGGAGATTGGCAACCCAGCCCGGCGCAACGACTTTGCCTTTGAAGTAAATGAGCCAGATCAGGAACGACGCAATGGCCGCGCTCAGCGTGACGATTGCCGGAAACGGCTTACGAATTGAATCTGTGGACTGCATTTTTCATTATCTTCTCAACAGCGAGCGCAGAAGGACGGCCGGATGGACAGCGGTTTCCTCGGTGAAATCGTGGATCTGGTGACGGCACGAGGTACCGGCCGCAACGACGGCGGAGGTCGGATCCTTGCCGCGAACCTGAGGGAGCAGCCGTCGCTCACCGATTTGTTTGGAGACCTCGAAATGTTCTTTCGAATAGCCGAAGGATCCGGCCATGCCGCAGCAGCCCGCATCGAGGTCGATCACTATCGAGCCCGGAATTTTTTCCAACAGCGTCTTTGCTGACGCCAGCAAGCCCATGGATTTCTGATGACAGTGTCCGTGTAACAGGATCTTCGGAGGGCCTTGCTTCAAAGGAAGCGACAACCCCGCGGCGAACTCTTCAAAGAGCACGCAGGCATCGGCGACGACGCGCGCCCTTTTCTGATCCTCGCCTCTGAGGAGAGACGGCGCATCTTCCCGGACCGCTGAAAGACAGCTCGGCTCGCAGAACACGACCTTCTTGCCGGCGGACGCGGCAGCGTACAGCGATTTTGTATTGCGCAGCGCCTGCGTGCGCGCTTTACCGAGCAGGCCCTTTGAGATCAATGGACGTCCGCAGCAGTGATTCGGCGCGAGGCCCACGGCTAATCCGGCGGCGTCGAGAACGTCCCAAGCAGCGAGGCCGATCTCCGGATCATAGAAGTTGGTGAAGGTGTCGTTGAAGAGAAGAACGTTTGCGTTTGCCTTACCGCGACCCCGGATCCACGACGCAAATGTGCGACCGCTGAGTGCGGGCAGGGTGCGGCGTTGATCGATCCCGAAGATGGCTTCGTTCATCATTCGGACCGGCTTGGTCGCGGACATCCAGTTGACGATGGATGCAACCGGGCTGCTGAGTTTGGCGAACGTACGGACGTTGCCCAGCATCTGCGCGTGAATCGGCGTGCCGTAAGTCTGCCAGTAACCGGCGAGAAACTCGCTCTTGAACCGCGCCATGTCGACGCCCACGGGGCATTCCGCTTTGCACGCGCGGCATTCGAGGCAGAGATCGAGCGCTTCGTAAACTCCCTTGTCGTCGAGACCGGCGCTGGCCAATTTTCCACCCATCGCCAAGCGCAGGACGTTAGCGCGGCCGCGAGTGGTGTGGGTTTCTTCGCGGGTCGCCATGTAAGACGGACACATGGTGCCTTCGAGCGTTTTGCGGCAGACTCCCAACCCGCTGCACATTTCGACCGCGCCGCCCATGCCGCCGTATTCGGAATAATCAAAAAATGTGCGCGGATTCGGGCTGACGTAGCCGGCGCCGAAGCGCAGGTTTTGAGTGATCGGAGGGCTGTCCACGATCTTGCCGGGGTTGAAAATCCCCTCCGGATCGAACGTGCGCTTGATGGTCCGGAAAGCTTCGTAGATCACCGGTCCGAACATCTTTTGCATGAAGGGACTGCGGACCAGGCCGTCGCCATGTTCGCCGGAAAGCGCACCGCCGAATTCGAGAACGAGATCGGCGACGTCGTTTGCGATGGCTTCGAATTTGCGAACGCCCGTGTCCGTCTTCATGTTGACCACGGGGCGTACGTGCAGACATCCGACCGAAGCGTGGGCGTAGACGCCCGCCTTCGTATCATGCTTCGCAATGAGCTGGAGAAAGCGCTCGATATAGTCGCGCAGTTTCTCGGGGGCGACGGCGGTGTCTTCGACGAAGGAGAGCGACTTTGAATCCTCCTTCATCGTCATGGAAAGACCGAGGGCGGCCTCGCGAAGATTCCAGACGCGGGCTTGTTGCGGAAGTTCCAGCGCGTGGAAATAGCGATAGCCGTAGCCGTTGCGGACGAGATCCTCTTCGCAGGCATCCAGCCTCGCGGGCAGGTTCTCTTTAGCATCGTCGTAAAACTCGATGCAAAGGATGGCGCCGGGATCGCCTTCAATGAACGTCTCGCGCACGCGCTGGAGGTTGGGACTGAGATATGTGTGATCGAGAATGAACTTGTCCATCACTTCGCAGGCGGACGGATGGTGCTTAAGAATCAAGGGCGTGGCGGCGAGAGCTTCGAGCAATTCTTTAAACTGGACCACCAGCACGGCCTTCGCCCTTGGAAGCGGCACCAGATTCAGTTTGGCTTCGAGGACGACGCCAAGCGTGCCCTCGGAGCCGACCATTAACTTGGCCAAATTGAACGGTCGAGTTGGGGAGTCTTTTATTGAGCCGCGCACAACGGAGCCTTCGCCCTGTGCGCTCTGAACAAACTCGTCCAGATTGTAACCGCCCACGCGGCGAAGAACCTTGGGGAATCGGCGATCCACTTCGTCAGCGCATTCGGTAGCCAGGCGATGGACGGTCCGATAGCACTCGGCTTCGAGGGTATCGCCCTGCATGGCGGCGTGTAATTCCGATGCGGTCAGCGGACGAAAATGGGTGACTGCGCCATCGGCCAGCACGACTTCCTGTTCGAGAACGTGATCGATGGTCTTGCCGTAGAGGAACGAACGCGCGCCGCTGGAATTATTCGCCATCATGCCGCCGATCGACGCGCGGCTGGCGGTGGAAACATCCGGGGCAAAGCGAAGGCCGTGGGGGCGCAGAGCGGCGTTCAATTCATCGAGCACGATGCCCGGCTGGACGCGGACCCAGCGCTCTTCCACACTGAGTTCGAGGATCTGGTTATAGTATTTCGAAGTGTCGACCTGAAGTCCCGCGCCGATGGACTGTCCCGCTTGCGCGGTTCCGCCGCCGCGCAAAGTGATGGGACAACGAAAGCGGCTGGCGATTTGAACGATGCGGATCAGGTCTGCGCGCGATTTGGCGACGACGACACCGAGCGGCTCGATCTGGTAAACGCTGGCGTCGGTGGAGTAGAGGGCGCGGGACACGGCATCGAAGCGGACCTCGCCCTCGATTTGCGATTCCAGCTCGCGCTGCAGGGCCGCGGCGTCGACAAGGCGGGCGTTGGCATGGGGCACGGGCGTGGTGGTGGCGAGGGCGATGAGGCTCATAGAGGCACAGACATAGGGGATATAGTCAGCTTATCGCTCTAGATTGCGCGATTGGATTGCGATTCGCAAATCCAAACCCATTTTGCGTGGAGTCGTTGATTCAATCCGAACTAGTGACGCATTCGACATAAACTTCCTCCTGGTGACAAAAACCGGCGACAAGATCGCCGGTGGTACATGAATACGTTTGTTGACGTCTTGAATACACGAAGATGCGGGGCGCCCCACTATCTGATATCGCTCAGACGGACGCCAGCTTGGTTTCGCAGTCTGGACTGCGGCAGCACCGTAACGGGAGCTCCTGCCGCCCATTGTCTCCACATTCACGCGCATAGAGCCTCGAGGACTACGCTGCTTAGTGACCCGATACGCCATGGGTGCGATCAGGTTCTTACGACTGGAAAGTAACACGCGAGTCGGCAGAACGCGTGTCGGCGGAGGGGCGAATGGCTTGCAAGTTCATGCAGAGAATGAGTGAAGATTTATTTTCAAAACATGTGAACGCCCGATCGATCAAGTCTGGTCCAGGTGTGAGAGACGACTCGCGATAACGGCGCAGCGTTTACCAACCACGAGGACGGATAGGTTCCATCGCGTCGTACCGCTTGCCAATATTTCCAACGGTTGATTTGCCGTATTAGTGCATACAGTCCGGAGCAAACCGCATGCACTCTGCCGGCGCATATAACCACTTTTCGTGTTAGCATGCCTTGGAGGAAGTCGTATGACCCCACGAGTATCGTGTTTTGTGGTCGTTTTGGCTGCTGCTCTACCGGCGGTGATTTGGGCTGGTCCGATCAATGGGTACACACAAACCAATCTGGTGTCCGATATTCCCGGGCTGGCCGCTGTTACGGACCCGAATCTGGTGAACCCCTGGGGTATTGCGTCGAGTGCTGCCAGCCCCTTCTGGATATCTGACAACGGGTCTGGCAAGTCGACACTCTACAATTCGGCAGGGACTCCCCAAGCTCTGGTTGTCACAATTCCAGGTGTGGGTGGTAACCCGGGGACACCGACGGAGGCGCTGTTTAACAGCACGACGAATTTCAACAGCGACCTTTTTATCTTCTCCACCGAGGACGGCACGATCGAGGGATGGCGAGGCGCGTTGGGTACAACTGCCGAAACGCTGTTTGACTCAACCAGCACCAGTGCGGTGTTCAAGGGCCTGGCGACAGGAACGACCGCATCGGGGACATATCTCTATGCCGCGGACTTCCATAACAATCAGATAGTGGTCTTTCCCGGGACCGGTGCTCCAGCACTTGCGGGCACGTTCACAGACCCTGGTCTGCCGGCGGGTTATGCGCCATTCAATATACAGAACTTGGGCGGCGAGCTGTTCGTGACCTACGCCCAACAGGATGCCGCTAAACACGACGATGTTCCGGGCGCAGGACACGGATTTGTAGACGTCTACGATCTCAACGGTAATTTTGTAAAACGGCTGATTACTCAGGGTGACCTGGACTCGCCCTGGGGGCTGGCCATAGCGCCGGGAACCTTCGGAGGAGCAGCGGGCGACCTGCTGGTGGGCAATTTTGGCGATGGCACCATTGACGCATACGACGTAACCACCGGAGTGTTCGCAGGAACTCTTGCCAACGCGGGTACCTCTCTGGTGAACGACGGGTTGTGGGGCTTGAAGTTCGGCAACGGCGGCAACGGAGGATTAACCGGGTCGCTCTACCTCACCGCGGGGCTCAATGGGGAGCAGGATGGACTATTTGCGCGTATCGACGCTGCGCCGGAACCTTTCACCATGCCCTTGCTTGCGTGCGGGTTGTTGCTCGTGACGATGCTTCCCCGAAAACGCCAGCGCAACAGCCTGTGTCAAAAAACCGCTCCATAACTGTCGCGGCTCAGAAACGCATTGATTTTACAGAGCCGCGCGTGTCAACAAGCGGTTGATCGGGAGTTTCGACACGGGCTGCTAAAGCAAAACCCTGAGGCAGGAGGAGATCCATACAAATGAGTATGGGGAACTCCCTCGTCCTGCCGAGACCATAGTACTATCGCCTCTACCGCCGATGTATCCATGTATCGAAGTTATTGAAGCGCACTATTGAAGGGCGGAAGTGTTTGATCGGAGTCGCGAATTCCGTGTGAAATCGGTTAGGCTCGGCCGCGTTGTATGCCGTTCACGTCATCAGCCAGAGTATGAACTTACCGCATCTCGCTGCGCCAGGTGGAAGCAACCTTTCAAGCTGAGTGGCCGGGTAAGGTGCCCGAAGTCGCGTCGACGGTAATTCTCACTTCCGGCAAGCCGACAAAACCGTCAACCTGGATTTGTGAACGCTTACCCGGCTGAAATTCGATCCACGGGAATCGCCAGTGCCATGAATGAAGCCGAGTGCGGAATTTGCGTCACAAGGAGGTTTGACATTGTGTCGCGACTGCCTCGCGATCAACGGCCAATCAGGTGCCTGGAGTCGCGCTCATTCTCATTGCAGACCAGTTCCAGCAACTCAGTGTCGGGCATCAGCAGCTGACTCTGGGTGTAGGTAAGAGATCTCCGGTAGGCTTTAGGATCATCGATGGTGATCTGAATGTTCATATGCCCGAAATCGCGCCGCCGGAACCGCTCAACAACCCTAAGGGCGTCGGAATGCGGATGACCGAAACCGTCCAGCCAACCCCGGTCGCTGAATCCCCGGGTTTCCACGACAAGGACGTCTCCCTCCCATTTCCCGACTGAATACCCTCTCCAGGACGGTTGCGGATCCGTGGGAAGCGGCCTCCCGTCCAGGAAGATTTGCCGAAAGCCTGCATCGCCCTCCTGGAGGATCGCAACCAGACTGTGTGTCTGGATAATCTTCATCGGAACACCGTCAGCATCTGAACGAGGGACGCCGAGGGGCAGGCAACGGCTGATAGGGTCGTCCTTGCCGAAATTCGCCTTGCGCTCCTGGTAAAGATCCGCCGCCCAGGGCTGAAAGGGCACATCGGCCGGAGCCAGGTCCCTTGTAATATCCAGGAAGTACTTTGGCAGCGCGTCGCCGTCGGTGCCTTGTGGCGCATCGCTGGCTTCGCTTTCCCCATGCCAGACTCCGGATAGGTCCGGCCGTCCATCCGGCATGCGCGGAACGCGAGCCGCCAGGTTTGGTTTCCCATCCTTCGTGCGAGGGATGCCCGGAGTGCGGTAATTGATCCACTGACCTGTCGCCGGGAATCCGAGTGTGATTGCTGAAACCAGAAATGCGGCTTTGTTCATAGACCCATGATCCTCGGTTACCTGGTTCTTCGGCCTGGATAGACAGCATATCGCTTCCAGACCGGCCTGCGATTGCGCACGGACGGCATCGTGGATTCACACGAGTTTATCCCCGAAGGTTCCATGCTGGAAGTAGAGATCGAATGACGCGCCACTCGCAAGTTATCCCCGGTCCGGGTCATGGACACGTGGGATCTCGATTCTCAGTCTTTGTTGGCCATTCCCGGAGCTCTTCTGCGCGAACGCCGTTTCCGGTCGACTTGCGGCCTGCCGGCCATGGAGGAGCCATGAACCGCGTAGTCAAAGTCCCCTGACCAGGCACTGCCCATGCGTGGTACAACAAACGAATGCAAAGCCCGAATCGCCGCGTCTTTCTGCGGACCGCCGCTATGACAATTGGGGTTCCCGGTGTGGCATCGCCGCAAACATCCGAACAACGGTCCAAACGGCGATCGATAGACGGTAATCCGGTCCATGAGAGGTTTATCCGGCAGGCGATCGAAATTGCCGCCAACGCCCGAAAGAACGGAAACGACCCATTTGGTGCGCTCCTGGTGGATGACAGAGGTGGTCTCATGATCACCGCCGAGAATACGGTCAAGACAAGGAATGACCCGACTCGTCATGCGGAATTGAATCTCGTTCAGCTTGCTTGCGAATCTTTTTCATTGGACGCTCTTTCCAAAGCGACTCTCTACACAAGCACAGAACCGTGCGTGATGTGCTGCGGAGCAATTCACTGGGCCTGGATTCCGTCTATTGTCTACGGCTGCTCAGCGAAGACATTAGGCAGCTTAGTCAAATCGGACGACTTTCTTTTCCCTTGCCGCGAAACCTTCAGGAGAACGAAGCAGCCAAGTGTCACTGTTGTCGGGCCCGTTCTCGAGGCAGAGGCGGTCATAGTCCATCGCGGGTACTGGAAATAGAATCAGTTCCGTTTCACGGCTCCACGCACCCGGCTTGTCGGGCTTCCGGAGTCGGCCAGCTTTTGACCGCTGATGCATGAGCGGAGCATTCAATATTCATGGTGCCCCGCAGGCTGGAAGCACGTCAACTCGCAGCCTTATCGTCGTCATTTGCTGGAATCGCGTCGCTACGCTTGATAAATTCCCCGCGCTGACGCTTGGGGCTATGCTATGCCGATTCATACAGCCCCGTACGTAAGCAAGGGGAATAATTCTCCCGGTCAAAGCATTAGTGATGTTGGGAATGACAATCTCCGCCAACTCGCCGCCAGAATTTCTTAAGTAAACCCGCCGGCGGCAAGGCCGCAAGCGGTACCGCCAGCGCTACCGAATCCGGCTCGGAGAACTCCGGTTAGTTCATCGACCCAGCGTACGGCAATATGCCGTATTATTAAATCAATGGCTGAAGATTCACAATCCACAGCCCGGCTTGAGGCGCGGCTGCCGACCGAGGTTCACGCGCTTTTGAAGCGCGCGGCGGAAATCGAAGGGCGCACGCTTACGGATTTTGTAGTGTCCGCCGCGCGTGAGGCCGCCTGCCGCACCATTGAGGAGACCGAGATCTTCCGGCTCTCCGTTGAGGACCAGCGGCAGATCGCTGAGGCGCTTCTGAATCCGCCTGAGCCTACCGCTGCCTTGAAGAAGGCGTTCAGACGTCGGCGTGAACTGTTCGGCGGGGGATGAGTTTTCCGTTTCGTGTGGAGCCGCTTGGAGAACACGAGCGCTCCCTGTTTCGTTGCGGCGAAGACGCGCTCGATCGATACTTTCAGACGCAGGTGACACAGGACGTTCGACGCCGTATCGCGAATTGCTTCGTGGCCGTCGATGTCGTCACGAGTCAGATTGCGGCGAATTACACGATTTCGGCTGCGAGCATTCCTCTGGTAGACCTTCCGGCGGATGAGATTAGGCGTTTGCCGCGGTATCCCACGGTGCCTGCCGTTCGGATCGGGAGGTTGGCCGTCGACAAGAGATTTCAGGGGCGTGGATTGGGTGCGGCGCTGCTGGCCGATGCTGCTGCGCGCGCCATGAAGGCGGACGCTGCGGCTTTTACGCTTCTGGTGGATGCGAAGAACGATCGTGCGGTTGAGTTCTATCGGCGCTCCGGGTTCAGGACGCTCGCCAGTCAGCCTCGAACGTTGTTTCTTCCGCTGGCTACGGCGCGGAGGGTTTTGCTTCAGGAAGGCGCGCGGTGAGGGAGCGGTTCTGAGTGCAAACCTGCCGGCGTTGCGGCCGATGGACCCGCTGGAAAGCGGGTCCGCAGCCTGGAAAGGCCGCCCCACGTCACTGGTAGCATAACCTTGTGAACGAATGGATCGATATATCGGTGCCGGTGCGCAATGGCATGGTGCACTGGCCGGGCGATCCGGACTTTCACATTGAGCGCGCTACCGATCAGGACAAAGGCGACGTCGCGACCGTCTCGCGCATGGCGCTTGGGGTGCATACAGGGACTCATATGGACGCGCCGCTGCACTTTATCCGGGACGCGAGGAGTATCGATACAATGCCGCTCGATGCGACGGTTGGGGTCGCTCGGGTGATTGCGATTCGGGATTCGAAATCGATCACGCGGGGGGAACTTGTTGGGCATGGGATTGGTGCGGGTGAGCGGATTTTGTTTAAGACGGCAAATTCGGAACATGCATGGGACAGCGATCGGTTCGATGAAGGCTTTGTGTATATTTCGCAGGATGGCGCGCGGTATCTGGCTGAGGTCGGCGTAAGGACCGTGGGGGTCGATTATCTTTCGGTGGGTGGGTTTCGGGAAGATGGACCGGAGACACATGAGGCTTTGCTGGGCGCCGGGATTTGGATTATTGAGGGGTTGGATTTGAAGGGCGTGGAGCCGGGCACTTATGAATTGGTTTGTTTGCCGCTTCGATTGATGGGGGCGGAAGGGTCACCAGCGCGGGCTATTTTGCGGAGAAATGAATGAAGGCGGCGGCGGTTTTTCCTGAGCGGAAATCGCTTGAGGTGGTGAACGATTTTCCGGCGCCTGTGATTGGGAGTCCGACGTCCGTCAAGCTTCGCGTGCTGAATGTCGGGGTTTGTGGGACCGATCGCGAGATTGCTTCGTTTCAATATGGGTTTCCGCCTCCCGCGGGCTCTGATTTTCTGGTGATGGGGCATGAGTGTTTGGGGGAGATCATTGAGGTTGGGCCGGAAGTCAAAGACTTTAAGCCGGGCGATTTGGCGATTCCGATGGTGCGGCGGCCCTGCGATCATCCCGAATGCCTCGCATGCCGCGCGGGGCGGCAGGACTTCTGCTATACGGGCGATTACCGGGAACGCGGCATCAAACAGATGCACGGCTTTCTTACGGAACTGATCGTCGATGAGGCGCGCTACATGAATCCGGTTCCGTCGGCGATCCGGGATGTGGCTGTCCTCGTCGAGCCGCTGACAATCGCGGAGAAGGGATTGATTCAGGCGCTGCAAATTCAGAAGCGGCTGCCGTGGAGCGGGAATCATCGGGCGGTTGTCCTCGGAGCGGGGCCGGTCGGGCTGCTGGGCGCAATGGCGCTGCGGCGAGCCGGTCTGTCGGTTACGGTTTACTCACGCAGTCGCGAACCGGACGCATCGGCCGACATCGTGAAGGCCATCGGAGCGCGATATGTTTCTTCCCAAGATCGTTCGATCGAGCAGATGGCCGCGGATGTTGGGAATATCGACATCGTTTACGAAGCGACGGGCGCGTCGCAGCTGGCCTTCGACGTTCTGGCGGTGCTGGGGACGAACGGGTTGTTTATCCTCACCGGAGTGCCGGGGAAGCATGGCCCGGTCGCCATCGATACCGACACGATCATGCGCAGTCTGGTGCTGAAGAACCAGTGCCTGCTGGGAACGGTCAACGCGGGCAAGGATGCGTTTCAGAACGCGGTTGCCGATTTGACTGCATTCCATGCCACGTGGCCGGATGCGGTGAAGAATTTGATTACCGGCCGCTTTCCCCTGGAGCGATTTGCGGAGCCGATCCACAGCCAGAGCGGGATCAAAAACATTGTCGAGATCGGCAAATGAATCCTGAACGGACTCGGCTCGACGAAGACGCCCGGCGCCAGAAAAACTGGAAACGCTGGGGACCTTATTTGTCGGAACGGCAATGGGGAACGGTGCGCGAGGACTACTCGGCTACCGGCGAGTGCTGGAAGTATTTTCCACACGATCACGCGCGCAGCCGGGCCTATCGCTGGGGCGAAGACGGGCTGGTGGGAATCTGCGACCGCGAAGGGCGTTTATGTTTCGCGCTGGCGTTATGGAACGGCCAGGATCCCATTTTGAAAGAGCGTCTCTTCGGACTCACGGGTGAAGAGGGGAATCACGGCGAAGACGTTAAAGAATACTACTTCTACGTTGACGGAACTCCCACGCATTCCTACATGAAGGCGGTGTATAAGTACCCGCAGAGGGCTTTTCCTTATCAGCAACTGCTGGATGAAAACCGCCGGCGCGGGAAGGGCGATCGGGAGTATGAACTGCTCGATACGGGAATATTCAACGAGAGCCGGTACTTCGACGTGTCGATGGAGTATGCGAAAGCCTCGCCCAACGATATCCTGATCCGGCTTCGCATCGATAATCGCGGCCCCGAGCCCTGGACGCTGCACGTTCTGCCGACATTGTGGTTCCGAAACGCGTGGTCGTGGGGCAGAACGGGCGAAGGCTATTGGCCAACCCCGAGCATCCGGCAAGTGGACGAAACGCACGTCTCCTGCGAACAGGAATCCCTGGGGCGGTATACGTTTGAAGCGATCACGAAGCCCGAACAGTTTCTCTTTACAGAGAATGAGACGAATCACGAGCGGCTGTTCCAGACGCCGAACCGGACTCCTTATGTGAAGGACGCATTTGATCGCTTTGTGGTGCAGGGCGAGAGTGGCGCGGTCAATCCGGCTCAATGGGGAACCAAAGTTGCCCCGTACTATCGTCAGGAGATTCAGGCGGGGAAAGGGATCGAACTCCGGTTCCGGCTAAGCGCCGAGAGTGAGAGCGGACCGGTCGACTTCGATGCCGTATTCGCGCAGCGAATTCAGGAAACGAATCTGTTTTACGGAGTCGACGACACTTCCCCCGCGTCGCTGCAGATTGCGAAGCAGGCGTCCGCGAGCCTGTTGTGGTCGAAGCAGTTGTATCACTTCGGAGTGCTCGAATGGCTGGAGGGCGATCCTGCATTTCCGACGCCGCCGGCCGAGCGCTGGAACGGCCGCAACTGCGCATGGAAGCACCTTTACAACCGGGATGTTGTTTCCATGCCGGATAACTGGGAGTTTCCGTGGTATGCGTCGTGGGACCTCGCATTCCATATGGTGCCATTCGCCGAGATCGACCCGTATTACGCGAAGGAGCAGCTGATTCTCCTTTTGCGCGAATGGTACACGAACCCCAACGGACAGATTCCGGCGTACGAATTCGCGTTCGGCGATGTGAATCCCCCGGTGCATGCATGGGCGGCGTGGCGGGTTTACAAGATTTCGGCGCCGCATGGTAAACGGGACCGATCATTTCTGGAGCGGGTTTTTCAAAAGCTCCTGATCAATTTCACGTGGTGGGTGAACCGAAAAGACATCGAGGGCAAGCAGGTGTTTTCGGGCGGCTTTCTGGGGCTCGACAACATCGGCCTTTTCGACAGGTCCAAGCCGTTGGCCGACGGCAGCGTTCTGGAGCAGGCGGATGGGTCGGCGTGGATGGCATTCTACTGCTCGACGATGCTTTCGATGGCGTTGGAGTTGGCCGGTAAGGACCCGGCGTATGAAGACGTCGCGTCCAAATTTTTCGAGCACTTCGTGGCGATCTCGGATGCCATGAACACGCTCGGCGGCACTGGTTTGTGGAACGAGGAAGATGGATTCTATTACGATCAGGTGAGGACAACGAGCCACTTGACGGTGCCGCTGAAGGTTCGCACTGTAGTAGGACTGATTCCGCTGTTTGCGGTGGAGGTTCTGCATCAGGACGTGATCGACCGTCTGCCCGGATTCAAGAAGCGCATGGATTGGTTCCTCAACAATCGGCAGGACCTTTATCACCAGATCTCGATGATGGAGATGCGCAAGGAGGGCGACTACACACATCGCCTGCTGGCAATTCCCACGCGGGCACGGCTGCTGCGGGTATTGACGCGGCTTCTCGATGAAATGGAGTTTCTTTCGCCCTACGGTATCAGGTCGGTTTCAGCGATTTATGGAGAACACCCGTACACGCTGAGCCTGGACGGCGAGGAATATACGGTGGCCTACGATCCGGGCGAATCGACGACGGGTATTTTCGGGGGTAACTCGAACTGGCGGGGACCGATCTGGCTTCCGATTAACTACCTGCTGATCGAGGCGCTGCAGCGATATTGCCATTTTTACGGCGACGATTTTCAGGTGGAGTGCCCGACGGGATCCGGCAAATACATGAATCTGAGCGAGGTGGCGCGCGAGATCAGTAACCGGCTTTGCAGGCTTTTCCTGCCGGATTCGAGCGGGTGGTCGCCATGGCAGGGCGAGGACCGTATCTATGCAAACGATCCGCATTGGCGCGGGCTGCTGCACTTCAACGAATACTTTCATGCGGACACGGGGCGCGGCTGCGGGGCCAGTCATCAGACAGGATGGACGGCGTTGATTGCGCGGTGCTTGAAGGATCAGTTCGTGGAAGATGCCAAGGCGGGTTTGAGGAATGAGAAGTGAGGGACAATGTACGGTTGCCGGTCTTTGTCGCCGGTGTTGTCCGGTTGCCGGAGAAGACCCACGCCGGCGGCAAAGACCGCCAGCGCCACAAGGTATTCAGCGGAGGTTGGAAAACCAGTAGGGGACCCACGCCGCCGCCAGCAGCACATCGGTGAGGTAGGCGCGGCGGTTGTGTGGCTCGCGCCAGGCGTGGTACGCGGAAACCAGTCCGAAAGCGCCGAACACGAAGACGGAGACGACGAACCAGTAGTAGAACGGCGGGAAGACCACAAACGGCATGCGGCCGCCGGACCAGCGGGCAATTGCCATGACTCCCAACGTAACCACGATTAAGACGCGGAAAAGAATGCGAGCCATCGTTCCAAAGCTTATTCTATCCATCGCGACCGGCAGCACCGTGTTTGCGCAGACGGCCGATCTGGCAGTCACGAACGCTCGCATCCATACCGTGAATCCAAAGCAGCCGGAGGCTTCGGCGATCGCCGTGCGGCAGGGCAAGATACTCGCGGTGGGTGACGATGTGTCCCGCTACGTGAAGGCGTCCACGAAGGTGATCGACGCGAAAGGAGCGACGATCATTCCAGGTTTCATCGATTCCCATGGGCACGTTCGGGATCTCGGCGAAAATCTCGGGAATCTCGATCTGCGCGGGATCGCTTTGGAGAGTGAAGCCGTGCAGAAGGTTCGTGAAGCGGCGAAGCAGCACAAGCCGGGCGACTGGATACTGGGTTTCGGGTGGGATCAGAATCTTTGGGCGGAGCGCCAATTTCCGGATGCGGCGGGAATTTCAAATGCCGCGCCGGATAATCCCGTGTCGCTCGGGCGGGTGGACGGCCATGCGCTGTGGGTGAACCGCAAAGCGATGGAGATCGCGGATATTAACGCGTCGACTCCTAATCCGCCCGGCGGGAAAATTCTGCGGGATGCGAAAGGGACGCCGACTGGTGTGCTGGTGGACCAGGCGCAGCAACTGGTAAGCCGGAAAATTCCGGCGCCGGGCCAGGCGCGGATTGAGGAGAGTCTGCTTCGCGCAACGCAGGAACTGGCGCGCGACGGAATTACAACGGTGCACGACGCGGGCGTTCCATACGCCAACATCGAGGGCTATCGATCGCTGATCCGGAAGGGGCAGCTGCCGATCCATATTTACGCGATGATTGGTTATCCTCTGGCGTTGCCCGAAAAGCCGGAGGTCGGCGAGTATCTGACGGTGCGGAGCATCAAGCTCTATGCCGATGGCGCACTGGGGTCGAGAGGCGCGGCGATGATCGAGCCTTACTCGGACGATCCGGGGAATCGCGGACTGTCGATTCTCGATCGGGCAGCGATCCGGGATGTGGCGGCGAAAGCGCTGGCGAAGGGGTTCCAGGTCAACACGCACGCTATCGGCGACCTGGCAAACCGCACGGTGCTGGAAGCCTATGGAGACGTGTTGAAGGGCGAAAACGACAAGAGGTTCCGGATCGAGCACGCGCAGATTGTGGCGCCCGGCGACTTCGCCAAGTTCAAACAGTATTCGATCATCGCGTCGATGCAGGCGACGCATGCGACCAGCGACATGCCCTGGGCGGAGGATCGTGTCGGGCCGGAGAGGATCAAGGGCGGCTACGCGTGGCAGACCTTTCTGCACTTGGGAGTGCATGTGCCGAACGGCTCGGATTTTCCGGTGGAGAATCCGAATCCGCTGTGGGGCTTTTACGCCGCGGTGACACGCCAGAAAATAGACGGGACGCCGCCGAATGGATGGTTTCCGAACCAGCGGATGTCTCGGGAAGAAGCGCTGCGGAGCTGGACCATTGAGGGGGCATATGCGGCGTTCGAGGAGGGCCGGAAAGGCTCGCTCGAGCCGGGAAAGATGGCGGATTTCGTGATGCTGTCCGGCGATATCATGACGATGCCCGCGGCGGAAATTCCGCGGACGCGCGTGATGCTGACAGTCGTGAGTGGAAAAATCGCCTATCAAAGATGAATTTGTTATTCACCACCGTTTTCTTCTTCGCTGCCGGAAGCCAGCCGCAGGATGGGGGCCAGCCGTTCCGTCTCGAACCGGGCGATTTCCGTTGGGTGCCGTTTACCGTGCGGCAGACGCCTTCGGAGGTGGATTGCCGGTATGAGGTGATCAAGGGTAATCCTACTGTGCATGTAGAGCTGCTTCCGATGAGCGAATTCAGGTTGTTCAATCGGGGCCGCGAACATGACACCATGGCGCTCACGCCGAATGGGCGGAACGGCGAGTTCCGCCGGATCGTCGATGTCAGGGGTCAGTACGCCGTGGTCGTGGTGAACGCGCGCGGTGCGCCACCAGCTATCGTTTCGCTGCGATTGCAGACGAACCTGAATCCGGGAGCGGATGTGGCGATGACGCTTTCGCCCGGGAGAAGGCTCGCGGTAATTCTGATCAGCTTCGCTTTCTTTTTTATTACGGTTGCGTGGTCGGGGCGGAGGTTGATACGGGCGATGCGCGGGGCGCGCTGACTTCAAAGGTATGTGTCGAGCGTGCCACGTTATGATGGGGGTGTTGGTGGCTCCGGACGCGTATGGATACCGTTGAAGCGCCGCCGCGGCGGCGAGGGGTTCCGAAGTGGCTGGTGCCGGCGGTCGGATATACCATCTCGGCCGCCTCCCTGACCTGGGTCTTCTGGAAATTCCCCTTCGCCCAACTTGGCGACCATCTGCGGACTTTGGAATGGAACTGGGTGGCGCTTGCCATCCTGTTGGAAGTCACCGTCTATTTTGCCGACGCCTGGCGTTGGGGCGCGCTGCTCAGACCGGTGGGTTCACCTTCATTTGGTTTGTGCCTGCAGGCGGTGTTCGTGGGGGTGCTCGCAAACGACATCCTGCCGGCGAAAGCGGGTGAGGTGGTTCGCTGCCTCCTGCTTTCCTATGAAACCGAAGTCCCGCTGTCGCTGGCAATTACGTCCGACGTGATTCTGCGAATTATGGACGGACTGTGGATCGTGATCGTGTATCTGATCATCACGTTCCAGATTGCCACGCACGTCGATGTCACACGCGGGATGTGGGTTTTCGGCACGGGCGCGGTCGTGGTCTCCCTTGTGCTGCTGTTTGTATTGTTCCGGCGTCAGCATGCTCATCATTTCGTGAAAAACACGAGTTGGGCGGCGCGATTTGCGCACCTGCTGGAGGAGATCCATCGGCTTGGACACTGGCAAGAGCTGAAAAGCGCGATGGCGATCAGCGGTTTCTATTGGCTGGCTCAAATGCTGGCCATCTGGGCGCTGACGAAGGCGGACCGGTTCGATCTTGGTCTGAGCGCGGCCGCTTTCCTGCTGGTGGTGAAGGCTGTGTTGACACTAATCCCGAATGCTCCGGCCAATATGGGCGCGTATCAGGCCGCCGTCGTGTATGCATTCGGCTTTCTGCTGGTGGAGCGTGCCAATGCGCAGGCGTTCGCCGAGATTATGTTCGGCTTCCTGACGCTGCCGGCGGCGGTTGGAGGGGCCATCGCAGTGGTATTTGCAGACATCGATCTGCTGGCTTTGCATCGGCACGCGCACCGTGCCAGGTCCAGCGGACTCAGCGGAAAGATTTGATAACAAATGCGAACAAGCTGGTGTCGAGAAAGTCTCGACACGGCACGCTGAGAGCGTGCGCCACGTGATTCGCTGCCTCATTACCGACGGAACGTTTTCGCTTAATGAAGCCCGATGGATGGCGCATGCAGCGTATTGGATCGCGCAGGGTGTGGAACTGGTGCAAATTCGGGAGCGCGAATTGCCGGTTCGCGATCTGGCCGAGTTGACCCGGAGAGTTTTGCAGCTGCCGAATCCGCGCGGAACAAGGATTTTGGTAAACGATCGTGCCGATGTGGCGATCGCCTGCAAAGCGCACGGCGTTCATTTGAGGGACCTGTCGGTTGCGCCGGAAAAGTTTGCCCGCCCGGGCTTGTTTGTTACTGTTTCCTGCCATGGAATTGAAGATGCGCCACGGACCACCGGCGCCAGCTTCGTTTTGCTGGCGCCGATTTTCAAGCCGTTGTCGAAAGAGGATCACAGACCGGTGTTGGGAACTGCCGCCATTTCGGAGTTCACGCGCAGTTCTCCGACACCGGTATTGGCCCTGGGAGGGGTCAATCGGGAAAACACCCAAGCGTGCATCGACGCGGGGGCAGCCGGGATTGCAGGAATCACCTGCTTCGCGCTGTAGAAGCCTTTTCTTCTTCTTTTAAAGCTTTAGCCCACTCATCAACCTGTTTCTGGGCCTCATCTCTTGCGATTCCGTAACGCTCCTGAACGCGGCCAACCAACTGGTCTCTTCTACCGCCCGCTTTTTCCAAATCATCGTCCGCGATTTTGCCCCACCGTTCGCGGGCGCTGCCCATGATTTGTCTCCAGTTGCCTTCGATTCTGTCCCAATTCATGTCTGAGACCTCCATCACTCGGGTTGCAAACGGCGGTCCAAAGACAGAGATTGTGCGTGAGCTGACACAGCGTGGGACAGGCCATTCAGGTCGTAACCACCTTCCAGCACTGAAATCAGTCTTCCGCCAGCGTGTTTGTGTGCGATTTCTGACATCAGGGCGGTCAAGTCGGCAAAGTCTGTATCGCTCAGCACAAAGCGGCCAAGAGGGTCGCCGATCCGCGAATCGAAGCCCGCCGAAATCAGCAGGAGGTCGGGACGAAAGGTATCCATGCGCGGGGCAAATCTTTCGCGGAACGCACCCAGAATCTGATCCCGGCCCGCACCTGCGGGAAAGGGGCAGTTGAGCGTCATTCCCTCCCCAGCCCCAGCGCCGGCTTCGCTGGCCGCTCCGGTGCCCGGATACCAGGGGGACTGGTGCGTGCTGAAGAAAAATACCGAAGGGTCGGTGTAGAAAATATCCTGCGTGCCGTTGCCGTGGTGGACGTCCCAATCGGCGATGGCGACGCGCTCCACTCCGTATGTGCGTTGGGCGTAGCGGGCGGCGATCGCGATGTTGTTGAAGAGGCAAAAGCCCATGCCGCGGCTGCCGGAGGCGTGATGGCCGGGCGGGCGCACGATGCAGAATGCATTCTTCGCTTTTTTCTGTAAGACGAGATCGACAGCATTCAGGCAAGTGCCGGCGGCGCGCAACGCGACTTCGAACGAGCGGGGCATGATGTCCGTGTCGCCGGTGCTCAGCGTGTGTGCGCCGCTCGCCACATCATGGCGGGCGATGCCGATGTATTTGAGGCTATGACAAAGCGCCAGTTCTCCTTCGGTGGCGGCGCGCTGCGGAACGTTCGTCAGCTTGTGGTCGCCGAGGCCGCGAATCGCGGCGTCCCAGCGCGCCGGTTGCTCGGGATGTCCGGGCCCGGGGTCATGCTGTTTGGCGATCGGATCGGCCAGAAATGCGGTGTCCATCGATGCTTCGGCCTGAAGCGGGCTTAAACCTGGGACTCGAAGTGGCTGTCGGCGCCGCTCTTCTGAACCGCGCCTTTTTCGGGCGCTTCGATCATGTACCCGATGCCGCGAACGGTGTGGATGAGCTTTTGCGGAAAGCGGTCGTCGATCTTGCTGCGCAGGTGACGGATGTAAACGTCGACTATGTTCGTCAGGCCGTCATAGTCCATATCCCAGACGTGCTCGACGATCATCGTGCGGCTGAGCGGACGCCCTTTGTTCCGCATCATGTATTCCAGGATGCCGAACTCTTTGGGCGCCAGCTCGATATTTTCGGCGGCCCGAACCACCTTGCGCCGAGCGCAATCGAGAGCCAGGTCGGCAACCTGCAGCTTCTCGGGCGCCGGTTGTCCGCGCCGCAGCAAGGCGCGCACGCGGGCCAGGAGTTCCACGAATGCGAAGGGTTTGGTGAGGTAGTCGTCGGCGCCGGTTTCGAGCCCCTTTACGCGGTCGTCGACGGCGCCCCGCGCACTCAAAATCAACACAGGCGGGCCGGCACGCCGGCTGCGAACCCGCTCAAGAACCTTCAGGCCATCCATGTCCGGCAGCATGAGGTCGAGAATGATCAGATCGTAATCGGTATCGTGCGTGAACTGTAAAGCTGTAGCGCCGTCCTGAGCTACATCGATCGCGTACCCCGCGCCCTGCAGGCCGCGGCCGAGAAAGTCCGCAATTCTTTTCTCGTCTTCAACAACGAGGATTCGCATTGTGTTTCCAGCTTACCTCAGACGCCCGTTTTGTTACATTTTACAGATGGAACTCCGCTTCAGGATCAGATGAAACCACTTTTGGCGCTCTTGTTACTGTCGCCGCTGCTGCCTGCGCAGGGAAGCGACGTCAAATGGATCGAGACGTTTGCTGACGATTTCAATGGTAAGGAACTCGATCTGTCCCGATGGACGGAACACGATCCCTTCGGACGCGTGCGCGACCGCCAGTTGCAAACCTATACACCCGACGCGGTCGCAGTGAACGGCGGGCAGCTGCATATCGTCGCGCAGAGAAAAGACAGCGCTTATAAGTCCGGTATCATCACCACCTTCGGCACGTTTTCGCAAACCTATGGCCGTTTTGAAATCCGCTGCCGAATTCCAGCCGGCCGGGGCCTTCGGCCCGGGTTCATGCTGCTGCCCGTCCCGTTTGGGCCCTTGCCCGAGATCGACGTTTTCGAAGCCGTCGGCAGTCCTGCTTCCAAAGTCTATTTCGCGAACCATTGGGGCACCGAGCAGACCGAACGATCCTTCGGCGACTCCTTCACGGGGCCGGACCTTTCCAACGGCTTCCATACTCTCGCCATCGAGTGGGATCGTGAAAAGATCACCTGGTTTATCGATGGAAAGGAGAAATTCCAATCGGTCGACGGAGTGCCGCGCCAGCCGATGTACATGCTGGTCGATCTCGCGGTTGGAGGCCGTCTGGCACGTTCGCCGGACGCCTCCACCAAACTTCCTGCTTCATTCGATATCGATTACATCCGGGTCTATCAACGACCGTGAACTCTGAAAACACTTACTGCGTGCGCGGCTCTGTAAGGCCGAGACCGCGGGGAGCAGTAAAATAACGGTTTGGACTCCACTCCCGACCAGGCAGTGCGGGAACGCATGCGCGCCGACTGGAACCGGCGCGCGCGCGAAGATGCGAATTACTATGTAGCCTTCGGCCGCCGCGATCAGGATGAGAGCGAATTCCTCTCCTCCGCCGCCGATGTCGTGCGCGACATGGAAGGCGAGTTGAAGCGGCTGAGCCCGGAGACGCCAATTTCCGCGCGCCGCGCCCTCGAGATCGGGTGCGGGCCAGGCCGTCTGATGCGCCCCCTCAGCCGCCATTTCGGCGAAATACACGGTGTTGACGTGTCGGACGAAATAATCGCCAGGGCGCGTGAGAAGTTGCGCGATATTCCGTGGGCCTTCGCGCATCACGCGAACGGCAGCGATCTTGCGCAATTCCCGTCCGATCACTTCGATTTCGTGTACTCCTACGCGGTGTTTCAGCACATTCCCAGCGCGGAGATTGTTTACTCCTATCTGCGCGAGACAGTGCGTGTATTGAAACCGGGCGGAGTCGCACGGCTCCAGATCAACAGCCTTCCCGGCGCCGAGCGCCCCCATGCCGATGGAGTCGATCCGACTTGGGAGGGTGTGTGCATCAGCGCCGGCGACGTGCAGCGCTTCACGCGCGAACAGGGCATACGCCTGATGGCGCTGACCGGCGTGGACACGCAGTATTTGTGGACAACCTGGCAGAAGCCCCCGGCGCACGAGACTGTTCCCGACAGCAGCACGTGCCGCATCCGCCATGTGTTGAATTCATACAGCGATCCCGCGGTCCCGGCCACCGGATGGCTTGCGCGCGCGATTATCGAGATAGAGAATCTGCCTTCCGCCTGTGACCTGCACTCGCTTGAAATATTTGTGGATGGAGTGGCCTGCGCCGCCAACTATGCCGGTCCCCGGTTGAACGGACTCTGTCAACTGAACGTGTATCTTCCCGAAGGCATGCGTACGGGACTGGTGCCGCTGCGGATCGAGTGGCACGGGCAACCGCTTTGTCCCGACGCCATCATGCGCGTCGTCCCGCCAGGACCGTGCTTTCCCCGCCTCGTGTCCGTCAGTGACGGCGTAAATCTGCTTTCGCCTCATCGCATCGGAAGCGGCATACTGAAAGCGATTGTGCAGGAGGTCGAGTCGATTGAGGGCTTCGCTGCCACAGTGGATGGTCTTCCCGTGCGCGATGTAGAGGCTTTCCGCACCGACCCGAGGGCATCGCGATACGAGGTTAACTTTCGACTGCCTCGCGAGCTGGAATCGGGGGGACACCACGTTCTTGAGATTCGCCTTGGTGCCCGAGTATTGACGCGAACCGGAATTGAGGTCGTCTAAATGTTACGACTCCCGGCCCTTCTGATCGCGGCAAGTTTCAGCTCCTGGCTGGTATCTGCCGCAACACCTGAGGCGCTGCTCCGTACGGCTCTCGAAGCCAGCACGGGCGTCGTAACTCTGCCTGCGGGCGCCATCGAAATCTCGCGCGAGATTGTATTACCCGTGGACGCGCACGATCTCGACGTTCGCGGCGGCGCAACTACCATCAAGGCGGCTTCCACATTCCGGGGCCGTGCTCTCATCGTCATCCCCGCAGGCAAAAACATCGGCGTTCACGACCTTTCTCTTGACGGCAATCGCGATGTGATTGCGCGACCGCTCGGCCTGCCTCCGTCAGCAACGATGTTCTCGCGCTTTATACCCAACAACGGAATTCTGGCTGAAGGAGTCACCGGACTGGAAGTCTCCGGAGTGAAGGCCACCGGAATAGCCGGCTTTGCGATTCTTGTTAATTCCAGCCACACGGTTCGCATTCACGATATCCAGATCACAAGCAGCGGGGGTCTCAATATCCGCAAGAGCAACAACGCAACCGGAGGCATTCTGATCGAGGAAGGCACTACCGATTTCGAAGTCCTCGATTGCCGGATTGCCGGCGTCCGCGGCAATGGCATCTGGACCCATTCTCTCTACACCTCGACCCGGAACGCGCGCGGCCGTATTGCAGGCAACGAATTCGCCATGATCGCGCGCGACGCCATTCAGGTTGGCCATGCGACCGAGGTGCGGGTGGAGAACAATCGCGGGCGGATGATCGGCTATCCCGTCGAGGAAGTCGATCTCCAGGGTCAGCCCGTGGCGGTGGATACTGCCGGCAACGTCGATCGTTCCGTCTATCGCGATAACCGGTTCGAGGAGATCGACGGCAAGTGTTTCGACCTCGACGGCTTTCACGATGGCGAAGTCAGCGGCAATACGTGCCTCAACGAGGAAGAGGCGCGAAATTATCCTTATGGAAACTTCGGCCTTTCCATGAACAACTCAAATCCGGACATGCAGTCGCGTAACGTCCGCATTACCGGCAATACGATCGACGGAACTCAATTTGGCGGCATGCTGATCATCGGCTCCGGCCACACCGTCACAGGCAACCATCTGCTGCATTTGAATCTCGCGCACTGCAACGAGCAGGGGCCTTTCAAGTGCGAGTGGGCGGAACAAAACCACCAGCCCGATTTTCTGCGCAGCGGCATCTATCTCGCGGCGGGCGCGGAGCGTCCGGACATCGCCCAGGGGAACACTATCGAGAACAATGAAATCGGCGGTTATGGCATGTCCCGGCACTGTATCGGCGCGGCGCCCGGCGTCTCGCTCGCGGCTAATACCGTAGCTAAGAATGAGTGCTCGGACGATGCGGCGGTTGCGCTACTTTGGACCCGGCCGCTATTCTTGACACCGCGTTGACCAGCTTCCGGTAGGGGATCTTGGCCCAGTCGTCCACGAGCAGCAATTCGCCGTCGCGCCAGCTGGAATAGAACCAGCGGGCGACGATGGCGAGATGTTCCATTCTCTCCACACCGGCCGATGCAGTGCACGGGACCGCAAGCGCCAATTCACGCAGTCTCGCATCGAGAGAGACCGATGTGCCGTCCGCCGGATTGAACTCGATGCGCGAGAATCCCTGCCACGATCCCTCGCGTAACCATCCCAGCTCGACCGCGTCGGTATCAGTCGATGGTGTGATCGAAATGGCGTTCAGCCGATCGACGTCGCGCGCCATCTCGTCGGAGAGCCCAAGCACTTCCTGCACTCGCTGATATCTCTGGTGCATCAACGCGGCGCCTTCGAAATCCATCTCCGCGCTTAGCCGCTCCCGCGCGCTCTCGGCCAAGCCCGTCAGCGACCGGCCGCCAGTCTTGAGAAACTCCGCCACACGCTCGGCTTCCCCGCGATATTCGGAGACCCCGACAGCTTGCTGGCATGGCCGGAGGCACCGCCCCATCTCGCCATAGATGCAACCTGGATGATCTGGGCGGGGTTCGAGATCCTCCTGGCACCGGCGCAGTTGAAACAGGTCCAGAAACTCCGATTCGAATCGAGCGGCGGTCGATCGATTACGAAACGGCCCGAAGTACGTGGCCTTCGCCCGCCCGATGTGGCTTGTCACCTGCGTGCGTGGAAACTGGTTCGACAGAATCAGCTTCACGTAAGGCGGCAGGCGCAGGCGAATCTCTTTGCGATAACCAGCCCCGAGGTGTTCCTTCGCCAGGTCCAGAACCAGGAACTGCGCCGCGAGGCGCGAGCCGGTGAACTGATACTCGACCCGTTCGATGGTGCCGCGCAGATTTAACGACCGCGACGGGGTTGCGCCGCGAGTTCCCAGTAGCCGCGTCAGTCGCTTGCGGAGGACGTTGGTGCGGGCAAGATAGGGTTTCCCCTCGCGGGGCCAGAGCAGAAATACCGCCTGCCGGTTGGGTAACGCTTCCAGCGCCCGATCGAATTCGACTGGATCTTCCGGAATAGCGAGTTCGACCATGCGCGACGTTTTCATGCTACGACGAAACCACTTCTCCGTCGCGGGACCAGCCACACTTTACACATCAGGCGCTTCTTGCGCTACAGTCACTTCCGCCTGTAATATGTGCCTATTGAGCGGGGATACATGAAGAGCTTACACAACCGAATTACTGGAACGACCGTTGTTGCAGTCATCGCAACCTCGATTTGCGTGAATGGGTACTCCCAACAACTCGCGAAGCCCGAAACACCAGAGCAAATTGGTGCGTGGGTGGTTGAGGACGTTTGGAACAAAGGCGACTTTCGGTTGGCCGCTCTGATGTTTACGCCGAACGCACTTCTGCATTATCAGGGCCGGAACTTCCCTCTGACGCCGGAGTTCGGTTTGCGCATCGTGCAGACGTGGCGCGACGCCTTCCCGGACTTTCATTTCAAGCTCGAAGACATGATCGTGCAGGGAAACAAAGTCGTTATGCGTATTCCATTCACGGGTACTCACATGGGGAAATTCTGGGGTCTGGAGCCGACTGGTAAAAAGATCAGCGTGACGGAAACCCTGATTCTCCGCATTGAAGCCGGCAGGATCGCCGATATGTGGGAAGACTATGACGAGTACGGAATGAGAATCCAGCTGGGTTTGATTAAACCAAACTGAACGGTCTGCCTCAATCGTGGTTGGCGCTGATTTCCTTCACCAGGCTCGCCACGAACGTCTTCGCATCGCCAAACAGCATCAGCGTCTTGTCCATGTAATACAGCTCGTTATCGATCCCCGCAAAGCCGGCACTCATCCCGCGCTTGATAATCATCACGGTGCGCGATTTGTACGCATCCAGAATCGGCATTCCTGCGATTGGGCTGCCCGGGTCGTTCTGCGCCGCCGGATTCACGATGTCGTTCGCGCCCACGATCAGCGCCACGTCGGTCATTCCCATGTCGCTGTTGATGTCTTCCATCTCGATCAGCTTGTCGTAGGGAACATCCGCCTCGGCGAGAAGCACATTCATGTGGCCGGGCATGCGTCCCGCCACCGGATGAATGGCGAAACGCACTTCCACGCCGCGCTTGGTCAGAAGATCATGCAGTTCGCGGATCTTATGCTGCGCCTGCGCCACAGCCATCCCATATCCGGGGATGATTACCACTGTGCGCGCGTCGCCCAAAATTCCCGCCGCTTCCTCGGGACTGGCCGAACGCACCGGGCGCGCCTCCTGCCCCGCCGCGCTGGTTTGCAGCTGCCCGAACCCGCCGAACAGCACGTTCGTGAACGACCGGTTCATGGCCCGGCACATGATGATGGAAAGAATGAATCCCGAAGAACCGTCGAGCGCGCCCGCGATGATCAGCAGTTTGTTATCCAGCGCGAATCCCATCGAGCAGGCCGATAATCCCGCGTAGGAGTTCAGCAGCGCGATCACGGTCGGCATGTCCGCGCCGCCGATCGGAATAATCATCAGGATGCCGAAGATCAGGGCAAGCAGAACGAAAATCGGAAAAAGGTAGCTGGCTTCGGGATGGACCACCAGATACCCGCCAATTACGGCGGCTACGCCCAGCAGCCCGAGATTAACGACATTCTGGCCTTTGAAGGTAATGGGCCGCGACGGCAATACTTCGTGCAGTTTCCCGAACGCCATCAAACTCGCAGTCGTAGTCAGGAAGCCAAGGAGCATTTCCAGCGCCAACGCTCCCATCGTGAATCCGTGCGGCTTTGCGCGATAGTACTCCGCGGTGCCGATCAGCGCCGATGCCAACGCGCCACAAGCCTGCGAGATCGCCGTTCTCTGCGGCACATGCGTCATCGGCATGAGCATCGCGAGCGGAACCCCGATCGCCGAGCCGAGAATCAGCCCTGCGGCGATCCATTCATAATTGACCACCTCGTGACGCAACAATGTCGCGACCACGGCCAGCAGCATCCCCAGTTCGGCCGTAACCACGCCACGGCGCGAAGTGGCGGGCGCGGACATCCATTTCAGCGCGAGGATAAAACAGGCGGCGGCGACGATGTAAAGAGCCTGCCAGAACTCCAGGGTCATTTTTTTGCCGGCTCCCGCTTCTTGAACATCTTGAGCATGCGGTCGGTGATGAGGTATCCGCTGACCAGATTGGTCGTCGCCGATACCACCGCCACAAATCCCAGGACTCGCGAAAGCGTGGACGCGTCTTTTTCGCCGCTGATCAGAATGGCGCCCACCACGGAGATGGACGCGATGGCGTTCGTCAGCGACATTAACGGCGTGTGCAGCAACGGCGAAACTTTTCGGATCAGCTCAAAACCCAGGAAGGCGGCGAGCATGAAGATATAGAAACCGAATTCGTAATTCACGCGCTCGCAACCCCCGTTTCCAGCAGTCGACCCACTCTCGAATTCACCACTTTCCCCCCATGCGCGACCAGAGTCTCGCGGATAATTTCATCATTCTGATCGATCGCGAGAACGCCTTCCTTGTTCACCATCAGCTTGAGCAGATTGACTACGTTCGTGGCATACATCTGGCTCGCGTGGTATGGCGCCCGCGACGGAAGATTCACCGGACCCACAATACTGATGCCCCGATGAACTACCGTTTCCCCGGCCCGCGTCAACTCGCAATTGCCGCCGCGTTCGGCCGCGATATCCACGATGACGGAGCCCGGCTGCATGGCTTCGGCCATCTCGGTTGTGATCAGAATGGGCGCTTTGCGGCCCGGGACCGCAGCAGTGGTGATCACTACATCCTGCTCTCTCAACACTGCGCCGAGAAGTTCCCTTTGGCGTTTGTAAAACGCCTCGTCCATTGCTTTTGCGTACCCGCCCTGCCCTTCGGCGGATTCGATATCGAGGACGATGAATTTCGCCCCCAGGCTTTCGATCTGCTCTTTCACGGCCGCGCGCACGTCATATGCCGAGACCACCGCGCCGAGACGCCTCGCGGTCGCGATCGCCTGCAAACCAGCGACGCCCGCGCCGAGCACCAGAACTTTTGCGGGCGTGATAGTGCCGGCCGCCGTCATCATCATGGGAAACATCTTGGGGAGCGTCGCGGCGCCAATCAGAACGGCTTCGTAACCCGCGATGCTGGCCATCGAGGAGAGCGCGTCCATGGCCTGTGCCCGCGTGATCCTGGGCACCAGTTCCATGGCGAAGAACGAAACTCCGCGGTCCGCCAGTTCCGCGCATTCCCGGATGGCGGTCAGAGGCTCGCCAAAACCGATCAAAATCTGGCCGGATTTGAACGACGCGAGATCGTCCCGGCCTCGTTCCGGGTTCGCCCCGGGAGCGCGGGCCTGCACGATGACACCAGCTTCCTGAAATACCGCGTCGCGCGCGGCGAGACGAACTCCGCGCCGGGCATAATCCTCGTCGGGGAACCCGGCGTCGAGTCCGGCCGAGAACTCAACCACCACTTCAAGCTTCAGCTTGATAAGGGCTTCACAGGCGCGTGGCGTCAATGCGACGCGGCGTTCGCCCCCGAACGTCTCGCGCGGGACACCGATTATGAGCGCTATGATGCACCTCCATAAAACACATCATCATATCAGCCGACCTGTTCCGGCTTTGTGCTTCGTCACTCATGTGCTGAGAATCTTCCAGCGTGCCGCGTCTGGAGAAAGCGGTTTTCTTTAACAACAAAAACACCGGCACCAGGCGGCGATTTCGGTGTTCGCAAATCCGAAGCCACCCTCCGACCACAGGTGTTACTCGATACCGCATACGGCGGGGGATGAGGCCTTGACCGTACCTTTCATCTCAACGAGTTGGCCAGGCGGAATGGTTCATGCTGATGTCTTCTTTCTTTCCTCTTTTCCCGGAACCACCGGCGACAAAGATCGCCGGTGCCAGAAGGGAAACAAGATGCGGAGCGCTCCACTGACTGATATCGCTCAGACAAGCGCCGGTTTGGTTTCTCCGCCGGAACAGAGGCCGCACCAATAACGGGAGCGCCTGCCGCCCATTGTTCTTACATTCGCCGCGAAGAGCCTCGAGGACTACCCGGCTTAGTGACCAGATACGCCATGGGTGCGATCCGGTTCTCGACTGGAAGGTACCACGCGGGGCTGGAGAAACGGGCTTGGCGAAGGGGTCAATTGCTAATAAATACTGACAGATGAATAGATTAGAAATATTTGCCCCGTCTGTGAACGCGCAGTCGTTTGTTATGCCGCTAATGCTGCCGGCGAGTGCCGCGCCGCAAAGAGCGGCTCTTCATCAGCACAAAAAATACGGGCACCAGAATCAGCACGTGAATCGTGGAGGTAATCATGCCGCCCACGATTGGCGCCGCAATCGGTTTCATCACATCCGAGCCGACTCCGGATTCCCACAGGATCGGCACCAGACTGGCGAGAACTGCGAATACGGTCATCAGTTTCGGCCGCAGCCGGTGGACGGCTCCTTCAATCGCCGCATGGTGAATATCCGCGTCCGTGACTGATCCGGCGAGGAGCCTACGATCGAGGGCCTCGTGCAGATATACGACCATCACGACGCCCGTCTCGACTGCAATTCCGAATAAAGCGATGTATCCGACCCAAACCGCGACGCTGAAGTTGTATCCCAGCCACCACTGCAGGAGCAGTCCCCCGGACATGGCGTAAATGGTTGGAAAGATCAGTACGATCGCTTCCGCCACCGAATGGAAGATCATGTAGAGCAGCAGGAAGATCACAAAAAATACCACCGGCAGAATGATCTTGAGCCGTTCTTTGGCGCGCAACTCGAATTCGTACTCGCCGGACCATTTGAAGCTGTAGCCCGCTGGCAGCGCCAGCTTGTCGCGAAGAAGCTTGTCGGCCCGCTGCACAAAGCCGCCGTAGTCTTTTGTGTTGAGATCGATGTACACGTACCCGGTCAACGCCGCATCCTCGTCGCGGATCATCGATGGACCTCTCGAAAACGAAACCTTCGCCAGATCGCCCAGCGGCACTTGTCCGTTCGACGGAGTGGCAACGAGAATCTGGCGAAGCTTATCGAGATTGTCCCGGAAGTCGGCGGCGTAGCGAACCGAGATTGGGTAGCGTTCCCGTCCTTCCACATTCTCGGCAATGTTGTCGCCGCCGATCCCGGAGGTTATGACGCGCTGAATATCGCCTACGGTCAGGCCGTATCGCGCCGCTTCAGCTCGATTCACTTCGATATTGATGTAGAAGCCCTCCGCCACGCGTTCGGCGAAGATGGACCGCATTTCCGGCAGCGCGCCCAGGATCTGCTGCATCTGGCCGCCGAGTTGCTGGATGCCCTCAAGGTTCGAACCCTGGATCTTGATTCCCACCGGCGTCTTGATGCCCGTCAACTCCATGTCGAGGCGGTTCTCGATAGGCATGGTCCACGTATTCGAGAGCCCTGGGAAATGCAGCTTCTCGTCCATCTCGGAGATGAGTTTCTCCTGCGTCATTCCCCGAGGCCATTGTTCCCGCGGCTTGAGCATGACGGTCGTGTCATACATATCGAGCGGCGCGTTATCAGTCGCACTGTCCGATCGACCTATGGACCCGAACACACTCTCGACCTCTGGAAAGGACCGAATTATCCGATCCTGTTCCTGCATCAACTGCGACGCCTGCCCAATCGAGATTCCTGGCAGGGCGGTCGGCATGTAGAGCGCCGAGCCCTCGAAAAGCGGCGGCATGAACTGGCTGCCCAGTTTCGTGGCGAGGGGAAGGGTAACCAGGAGAAAAGCGATGTTCAACAGCAGTGTAGTCTTCGGAAACCGGAGACAGAATTTGAGCACTGGCAGGTAAATCGCCTGCGTGACGCGCGAAATCGGGTTGCTCGATTCCGGCCGTAGCTTTCCCCTGATGAAGAGCGTCATCAACACAGGCACCAGCGTGATCGCGAGGATGGAGGAGAAGCCGACTGCCAGAGTCTTGGTCCACGCCAGCGGCCGGAACATCCTGCCTTCCTGTGCTTCGAGCAGAAATACCGGCAGGAAAGATACAACGATGATGATCAGTGAGAAAAATATGGCCGGCGCCACCTGCTTGGCGGCATTCAGGAGAATGCGCGTCCGTTCGCGCGATGTCATGGCCTCCCCGCCCTCCCCCTGCTGTGCCTCGGAAAGGTGCCTGTAGCCGTTCTCCACCATGACGATGGCCGCATCGACAAGGACACCGATCGCCAGCGCAATGCCACCCAGCGACATGATGTTTGAACTCACCTGCAGGTAGTACATCGGAAGAAAGGCACCAATTACGGCGATGGGCAAAGTCAGGATTGGGATGAAGGCCGACCGGAAGTGGAATAGAAAAACGATGATCACCAGGCTGACAATGATCGCCTCCTCAAAGAGGTCGCGCTGAAGCGTTGCGATTGAATCGCGGATCAGCCCGGAGCGATCATAGCCCGTTACGATCTCGACTCCTGGCGGCAGCGACCCCGAAATATCCCGCAGTTTCTTCTTCACGCCGGAGATCACATTCAACGCGTTCAAGCCATATCGCATGACCACGACGCCTGCGACTGTCTCGCCTGTGCCATTCCACTCCGCGACGCCCTGCCGGATATCCGGTCCGAACGCCACACTCCCGAGATCCCTCACCAGTACGGGTGTGCCGTTCTTGTTCCCTACGGGTACCGTCTCCAGATCGCTCAGCGACTTGAGATAGCCCATTCCCCGAATCATGTATTCGGCGCCGCCCAGCTCGATCAGCCGGCCCCCTACCTCATTCGTGCTGTCCCGAACCCGGTCGATCACCATCGAGAGCGGGACGTTGTATGCGCGGAGCTTGTTGGGATCGAGCCGCACCTGATACTGGCGCACGAAGCCGCCCAGCGTAGCTACCTCCGCTACGCCTGGAACGGACTCCAATTGGTAGCGAAGGAACCAGTCCTGGAGACTCCGGAGATCGGCCAGGCTGTAGCGATGGTTGTGGTCCACGATGGCGTATTGGTAAACCCATCCCGCTCCAGTTGCATCCGGGCCGATGGTGGGATGAACGCCCGTGGGGAGGCGCCCTTCGATTTGCTGCATGTATTCGAGCACGCGCGAGCGCGCCCAATAAAGATCCGTGCCGTCTTCGAACACGACGAAGACGTATGAATCACCGAACATCGTCTGCGCTCGAACGCCTTTCACCTGCGGCGCGGCCAATAGCGAGGTAACAATCGGGTACGTGACCTGGTCCTCAATGATGTTGGGAGGCTGGCCGTTCCACGGAGTGTGGACGATCACCTGAACATCGGAGATGTCCGGTAACGCGTCAAGCGGTATGCGGCTGATGGCCCAGATTCCCGCCAGCACCAGGCCGAGTGTCCCCGTGAATACGAGGAAGCGGTTGCGAGCGCACCAGTCGATCCAGATCCCTATCATTCTGCGAGCCTCACTTGCCCTCCGCTGAAACGTCCAGCTGCTTCTGCGCGAGCGTCTGGCCGTCCTTCGTGGCGAGCACTGTGACTTGCCACGTGCCCCCAATTTGTACCTGGCCCGGACCTTCATACATGCCCCCGCCTTTGTCACTCAGGGTCGCTACCGTCCGCATGGCCGCCATACCCATCGCGGGCATCGCGGCCATGAAATAAGTGACGGTCACTTGTGCGCCGGTGACGGGCGTGCCTCCGGCCGCGGTCAACTTCACGCGGAAGACGTTGCTTCCCGGCCGCGGTGGCGAGGGGGTGGAAGAGTATTCCAGTGAGATCTGGGCTGCTGGAGTATTCGACGTATTCATAGCTGCCGCTGCTCCCGCGCCCGGCGGCGGTGGAGCGAATGAATCCATTGCGGCCTGAAGCTGGCTTTCAGAGTCGATCAGGAAATTCGCTGAAGTAACAATGTGCTCTCCCGCTTTCAGTCCTTTCAGTACTACAAGATCGTCGCCCGCACGATCTCCGGTTTCGATTTCCCGCGGCTCGAAATAACCGCCGCCTCGATCCACAAAAGCGATTTGGCGGGTTCCCGATTGAAATACTCCGGACGCCGGAATGGTCAATTGCCGTCCTAATGGAGCATCGAGGTTCACGTTGACGAACAATCCCGGCGAGAGCTGACTTTTCGGATTTGGAATTTCGACGCGCACCTTTAGCGTGCGTGTCGTCTCGTCTACCTGAGGCTGAATGAAACTGACGCGGCCGGGAAACGAGCGTCCGGGCCAGGCGTCCGTTGTGACCGTAGCTGGATCGCCGACCTTGATTCGCCCAATGTCGCTCTGGAAGATCTGCGCATAGACCCAGACCGTTGAAAGATCGGCTATCGTGTAGAGCTTCGTCCCCGGCTGCACATATGCTGTCGCAAAGGCATTTCGTTCCGTGATCACACCGCTGACCGGTGAATCGATTTCAATTTCCTTCGGGACGCCACCCCCTGCTTCGAGTTGAGCGATGTCGCGATCCGGAATTTGCCATTGCTTCAGACGTTCGGCAGCGGCCTTCAACAACGAATCCGATCCGGACGCCACGCCCGGCACCGTACTCCGGCCAAGGAGGTCGCGGTTCTCCCGTGCCAGCAAATATTCCTGCTCGGTCGCGGCAATCTCCTGGCTGTAAATCGTGAACAACGGCTGGCCTTTCTCCACGGGCTTATAAATGGAATCAACAAACACCCGCTGAACCCACCCCGAAAACCTCACCTGGACCCAGGCGAGCCGCGTTTCATCCACCTCGACATTGCCTGTGGCCCGCAGTTCGTTGTGCAAGGTCTTGAACTCCACAAGACCCGTCTTCACCCCGATGCTCTGCATCCGTTGTGGCGTCAACTGAACGGGAAGGAGTTTCGGTTCACCCGAATCGGGCGCCGGGGCCGCCGCGGCTGCGGAATACGGAGGTGCGTTCGCAGATGTTTTACTCCCGGCTTCGGCCATCGCAGGCATGGGCCGCGGGTGATACCAGAGATAACCAGCCGCGCCACCCAGAAGTACTGCGACGGTTAGAGCGATGAAGAATGCAATCTTATAGCGACGCATAATTGTTTCCTTAGTAGATCGCCACGCCGGTCAGTTGTTCGATCCGGGCCAGCGCGGTCTCATGGTCGGCCAACGTCTTCCAGTACTCTTCATCGAAATGGAGGACATCGATAAACGACGACAACAGGGACTCGAAATCGTTGTTTGTTGATAAAGCAGAGCTGCCCGCCTGATATGCCGCAAGGCCGGCGCGGAACGTAGCCATCCCCTGAGGGATCAGACCCTCGCGATAGATCTTCAACATTTGGGAGGCGGTTTCGGCTGAGATGTACTGATCGCGCACGTCGAAATAAGCCTGCTGGACGTGGCTCTCATACTCACGGCGCGACTGGTTGAGCTCCTCGACTGCCTGGGTCATCTCCGGGTCGAGCTTGCGCTTGCGGTAAATCGGCAGTCGCGCACTGAACGTCAGCATGTAATAGTCGCGGAACTGTTCCGCAGTGTGCTGCCACTGATACTGCACGTTGAAATCTGGATAGCGGTCTTTGCGCGCCAGTTCCACTTGCAAGCTTTGCTTTCGCACCATCTCTTGCCCACCGGTGACGTTAGGGTTCTCCGTCCGCACTCTGGCAAGCAGCTCATCCGATGTGTAGCGCAATGGAGTTTCGGTGAGGTCTTCGACCTCAACATCCCCCGCACCTGGAGGCCGGTTCAGGATCTTGCTCATCAGAGCCTGCTGGCTGCCCATCAGTTCGTGATGATGGGCAAGTTCGTTCAGGATCTTCATTTTCTGCAACTGTGCTTTCAGCACGTCCTGCTGATTGCCTTGCCCGACGCGATAGCGCGCCTCAGCAATTTTTTCAATCTGATCGAGCAGCGTCTGGTCGCGTTCAAGGACGCTGAGTGTCTTTTTCAGGTAAGCGATCTGGAAATAGCTAGCCTTCACCTGTTCAAACACGTTGCGTCTCGCGGCCTCGAAGTTTTCTCTGGTCAGGGCCGCATCCCGTTGCGCGGCTTCCGCTTTCAAGCTCAATTTGCCCGGATATGGAATGTCTTGCGATATTCCAAAGCCGATGTATGCGAATTCGCTGTTGCTGTATCCGGCGAACGGACGCGGGCTTCCTACTGCGACGTGCTGAACGGTGACTTGCGGGTCGGGCAGTGTTGAGACCTGCGACGGAACCTGAGCCGCCGCCCGCCATGCCCGGAGTGACGAGGCGATATCGGGATTGTTGCGAGCGGCTTCATCGAGCAACTCCGAGAGAGACGCTGCACTGACCGGCCGGAGTGCAGCCGTGACCGCAAGAACTACCAGCACGAAGCTTCGGGTGCGGATCATTGATGGTGCCCCCCGTTAGGCGGCGCAACATTCAGATCCTGCGCGTAGAGACTATTCCATAGCCGGTCGAACAACTCGCGCGAAAGTGGCCGCTTCAAATCGAATTCGACAATCTCGCGGTAAGCCGTCACCCGAAACTCCCAGGGATTGGGATTCGCGAGCGTCTGGATATCGGCCCAGCGCCAACTTCGACTGTCGCGGCCGTCCGCGGCAACATAATCGATGCCGTCCTCGCGCAGCCGCAGCGTTCCGTTGCTGCCTCCGAAACGTTCCCGGTGATGCGCCGAAAGCTCTGCGATGACGGCGGCAGTCGGGTATGGATCGCCGTTGACGACGGGCCTTCCCACGCGGGACGTGAACATGGCCGCGATGGCTGGCGGTATAGGCTGGCTCAGTGTGAAGCGGAACCGGCGCTCGCCCGGTTCATGCCAGTGACGATTCCGGTAATCCGTAATGACGAGTTCCCGCGCCCCCGAAAGATCGAAGGTCTTGACTTCGCTGTATGGCCAGCGCTGTGAAAACCTTGAAGACCGGAACTCTATTCCGGCGTTATCAAACAGCACCGTTCCCTTTGTTGTTCGCTTAAAGAGCTGCCGGAATTGCGCCGGTGATTGCCACTGAATCACCGCCGGGGTTTGAGCCAACACAAATTCGCACGCCGCCATAAGCAGTGCGGGCAAAACAACTTTCCTGTAAACCATGGGATTCCCCTTGTCTTCGTTTTTCCAGCTCGCGGGTGCGCGCTGGGCGAACAACGAACGAATGAGACGTGCGCGGACAGCGCACCTGTCAAAGGGAGTCTAGATCCGGAGGGGTAAACTGCTGTTCGGCAAATCCAGCGGAGGCGAGTGATCGTCCGAACCGGCCCCGATTGTTTCGAACCGCGGGCCGACCAATAAGTCAACCGGGCTTGGGTTCAAGGCAGCCACGCTCGTCATCGGCTCGTGGACCGACGCTCTGGGCTGCATTTCGAAAGCCTGGCTGCCGCCTGCCGGGGAATTCCGGCAGCAGGAATCGCGATTGGCGGGTGAACAATGCCCGGATGCGCAGCATTTTCGAGCTTGAGCACTGGTCAGCCATGCCCCATAACAGTCCAGAGCGTTCAGGAGGAGCCCGAGTAAAGCGACGAGGAGGACTAACCTCCGGGCAAGCATACGTTCAGGTTCGCAGCCTCCGCCGCTTGTGTCAAGACGCTGACGCCACGAGGAGCTTTCCCGTTTCCGGAAAACCCCGCGGCTCCTCGCCAAACTCCTCGCGGTAGCGCGCCGCGAAGCGGGCCGGAATCCCGTCCTTTACTTCGCCGCCGAGGAGCTGCCGCGCGGGGCCCTCCGCGAGATACATCGGCATTTCACGGCCTTCTTTGATCTTGATATGCCCGCGCGCCTCGCAATCGATCAGCCCGCGTGTCAGCCGCCAGGTTTGCTCCGACATATTCACACGCCCTGGAACGCCGCTCGATTCCATCCGGGCCGCGAAGTTGACCGTGTTGCCCCAGATGTCGAAGGCAAACTTCCGTATTCCCACTACACCCGCCACCACGGGTCCGCTGTGCAGACCGACGCGAATGTTCCACCCAGTGCCGTCGGCGCGCGCCCCGAGCTCTTTGACCACTTCGACCATCTCAAGCGCCGCCAGCACGGCATCCACCGCGTGTGAGGCCCGCTTGGCGGGAAGGCCGCAGGCGAACATATAGGAATCGCCGATCGTCTTCAGCTTCTCCAAGTCGTAGCGTTCCACAATCTCGTCGAAAAGAGTGAAATATTCATTCAGCGCGCTGACCAGATTTCCCGGCGCCATTTGTTCGCTCGACAGGGTAAAACCGACAAAATCCGTGAAACACACTGTTACATCGTCGAATCCCACCGGCTGCACCGTTCCGGTGGTTTTCAGTTCTTCGGCCACTTTGGTCGGCAGAATATTCAGCAGAAGCGACTGGCTCCTCTGTTCCTGAACCTGAATCTCATCGCGCTGCCGGCGAACCTCAACCGTCCGCTCTTCGACGATGCCCTCGAGGTTCCGCTTATCGGCTTCGAGCTGCCGGGTACGCAGCCTGACGATGCCCCACACCGCAAATCCGCCCAGGACGGCATAAATCAAATACGCCCACCACGTCCGATACCACGGCGGTATCACGCCGAACGATAGCGACGCATCCTCGCTCGAAGCGCCGTGCGGAGTGCGCGCGCGGACGTGGAATCGATACGAGCCCTCGGGAAGGTGTGTGTAATCGCGGCTCGTTTCATGGCTCCACGCCGACCAGTCGTTGTCGCTTCCTTCCAGAAGCACCTGGTACTCCACCGCCGCCGGGTCTTCGTAAAATGGAGCGGCGAACTCAAAACGCATCGAGTTTTCCCGCCACGGAAGTTTTGTCGCGTTCAACACCCCTACGCCGCCATACCAGTTTTCCTTCTCGCCGGCCAACTGAACGCGGCGGGTCATTACCCGGAAACCGCGGTCCGGATCCCCGGCGATGGCCGGTTCCCAGCGATACAGGACGAAGTCCGCGCCAGCCGCCCAAACGGTTCCATCCGGGTCGGGAGACATCCAGTAGATTTGTGAAATGCCCGAGCGCTGCAGCGGCATCGGAAACCATTTGTCCGCCGCGGCCCGGCCCCGGAAAACGCCATGGTACCCATCGCCTGCCTCGCCGGTGACCCAGACATCGCCCGTCGCGCCGTCAAAGATGTTGCCTACATCGCGGCTGCCGTCGGAGAACCGGGTGCCCAGGGTCGTGTCCGGCACGAACTTTTTCAGCGCCTCGTCGTAGTGCTTCAGTCCATTCGCGGTGGCAAAGACCACGCGACCATTCAAGCGCCGTGCGTTGAGCCATCCTGCCGGCACACCCTGCGCGGCGCCGAATTTTTCCGAACGCACGCTGGGCCCGCGGAAATCGAATCGCCAGACGGCTTCTAATGTGGTTGCCCAAACCCGGCCGTCCGCGTCTTCCAGCACCGTGCGGAACCCTTCGCGGGGCGATTCGAATTCCGCCAGCTTGGCCCAGTCCGATCCGTGCCGCGCGAGCACGGTTACTGCCGTCTGTCTGGCCACGTATACCGTATCGGGATCTTGCAGCGAGGCACTCAAGTCATAGGCCTCGCGCCCACTTTCCGGAATCGGTCTGGCCTGATTGCCAGATATGGCAAAAACACCCTGGTCCGTCGCCGCGAGCAGGTCTTTTCCATACGTCATCAACGCGAATACGGCGCTGTTCACTCCTTCGATACGCTCGAATTGCGGCTCTGTTCCCGGCTGAGACTTCAAACGAAACAACCCGGCCGTGGTACCGGCATATAAAGCGTCTCCGTGCCTCGCCATGGTCTGAACATCGCCCTCAATCCGCTCATTCTTGCCGAACATCGAAAGACCGGGGTTGAATCGCGTGATGCCGTTGTTTTGCGCGAGCCAGACGCCGCCCTGCGAATCGACCTTGATTTCGGACACCCAATCGTCGGCCATACCGTTGGCGGTCGAGAGTATCCGCTCGACCGCTCCGCTTCGGTTCAACAGCACCAGACCACCTTTCCTGGTGCCCACTGCAATATCGCCGCCGGGCAGGATCTGCATTGAGTAAGCTTTGTTGCTTGCCAGCCAGGAATCGGCGGCCGTGGGAAACGGCTGCACATCAGAACCAGTCAGGCGGTACAGATCCGAAGTCGTCGTGAATACGGCGCCATCATCAAGCGCGACGGCGGCATTTACGCTGAAGCGCTCGTTGGTGCTGGCGAAGCGTTCTCCTCCCGGGACCAGCGCTAACCGATCGTCCTTGCCCATCCTCATGAGTCCCGCGCCGACGGTCTGAATGTAGAGCGCGTTCAGAACGTAGAACGCCCTGCCAAACTTCTTCTCGGGGCGCCACGCTTGGATAGTCCCATCTTTGTTCAGCCGGAAGAGGAGGCTGGACGCGCTGAAATAGACCCCCTCCGTCGTCGGCAGGATTCTCCAGACGTCGGCAAACACGCGATCCTGCTGCGGTACCCGATCAATCAGGGAGACAAACTTCAGGGTGCCCGTCGAATCCGGTTTCAGTAATCCGAATTCGCCGAGCCCGCCCACATAGACGGTGCCATCACCGTCTACGCTGACTGACCTGACCTTCCCCGGCAAAGCGATCGTTCGCCAGGAGTTGCCGTCAAACTCCAGCAGCCCGTCCGTGTTGGCAAAATACATGATGCCGCGCTTGTCCTGGGCGACACCCCAATTCTGCGGAGATGCCCCATATTGTTTGGCGGAGTAGCGCTGAAAAACGTAAGTGCCAGTCTCAGGGTTGAGGCTGGCTTGCAGAAGAGACGGAGTAACGACCGCCATTGCGGCGGCCAGTATCAGAAAACGGATGAAGCGCATTCAACCGTTATTTATTGTAGCGTCGGAAAATTCCGATCGCGATCAGTCCTCCAAAACACAAGAAAGAACTTACGGGCTCAGGCTGCGCGGAGGAGACACTGTCGGTCTCGACTACCCCTGCGGAACTAGCTCCGAGGGCTCCGCCCGTCAAAACGAGATCGGTATGAACGTAGGCCAAGGTGAACGCCGGAGGATTCAGTGCGAACGTCTCAAACAAGCTAAGAGGTGGCACGGAGCCGACAGTAAACACCTGGGGATTGGTATCGCCGTTCGGAGTCGCGCAAGCTGGCGCCCCATCCGAGTTTGTAGTAAAGGGAGCGTCCGCGCAAATCGACTCACTGAAAGTCACGTCTCCCGTTGGATCCAAAAACAAACTTCCGCCACCCAAGATTGGGCCGGGATCGATCAGGAGAAAGTAATCGATGTCGTAAGTTAGAGTGTCTCCCGCCGGAACGGAGAAATCGCCGCTGAAATCGAAACTGCCGCCCAGTCCGCCGGGCACGGGGGTAAGTTCGATCTGCGATGCGTTGAGGACCGGGGCGCCATCGGGATTGAGCGCAGAGAAGGCGAAGCCACTGAAAACGAGCACTCCGCCCGTACCTCCGCCGAGGACACAGCCCGAACTATTTTCATAATCCTGCAGCGTACCTTCGGCGCAGGGGGGAAGCACGGAACTTGCCTCGAGCTGGGTGCACAGTGAGACGGCGGCCAGAAAAACCAACGGCACTGATAAGAGCGGCTTCATGTCGTTTAGCCCATTCTAGAACGAATCGAAGCAAAGCGTACACCTATTTACCGCAATTTATGTAGTTTTTATGTGATTTTTAGTGCATACGGACAGTACTAGTGGAACCATCCGGGACCTGAAGATCACTGCTGAGAACTCGGCCTCACACCTCAACAATTGATTTCCTCTTCACGGCATTTTCAACTTTCCCACGCGCACAGTTCCCGCGAGCCCCAATTTTCTGTGATTGACTCCAACGAGGAGGCGGCATACGTGCGCTTGGTGAATGCAACTCAAAAATGGGTTCGGATTTGCGAAGGCCGATCCGGATAGAAGGTGAGGCCAAAGAGTTTCGTTCCTTGCCAGCCTTGACCGAGGCGGCGTAACTGTATATTTCCCGTTGCATAACTGTATCTGCGCGGGGCCGTTGAAGAGAAGCTGTGTGTAAGAATAATGGCGAACGATCATGCAGTCCGGTGATCGCAGGAATAGTTTCACTGGACCTGAACATTTAGATGCAACCGACCGACACTTCCAACCCGGATTACTTCCATAAGGTCGTCGACTGCCAGTGGGCGTGTCCCGCGCACACCAACGTTCCGGAATACATTCGCCTGATCGCGCAGGGCCGGTACACCGATGCCTACATGGTCAATCGCGAATCGAACGTTTTCCCCGGCATTCTGGGACGTACGTGCGATCGTCCCTGCGAACCCGCCTGCCGCCGCGAACGTGTTGACGGCAAACCCGTCGCCATCTGCAGGCTCAAGCGCGTCGCCGCCGACCTGAAGGATGAGATTCAGGATCTTCTGCCACCGATTCCCGTGGGGAAGAACGGGAAGCGCATCGCCTGCATCGGCGCCGGCCCCGCATCGCTGGCAGTTGCGAACGACCTGATGCCGTACGGTTATCAGGTGACCATCTTCGAGAAACTCGACAAGCCCGGCGGCCTGATGCGTACCAACATCCCGTCCTTCCGCCTTCCCGAGCGCGTCCTGACGGAAGAGATCGACGCGATCCTCAACATGGGGGTCGAGATTCGTTACAACTCGCCGGTGGACAGCATGGCATCGCTCCTTGAGCAGCGCTTCGATGCAGTTTTTGTCGGCAGTGGAGCGCCTCGCGGAAAAAATCTCGATCTGCCCGGACGCTACGAAACGGATCGCATTCACATCGGTATCGACTGGCTCGGTTCGGTCGCGTTCGGTCACACGCATTCGATCGGTGAACGCGTCCTGATCATCGGTGTCGGCAACACCGCAATGGATTGCTGCCGTTCTTCGCGCAGGCTGGGCGGCAGAGATATCAAGGTGATGGCGCGCCGGCCGCGCGGCTTCTTCAAAGCGTCTCCGTGGGAACTCGACGACGCCGAAGAGGAAGGCGTTGAGATCGTCATCAACTATGCGCCCAAACGCTTCGTGATCGAGAATGGAATTCTCACGGGTATGGAATTCGAACGGCTCGAATGGGACGCCGAAGCAAAGAATTCCAAAGTAATCGACACAGTCACACTCCCCTGCGATGACGTGATTCTCGCCATCGGGCAGGACAACGCATTCCCCTGGATCGAGCGCGATCTCGGTATCGAATTCGACAAATACGACATGCCGCGGGTTGATAAGGTGACGTTCGAATCCAGCCGCCCTGGGATTTACTTCGGCGGCGACGCCGCATGGGGCCCGAAGAACATCATCTGGGCCGTCGAACACGCCCATCAGGCCGCCATCTCGATCCACAATCACTGCCAGGGCATTCCCGTCAGCCAGCGGCCTGGTCACAGCATGAATCTCATCAGCCAGAAGATGGGGATCAGCGAGTGGAGTTATCACAACGATTACAACCCGGCTTCGCGGCAGAAAATGCAGCACGTCGATCTGGTACGCCGGTTCGAGGAACTCGACATCGAAGTCGAGCTTGGCTTCACGGCGGAACAGACCGCGCGCGAAGTGCAGCGCTGCCTGAACTGCGATATCGAGACATCGTTCACCGCGGCCAAATGCATCGAATGCGACGCCTGCATCGATATCTGCCCGCTCTCCTGTCTTACGATTGCCGGCGACGCTCCGGAGGAAGTGCTTCGGCAACGCCTGTCCGCTCCGGCAGTTAATCCGGACCAGGCGCTCTACGCCTCCAAACCGCTCCCCCAGACCGGCCGCCTCATGTTGAAGGACGAAGACCTGTGCGTCCACTGCGGCCTCTGCGCCGAGCGATGCCCCACGGCGGCGTGGGACATGCAGAAATTTCAAATTTTAATTGGTTACGCGGGTCAGGCTATTCCCACAGAATCATGCACAGCGGCATAAACGATTTCGCGATCAAGCTGGCGAACGTAAACGGATCGGGATCCGCCAGCGCCAACGGCCTCATCATGCAGGCCATTTTCCGGATGGGTGTTCCCGTGTCGGGAAAGAATCTTTTCCCGTCCAATATTCAGGGTCTGCCGACGTGGTATGAGATCCGCGTCAATAAGGACGGCTATACAGCGCGCGCGCTCAATTACGACCTGATAGTGGCGATGAACGCTCAAACCTACGAGCGGGATGTGAAGGAGGTCCGGTCCGGCGGGTACATCCTTTATGATTCGTCGTGGCCGCTGGATCAGGCGCTGATTCGCGACGACGTCACCTACATTGGCGTCCCTCTCGCGCGTATGTGCAATGAGAGTTTTCGCGAGCCGCGCGAGCGCGTTCTGATGAAGAATATCGCCACTGCGGGCGTCCTCATTGAGATGCTCAATATCGACAGCGCCGTTGTCGGGACCCTCGTGGAACAGAAGTACGGGCGCAAAAAAGGGCTGCGCGAATCGAACCAGAAGGCGCTGCGGCTCGGCGCCGACTACGTTCGCGAAAATTTCTCCTGCCCGCTTCCCTTCCATCTGAAAACGATGGACGGCAATTCCGGCAAGATCCTGATCGACGGCAATACCGCCGCTGCGCTCGGCTGCGTGTACGCCGGCGCGACCGTTGCGGCCTGGTATCCCATAACGCCGTCGACTTCCACCATGGACGCGTTCAAGATGTTCTGCGAACGCTACAGGAAAGACAAGGTCACCGGCGAAAGCAACTACCTGATCCTGCAGGCCGAGGACGAACTCGCGGCGATCGGCATGGTGATAGGAGCTTCCTGGAATGGCGCGCGCGCGTTCACCTCGACCGCCGGACCTGGCATTTCCCTGATGAACGAACTGCTCGGGCTGGCTTATTATGCTGAGATCCCCGTGGTTGTGATCGATGTTCAACGCGTCGGCCCGTCGACCGGCATGCCGACGCGGACGCAGCAGGGAGATGTTCTCGAATGCGCCTATGCATCTCACGGCGATACCAAACATATCCTGCTGTTTCCAGCAAATCCCGCAGAGTGTTTCGAACTCGCAGCGAAGAGCTTCGACCTCGCCGAACGCTTTCAGACTCCGGTCTTCATGCTGACCGATCTCGATATCGGCATGAACGACTGGGTAACGCCGAAACTCGCCTGGGACGACGCGTATCGTCCCGATCGTGGCCGCGTTTTAAGTTCCGTGGAGATCGACGCTCTTCCGAAATTCCTCCGCTACACACCGGAAAACGGCAGCAACGTGGCCGCCCGTACACTGCCCGGAGTCAACTCGAAAGGCGCATTTTTCACACGCGGGTCCGGCCACAACAAAGACGGCGGCTACACTGAAATCCCCGATGAATATCAGGAGGTGATGGACCGTCTGTTGCGCAAGCACAAGGAAGCGGCCGGATTCGTACCAGCGCCGATAATCGAAAAAAGGAAGGGCGCGCGTACGGCCATTATCACCATCGGTGGATGCGATGCCGCGGTTCGTGAAGCCCTCGATATCCTCGCGGAGCAGGGGGAGCCGATGGATTACATGCGCATCCGCGGATTCCCGTTCGATAAGCCGGTTGAGGCGTTTATCGCGGCTCATGACTATTGTTATGTGGTCGAGCAGAATCGTGATGCCCAGCTTCGGTCGCTGCTCATCCTGGAAACAGCTGCCCCAAAAGCGAAGCTGCGCTCCATATTGATATACGGCGGCTTTCCGCTCAGTGCTGTGCATGTGCTCGATGGAATCAGGGCACAGGTGGAGGAACCCGATGCCGTCTATCGTTAAGCCGCCCGTCGCGCACCCGAGTCTGGCGCGCAATGAGCTCGGCCTCACCATTCGGGACTATGAAGGCACAATGTCGACTTTGTGCGCCGGATGCGGCCATGACTCGATCACCGCAGCCATCGTCCGCGCGCTCTGGGAACTTTCCACTCTTCCGCACCGCATCGCCAAGCTGAGCGGCATCGGGTGCTCGTCAAAGACCCCCACTTATTTCGTCAGCGGCGCTCATGGATTCAACTCCGCGCACGGCCGTATGCCGCCGATCGCAACCGGCGCGAATGCAGCCAATCGTGAGCTGACCTATATCGGCGTATCCGGCGACGGCGATTCCTTGTCGATCGGCCTTGGCCATCTCTGCCACGCGATGCGCCGTAACGTGAACATGCTCTACGTGATCGAGAACAACGGCGTATACGGCTTGACCAAGGGCCAGTTCTCGGCCTCTTCCGATGTTGGTTCGAAGAGCAAGAAAGGGGAGGCGAACGCGATGTCTCCCATCGACCCGATTCTTCTCGGGCTGAGCATTGGCGCCACCTTCGTTGCCCGCGGGTTTTCAGGTGACAAGGAACAACTGGTGCCGATTCTGAAGGCTGCTCTGTCACACCGCGGCTTCGCACTGGTGGACGTGATCTCCCCCTGCGTCACCTTTAACGATCACGAAGGTTCCACCAAGAGTTATCTGCACACCCGGCAGCACCTCCTGCACGCCACCGAAACAGATTTCGTTCCCCATGCCCAGGAGATTGTGGCGGAAATCGCCCCGCAGGGCGGCACTAACGTAACCATGCACGATGGCAGCGTGCTTCGCTTCACGCGCTTGCCCGAGGACTACGATGTAACCGACCGCCAAAAGGCGTTCGCCTATTTGAAGCAGCATCCGGACGAAGTAGTTACGGGGGTTCTGTTCGCCGACGAGGGCGTGCCCGACCTCCATGAAATGAATCAGACACCGCAAACAGCGCTGGTCAATCTGCCTTGGGAAAGGTTATGCCCCGGCGCTCTGGAACTGGAACAGCTCCAGGCCGAATTCGGATAAGGGAGGTCCCCAATGACACAAGAGGTTGCTTACCGCTTCATTCAGGCGCTGAACGCGCTGGAAGAGGATGGGGAAGTAGATCCGATTGTCGCTACATTTGCGGAGTTCTGCGAAATCGGAACTCCAGTCATTCCCGCACCACTCCACGGCAAAGCGCAGGCCCGCGAATTCTGGACCGGCTACCGGACGGCATATCGCAACATCCGTTCGACCTTCCGTAATATCGTCATCGGCGAAAACAGCATTGCGCTCGAGTGGACTGCCAGCGGAATCAACCGGTCGGGGAAGGAATTCCAATACGATGGTGTCAGTATCCTGGACACAGCCGGACCTCGTATTACGCACTTCCGTTCTTACTTCGATTCCCGCGTGATGCAGGAGCAGTTGTCGCGAGCCGCCAGCGCTCATTGATGTTTGCTTATTGAAGCGGTGCCACATCGACGGAGCTGGTTAGTCCGGCTCGATCAATCGCTTTCTTTATGAGGCCGGAAGACTTGGCGTCATTGAGAAAGCGATTGATTGTCTCCAAATCCGCGCGGTCGCCCTTTGGAACGACGATGGCTTGCTTCACCGCGAAATAGTTGTCGGAGAGCACGCGCACTCCCGGCGCGCTCGCGGCCATTTCGATCAGCCGCTGCCGGTTGGCCGCCCATGCATCGAACTCACCTGACGCAAGCATTCTGAGCACTTCACCATTGGGCAGATTCACGTACTGCTTCAAATCGGCGTTCTTAAGATTTCGCGAAAGATAGAGTTCCGGCGAGTCGCCGGTTATAGCTCCGATGCGAATTCCCTTGCGGTCAGCATCAGCCACCGCGTGCAGCGGAGAATCGACAGGAACCAGATAACTGCTCCACGAAAGCGCGTAAACCTCCGAGAAATCAACATCGACAGCGCGCGTGGGGTCAACGGCCAGGAATCCGATGTCTGCCGTGTGGTTCTTTACGCTGTCGATCAGGGCGCGGGCACCCGGCACGCCAACGATTGACACCGGCACTCCGAGCTGGCGGCCCAGCTCTCGTGTTAGATCGACGGCCGGACCGGCGACTGCGCCGGTCTTCGCGTCTACCCTTCCCTGCACCGGATTGGTCTGAAGAAATACCGCCCGCAGAGTCCCGGTGGGCGCAAGCACCTGCGCTCTGCAAACAACCACAACGAACAATATTAGGAAGAAACCGCGGACTCTCATGCTCACCCTTGAGAATTTTCTCCCGATTCGGCACTTCTGTCAAAGAGGCGGTAAATGACTGAAGCGGAAAAGCGCAAGGCAATCGATCTCGCCCTCGTGGCGATGGACAAGCAGTTCGGTAAGGGCGCGGTGCTCCGGCTGGGCGCCGACAATGTGGTGCCGGTATCGGTGATCTCCTCGGGCTGCCTGTCGGTTGACGCGGCCCTTGGCGTGGGCGGATTTCCACGCGGAAGAGTGGTCGAGATCTACGGACCGGAGTCGTCGGGCAAGACGACACTGGCTTTGCAGGTGATCGCCCAAGCCCAGAAACTGGGTGGCGTGGCCGCGTTTATCGATGCGGAACACGCACTTGACCCCATTTATGCGGGTAGACTCGGCGTCGATGTCGACAACCTGCTTGTGTCCCAGCCGGACACCGGCGAGCAAGCGCTCGAGATCACCGCGGCGTTGGTCCAGAGCGGAGCGATCGACATCGCCGTGATCGACTCAGTCGCCGCCCTGGTTCCAAAGGCGGAACTCGATGGCGATATGGGCGATAACCATGTCGGTCTGCACGCGCGCCTGATGTCGCAGGCGCTTCGGAAGCTCACCGGCATGGTGGCGCGGACGAACACCTGCATGGTCTTCATCAACCAGATTCGAGAGAAGATCGGCGTTATGTTTGGCAGTCCGGAAACGACAACCGGCGGCCGTGCGCTGAAGTTCTACTCCTCCGTGCGCGTCGATATCCGCCGCATCGCCGCCATCAAAGACGGTGAGAGCGTGGTGGGCAATCGGACTCGCGTGAAGATCGTCAAGAACAAAGTCGCTTCACCCTTCAAGGAAGCCGAATTCGACATTCTGTACGGCGAAGGCACGTCGCGCGAAGGGGATTTGATCGACATCGGCGTCATGAAGAATATGGTTGAGAAGTCCGGCTCGTGGTTCAGTTATCGGGGCGAGCGGATCGGACAGGGCCGCGAAAACGCCCGGGCCTACCTCAAGGAGCACCCCGAAATGGCCCAGCGGTTGGACGAGGAGCTTCGCGTGACGCTGGGAATCGGACCGAAGATTCAAGCGGTTGCGGTGGCATCATGAGCAAGGTTGCGTTTAGTTGGGAGATAGTCATATAATATGACTATGGCGATTGAGCAGTACAAACTTGCGGATGCAAAAGCGCGCTTTTCGGAGATCGTGCAAAAGGCGATGCTTGGAGAGTCCATCATTGTGACGAAGGAGAATCGCCCGGTTGTCAAGATCGTGGCGATCAAACCCGCCACACGTAATCCGGGCACCGGCAAGGGTATCTGGATGGCACCGGACTTCGACGAACCGCTCACCGATTTCGCGGAGTATATGTAAATTGCCGCTACTGCTCGACACCCACGCGTTTCTGTGGTGGTGCGCGGACAGCCCGGAACTCTCGAAGAAAGCTCGCAAGGCGATGGCGGCGGACGATTGTTTCGTCAGCCTGGCGAGCTTTTGGGAGATCGCAATCAAGATCAGTCTCAACAAGCTTCGTCTGCCTGGGATTGTCGACAGGTATCTTGCCGATCAAATGCAGCTGAACGGATTCGAGCAGCTTGAAATCAGCTTCCGCCAGATCATGCGTTGTGCGACTCTCGAACGCCATCACGGGGACCCCTTTGACAGGCTGCTGGTAGCCCAGGCTCGGGAAGAATCCCTGCCGATTGTGTCGTGCGATCCCGCCTTCGACCGCTACGGTATTCAGCGTATTTGGTAGCTCGTGTGTATGGTGGTGGAGGTGAAGCTTCATGCGATCCTCCTTTTGCATATGGCGCTGCGAACGCGCTGCTCTACAGCGCGCTCCTTCCCTTGTGGGAGGGTTTTGACGAACCGTTTCACTTCGGTTATGTACAGCACCTGGCAAACGGTCAGGGTCTTCCGGACGCGCGCGTTGACGTTCTTTCAAGGGAGATCGGCGCTTCGCTGACGATTGCGCCTGCGAGCGGATTGGTTCGGGTGAATCTCCCGGAAATCAAGACGACGTTTTCGGAGTATTTTTCGTTAACCCCGGTCCAGCGCGCGTCGATCCATGACCAACTTCGTACGGTCCCGCCGGAGTGGCGCTGGCAAGGCTCCCATTTCGGCAATTACGAAGCGCAACAAGCGCCCCTCGCGTACTTCCTGCTGGCCCTTCCCGAACGGGCCCTTGCCGGCGTTCCACTTCCCGGCCGCGTACTGGTCCTAAGGATAATCGGGGCGTTTGCCGGGACACTTCTCGTGTATTTCGGAGCGGAGAGGTTGTTCCGTGAGCTTGGCCTTCGGGAGCCGTACAAAAGTGCTGCCATATTTTGTATATTTTCGTGCCAGATGACTTGGGCGACGATAGCGCATGTGGCGAACGACTGGCTCGCTGTGCCGTTCGCGGTCTGGTCGCTGACGCTGACGATCCGATATTGGAGGAACCCGAACGTTCGGACCGCGGCATGGGTTGGAGGCGTGCTTGCCCTCGGACTGCTTACGAAGGCGTATTTCATTGCCTTCATCCCAATGGCTCTTGTACTGGGCAGACGGTTCAAAGATCTGTGCCTTTCCGCAGCCATCATCGTGCTGGCCGCCGGCCCCTGGTATCTCCGAAATGTCCTGCGATACGGCGCGGTTACCGGTTTGCAGGAATCGCGTGCGGGTATCGGACTGTCCGCGGTCGTTCACGCCGCGCCCGCGTTCCATTGGCCGACCGTCATCTGGGGGAGTATTCGCGCGGCACTGTGGACGGGGAACAACACATTTATGGCGTTTTCGGCCAATACGCTGACAGCCATAGTCGCAGCCTGGCTGATCGCTCTGATCCTTTGGGCTGTCAGCCGTCACCGGAGCGCTGAATGGATCACCGTCCTGCACTGCGCGTTGTTCCTGGCGGCCCTTGCTTACAACGCAGTCGAAAGATCCATATACGCAGGCGGTGTTGCAGGAACAATCCCCTGGTATCCGCAGGCGATTCTCACACCCATGCTCGGCTTAGCCTTCCTCGGGTGCTCACGATCGGACAGGGTGGGCAGGATTGCGGCGGGCGCACTGGTTGGATTGTTCGGCTATGTGCTGATCGCGACTTATGTCGTCAAGTTGATCCCGCTCTATGGCGGCTACGAGGGGAGGACGTCATTGTCGGCGGTGATGGGACTATACTCCTCGCGGCTCCCGTTTCTAGCGGACAATCTCAACATGCTGACCCTTGCGCCGGCTGTAGTCCTGCTGAGCCTCACTGGGATCGTGGTCGTATTGGCGGTAGTGCAAGTGATCATCTTCACACGCTCAGTCTTCGAGACTCCTTGCCCGATAAACTAATCGTGGATGCCCGAAGATCCATCGGCGGCACAGACCGTCGCCCGCGCGGCGCAAATGCGCCATCTCGTCGAGACGCTTCGTCATCTTGAAGACAAGCTTCGGGAGGGCGGCGGCGCAGAGCGCATTGACAAGCAGCACCGTGCAGGCAAGCTCACGGCGCGTGAGCGAATTGCACGCTTGCTGGATCCCCGCACACGTTTCCTCGAGATCGGCCTCTTAATCGCCTACGACCAATACGACGGTCAGGCGCCGGGGGCAGGCGTGGTCACGGGAGTGGGGAGAATCGAAGGCCGCCCTGTTGTGATCGTGGCCAACGACGCAACCGTAAAGGCCGGGGCGTGGTGGCCCGAGACGATTACGAAGATTCTGCGCGCGCAGGAGATCGCGATGCGCAATCGCGTTCCGATCGTCTATCTGGTGGATTCGGCGGGCGTCAACCTTCCCTATCAGGACGGCATTTTCCCGGGTCAATACGGCGCGGGCCGCATTTTCTTCTATAATTCACTTATGCGGCGCAAGCTCCGTGTGCCGCAAATCGCCGCCGTGATGGGTCCGTGCATCGCGGGTGGCGCTTATCTTCCTGCGCTCAGCGACGTCATTCTGATGGTGGAACATACGAGCTTCATGGGCCTCGGCGGCCCGAATCTCGTCAAGGGAGCGACTGGTCAGTCGATCGATCAGGAATCGCTTGGCGGCGCGCATCTTCACACCGCAACGAGCGGCGTGGCGCACTACGTCGCCAAGAATGACGAGGACTGCCTCGACATGATCCGTGCGCGATTCCGGCAGTTGCCCGTGCCTGCGCCGATGCCCGTTTCCTCCGAGCCGGCTAAGTCTTCGGACGGACTCTACGCAGTGCTGCCACCGGACCACCGGTTGCCCTACGAGATCGAAGACGTTCTCGTGCGCATCTTCGACCGCGAAGACTTCAGCGAATTTCAAGCCGAGTTCGCTCCGGAGATGCTCTGTGCGAATGCGCGCCTGGCGGGACATCCGGTGGCGGTGATCGCCAACCGGCGGGGATTTCTCAAGCCTCGTATCGGGGGGATTATTTATACGGAGACCGCGCGCAAAGTCGCGTACTTCGTGGAATTGGCGAACCGTGCAGGGACACCGATTATCTACGTGCAGGACGTCTCCGGTTTCATGGTCGGCAGTGAAGCGGAGAGCCAAGGTATCATCCGCGCTGGAGCCGAAATGGTGGAGGCGATGTCGTGCGCGGAGGTTCCCCGTATCGTTCTCACCATCAACCATGCCAGCGGGGCCGGGTACTACGCGATGGGCGGACAGGGGTTCGATCCGAACTTTACGTTCAGTTGGCCCACTGCGCGTATAGGCGTGATGGAGGGGGAATCGGCGGTGAAGGCCCTTTACGGCACCGCTCCGTCTCCCGATTTGGCGGAATCCATTCAGCAGACGCGCGCCGATTATGAACGATGGCTGGATGCCAGGTACGCGGCAGCGCGCGGGCACTGCGACGCGTTGATCGACCCGAAAGAAACCCGAGAAATTCTGGCGCTGGCGCTGGAGGTCACGCTGCATCGTCCGCGAGCCACGGCGCTTGCACTGGAGACATTGTGATCAGAATTGCCAATGGACAGGGGTTCTGGGGCGACTGGCTGGAAGCGCCGGTCCGCCTGGTCGACCAGGGCGCATTGATCAATAAGAGCATAGATTTCCTCGTGCTCGACTATCTCGCAGAAGTCACCATGTCGATCCTGCAGAAGCAGAAACAGGAAGACCCAGCTCTCGGATACGCACGCGACTTCCCTCCCCTCATTGGCCGCCTCGCGGGCAAGCTCAAAGACCGCAACATCAAGGTGGTAGCCAATGCGGGCGGCGTTAACCCGACTGGCTGCGCCCACGCCGTGCTGAGGGCCGCGCCCGGGCTGAAAGTTGCTGTGGTGCATGGCGACGACGTTTTCGATCGAATCGACGAATTCCTCGGCAAAGGCTACGAGATGCGGGACATGGACACCGGCAAACCGATCTCGACGATTCGCAGGCAGATCCTCTCGGCTAATGCCTACATCGGCGCGTTCCCTCTCGCGGAAGCGCTGGATACGGGCGCCGATGTCGTGATCGCCGGCCGGTCCACCGACACGGCTCTCACGCTCGGGCCGATGGTCCACAAGTTCAAATGGGGACCCAACGACTGGGACAAACTCGCGTCAGGCACCATCGCGGGACACATTATCGAATGCGGCGCACAATGCTCAGGCGGAAACTGCCAGGTGGATTGGACCAGCATTCCCAACATGGCTGATGTTGGCTACCCGATCGTCGAAGCGGAACCGGATGGCTCATTCACAGTGACGAAACACGCCGGCAGCGGGGGGCGCGTGCACTCCGACACGGTGAAAGAGCAACTCCTCTATGAACTCGGCGATCCCAAACGCTACATCACGCCGGACTGCATCGCCGATTTCACGACGGTGCAACTGGCCGACACCGGGCCGGACCGCGTGAGAGTGAGCGGCATTCGCGGCGGTCCGCGCCCGCCCACGCTCAAGCTCTCGATCAGTTATACGGATGGATGGAAAGCGATTGGCACGCTGGTCTACACTTGGCCGCAGGCTGTCGAGAAGGCTCGCGCGGCCGACTGCATTGTGCGCGAACGACTTGAAGGACTCGGCCTTCGCTTCGATGAAATTCATACGGAATTATTCGGGCTGAACGCGTGCAACGGCCCGGCAGCGCCGCCGAATCCCGATCCTCCGGAGATTCAACTCCGGATCGGTGTGCGCGGACAGGACCGAAAGGCCGTCGATCGCTTCACGCGCGAGCTGATCCCGCTGGTACTTAATGGGCCGCCCGGCGCAACGGGGTTCGGCGACGGACGTCCGCCGGTTCGCGAAATCGTGGCTTATTGGCCGACGCTGATCCCGCGCGAGGAAATCACAACGCGCGTGGAGGTGATTTCCTGAAACGACCACTGGGCACAATAGCGCACACACGTTCGGGCGATAAAGGGGACACTTCGAACATCGGGGTCATCGCACTGAAGCCCGGGTACTACGAGGTGATTGTCCGTGAGGTGACGCCCGCGCGAGTAAAAGAATTCTTCGGGGACCTGGTCAAAGGCAGAGTCGAGCGCTTCGAGTTGCCCAATCTCGGCGCAATCAATCTGCTGCTGCATGAAGCTTTGGGCGGCGGCGGCACGGTTTCGCTGCGCATCGATGCGCAGGGCAAAACCTATGGCGCGGCTTTACTCCGCATGGAGGTGGAAATTGATTGAAGTCAAACAAAACGGGCGTGTGCTCACGATCTCGCTGAACCGTCCCGAAAGGCGGAACGCGCTCAATCTGAACCTGTGCCGGCAGTTAACCGACGCCTTTGACCACGCCGATTCCGACCGATCCGTCGGTGCCATCGTGCTAAACGCCAACGGGCCGGTTTTCTGCGGTGGAATGGATCTCAAAGAGGTTCTCGAAATCAATGAGAATCAACTCGCTGCCGTCCACGAACGGCTCTTCACTACTATTCAACGCGTTCGTACGCCGATCGTCGCCGCGGTTCACGGCTCGGCTTTGGCCGGGGGCACGGGGTTGGTGGCCAACGCCCACATCGTGATCGCGCATCCGGACACGCTCTTCGCACTGACGGAGATTCGCGTCGGCCTTTGGCCCGTCCTGATCTTCCGATCGGTCGCGCACGCGATGGGTGAGCGTCGCACTGTGGAACTGGCTCTCACCGGACGGGATTTCACTGCCGCGGAAGCGCTCAGTTACGGCCTGGTTACCGAAATCGCCGACGATCCTCTACAGCGCGCAACGGACTTGGCCCGCGTACTGGCCGGTTTCAGCCCCATCGCCGTCAAAGCCGGACTTGATTATGTACACCAGATTCGCGGGCTCGATTGGGAGACTGCCGGAAGGGTTGGTCGCCTGACCCGCGATCAGTTGCTTTCGAGCGCGGATTTCAGGGAAGGTTCACGAGCGTTTCTCGAGAAACGACATCCGTCGTGGCCGTCTCTGGATAGCAAGCCAGGCAAGTAGAGTACAAGATATTGTGGAAGACATGAGGAAAACACATTATAGGGTATGCGTGGCACTTTACTTTGCACTGAATCGCGGTTAGTATGGTGACGAATTGAGGTGTTGTTTTGCTGAAGCTGAGGAAAGTCGAACTCCAGGGTTTTAAGTCGTTTTGCGACCGAACCGAGCTGCGTTTTAATGGCGGCGGGATCGCGGCTGTGGTGGGTCCCAACGGCTGCGGCAAATCGAACCTGAGCGATGCGATTAGCTGGGTGCTCGGCGAACAGTCGGCTCGCACGTTGCGCGGGTCTCGCATGGAAGACGTGATCTTCGCCGGAACGAAGTCGCGGAAACCCGTTGGGATGGCTTCGGTCACCATGGTGTTGGTCGACCCTCTGGCTAAGGAGATCCCGCCGGAAACCGACAAGGTTCACGAAATTCACTCTGCAAGCGGCCATTCCATCGTTCACCACCCCGGCTCCAAAGCCGGCGAAATCACCATTACGCGGCGCTTGTTCCGGTCGGGTGAAAGCGAGTACCTGATCGACGGACGGCAGGCCCGCCTTCGCGATATCCAGGACATTTTCATGGGCAGTGGCCTTGGTCCGGAAAGCTACGCGATCATCGAGCAGGGGCGTATCGGCCAGATTCTTTCCTCCAAGCCGCAGGATCGCCGCGCGGTGATCGAGGAAGCGGCGGGCATCACGAAATACAAGAGCCGCCGGCGTCTTGCGGAGGCGAAACTGGAGAGTTCGAAGCAGAACCTCGCCCGCGTATTCGACATCCTGGAAGAGGTCACCCGTCAGGTGAATTCTCTCAAGCGTCAGGCTTCAAAAGCCAAACGCTATCAGGAACTGAAAGGCGAGCTCGAAGGCCAGCTGCGAACGGTGCTTTCCGGCCGGTATGTGTCGTTGAAAGCGGAGACGGAACGCGCTTCCGCCGCCCTCGAAGCCGCTTCGGCCGAACTCAAAGACCTGACCGTTCAGGCCGCCGATAACGACGCCGCGCGGCAGAAAGCGCAGGAAGTCTTTTATGCGCTGGAAACGCAACTCACCGAGGCGCGCGGCCAACTGGCGGAAATGAACCTCGAAACCGAGCGCACCAAAGGCCGGCTCGAAGCACAGGTTCGTGAAGCGTCCAGCATCGAGCAGCGCATGGCGGGCGCCGAGCAGGAAACGGCGGATCTGGAAAGCCGCCTTCAGAACAACGAAACCGAACGGACGGCGCTGGCTCAAGCGGTGGGAGAACTCGAGCGCGAGATGCAGGAAGTTCGCACGGGGCTGCTCGAAAAGAACCAGGCGCGCGATGCGATCCAGGCGCGTGTTCGCGAGGCGGAGAGTGCGATCGAATCGTCCCGATCGTTAATTCTTCGGCTCCTCGGCGAGGCGTCGACGATACGGAACCAGATTGCGCAGGCTGACACTTATCTGGCGGGAATCGAGCGCGAACGAACGCGCGTTCAGAAGGAAGAAGAAATCGCATCGGCCGAAATCGAGCGACTCGCTGGCGTTAAGGAGCAGCTTTCGGAACGAATTGCCCAACGCCAGCTTGAACTTCAGAGCGTGACGGCGAATCGGCGTGACACAGAGGAAGGCCTCGCGGGCAGACGCAGGGCCGAAGCCGACCTCCGTGAGGAGATCGATCAGCTGCGCGCGGAGTGTTCGCGGCTCCGCGCAAAACGCGAATCGGTTGAAAATATTTTGTCGCACCACAGCTATACGACGGAATCGACCAAGAACCTGCTCGCGGCGCTGGAGGAAGGTCGCGCCGGGCAATTCCGTCCCGAAGGGGTTCTCGCCGACTTCATCGAAGTGGATCCCGTCTGGGAACGGGCGGCGGAAGAGTTTCTCCACGACGAACTGGAATATGTCGTGGTGCAGGATTGGACCCAAGCAGAACAGAGCATGAATCTGCTGCGCGGGGAGCTTGAGGGCCGGGCGACATTCCTGGTGGAAGGCGCGCCTGTCTCCGAGGAACCGGCGATTGCGCAGGGGCTGGATCTGCCTCGGTTAGCCGATCAGATCAACTTCACCAACGGCCTTTCCGGCCAGACGCGCAATCTGCTGCCGCGTCTCTCCGGCTGCTATCTGGCGAGCGACCGTGAACAGGCCCGCGCCATGGCGGATGCGTATCCCGATCGCCACTTCCTGCTGGTCGACGGCCAGTGCTACAACGGCCGCATGCTGACCGGCGGGCGCAAGAAGGCGAGCGGACCACTTGTGCTTAAGCGCGAAATGCGCGAATACGCGGCGCTGTTGCTGGAGCAGGAGCGCGCGCTGGAAGAGAAGACGCGCGATCAGGAAGCGCTGCAGCGGGAGACCACAGCGCTCGAAGCGGAGTTGGAACGGCTGCGCCAATTGCAGCAGACGAGCGAGAAGGACGCGGTGTCGCTCGACCACGATATTCGCCGCACGGCCGAAGAGATCCATCGGTCGAACTCGCGGATTTCGGTGGCTCGTTTGGAGTTGGAACGCCTGGCACGCGAAGAAGAGCGGGCACGCGAGAAACGCGCGGAGAATCAGACGCTGGTGGAGCAGAAGGACGCCGAGCGCGCCGATCGGGAGTTGGCTCTCGATGCCATGCGCGACCAGTTGGATGCCGCGCAATTGGAAGCGCAGAGAATCAGTGAAGAACATTCCGTGCTGCGGGCACGCCTCGCGGCTCTCGAAGAGCGGCACCGGGGCGAACGCGCGGCGTTGGCGAAGCTGGAAATGCAGTCACGCGAGATGTCCGATCGGCGTGAGCAGATCGCCGGTGAAATGGCTCGCTGGGGCGAGAATCGTGCTCGGATTCTGACCGAAAATATCGAGCTGGATCAGAAGCTGACGGCTTTGGCCGAGCAGATTGTCGCGGCTGAGCGTTCAGTGCTTGAGCTCTCGGAACAGGAAGCCCGGCATCGCGATGCCCTGGCTGCCGCGGACGAGGTACTGCGCGAACTGCGCGCTCGAATCGAGACGGGGCATGCGCAGCGGTCCGAGATTGAAGTGGAGTTGACGCGGCGGCAATCCGAGCTTCGGTTCCTCGACGAGACAAGCCGGAAGGAATTGAACATCGCGGTCGCTGAGTTGGAAACGCCGGAAGATACTTCTCTAGAAGTGCTGCAGGCCGCTGAGGCTTCTTTCCAGGAGACAAAGACGAAGATCGAGAACTTGGGGGCGGTGAATCCGACGGCTTGGGAGGAATTCCAGGAAGCGCAGCAGCGGCACGACTTCCTGACCGCGCAGAGACAGGACCTGCTCGACTCGATTCGTGACACGGAGACGGCGATCCAGGAGATCGACGAATACTCGAAGAACAAGTTCACCGAGGCTTTCCAGGCCATCAATGAGAATTTCAAGCAGGCGTTTCAGACCTTGTTTGGCGGCGGGTCGGGCGAGATGCACCTGACCGATGAGACGAATATCAACGACAGCGGCATCGACATCATCGCGTCGCCTCCGGGAAAGAAACTGCAGAATGTACTGCTGCTTTCAGGCGGTGAGAAGGCGCTGACGGCGTTGTCGCTGCTGATGGCGATTTTCAAGTATCAGCCCAGCCCGTTCTGCGTGCTGGATGAAGTGGATGCGCCGCTGGACGACGCCAATATCGGGCGCCTCACGCGACTGCTGACGGAGATGGCGATCGACACGCAGTTCATCGTCATTACGCACTCGAAGCGAACGATGGAAGCGGCGCAGGCGATGTATGGGGTGACGATGCAGGAGGCGGGAGTCTCGAAACTGGTGTCGGTGAAGTTCCATCATGCGGAACATACGGCGCCGGCGGCGGCGTAGGGGGGAGCAGAGTCCGGCCACGACATTTGGTGCTATTCTGGCTCCGGTGCCAAGTCTTCGACTGTCGTTTTCGTATATTTTCATCACATTTAGCCTTGCAGCGCAACAGAAATCGAGCCCTCCCGAGGGTCCGACTTCAGAGCGCCCGGTCGTGGTAAGAATCGAATCTTCGAACTCTGGTGAATCAGGTTTCGCTCAGTCCCTCAAGGGCATTGCGGAGTTGGCCGCTGCTTTAGCCTGGCCAGGAACATTCGCCGTCGCCGGGAATCAGGTTAGCGGCCATAGCGATACTTCAAATGAGTCCGGAGCCCGAGTACCTACCTTGGCCCGTCGATCGCATGAAGAAAGAGCAGCCCTTTGTTTTTTTATCACGCAAGCAACGCCCTGCTATCAGCGGTCAGGGCCTTTTGCTCAACAGACGGAGGCCAGCTGACGACCACTATAACAACGGCTTTGACAATAGTTAACTCTTTTCGTGGCAAGCCAGACAGGAATACCGTCGCAACCTTGCATCTAGCCTTGGCCGAGTTGGATGGAATCACGGCGCCGCGCGCAACCAGCGCAAGCCAATAACATCAAGACCACGATGACGATGGACGAGCGGATCGAGATCTTGATGCAGTCGAATCGAGCCCACCCATTGCCGAATTGGCGAGTTCACAGACAGGGTGGACAAAGCGAGGGACGCCGGTCGCGAGAACTGGTCAGCGTGACCAACGACGATGCCACAGCCTACGCACATTGATTCGTGGAGTTTGCTGCGGACAAATCACCGGCGACAGGATCGCCAGCGGTACATATTACTTGCCGACGCCGGGAATACCCAGGGAGCATCCGGCGAGCTTTGATAAGTTGGTCATAATTGCGGTTTTCCGGCTGCGATGGAATTTTTATCGATCCATGATATTGTTCCCCATGTAAAGGCGTGTCAATTCGCGTAACCGGCGCACGCCCGGAAACGCTCTCTATTCAGATGGAAGACAGCGCAAAGCACCGATACTTCCTGTTTAAGGCGTCCATCGTCCTCGGAACGCTTCTGAGTTTGGTGCTCATTTTTCAGACGGTCTGGACCTACAGGCTGGTCTCCGGGATCATGGTGCGGCAGGAGGCAAAACGCGAGGCGGATCGCAAGTTGCAGGCGATTATTCGCGAATCCCGGCCGGCCGGGAACAGGGATATCGCCACGCTTCATCCGCTGATGGACGAACTGGTCAAGGAAGTCCCCCAGCAGATCGCCTGGATGCGCATTCTCGACATGACCGGCAAGCCGCTCGTGCTGAGCGGGAAGGCGGGCGAAGCGCCGGAATACGCGGCGGACTCGCTGGACAGAATTGTGGAAGACCGGGAGCGCCTCCCGGATGTCCGGAAGACGGCTGCGGGTCCCGTGCTCGTGACGCTGAACCCCCTTTTCGTTGGCTTGCCGACTTCGGGACGAACTGCTAAGAAAGGCTTGGCGCGGACCATGCCTGGCGTCGGCATTGTCGAAATTGCAATCTTTTTGAACGGGGTTTCGACGCGCTTCGGCCCATTGCGTCAGAACCTGATTGTCGGTTGCTCCGCCGGTTTCGCGCTGCTCGCCGCCGTGATTGTGATCGGCTTCCGGTTCCGGAATTATCTGCGCGGGAAACAGGTCGAGGAGCAGCTGGCCATGGCGCGCCTGGTGCAGTTCGATCTGCTTCCTCCGGGAAAACTGCTGACCCGCGACCTCGAATTCGCGGCCCAATGCGTGCCCGCGTGGCAAGTAGGGGGAGATTTCTACGACGCGTTTGAAACGGACGATCATCAGATCGCCCTGATACTCGGAGATGTTTCCGGCAAGGGGTTATCGGCTGCGCTCGTGATGGGCGTGGTGCAGGGCGCCGTACACGCCAGCAGTGGAACCGGCCCGGCGGCCAATCACGAACAAAGCGCGGAGCGGCTGAACCAGCTTCTCTGCATGAAGACGGCGCGCGAGCGGTTCGTCAGCCTGGTCTGGTGCTACTTCGATCCGATTGCGTCGGTTCTTGGCTACATAAACGCGGGACATCTGCCTCCGCTGCTGGTTCGCCAGACGGATGGCGGCGGTTTTGAAGTGCAACGGTTGGACGACGGAGGGCCGGTGCTGGGAGTGTTGCCGGGCGCGACTTACCGGCAGACCCGCGTAGCCATTCGCCCGGGCGATCTACTCGTTGTCTTCTCCGACGGGATTCTGGAGGCGGCGAATGCGCTCGATGAGGAATTCGGGGAGGACCGGATTCTCGATGCCGTCAAAGAGAATTGGGCTGGCTCGCCGACACAAATTTGCGATGCCGTTCTGGCGCGGGTGCGGACTTTCCTCGGTAAAGAACTGCCGCACGACGATCAAACCCTGATGGTGGTGCGTTTGCAAGGCGTCGTAAAACGGCTCGGTGAGCCGGATTACCATCCGAGCGAGACAGTCTTGCCCCTGCTGCAGACATAAAGCGTTTCTTAACGTTCCTGTGATATTCTTCCCGCAGCATTCACACTTGGAGGAGAGAGAAAGACATGCGTGCTAACGTTCTTGCGACGGCTGGCGCCGTTGGATTTCTGCTCTTGTCCATCTCGGGCGGCGCTCGGGCCGCGGACGCTCCGCGCGATCGCGCCTGCCTGAACGGTTTCGTCGATCAGTATCTCGCGGCGCTGGTGGCGCGCGACCCGTCGAAGTTACCTCTGACCAAAACGGCCCGGTACACCGAGAACGGCCAAACCCTCAAACTGGGCGACGGCATGTGGGGCCCGGTCATCACGATCGGGACTTACAAGCTCTACTTTGCTGACGCGAAGGCGGGTCAGCTGGGGTTCTTCGGCGGCCAGAAACAGGAATCAAAGCAGGAGTAATCGATGCGCAAAGGGTTGATGTTGCTCCTGACGATGTCGGCATTTCTTCCTCAGTCTGGTTTTTCCCAGTTACCGCCTTCCGCGACCTGGGCCGCGCATGCTCCGACCGAGTATCAGGTATTTCCCAACCTGACTTACCTTGTGGCGAGTAACTACGAAGCGAAGCTGGATATTTATCAGCGACGTAGTCAGTCGCTCTCACCACAGAGCCCCCAGCCGACGATCATTTTCATACACGGCGGCTTCTGGGCGGCCGGCACGAAAGAAGCGTCCCTCATGTCGCTCATGCCGTGGTTTGAGATGGGCTGGAACGTCGTGAACGTGGAGTATCGGCTGGCGCGGGTGGCGCTGGCGCCCGCGGCGGTTGAGGATTGCCTCTGCGCCTTGCGCTATATCGCGGCGCAGGCGAAGACGTATAACATCGATGTCAATCGTCTGGTGGTCACGGGCGAATCGGCCGGTGGACATCTGGCGTTGACGACCGGCATGATTCCGGAGAGCGCGGGGCTGGACCGGGAGTGCGCGGGGGCTCCTCTGCCCAAGGTCGCCGCGATTATCAACTGGTACGGAATTACCGATGTCGGCGACGTGATCGATGGCCCGCACCGCGCCAATCTCGCGGCGCAGTGGCTGGGGAGTATGCCGAATCGCGATGATGTGGCCCGCCGGGTTTCGCCGCTTACTTATGTCAAGGCCGGGCTACCGCCAATCATGACGATCCACGGAGATTCCGATCCGTTAGTTCCCTACCAGCACGCGGTGCGGCTGCATGAGGCGCTTTCGAAAGTAAATGTGCCCAATCAGTTGATGACTATTCCGGGTGCGAAGCACGGCGGGTTCACCGCGGATGAGCGAACGCAGATTTTCGTTGCGATTCGGGAGTTTCTGGCGAAGAACGGGCTGTAGGACATTCAATCGGGCTCATTGCGGAGAAATACGAGCGAGCCATCGCGCTGGACTTCGATCAGGTCCGTGCGACCGTCTCCATCGAAGTCGACAGCCGTTAAAACGGAAGCATCTCCGTCCGCCACTTTGATTTCGGAAAACTTCCCAAACCCGTCATTGCGGAAGACGGCTCCGGAGACGACGATGTCCTTATATCCGCGATTCTCGATATCGACTATGGCGAGAGCGCTTGACGACTGGTTGACTTGTGCGCCCCTGGCAAACGATCCGCGGCGGTTGAAAAGCGGGAACGCCCCGGAGGGCGTGATGATCAGGAGATCGGTGGCGCCATCGTTATCGAGATCCGCCGCGGCCACCGCTTTCACGCCCGCTGGAATGATATTCAGATCCTGGGCTTCGTAACGCCCGCCCAGCTTGTCCACATATAGAACGCCGGGGCGGTCGGAATAGATGACAACCAGATCCATCCCGGCCGTGTCCCGAGCCGGATCGAACACCGCGCCGTCGACAGCGCGCCCTGCGACGAAAGGAAAATTGTTCGAGAGATTGCTGAATCCCGCCGCGCCGTCGTTTCGCAGAAGGGCCGATTTGTCTCCTAACAGAAAGAGGTCGAGATCGTTGTCGTGATCGTAATCGACCCAGACCGCTTTGTTATATGCGCCTTCGGGGATTACGACATTCAACTTCTCGAAGTTACCTTTGCGGTTTACCCAGAGTTCCGCACCGGATTGGGTCAGGATCGCGAGGTCGGCCAGCCCGTCGTTGTTGAAATCGCCTGGGGAGATCGAGACTACATCCCTGACGCCGGCTAGTCCGCGGTCAATCGGACCAGGCGACCCGTTCCTGAAAATCTTGATACCGCCGTGCGACCACACGATCAGTTCCGGCTTGCCGTCGCTATCGAGGTTCGCGGTTATCAAGCCCGCACTCGCAGCATCGAATCCGTCGGCTAACTTTCGTGCGCGAAGCTGGATTGGCGTCGAGCCGGATTGAAATCCCAGCATCAGCACTCCGGACAATACAATCAGACAGCGCCGCATACGGGCTAACGGTTTACGATGCCCCGGCCTTCGACCCACTGATACCGGCCCGCTTTGAGATTGGTCAGTGTCTCCCGTTTTCCACTGGGCCATTCGACCACGGCGCGGTCAACTGTGTCCCGCGGGCCGAGCCCGAACGTGAGCGGCAGCTCGGATTGCGAAAGATAGCTCGATCCGCTTTTGACCATAAGTGAGCTGTAACGGTTGCCATAGTAAATTCGCACAACGGCGCCGATTGCATCCCGATTCGACTGCATTCCCACCATTTCGAAACGAATGCTAAGGCGGCGTGGACTTGCAGCAAGATCGTTCCGGTAAAGTTGGGCCGGGCCGTGATTGGTTGTGATGACGACATCCAGGTCGCCATCGTTATCGAAATCTCCGAACGCCGCGCCACGCCCCACCTTCGGATCGGCGAATGCCGCGCCCACCTGCGTCGCCACATCGTGAAATTCGCCTCCTCCAGCATTCAGAAAGAGGTGAGGATGCTGCTTGTAAGTCACGCCGGGTCTTATACTTCGGACGGTATCGTCAATGTGTCCGTTTACCACCATCAGATCGAGCAGTCCGTCCAGATTGACATCGAAGAAGAAGCAGGCGAAACCGAGGCTGTAGCGCGAGATCCTGCCTACGTCTGTCACTGGCGCGCGGTCGATATAGACTCCGTTGTGGTTTCCCCGATAAAGGCCGATCATTTCATCGTCGAAGTTGGTGACCGCAATTCCCGGCACTCCGGAGTTCTCATAATCCGCCGCGTCGACGCCCATCCCGGCACGGGCCTTGCCGTCTTCATTCAGCGCGACCCCCGCTTCGATGGCCACGTCTTTGAACGTTCCGTTACGATTGTTCCGGTAGAGCTTGTTCGGTTGGGTATCGTTGGCGACAAACAGGTCCGGCCAGCCATCGAGATCGTAATCGAGCATCGCGACTCCAAGCGACTTCGAACTGCTGTCGAACATGCCGCTCTTCGCCGTTACATCTTCGAAGGTGCCGTCCCCGCGGTTGTGAAACAGCCAGCAACTGGCGCCGCGGTAGGCTTCCGGGGTGCAGTACGATTTATGGCTTCCGTCGAGGCTGCAGAAAACATCCTGCGCCGCCGACCATTTCACGTAATTGGCCACGAACAAATCCAGATGGCCGTCGCGATCGTAGTCGAACCACAGCGCGGACGTGCTGAAACCGTTGTGTCCGCCCAAATGGCTTCGTTCTGTAACGTCGGTAAATCCGCCATGTCCGTTGTTTTGGAACAACCGGCTCTGGCCAACCGCAGTAATGAAGAGGTCGGGAAACCCGTCGTTGTTGAAATCGCCCACGGCCACGCCCATCCCGTACATCTCTACGTCTAGCCCCGTACGGTGCGTAACGTCCGTGAACGTGCCGTCGTGATTGTTGCGATACAGAGCCATAGTCGTGGGCTTGCCGGCAGGCTGGGTTTTGTGCCCCGGCCAGTCGGCTCCGTTCACGAGAAGAATATCCTGCCAGCCGTCTTTGTCGTAGTCGAGAAAAGCCACGCCCGAGCCGAGAGTCTCCGGCAGATATTTGCCTCCGAAAGCTCCGTTGTTGTGCTTGAAAGAAATGCCGGCTTTCGCGGTGACATCCACCAGTTGGAAGCCGGGATCCGCTGCGAGCACCAAAGTCGTAACCCCAAGCGTAAGCGCGAGGGCGCGTAACCAGGGCTTCATGGAATCTGAGCGATACCGCTGCGCACCGCGTACAGCACCAGTTCGGCGGTCTTGTGGACACCCAACCGGTCCATGATGTTGGCCCGGTGGACCGAAACGGTATTCACGCTCAAATCCAGCAGTGCCGCGATTTCCCGTGTGGACTTGGCTTCCGCGATCAGTTGAAGAATCTGACGCTCCCGCGGAGTCAGCTGCGGCTCACCTTGCTGCGGCGCATCGAAAGACTGCTGCAGTTTCTGGTCGATCACTTTCCTGCCGCGCGCCACGTTTCTCACGGCCGCGGCAAGATCGACTTCCGAAGCGTTCTTGAGCAGGTATCCCCGGGCTCCCGCCTTCATTGCATTACGCACGTAATTGGCTTCTTCGTACATGCTGAGAATCACAATGCCCGCGCCAGGCAAAAACTTGAGAATCTCGATGGTTGCCTGGGTCCCGTTCAGCCCCGGCATCGCCATGTCCATAACAATCACGTCCGGGCGAAGCTCGCGGGCGAGTTCGACGGCCTGTACGCCGTCGCAGGCCTCGCCAACCACCTTGATACCCGGCTCATCTTCCAGCAAACGACGGAAACCCCTGCGCACCAGAGAGTGGTCATCGGCCAGAAGGACGCGAATGTCAGTTGTCATAAATTGCCCGTCGATGTAACGCTTCGCTGGAGCGGGACATGCAATCGCACCAGCGTGCCTCCGGTTTCAGGACGCAGAAACTCTATTTTGCCACTCAGCAGCTGGGCGCGCTCGCGCATGGCGATCATTCCCATCCCGCGCGGCTTTCCCTGGCCCTCAGGCTGCAGGCCGATCCCGCGATCTTCCACTTCCAGCTCGAGCAACTCATTCGAAAATCGCACCCGCACCCATGCCGAAATGGACTTTGAATGCTTTGCCAGGTTGTTCAGGGATTCCTGCAGAATACGGTATACATGGATGGGCATGTCGTCGCCTAACTCGCGGTTCAGTTCGCCGCTTACCCCCGATTTTTCCAGAGCGACGTGAATGCCCGTCTGCTTTTCGAAAACCGAGAGATACCAGTCGATCGCCTCTTCCAATCCTCCGTCGTCGAGAATGGACGGGTGGAGTGTCTGGCTGAGGCTGCGCGTCTTCTCCAAAGCGTCCTGGGCGATGGTGCGAATCTCGTCCAGATCGGCCGTCAGTTGCGGTGGGCAGTGCTGCCGACGGGTCCGGCTCAGCATGGCTCCCACGGCCGTAAGCATCTGGCCAAATTCGTCGTGCAGCTCCCGCGAGATGGATCGGAACATCTCCTCCTGCATGGTGATCAGTTTGCGTGCGAGCCCGCTTCTTTGCTCGGACAGCTGTTCCATTTCGCGAAAGATAATGCGGTTCGCGCGGATCAACATCAGGCTGGTCAGGGCGATTGCGCCCAGCGCCGCGGCGAACAGCCAGTAGATTTGGCTTTCCACGCGATCGTAAATAGCTCCCACCCTCGCCGCGGTCTTCTGCTGCGTCTCGTTGTTTTCGACGAGAAGGCGCGAGACAGCGGTAATGAGGCTGGCCTGCTGGGGCTCGAGTGAATTCTGCACCAGCGCGCGTGCCGGCGCCTCTTTACCCTCTCTTGCGAGGTTGAACACCTGGTCGGTGGAGATCCAGAATTGCGAAAGCCCGCGGCGAAAAGACGCCTGACGCTCCGGGCTGTTGACAAAAGAAGTCAGATCCGCTTCGATGCGGACGGCATCGTTGATGTCCTTGCGGATGCGGTCGAACTGCGCTCCCCAGGCATAAAGGGGATAAGGCTCGTCGCCGCTCAGCATGTCGCGCATGGCAAGGCCGAGAGCGCTCAGGTCGTTCTGAGTGCGCAGCAGCTGCAGCGAATCTTTTCGGTTGCGCTCGATCGTCTGATTCTGCAGATCGCGCAGGCCCGCGATCTGATGGAGGGCGTAAAAGCAGAAAGCGGCCACGACGGCGAGCGTTACCGCCAGTCCCGCGAGCAGGCGGGACGTAGGCGATCGGAATCCCTGCTGGGCGCCGCTGTTTCTCACGTGGCTTCACTCGATTATCCCCAATTACATGAGTGCCTGGGCGATAACAGGCACCAGTTCGGGAAAATCGCTTTACGCGGAAATTGCGGAATAGCTGTACTGGGGACGGACCAGTGTGCGGGTTTGCTGGGCCAGCACTTCGATCTGCGCAACAATTGGCTTGAGATCGACGGCCAGCGGAAGGAGACCGTCCACCAGCAGCCGGGCTTCAATTCCCCAAATCAGCATAATGAAAGTCATCTGCTGTTCGAAGAGCGCCATCGAAAGATCGTTTGGATCGCTCGCAGCCCGAACGGTTTTCGCGGTCGCCATCGCGTAGAGGCGGTTGAAGTCCTTCGAGGCCTCGCGAAGGTATTCGCGAAGCAGATTACGCTGGATTTTGCGGTAGCATCCCGCCAGAGTGTCTCCATGCGCGGAGCTCAGGAACTTCCGGTCCATTTGCGAGGCCAAACGCAACATGGGCCGGTATGCGCCAAGGGAAAAGTTATCGAGAAAAGAAACATCGGACCCGTAGAAAGCGGCTGCGCCTTCCGACTTTGCGGAAAAACACGTCAGCAGGGGAACCGCAGCGATCAGCAGAACGATGACAGACAGGCCGATAATCACCGACAGCGCCCTCCATGGATTCCCGGTTTCATTTCCAAGAACAAGATATCGTCGAAGAGGAACAGACACAATAGTGAAAGGCGTTATACATGCCGCCGCTAACTAACGATAACAATCGCGGCTTGTAGAATCAGTAAGTTACTTAGCCGCGGCCCCGCGCTGCCCTGGTTAACAGCCGGTTGATATCCGTCAATTGTTGCTGCAGGCGAGCGCGGTCCGAACTCGAATCGCTGGTTTCCAGTTGTACCCGAACCTCTCCTTTGCTGCTTAATAGCGCCGCGCCGACAAGAAGCAAGGCGGCCGAGGCGGCCACTATCAAGTAACCGACAACCTCCGCCACCCGGACGCCCAATGCCGTTAATACGACGTCTTCCGCCACCCCAATACCGAAATAGAGTGCGTATCCCGTCGCATAGACCATTCGATTGGGGGACAGGCGAATCCGATAGCGGACAAGAAACAACTGGATAAGCACGAGGAACAAAAGAATGGCGAGTACGGTGGAGCGCTCCAGGATGTTATAAACGCGAAGCACCGGGAACTGCCCGGTCGTGGATCTCAAATCGGGAATCGCATAGAGAATGGAAACGATTACGGCGAGTCCCAGGCACCATGTGACTGCCTTCCGCCCCACGCTGGCAATACCCGGATAGTCTTCCAGAATCAGCCGATAGAGTTCAAGGACGACAAGGTAAGCCAGTACCCAGAGGATCGGCGTCGAGATGAGAAAGATCCAACCGTAGAGCGTCGAAAGCCAGCGTACTGGAAGTAAAACTATATTCTGGAGGGTCTCAGCAGATATGAATATAGTCAGGTACAGGTAAACACCTGCAAGTTTCTGCGACCAAAGCCGCCACAGCAGAACGCCATGACAGACGATCGAGAAAAGCAGTGTGCGATGTTCCCAATCCAGCAATTGCATAGCCGGGAAACCAGAATTTGAAGTCTAACACTCCCGGCTATGCGAAGTACTACAGGGATGTTATTTCAACCCGTTGCAAGGGAAACAACCCGGAGGAAACGAATAACCCGACGCCATGTTGGCAACGACTGCGAACTGCAACGTCAACAACAAGGCGAGAACGATTTTGCGAACCATTGTGTGCACCCTTTGAAGAAGTGTTGCCCAGTACTAAAACGCACTGAGTACTCCAAAAGTTTACATCAGGGCAACATCTTGAGATATCAGACAAATCCTGGTAACGAAGGGTATTTAACTCGGATTCATCCCATATCTGGTTAACTGGGTATGCACTTCACTCAGGTAGCCCCTACAGATTGTGATTCACTACGGAGCGGGCCTTCGAAGGATTGGCGATGTGGGCGTAGGTCGTCGGGCCGGTGTCCACAGCTTGTT